>Ga0316190_10002176_pt1 | contig 14166 bp, 25 predicted proteins | sample Eddworburrow2_MG_FD_204929 | JGI IMG/M metagenome (GOLD analysis project Ga0316190, IMG submission 204929) | Coastal sediment microbial communities from Maine, United States - Eddy worm burrow 2 | ecosystem: Environmental > Aquatic > Marine > Coastal > Sediment | place: USA: Maine | collected... | reverse complement strand
GCGAGAGCGGCCAGCCACGACGATGAGCGCGACGACGGCGGTGAGCGCCCTCATAGCCGCTCACCGCACTCACCGCACGAGCGTTCTCGCGGGCCCGCCACCTGGCCGCAGTTGCCACACTGGACACCTGACTCCGGCTCGATGGGGCGGCCGTCGTCATGGACGCCGGCCTTGCCGTCGCCCTTCCAGATCTCGATCCGGGCCATCACGCCCTCCCGTCGGCCGTGGGGTCGCCGTGGGGCCGGTCTTCTGGCCACGTCGAGGGGACTCGGCGGCGCCCTGGCCTGGCGTCGATCCACTCAATGCCCAGCTCGGCGCACCTGGTGAGCACGGTGCTCGGCGAAACGCCGAGGGACCGTGCGGCGGCATAGCATGAGATCAGTGGGTCGGCGGCGGCGAGTTGGAGGCTCACCTCATCGATGTGGACTCTTGGCCTGCCAGGCATGCGGGGGATCGTCTCGCCCTGCAGTCCCTCGGCGAGGATTTCGTCGTCAGTCACCTTGCAACTCCTTGGTAGCGTCAGTGCCACCATACCGCCTGAGAAAGGCGATGTGCAAGCCCCTAGCCGAGGAGATTGACGAGTTTCTCCAGAGCCGGCGCCCCGCCGATGCTGACCGAAGCCAGGGCGATGGCGATGCTAACCATCCGGCTCTTGAATGCTGCGAACGCAGCCACCTGGGCCTTCACCTCGTCGCCGATGTGGGCGATGTCCTTGCCCAACTCGGCCACCTGGATCTCAAGCTGGTGGTGGGTGCTCGCCGCCTCATCCGCCCGGCGGCCAGTGGAGGTCGTCAGCTCGCGGATGTCCCCTCGGATCTCGTCGAGCTGTCGGGCCACGTCGGTGGTCGTTGTTTCCATGGCGCTCATGCGTTCCCCAAGGTTGTGATCCATCGCCCGCTCATCATCGATTGGTTGCCAGGATCTGGCCCACTCGGGCATGGCTCACGCCGGCTCGGCTGGCCAGCGCACGATGCGTCTCGCCTTCGGCCCGGCCAATGAGCGCATCGCGGCGGCGCCTCAGCGAGGCAAGCCGGTGCTCGGCAGCAGCGATGGCCAACGCGACACTCTCCAGATCATCCACGGCCCCCAGCCTAGCCCGAGCGCGACGATGCCCGCCGACTCAGCCTCCGAGGGAGTGAACAGAGCCGGCGGGCACCTCTGGGGGGACAGGGCCAGCCTAGCGGGGTGAGTCGCTCACCAGTCGGGCTATCGTGCGGATTGCCTCGATCACCTCGCCCGGACCCTCCCGGCAATCCTCCAGTTGAGCGTTGGCTTCGGCGAGGTCGGCTACGGATGCCGCCAACTCGACACGGGCCGTCTCCAGCTCGCTCGCCCGTGCCGCAGCCACGGCGGTCGTGTTGGTTAGCCGGCGCTCAAGCCCAGCGATCTCGTCACGCAGCTCCCCCTTCTCCGTCACGTGAACCGCTGTCGCGGTGCGGTGCACCTCCAGCACGCTGAGTGCCTCTGCCAGCGCAGCCTTCGTCAAAGGACCCACATCGCCATCGATGGGGCCCGGGTCGAAGCCAGCGCCAGCCAGCATCCGCTGGATCTCCTCTACGTCCTCGGTGTCGTCCACGGTGGTCCCTTCCCTTGAGTTGATGGCGTCGAGTTTCGCCATGGTGTTGTCGCCTGGGCAGCCAGTCGCCTTGACCCACTTGTGCGGGGTGTAGTGGCCCTGCTGTGGCTTGCGGTGAGCGGGGACCCACGGGCGCTCGGGCCGGATGAGGTGACCTTGTTCGATCGCCCACTCTCGGAACTCCCGGATGCGCTCGACGAGTTCGTCAGTCATCGGCGAGACGCTGAAGTTGCCGACCAAACACAGTGCGTGGCCGGTGTCGTTGTAGCCGAGGGTGTGAGCGCCGCTGACATAGGGCGAACGGCCCTCCCAGAATTGACCGTCGGGGGTGAGGAGCCACGTGTAGGAGATGTCCGAGAAACCGCGGCTGAAGCCGATGTCTTGGACCTTTTTCACTTGGCGTGCTGGCGTGCCCGAGAGGTTGCCCCCGGAATGGTGAAGGAAAAGGTACGGCCTGCGGGACGACCGCAAGGTGAGCGCCTTCTTCGGCCCCTCGGCCACCCAATCCCTCCTCGGCCGGATGATGATGCTCACCAGGCGTCCTCTTCACCCTCGGGCGCCCAGTTCGTCGAGATCTCGCTGGAGCCGGTGGCGGGCGCCGCCGTGGCTTGAGGCGCATCCTTGCCGAGTGCCTTGGCGAAGTTGGGCTTAGAGCTGCCACTCGGGCGCTGGTCGGCGGGCCGGTCCGGGAAATCGAAGGCGATGATCTTCGCCGGGTTCGGCCATGCCGCCATCTTGTGGTCCTTCAGGTAGGTGACCACGATGCGCTCACCAACTGTCGGCTCAGGGCCAGACTCGGCCCATTGGGCCAGCGCCCGCTGCTGGAAAGCCTTGGCGAGGTAGACAGTCTTGAAGTCATCGGCGTTCTCGTGTGCCATCTCCAGTGTCTGGTCATCGTTGATGCAGACCAACAGACCCCAAGATTCGGTGCCTGGGTCGTTGAACTTGCCGACGAAAGTCCAGATATCGGCCAGGCGGCCGGTGAGGGTATCACCGACCTTCGCCGCTGGGTTCGGCCACCAGGTCTCGGCTTGCGGTCGCTCTTGCTCGGTCATCGTTTGCTCGCTTTCGTTGTTGTGGGTTGTTGTGGGTTGTTGTGGTCGGTCATATCAGAACGCACCATCGAGGACGTCCGCCAGCCTCGCCAGCTCGACCGAGGCTCTCGTGAGCCCATCGGCAACCTGGCGGATGGCGCTGGGCATGGCGGTGGCATCGGGCCTGCCGAGCGGCTTGCCGTCCTCGATGAGCGCTAGCGCCGAAGTGATCTGGATGAGCTGGGCAGGGTTGGCCTCGGCGACCGAGGTGCCAATCTCCTTGAGCGCCTCGCGCATCTGACTTTGCTGTTGCGGCGTGAGCCGCTTGCATCGCTCGGTCAGGATCTCGGCCGGCGTCTCTGGGGCCTCTGGGGTCTCACTCATTCGTTGTTCTCCTTGGTTAGTGGCCATCGCTCCCATTCTCGCCAGCCAACTGGCCACAGATTGATAGCACGCACCAGCCATTCGACTGGCACGCCTTCCCTGCCGGCAATGGCGACCACCCGCCGGCCGACATCGGAATCATCGGTGAGAGGCTGGTCCCCGTTCCCACGCAGCCACGCAGCCATGCGGACTGGGTCGACTCCGCTGGCGGCGGCGGCGTCTTCGGGCGACATGTCCATTACGTGCTCTCCCCTGCCGTGACCGCGACCTCTGACCGGGGTGAGACGGGATGGCCCGGCCGAATCGAGAGCAGCGAGCCACGGCACTCACCCGCAGCCATAGCAGAGCACCAGCGCTCAGAGCAATGCCAATCGGTGCTGCTCATCGGCCACTGACTCAGCCCAGCATCGATTAGCTCGATGACATGGCGACCCATCTCTGCGAGCCAGCCGATGTGCTCCGGCGCCCGTGTGACCTGGTGGATCTCGACGTCGGCGGCGTTTCTCGGGATGTAGCCGTAGTAGAAGACGGACTCGGCGACGTCGAGATCCGCGAGAAACAAGTAGACCTCGGGTTGGAGGTCGTAGCGATCGGAGCGCCAGTGCTCGACGACTCTGCCCGTTTTGTGATCCCATGCCGACGGGCCGGCGATTAGGTCTGGAGTGCCCCTGAGAAGGATTCGAGTGGCGCCGACCGTGGTGAGGAGTCGCTCTTGACGCTCCTCGATGAGCCATTCTGACGGCGGCACGCCCTGGGCGGATCTGATGACGTCCGGGAGCACCTCGGCGACCCATCGGCGCACACCGATGGCGGCGCCGCCGACGATGCTTGCGGGAGCGTTCTTGCGCTTGTCGCTGTCGCACAGCGTCGGCCCGAAATCCTCGAGGAGTGACGAGCGCATAGCGTCGGAGACCAAGGGGGAAAGCCCCTCGGGTGAGACGATCTCGGCGACCCCAGCTTCGAGGCCACGGGTATGGAGGAAACCAAGGCATTCCTCGATGCCTCGGTGCACGAGACTTCCGTGCACGCTGGCGAGGGTGGTGGGTGGCTCGGGTGCGTCGGTCATGAGCGAGCGGCGCGCACTCTCCGGGCACTTGCCGAAGGTGGCGAGCCACGACTTCGACAGGCGGAGCTCCCGGATGCCGTCATCCGCGATGGTCAGCGTGGCACCGCCATGGGGTCCGGCGCTGACAGGATAGGAACGCTGGCCATGCTCCATGCATCGACCATCGGTGAGCGGTCGAGCGCATCGGCGGGCGCCGGCCATGCCGATGGGCGCCCCGCAAGATTGGATGGTGTCGGTCATGTCTTCTCCTTGATGACGGCTTCGAGGATTCGTTGGGCCAGCAACGGGGGGACGGCGTTGCCGACCTGCCGAAACTGGGACGTCTTGGAGCCAGCCACGGCGAAGCCCGCAGGATAGGACTGAAGGGTTAGAGCTTCGGCCAGCGTGACTCTCACGGGATCCTTCGAGAACTGCGACGACGGGCGACCGGGGCGACCTTCGATCTTCCACTGTCCGCCAGACTTGGCCGTGAACGTGGGCGCAGGGTTGGCCACGGCATCGATGACCTGGCGGGAGCCGTCTTCCCGCTGGCCCCTGTTCGTGTGAAGGATCTTCCAGCGCCTGGTAGGTGCCATGCCTGCTCCTCGCCAACTGCGCACTTCGGCGCTTTCGGGCCGTCCGAGAGCCTCGGCCATGTTCACCCAGTCGGCTCGCCCGGGGTCGAGCAGCGAGAGCTGAGGTGGCCGACGTTTCGGATCGATATGAGTCGGACCGGGCGGCGACGGTTGACGGCCTCGGCAAGCGAGCAAGAACGCACGGCGGCGGGTCTGAGGCACGCCGTAGTCAGCCGAGTTGAGGATGCCAGTCCATGTCGACCAGCCGCCCGCCTCAAGGCGGTCGGCATGTTGCCCCCAGACCTTGAGCGCTGGCGGCACTTGCTCGTAGACGATCCACTCGGGTTCGAGCGTCTCGGCCCATCGTAGGGGTTCGTCGACGAGCCAACCCGTGTGGCCGGCCCGCTCGGTCCGGGAGCCTGCCAGCGACCAGTCTTGGCAGGGCGGGGAGGCCCAGAGACCAGTCACCCGGCCCCGGAGTGGCTCCAGCGGCCAGGTCGACACGTCGGCTCGGATGGTCGGCATCCCATGGATGGCCCTGGTCGCACAGGTGTCGCCGTCGAGTTCGAATCCGATGCCGTCGGGAAGGCCTGCCATCCGAGCACCGACGTCGACACCGTGGCCGGCGAACAGGTTGACGATCATCGGCTCTTCTCCTTGATGACGGCTTCGAGGCGATCTCGAAGCTTGCGGCGACGATCCGAGATCCAGGAGGGCTCAGGCGCCAGCTCGAATAAAGTGCCAGCATCCTGGGCCTTGCGGAGCTGGGCCTCGCTTGGGAGCGGGGTGGCACGGGGCCAGGGGACCGCGCTGTTAGTCGATGGCCAGGATGCTTCGGGGTGCTCGAATCTGCCACAGATGAGCGTTTCCAGCATCCCCCAGTCGCTGGAGATGCAACTGAGGTGGTAGCCGAGCCAAACTCGGCGGACGCTATACTCCCGCATCTGGGCGCCAGCTCGGGACATCCTGCCCCTCGCAGAGAACCACGTCGGGCTGATGTACTTTGCCTGACCCACGATCGTGCGAGACTCACCTGCGTCGATGGGCACCCCGCACCGGGCACAAGGTGTGCCGTGGTAGCCGAGGTCTCGGATTGCATCGCCTGTGGCCCAGCCCAGCTCTCCGTGGTGGCCCTGGGCTTTATGTTCCAGCGCGTAGACCGAGCCGTTGGGGTCGGTGATCCCTCGCTCCTTCCCCCTGCCCTTGACGGTGACTTTGTGGAGTGTCTCAGTCATGGAGTCATCTCCTCGCTGGCTTGTGGATGTGTGGCGGCCTGAGTAGCGTTTGGCCTCGGTTAATCGACGCTCCGACGTACCGCTCCTCAACGAGCCCGCCAGCCAGCGCTCGGAGCAGGGCGCTGTAAGCGGGCCACGTCATCGGCAGAGTCGGAACGTAAACGTGCCAGTGGGTTGTCGAGGCGACTAGTTCGATCACCTCTTCGGGGAAGATCAGAGCCCACGCATCCCGAGCCTCGTGCTCGGTGCATCGAACGTCGTAGTCCAGCGCAGGGCGGTGCAAGCCATCCTCACAAAGTGACGAGACGAGATTGTAGGGGTGGCTCGCGTCAGGGGTGTTGAGTGGACCGGAGCTTTCCGGCGTCCCGTCGTCGTATCGACCGTCCTCGCAAGCCTCTGCCATCGCAGGGGTCATCTTCGTCCGGAGTGTGCGGGGGTCGAGCTTCGGGTTGTAGTAGTTCAGCCGGGGTGACCCGATGAGTGCGCTATCGGGGCTCATGAAGCCATCTCCTTGCGGGCATCTTCGGCCCGTTGTGCTTGGCGGCGCTTGGCGTCGATGCATGGCTGGCACGCCGTCTCATTGGCACGGCGATGGCGCCAATAGCCCCTCGGCTGGCCACACAGGCGGCCCTCGGTCGTCCACTGGCGGAGCACGCGGAAGCTGCCCTGGCGCCAGAAGTGGCGCCCCTGTTGCCAGAAGGGCCCGTCGGGCCGGTCCGGAGACATCGTGTCCCAGCGGACCGCCTTGGCCCAGGCCAGACCGACGGGCCCGGTGTGCTCGATCAAGACGGACCGGTCGCCGTTAGCCACGAGGCTCACGGTCGTTCGGCCCGCACTGACGTCTCGGGCGCTGGCGAGCCGGACGAGATCCTCGCGGCGGACGACGACGTGGGCCGTCGTACCTGGCTTCGATGGGACCCGGATCCTCATATGTCCTCCTCTGCGGTGCCCCGCGGGGCTTGGCGTGCGCTGACAGTCGCTTCGGTGCGCTCGACCCACGATGCATACTCGGCGGCCGTCGGCCGCCTAGCGTGCTTGGCTGGGATGCCTTTGAGCCGCAGCCGTTCAGCCACGCCAGCCTCGGTGTCGACGGACACGATCGGCTCAGGGGAAGAACATTTCGGGCAGGGGCTCGTCACGTCCTGGACGGCACAGACGGAGCCGAAGGCATCGCCAGGTGTGGCGCCAGCGACCTTTGCGATGATGGCCTCGATGACCACGATGATGTACTTCATGGGGGCACCGTAGCACCTGCGCTACCGGGCGTCAAGCCACTAGGCAGAATCGGCGCCTAGGCGGGCCCTGGCCGCCACGGCCGAGTCGATGGTCTTGGCGATCTCCCGGTCGCCGAGGCCGATCTGGGCCGCCGTGGTCGCCAGAGCCTTGGCGACCTGGGGCCATCTGCCCGTCCAGTCGAATCGGGTGAGATTCCACGCAGCCCGATGGAGCGCCTTGTTCCGAGCGCCTTCTTCCGCCTCAGCCAGCTCGTGAAGTTCGCCGTCGAGCGCTCGACGGAGATAGGCATCATGGGCGCCGATGCCGCCCGACGGGACGACAGGGGCGCCGGCGGCGGCGCCAGGGCCAGACCTCGGCATGACTGCCTTCGGGGGGAGTCGGACGGCGCCGCCGCCGCCGAGGTAGGAGTAGCCGACCGTCGGGGGGACGACCACGTAGCCGCCATCGCCTCGCCAGTCGCATCCAGGGATGTGGCGGTGGCCGTTGCGGGCGCCGGTTGCTCGCCACCAGAGGTGGAGGCCGCCCGAGGGGGTGGCGACCATCGAGCCAGCATGGAGGCCCACGACGTCGTGACGGGCACTGGCACACCAGGCGCCGAAGGCCACGACGTCGTCCACGTCGAGGACGTCGACCCCGCTCGTCGGACCGGTCGGGATCGCCAGGCCGAGATCGTCGCCGATCCCGAACCAGTCGCGCACCTGGGTCTCGTCGAGGCTGGCGTCGAGGTGGCCATGAGTGGTCGCCGGCGCTTTGTCTGGCCGCACCGGGAACACGGGAATGCCCTGGCGTGCCAGCATCCTGGCGTGGGCCCAGACGGGGGAGCTGACGAGCAGCGACTCCTCGGGAGCCGGCGAGTAGATCTCGGCTGGGGTGAGGGAACGAGTCATGGCCTGGCGTGTCCACTCACTGGGCTCCCCTGCAGGTGCAGGTGGGCTGTTGGTCGATGCGGGCCAGAACCCTAGCGAAGATCTCGATCGTGTAATCCCCGTCCTCATGCCAGCGCAGTTCATGGGCGAGTGCTGCATCGGCCACCTCGATGGCCTTGGCGGTCCAGCAGTCGAGGGAGGGCGGGAGCTTCCGCCCCTCGTCGAGGCCGAGGCGGAGGCGGTGGACTAAGAGCGACTCGGTAGCGCCGAGTAGATCCTTGGCGTTCTGGACGTTAGGCCTACCGCTTCGGACGAGCTTCGAGTGGGGTGCGGCCAAATGGAAGAAGGCGAGGGCAAAGTACTCGTGCCATTCCTCGCAGATATAGGACCCATGAGCCAGGAGTTCGGTCACCAGGTCCGTCACGCTCATCTCGGGGTCCCAAGGCCCCTCGGTGTCTGCGTACTTGACGGCGTCCCGGTAGAAGACGGCGCAGAAAGCGACATCGGCCATCTTCAGCCTAGTGTTGACGGTCCCGCGGTGCTCCAGGCCCGCTTCGCGGGCTCTGATGTCGGCGAGCGTCGGGGGTGAGTGGGTCATCATGGTGCTCCTTGTTTGGTTCGGGTGAACGGCGACGGGCGCCGCTCCCTGGCGACGGCTCGGTCGTGCTCTTCGTGCAAGCGATGGAGCGCCCGGCGCAACGGGAGGTCGTCTTCGATGTATGCGTTCACAGCCCACGCTCGGGCCTCGGCGCATTCTTCGGTGGATGGCCCGACGGCGTCCTCGGACTTCGGGCAGCCCACCGTCCAGGGCCCCCAGTGTCGGGGGCACAAGCCGGGCCCGTGGACGTGAGCGAATCTCGGGTGTCTCATGCTCATCGGGCCTTCCCTGCTGATTCGTGCATGAACAGGATCGCTGTCAGCTTGCGTGGTTTTCGGCCTTTAGGCCATTCCATCCGCTTAGCGGGCGGCACCGATATCGAGACACCGAGACCACTCAAGAGGTCCGCCGAGTCTTCTACCGCAGACCGCCAGCCCTGGAGCGTGGTCGGTATCTTCTGGAACGTGTGCTCGTACCTGGTTCGGTCCCCGTCAGGAAGCGTACGGAGGTTGAATCCTTCGCAGATGTGCTGGACTTCTTCCAAGGACATCAACCGACACCGCTCCTTCTTGTTCTCCAGGTCCATCTGGATGACCATCTTCTCGATGAGCGGCCACGCCTGGGGAGCGTTGGCCAGCCTCGCCGCATCCTGGGTTTCGACCATGATGCGCACGGACTCGTCGGGGTCGAGACCGAGCGCCTCTGTGACGTGACGGACGACGACGGTTACCCGTGGCCAACGCTCCATCACCGATGGACCGTCACTCCTCTTGTCTGGCGGGAGGCCAGCGGCGGCTTCGAGGAGCCACCTACGGAAGGCTGGCAGGCTGTCGTCCCGTAGCGCGGCCATCTCCACGTCGTTCCGCTTGTTGTTCTCTGGGATCTTGTCGAGCCGGATCTCGAACAACCTGACCTGGATGTCGTAGTGTGGATCGATGAGGCCGGTAGTCGAGAGGATCATGCGCGACGTCAACGGGATGGTGGCCAGGTCGTTGGTCGTGAAGAGCACCCTGGTGTCCGCGGTGGCGCCCCCGGAGGTGGCGTTGGCTATCGCCTCGCTCAGGTCCGGACCAATCTTGGTCACGTTGTCGTAGGCCGAGACCGGTCGATTCCCGGACTTCGACCGGAAGTCGGCGAGGTTCTTCGGTAGCGCCGGGATGGCCCCATTCGAGGCTGGGTCGAGAGCTAGGAGCGCCAGCCTGGCGAGGCTCGTCTTCCCTGTGCCCTGGGGCCCGTTCAGGGCGAGGATCGGAGTAGGGCTAGCAGGGTCGAGCTGGCAGACCAGCCACGAACAGAGCAGGGCGAACTCATAAGGGCGCCTGTTGGCCGCTTCCTTCGCCGGTTCGATCTCTGGGTGGTCCGCGTAAGCCTTGCCGTGCTGGGCCGCTTCGGAGTTGGCGTGCCGCGGCATGGTCATCGACCAGCGTTGCCCGCCATCGGTGATCCGCTCGCCAGGCTTGAGGAACCTGAACGAACCGTTGCCCACCGCGATGGCCCTGGGGTCCCCGTTGTTCTCGACGTCGGAGATGACCGTGTGCCCATCGACCTCGGCGATATCCCGGACGACCTTTACGGGCGTCTGGGCCTTCTCGGCCTTGTAGGCGAACTGACCCACGTACTCGTCGATGGCCGACGAGCCGATCGGGTGCTTCACCGGCTTCATGTCGGGTCCAAAGGTGAGTGCGGACGCACGAGCGGCCACAAACTTGTGGATCGGGGCCCAGAGTCCATCCTCGTCGATGGCGCCCGCGGCGTGAGCGTCGACGTCGACCCCGTAGATGTGCTCGGGCCGGGCGAGATCGTCCTGGAGTTCCGTTCGTGTCAGCCTGTTGACCTTCGCTGGCTCGTCAGACTGTCCTGGGTCCGGGAAGATGCTAGTGACCTTGCTGCCGGTCTTAGGTGTTGATACGCTTGCCATATTGTCCGTACTTTCTCTTGTCGATGCGTGATGGGCATTGCGTTCTCCTCGCGCTGATTCGTTTAGGTCGTTGAGGGAATTTCGGCGAGAACCTAGAGAGCCCCAGTGGTGTCGCCGTCACTGGGGCTCTCTCGCGTGTCAGATGAGCGGCAGGTCGGTGCCCACCACACGCCGGCGGGTGTCCGCCTCCGCAGCACCAGCAAGCTCGCTTTCACCCCCCAGTACTCCCGCCGCCACGGCCATGTCCAGCCCATTGCGTTCACCCCACAACATCTCGGAGGTCGCGACCACCCAGACCGACCACAGTCCCGTCGAGGCCGCCCTGAGACCCATGCGCGCTTCGACCCGGGTGATGCGCTTGCCCTGGCCAACGCCGAGCCACCATTGCAACAATTCGCCGTCGACTGGGTCTGCCACCAGGTCTTCCGCGGCGGCAGGCCGCATGGCGACAAGCGCACGCATCAACGCCTCGATGACAGCGATCGACTGCTCAGACCTGTAGGTCGGGATAATGCTGCTGCTCATTGTGTGCTCCTCATCTGCTCGGTGATGGCGTGGCCGACGGGTGTCATTGTGATTCGTCCTCATGGGCCCAGATGGCACCAGATGCTTCGAGATGGTCCGTTAGGAGTTCCCGTAGTAGCTCGGCCATGCTTACGTTCCGGTGAGCCGCGAGGACACGACAGGCCTTGTGGACCTCGGGCGTCACCTCGCAGCCAACCATTTTGTTCGGTCGCATCCTTGGCATGCCTCTGACCCTAACGGCCTCAGGCGGGGGGCCGCAACCGCTAAGGGCGAGATTCTCCCCCCTCCCCTCCCCGGCCAAGGGCCACAACACTACTATCGAGGGAAGGCCGAGAGGGCTGGGAACCAGCCGACTTAGTTGCTTAGTTGAGCGCGTCAACTATGGTGACTGCGGTGACAACTAAGGTGAGCACGGTGGCTGCCGACGTCACATCTGGTGACTCAAGGTGCCCGTCTGTAGTCACCATGTCACCAGGTAGTCACCACCCGAAAGCGCAGGTCATCGTACGTTTTGGTGACATGGTGACTATGGTGACTACCTTCTCCCACCTTGAGATATTGACTAAGGAAGAGAGAATAGAGGGCACCCGACGCCATTGACTAAGGTCGGCGCACCTAGTCACCATAGTCACCATGTCACCATAGTTAGCGCACTCAACTAACTAGAGCCCGACTATCTGTAGCCCCCTCGGTGCTGGTGTAACGGCCCTTCGGGGTGGTCCTTCGGGGGAGGGGGGAGGCGAGATGCGCCTGGCATCCCTAAACCTTGCCAAGGACCTGGGCACTCCTGCTACCATCGCTCATGTGAAGCCCAGACGACCTCGATCCCGCCTACTCCCCATTACCACCCGGGTCCCCCCTGACCTTCACCGGAGGTTCAGCGATGCATGTGAGGCGGAAGGCGTCTCTATGGCCGCCACCCTGCGGACGCTGGCCGCCCACTGGGTCGAGGCCCAGCAGACCTCACAGCGAGGGAAGGTCTGGTGAGGTCGGCTGGTGCTACAATCGGCGGCAAGCCCCATGCATGCTCGGAGTGCGTGGAGGCGCCGACGGGACCTTGGCGGGTCCCGCCGTTGGGGATGAACTCATCGGCCGGTCTTTCTTCTCGGGCCGGCCGATGAGTGCCTCGTTTGCCGTGATCCTGACGGCGGCGAGAGAGGCAGGCATGCTCATGGCAGCCATGGCAATCGGGTGGATTGCGAGAGGACGAGATGATGCCGACCAGCGCTGAACGATCGGCGAGGGGCCGCTCGGCCCGCAGGAGAGGCCGAGAATACGAGCGCCACGTCGAGGTTTGCCTGCTCTCTCTCGGGCTTGAGGTGGAACGTCGGCCCCGTCACGGAGGCCGAGCTGGCTCGGACATGTGGGTGCACGCCAACGGCCTGACGATCGCCGTCGAGGTGAAGGCACACAAGGCCCAGGCGGTGCGCAGTTGGCTCGCCCAAGCGGAGGCCCAGGCGGCTGAAGGTGAGCTGGCCGCCGTCATCTACCGCCGTTGGGGGACTGGGCACCGCGAGCGTGATCATGTCGCCATGAGGCCAGGGCCGCTAGCCGCTGGGCTGCTCGGAAAGACCGCCATCAAGGTGGACCGCATGAGCCCAGCGACCCGGGAGCGTCACTCACCAGTCATCGGCTCTGACTGGGTCTTCGACGATCACGAGGCGCATGTGAGCGTCATCCGGTGGGCCGAGATGCTCTTGGCCCACGGTGGGGGTTAGGCTGGTGCCGCATGGCCCTGGTCGGCAAGCCCATCGAGGTGGCGCCATGGTCGAGGACCTTCGCCTCGTCTTCGCCGGCTTCGCTCTTGGCCTACTAGTTGCCTGCGCCATCGCCGCCGCTGGTGGCCTTCACGACGAGATGACGAGGCAACCTCCGTCGGGGCTCCGGCCGCTACCCGTCGTGGTGTGCATGAGCGCCTGCGGGCCGCTCGACGAAGGGCCATAGCGCACAAGAACGTTCAGACATGCACCGGACACTACCACCGTCACATCTGACCCAAACAATTGCTTGACAACTCGGTGGCACGCTTGCTACTATTGAGGCATGGAAGCAACCACCACCACCACCACCACCAACGACATCACGCGTGGAGAGTTGATCGCGCTGGCGGTCGAGCACGCGGCCATAGCGGGGGATCACACGCTCACGGTCGACGATCTTCTCGCCGATGCCGACACGTTCTACCGCATCCCTGGAGATGACTTCGATCCCGCCTGGGTCATCGACCGCCCGATCGTAGAGGTCGAGGTCGGCGGCGATGTCATCCTCGCTGAGGGCGCCCCGGAGAACGGTGGCCCCGGCAGGCTGATGGACGACATCGCCGCCGCCGCCGGCTTCGAGGCGTGGCTTAGCGACTGAGCGACTGCCCCTGGCCCCCGGCTTCGGCTGGGGGTCAGGTAGCGTGGCCCGGGCCCAATACCCCCAGCTTCGGCTGGGGGTATTGTCATACCCATGGCCAACCCCAGATCTCGCCGCGTCCGATCGTGCATCGAGTGTGGAGCTGCGGCCCACCGTTCCCGTTGCCGCCGGTGCCTCACGATCACCTCGGCTTCGAGCAGGCGGAACCGGGCCAAGGTGATGGCGACAGATGACCCAAGGTGCCACATCTGCGGCGAGCCCGTCGACTTCTCCCTGAGCGGAGACCACCCCGATGGTGCCACGGCGGACCATGTGATCCCGAGGTCACTCGGCGGCGGCGACGATCCCAGCAACCTCCGGCTTGCTCACCGTCGGTGCAACACCCTCCGTGGCGCCGGTGGGTAGTCTGGCCCCATGGCTGCGACTATGGACTTCGGCGAGGCTCTCATCATTCTCAGAGCCGGCGGCAGGGTGGCTCGCTCCGGGTGGAACGGGGTCGGCATGTGCCTGGAACTCCAGGTGCCTGACGCCGGCTCGAAGATGACCTTGCCTTACATTTTCATACACACGGCAACCGGCGACCTGGTCCCGTGGCTGGCGTCGCAGGCTGACATCCTCGGGTTTGACTGGGTCGACGTCAGCGATGCCGAGTACTGACCACGCTCCGCAGCCGACGCCGGCGCCAGCGATGCCGCCACCGACCACTGTGCGGGGTGACCTCACGGTCCGTGGTCGTTCCTGAAGCCGCCGGGACGGCTCAACGTCACGTTCCGTGGGTTTCTTGAAAGTTGAGGGCGTCTCTAGGGCCCATAGAAC
>Ga0316190_10002175_pt1 | contig 14170 bp, 12 predicted proteins | sample Eddworburrow2_MG_FD_204929 | JGI IMG/M metagenome (GOLD analysis project Ga0316190, IMG submission 204929) | Coastal sediment microbial communities from Maine, United States - Eddy worm burrow 2 | ecosystem: Environmental > Aquatic > Marine > Coastal > Sediment | place: USA: Maine | collected... | reverse complement strand
CTGCAAAAAAAGAATATAATTTACGCCTCTGAAAATTGGTGGGAGGAAAATACTCTTTTACTTCCGGCGCAGTTCCTACTGAACGCATCCGACCTGATTAAAAATATGAGATTGGGTTTAGATTACAAGCTGACCAGCCTTTGGCCCATCAACCCGCACAATGGCGCTGCCAATAAATTTGAGCGCATCGGATTGGAAACGGTGGCCTCACGACCATTCCGACCTTATATCGGTACGATTCAAGTCGGTAACCAATCTTACTTTCAGGCAATCTATCCCGATATCGCAGTAACTCCTGCCTGCGTTACTTGTCACAACACGCACCCCAAAAGCCCCAAACACGATTTTAAATTGCATGATGTGATTGGCGGGATTGTGGTCAGTATTCCGACAGAGTCAGATTAACGAGATTTTCGGTATTGGAGTGAATGCGCTACAAATTCGCGGAATAAGGGGTGGGGTTCCATCGGAGATGATTTGAATTCCGGATGAAATTGTCCAGCCAGAAACCAGGGGTGGTCGGCCAGCTCGATAATTTCAACCAGATTTCCGCTGGGTGAAATTCCACTGATCTTCATCCCCGCCTCTTCCAATTGAAACCTGTATTTATTATTGAATTCGTATCGATGGCGATGGCGCTCATTGATCTCCCGGTTGCCATAAGCGGCAAAAGCCAGAGACTCTTTCCGTAACTGACAGGGATATTGCCCCAACCGCATGGTGCCCCCCTTGTCACCATTCAGTTCCTGATCGTGCATCAAGTCAATGATGGGGTGAGGTGTGTTCGGTTTAAACTCAGAACTATCCGCATCGTTGAGCTTCGCCACGCTACGAGCAAAATCAACCACTGCCGAGTGCATACCCAGGCAAATCCCAAGGTAAGGAACTCTATTCTCTCGAGCAAACCCTGCGGCTTTTACTTTACCCTCAAAACCGCGATCTCCAAAGCCACCCGGCACAAGAACACCGTCGCAATTTCGTAATAATTCGGTTCCGCCCTCTTTCTCCAAATCCTCTGCAGATACCCATTTCAAATTGACTTTAATTCGATTATTTATCCCGCCATGCACCAGAGCCTCCATCAGACTCTTATACGATTCCTTAAGTTCGAGATACTTCCCGACAATAGCAATGTCTACCTCACCTTCCGGCTTCTCTAAAGATTTATTGATCGCTTCCCATTGGCTGAGGTCAGGCTCTACACCAGGCATACCGAGCTTCTCAAGAATGATGCGACTCAATCCCTCACGGTGCAAATTCAACGGCACCTGATAAATCGACTTGGCATCCATGGCTGTAATAACAGAATCGACATCCACACTACAGAACAAAGCTATTTTCTTTTTTATATCTTTGGAAACGTGTTGTTCGGAGCGACAGAGAAGAACATCCGGCTGAATGCCGATCTCTCTTAATTTCTGAACACTGTGCTGTGTCGGCTTGGTTTTAAGTTCATCAGCAGTCTTGATGTAAGGCAGAAGTGTCAGGTGAACGTAAATCACATTTTTGGGGTTGGTATCAAATCTAAATTGGCGGATCGCCTCAAGAAAAGGCAAACTTTCGATATCTCCCACTGTGCCACCAATCTCACAAATCACCACATCCACCCCTTTGCTCACAGCGCGGATTCTCGCTTTGATCTCATCGGTGATATGAGGAATCACCTGCACAGTTGCCCCTAGAAAATCGCCTCGACGCTCTTTCCCAATAACATCATTATAAATTCGGCCAGCCGTTACATTATTGATCTTGCCCATTCGCGCATGGGTGAACCTCTCATAATGACCAAGATCCAAATCAGTTTCCGCTCCATCATCGGTCACATAAACTTCTCCATGCTGAAATGGGTTCATCGTTCCCGGATCAACGTTAATATACGGATCCAATTTGAGCATGGTGATTTTCAAACCGGAACACTCCAGAAGACTGCCCAGAGATGCGGCGGCAATCCCTTTCCCAAGAGAAGACAAAACTCCACCGGTGACGAAAATATATTTTACTTTTTTATCATTAGTTTTCTTTGCCAAACCAAAACCTCATTTGTATCCATTCAAAGATCAGTTCTCTTTATTGAGAAACTTTTCAACTTTTTCTATATCTTCAATTCGATCTACACCCATAGAAATCTTTTCTGTAATCTCTACCTGAATGGGATGTCCGTGCTCAAGAATTCGAAGTTGTTCCAACTTTTCCAGTTGCTCGATAGGGGTGGGGTTCATTCGGGTAAATTCCAACAAAAATGACCGGGTATACGCGTAAAGACCAATATGTTTAAAAACCCGGCTCGTATCGTTTGGCAGACCACCTTTCCACTCTTCCCGATGAAAGGGAATCGCTGATCGGGAAAAATAGAGTGCCCTCCCCTTTTGATCAGCAACCACTTTAACCACATTCGGATCGATAATTTCATCCGCCTTGCGAACAGCCATCATCAAAGTGGCTACATTCAAATCAGGATTATTATCGAGGCAACCGATCACCTGATCAATATTTTCAGGAGGAATGAGCGGCTCATCACCCTGAATATTGACAACAATATCACATTTCAGCCCGGATGCCACCTCTGCAATACGGTCTGATCCGGTAGCATGATCTTGAGAGGTCATGACCGCTTTTCCTCCAAAACCGATCACAGCATTCAAAATCCGTTCATCATCTGTAGCCACAATAACTTCCGAAACTCTGGAAGCTTTTTGAGCTTGCTCCACCACCCACTGAATCATGGGTTTCTTTTTAATTTGAGCCAGAGGTTTTCCAGGGAAACGGGTCGATCCCCAACGGGCGGGAATGATGGCAACTGCCTTTGAATCAGTAGGCATGTCGATTGATCAAACCATTCCAGAGAGTTTTAATTAGGATTTTAATATCAAAAAGTAACGACCAGTTCTTAATGTAATATAGATCGTGTTCGATTCGCTTTTCCAAACTTGTATCCCCCCTCCAACCGTTAACCTGAGCCCAACCTGTAAGACCAGCCTTCATCTTCAATCTCAGCATGTAATGGGGAACTGTCTTTTTGAAATCTTCGATAAAAACCTTCCGCTCCGGTCGGGGGCCCACCATACTCATATCCCCAATAAGAACATTAAAAAACTGCGGTAACTCATCCAAACTTGTTTTACGAAGAAAAACTCCCAATCGTGTGCGACGATCATCATCTCTTTTCGCCCATATCGGTCCGGTACAACTTTCTGCATCCATTTTCATCGAACGAAACTTAAACATTCTGAATACTTGTCTATCTAAACCAACACGTTCCTGGATATAAAATATCTGACCACGGGAATCGAGCTTGATGATCAACGCAATTAGAACCATCAAAGGGCTGGTAATAATGATGGATAATAAAGAAATCATGACATCTGTCAATCGCTTGAAAAAGATGTTCCAGCCGTATAACGGAGATTCAGTCAAATTGACAATAGGCAGGCCATCAAAGTTATCCACACCGCCACTAAGACTCATGTATTGCATTAAGTCCGGCACAACCTTTATATCAACCGATTCCTCGCCAAGATTAAACAACACTCTTTCAAAATGATCTTGGGATTTCATAGGCAAGGTAATAAATAATTTATCCACTTCAAGCTCTCTAATATACTTTGAAACATCATCCAACGTTCCCAATACAGGATAGCCGTCTATCAGCGTTCCAACCTTACTCTCTTGTGTCGTAAGGAACCCGGCTATCTTGAACCCCATTTCCGGGTCGAGATCAATTCGTTCTGCCACTTCCCTTCCCAATTCTCCGGCACCTGCAATCAGGACATAGCGGAGATTTTTACCCTGGCGGCGAAACATCATCAAAATATTTCTAACGAGCATATGCGAAGCCACCAAGAAGAAGGTCGCATTCAACCAAAATAGCCCGACTACAACCCGGGAGTAACTTTCTTCACGGTAAAAGAAAAGTAATGCAGAGAGAATCAATACCGAGATAACATTAGCTTTGATAATATTGTAATAATCTACCCACGGTGATTTACCCCGTAGAGGTTGATACAATCCCACCATTTTAAAATTGAATAAAAATAGAATCAAAACAGGTAACAATAAAATCTGGTACTTCTCAACTGGGGGAATGCCACTAGACAGAGGGATCCAACCGGAGTAAAACCGAAAATAATAGGAGCCCATCCAAGCAGACAGAATAACCAGACTGTCGGAAATTATGAGGGCAGATAGAAATAACTGGTTATATTTTTTCAGCATCGGATTTCTTTAAATACTCCTGAAGAAACATGCTAATTCGATATTGAAACTGATTCAGATTAAATTGCAGGGCATGCTTACGGATTTCTTTGGCATCAAACCCGATTTCAGCGTCAATAAAATCTTCGATCGCCTGACAAAGAGATTCTTTCTCTGTTTGATAAAAAAACAACCCCGTTGGCTTTTGTGTTTTTTCTCTAGGAATACCATTCTGCGGCTTCCAAGACCTGGGTTCAGGTATTACCGTCTCAAGCGCCCCGCCTTTACCGAGAGCAATAATCGGACACCCCATAGCTTGAGCCTCCAGAGGAACTATCCCGAAGTCTTCTTCACCAGGAAATACCAACGCACGGCAACGGGCATAATAGGAGCGAACCTGTTCGTCAGGAACCCGTCCCAAAAACTGAATATTAGAAGCGGCAATCGTTCGAAGATAGGGTATTTCAGGACCGGCCCCAATAATCCTCAGAGGATATCCTAATTCATTGAACGCTTCAACTGCTAAATCGACACGTTTATAAGGGGATAGAGCACTCACGATGAGGAAGAAATCCTCCCGCGATGCATCGTCTGGCAAATAAAAATCTGTGTTCACAGGAGGCGTAATAACCGTCGAATGCCTCTGATAATAAGTCTCAATCTTTTTTTGGACATGGCGGGATATGGCAATGAACTGATGTACACCGCGGTTGGATTGGATGTCCCAGTTTTTCAGGAATGGCCTCAACACCGTCATAAAGAATGATTGTATCCATCGGCCTTTCCCGGAAAAATACACATCAAACTGATCCCAAATATATCGCATCGGCGTGAAACAATAACAAATATGCTTGCTCTTTCCGGTATAGCGAACCCCCTTGGCAACGCAGTGACTGCTACTCAAAATCAAATCATAATCATCAAGATTAAAAGAACTGACAGCCCATGGCATTAAAGGAAGGTAATAGCGATAATATTTTTGAATACCGGGGAAATTTTGCAGAAAGGAGGTGTGAATCCGCATGGACTCAATTCGAGGGGAGACGGTACCGGGAATATGTAACAGTGTATAGAGATCGGCATCCGGGAATAATTCGCAGAAAACCTCGAGGCACCGTTCGCCTCCTCGCATACCGGTCAACCAGTCGTGAACCAGTGCCACTTTCATGGGGAGATAAAACCTGTTGGCACTTAAGCCAAAATCGGGAAAGTAACGAAATTAGAAATCGAAGCTATTTGATTTCCATTAACTGCTTTTCAATCTTCTGACGGAGCTCGGAAGGGGGATTACTTTTCAGAGCGACCTCCAGAGCATCCAATGCTCTTCCGGTATCACCTTTCTTCTGATAACAAACACCAAGCATATAACGCGCATCGTGGACTTTGTTGCCGTCTGGGTATTGGGTTAGCACGGATTCGTATTGTTTGATGGCATCATCGTACATATCCAGTTTCAAATAATTACTACCCATCCAGAAGACAATATTATCTCTAAGATTATCGGGAGGGTTGCTCAGGCTCATTTCCTGAAACATTAGAATAGACTTGTCATATGCGCCGGCCTTATACGCGGCCAATGCTTCATTATATTTTTTAGGAGTCCTGGAAATCTTTTGGCGTTTTTTTACCGCTCGAGTTTTTCGAATCATTTTGGCCTGTTTGGAAGGCGCGGATGTCCTTTTAATAGACGCTATTTCACTTTTCAACCTGTTGACTTCCGACTTTAGAAACTGAATCTCGGAATTCACGGAGCCCGTTTGCGATCCAGCAGAAAGAGAAGCATTCACCCGTTCCTGCGTCGCGGTCAAACGAGGCTCCAAATTGCTCACAATTTTCTGGAGCTCTTGCACCCTAAACATCAATACTTCCTGTTGACTGCGGAGGGAGGCTACATCCACATTTAATTCTTCCTTATCAGTTTTTTGATCCACACTGACAAAGCCACCTCCACTTCTGGTCCGACCATTTCCTTTACTGCTGATCACACCACTTGTTTGTTCAATTTTTCTTGCTGCTTGGGGTTTCACTACTGGTTTGGACTTGAGAACGTTTCGGGACATCGGTTCGTCCTCAAAAAAGAAATCGTCTTCTTCTGAGGTAATGGAGGGTGCCGCTTGCGAAATGGATTGGGCTTTCGGCTGAGATTGAGTCAGCTTCTCGTCATCCTTGAAAAAATCATCTTCTTCAGGAGAAACCTGAGGCATAGCCCGTGGTTTAGGTTCGGTTTTCGGACTTGCTTGAGACGATTGCTTATCATCTTCAAAGAAGAAATCTTCTTCGTCTGGAGAAACAGGGACGTTCTTGGATTGAGGTTCCATCTCGGGACTGGATTCAGCTAATTTTTTGTCATCCTCAAAAAAGTTATTTTCTTTTTCTTTATTGGTGGGAGGCTCATCTTTAAGCTCAGATTCAAATTCACTTCCAAAATCTTCCTCAAAAAATAAATCCTCATCGTCAGTCTCATCACTCCAAGGCAGCGAGCTACACCCTGTTAGGGCAAGCGAAGCGACAAAAATAGATACTAAGATAAAGATGAAGCCTTTTTTAACGAATAACATGATATCCCCCATGATTGGAAACGACCTTCTCTTAGAACCTTAAAAACGCCCCGAGTTTACATTATCGACCAACAAATCCTTCGAAATTGTATCAAGTTACGTGGATTTATACAATCACCTGGAAACAGGCTCTACAGGAAACCCGGTTTTAGAACGGATTTTCAAAACAGCTTTTTCCAAAGTATCCGCAACACGTTCCATTTCCTCCGCACTATTTCCCCGTCCCAAGCTGATCCTAATAGCTTGAAACATTTCACTCTCCGGGACGTCCATCGCCCCCAACACGTCCGAAGGTAAAATCGACCCCGAACTACAGGCAGTCCCAGTGGAAACAAAAATACCGGCCAAATCCAGGTGAATCATCAAAGTCTGCCCTTCAACCCCATCAAATCCCAAATAAAGGGTATTGGGCAAATAGTAATCCGGGTGGCCATAAAATCGCACTCCCTTGATACGGGATTCGATTTGCTGACGCAGGCCGTTACGGAGGGTGGCCACATGCAATTGATCCGACTCCAGCCGGGATTGGGCGATTGCCGCCGCCTTCCCCAATCCGACAATACCCGGCACATTTTCCGTCCCTCCCCTTCTCTTTTTTTCCTGTCCACCGCCTGAAATCAGAGGTGACAAAGGGGGTGTTCCCCGGCGGATGTAAAGAGCGCCTACTCCCTTGGGACCGTACATCTTGTGGGATGAAAGAGAAAGCATATCCACAGGCAAGCTTCGGGTATCTACAGCAATTTTACCCACTGTCTGAACGGCATCGGAGTGAAACAGCACTCCGCGAGCCTTAGCCAGCTCTCCAATTTTCTCAATAGGTTGCAGTGTGCCCACTTCACTGTTGCCATGTTGAAGCGTAATCAGTGTGGTGTCGTCTGTGATCATTTCAGCCAAAGCGGCACAATCGATGCGTCCATAGGAATCGACGGGAACGTAAGTAATGGTAAATCCTTCCTTCCGCAACTCTTCGCAGGTGTTCAAAACTGCCGGATGCTCTACGCGGCTGGTGATGATGTGGGTTCCTTTATCCTTGAGCGCACGAGCGGTTCCCGTGATGGCCAGATTGTCCGATTCCGTACCGCCACTGGTGAAGGTGATTTCTCCTGGATACGCCCCGATCAATGCAGCGACCTGTTCTCTGGCCAGATCCAAACAAACACGGGCCGCCCGGCCCTGAGTATGGGCACTGGAGGGATTGCCAAAAGAATCCCGGTAAACGGGAAGCATTGCTTCCAAAACTTCCTCATCAACGGGGGTGGTCGCGTTATGATCCAAATATATCGGTTGCATATTACTTTTCAAAAAACAGGTTGTATAAAAACCGGAAGGGAATGAGGATCAACTATCGTTAGAGGCTTTTTTCATGCCGGTCTTTTTGAGAGGAACAGGTTCGGGAGGCGGCGGTGTTGCCGCTTCCGTAGACTCCAACTCCACCGCATCCTTGAGTATGCGAATATCTTTTTCCATTTGAGGAAGACGGTCCAACACCACTTCGATGGCCTGCGCCATGGGATCGGAGAAGGTCTCCTCCAGATCTTCAAAGTCAGCCGATATTCCAGAAAACACAACACGCCCCGGAACTCCGATAACCGTGGAGTACTCAGGAACCGATTGCACCACGACCGACCCGGAACCAATTTTACTATTGTTGCCCACTGTCACCGGACCCAATACCTGCGCGCCGGCACCAATAACGACGTTATCGCAAATAGTCGGGTGCCGCTTGCCTTTTTTCATACTGAGCCCGCCCAATGTAACGCCATGATACATAAAAACGTTATTACCAATTTCCGACGTCTCACCAATCACTACACCCATGCCGTGGTCGATGAAAAACTTTCGGCCGATTTTTGCGGCAGGATGGATTTCAATACCCGTCAACCATCGAACAAGATAGGAAAATAAGCGGGCGATCAACTTGATATCATGCCCCCAAAGCCAATGTGTGAATCTGTAAGCCATCAAAGCGTGCACGCCCGGATAACAGAGCACTACCTCCCAGAAATGCCGGGCGGCCGGGTCCTTCTCCATGGCTTCTTGAATGTCTTCTTTAAGTTGGCTCAGCATAGATTTAAAGTCATAATTAATAGTAAACCTCTACAATGATTGTATTATATTCCTCCAGTGGGAACAATGGGCAATAAAAAACCCCAGAAAACACTTCCTGAGGTTAAAATTCTGAGAAATACTTGAACCGAATAAAAACCCTAGTCAATCACGTTATGTCCTCTATTACGCATACAATTTCGATAGGCATGAATGAAACGCTGGTCCGCATTCATTCCCTGACTGACGCCTCCAGCAATCCCGCCGACGGTTGCACCCATCATAGCCCCTTGTACCGGGCGCCCGTGAAACCCGCCGACCAGAGCTCCCCACAGCATTCCAATTCCACCTCCGACAATAGCACCACCGACTGATGCTTCTTCCAACCGGCTGGCCTGGTAGGCCAAGCCATCACACTCATACAGGTCCTGACTGATGCGGTCGGCTCGCGGATCGCCATAAGGATCCACCGTTGGACGGTAGCCGCCATGGGAGGCACACCCGGAAAAAATCAAAGCAATCACTAATAAGCCCACAAGTTGTTGAACCCGCATAAGGAATCCTCAGAAATCATATGTATCCAACTATGCCACCAGTGTATTCAAATCGCTACGGTAAAGTCAAACGTCTGGATAGAAAACAAATTGGGAAGGAATAGGATATTTTCGGAGAAAATTCGACCTGCGTCTTAAGAAGGGTAATTCAAAGGGCTTCGATATTAAGCTCAGGTTCCTCTTCCGATTCAATGTAATCTTTGAGGGCTTCCTTCTGGACTTCCTGATCGGCGGTGGGGTAAACGCGAATGGTCTCGAATTGGCTCCCCTGTTGTACGCGAATAAGGGACATACGCATCAATTCCAGGAGGGCTAGAAAAGTCACTATGACTTCCTGCTTGGACTGGCTTTCGTCAAATAGTGATTCGAATGTAACGCTTTCATGCTTGTTCAGGATATCCAAAACCCGGCTGATGTGCGCCGAAACAGAAAGCGTGGTGATCTTAACTTCGTAATCTTCAATAAATGTCTTTTTGTTCAGAACCTCTTTGAAGGCACTGAACAAATCGAACACCGTGGCATCGACAATGACTTCTTCTTCCCCTTCTTCCACCTGAATTTCGCTACCACGGGAAAATAATTGCTGTCGTTCATGCTCCAAGTAACGCAAGTCCTCTGCGGCACTTTTGTATCTCTGGTATTCCAAAAGTCTGCGGGTCAGCTCGGCTCTGGGATCGGTGCCATCTTCGCCATCCTCGCCTTCACCGTGGGAAGGAAGAAGCATTTTCGACTTGAGTCGAGTCAACTCGGCGGCCATCACCAGATACTCGCCGGCAACCTCAAGATTCAAGTCCGTCATCAACCCGACATAATCCAAATATTGACGTGAGATGTCCGCCACAGGGATGTCGTGGATTTCCATCTTCTGTTCTTTGATCAGGTGCAGAAGTAAATCCAGCGGGCCTTCGAAAATGTCGAGTTTGAGTTGATAGGTCATAGGCGGGTTCCAAGTGCTAATTCTGGAAGCAATCTATCATCAATTTTCCTGCACGCCAACCCCTTTATAAATCTCCCCAGCGGTGCTGGAGCAGGGAAATGATGACCAGAGAAACGGAATCGGCCTTAAGCAGGCGTGGACCGAGGGATACGGTTTGAAATCCCTGCTGAATGAGAAAATCAATTTCCTCTGCCGTCCAACCACCTTCGGGTCCGGCTAGAAAAGCGATGGAAGTGACGGCATCCGGCGAAGCCACATCCTGCAAGCGGATTTTTTGTTCGCCTTCCCAGAAAACCAGTTTCAAATCGCAGTCAGACGATTGATGACAAAATTCCTCAATCGACAGCACGGTAGAGTGAACTTCGGGCACCTTGGACCGTCCGCATTGTTTGGAGGCTTCTTCAGCAATCCGTTGCCAACGCTGAGTACGGTTGCGTTCGGATTCTTTCGCCAGTCTCACCACGCAACGCTGGGTTTTGATCGTTGCTATCGAGTGAACTCCCAGCTCGGTCGCTTTTCTTACCAGAAGGTCAAAGGCATTGCCCTTGATCAGCGCCTGCCCCATCTGAATATCCACAGGAGATTCGGTTTTTATCTCAATTTTGGATAAAACCTCACCTCGCACATGCTCCCTTTCCACTTCCGATAAAACAATCTCGTATTGAAACCCCTGGTGGTCAATGACTTCGATCTGGTCTCCCGGCTTCATTCTGAGAACTGTTCGGATGTGATTGACGTCGGACCCTGTAACAGTAACTGTATTACCGGAAAATCCTTCAGAAGTCACAAAGAAGCGATGCATGGGGTCAGGGTTTGGCAGAAAGGCTTAACAGTTCGGCAGAAGTCTTCATTTGGTAATCGGGAAACACACCTGAAGGCAAAACTTCATCACTTCTATTCAACCAGACAGTGGGCATACCCACACTTTGCGCGCCTGCAACATCCGCTTTCAAATTATCTCCGACAAATAAAACTTCGGCTGGACTGAGGTTCAATCGTGTCAGGGCCAGTTGAAAAATGGAAGGGTGCGGTTTGCGGTAAGGAACTTCCGAAGAGTAAATCGAAAACTCAAAGTAAGGGTCCAGTCCCAGCAGAGACTGTTCGTAATCTTTCATGTAACCGGGATTTGTGGTATTGGAGATAATTCCCATGCGCACTCCGGCTTTCTGTAATGCGACAAGCGTTTCTATCATCTCCGGATAAACTTTTCGGTGGGAATAAATTTCTTCGTAGTAAATTTTCAGCAAGTCCTCAATGCGGACTTTGTCATTCAATTTAATATTGCTTTGCGTCAACAGAAAGTTGAGCACATGATCGAAGCGGGCCTCCCGGTGAGTGGGTCGGGAAATATCGATCATCCCGAAGAACAGGCTGTGGTAGGTGTCATACCATTGATGGAAATCAGGAAGGTTAAATCCCTGCTCCTTCAAATGATCGTACAGCCGCCGCAATGCCGTCCGGTCCTCTTCATTCACCAGATCGACCAGGGTATAGGCCCAATCAAACAATACCGCTTTGTATGGGTACATCATGAAATTAAAATCACCTTTCCACTCTTCACATTTACATTGAACTACCTTATTAAAACACTAATGAATGCTTTGATTTTTTGCAACTAAATAATGCTACTGCATTGAAATCCTTTACTCTTATCCCTCTATACCTTAACCTGATAGTATTATGAGTCTCAAATATGCCGTCTTGGGTGCAGGAAAACAGGGAGTCGCCGCCGCATACGATTTAGCACGTCTTGGAGATGCGATAGAGATCCGTTTGTTCGATCTCGACGGCGAAGCTGCGTTGCAAGGCGCGGACAAAGTCAACAAACTCCTGCAGACTCAGGTCGTTCAGGGCAAAGCAATCAATGTCGACCACCCTTCGGTCCTCGTTCCGGCTCTCAGAGGCGTTCATTCCACGATCAGCGCTGTTCCCTATAAATACAATCTTCAGATTACTGAAGCGGCTATCGAAGCGCGTTCCAATATTTGCGATCTAGGCGGACACACCGAAACCACGCGTCAGCAGTTGGCTTTTGGGGATAAGGCGAAGGAGGCAGGTATCTCCATCACCCCGGACTGCGGCATGGGCCCCGGAATGAACATCAGTATGGGTATCCGGGCCATGGATTATCTGGATGAACCGGAAGACGTCTATATCTGGGATGGCGGTTTGCCGCAAAAACCGGAACCGCCATGGAACTATCATCTCACTTTTAACGCCAACGGACTCATCAACGAGTACTGTGGCGATGCCTGGTTTATCCGGGGCGGACAGCCCACCCAGGTTCCCTGTCTGACGGAAGTTGAATTGCAGGATTTCCCCCAGCCGTTGGGCATGATGGAAGCGGCTGTGACATCCGGCGGACTCTCCACCGCGCCGTGGACTTTCAAGGACAAGCTTCGCCGCCTGGAAAACAAGACCTTGCGCTATCCCGGCCACTGGGACCAGTTCAAAGCCTTTCAGAGTCTCGGACTATTTGACCCGACGCAAACCCAAATTAATGGACATTCTTTTATACCGCGAGACCTGCTCAGCGCCATGCTGACACCGAAAATCACACCGGAACCACCGGTATATGATGTCTGCCTCATCCGCACCCAAGCCGTCGGGCGTCTCAACGGATCGCATTCCGCCTGCACGCTCGACTTTATCGAGACCTACGATGATAAAACCGGGTTCACCGCCATGGAGCAAATCACTGGCTGGCATGCCTCGATAATCGCCATCATTGCCGCGCAGGACAAACTTCCCAAAGGAGCTGTACCGGTAGAGTTGGCGCTGAGAGGCAAGATGTTTGATCAGGAAATCACCCGCCGGGGATGGGAGTTGAAACGGGAAATCTTTACGAGCCCGGCTTCTCCATAGCCTTACGTAATTCCTTAAGTTCATTCCCTGAAATACCCAAAAAATAAAGAATTAATTCTAGATTATAAACACTAATAGAAGCCTGGGCGTGCTGCTCAACAATGGGTTTGGCGTTGAAGGCAATCCCCAGTCCAGCCTTGGCCAGCATGTGGATATCGTTGGCGCCATCCCCAACAGCCACGACCTGTTGCAGGGATAGTCCTTCCTTCTCAGCGAGGGTGGCCAGAATATTTGCCTTGGCATGTGCATCGATCATCTCCCCTTCCACCTCGCCGGTGACTTCGCCATCCACAATCTGGAGCTGATTGGCAAACCCGTAATCCAGCTGATACTTTTCCTTGAGCTTGGAAATGAAGAACTGAAATCCGCCGCTGACAATGGCGATCTTGTAATTCAGATGCTGTAGAATACGCACCAACTCCGCCGCACCGGGGGTAATTGGCAGGTTTTCGTAAAGCTGTTCAAGTTGCTCAACAGTGAGCCCCTTCAACAGCGCCACCCTCTGCTTGAGGGCGGTGGCAAAATCAATCTCCCCATCCATGGCCTTTTCGGTAATTCCCATCAACTGCTTCCCGACCCCCGCCAGCTTGCCCATCTCATCAATCACTTCACATTGCAGGAAGGTCATATCGGCGTCGAACACAATCAAACGCTTGTTGCGGCGGAACAGGGTGTCCTCTTGAACGGCAATATCGACTTCAAAATTCTCCTTGAAGTGCAGGAGAGCGGCCAGAATATCGACATTGGTCATCACCTGCTTGGCACCGATGACGATTTCGATCACATGATGGTCTTCGTAATCCAACTGCTCAATGCGGATGATATTGATATCCAGGTCGGCGAGTGTGCGGGTGAGTTCCTGCAAAAGAACGGGACCGATTTTTTTACCCAGAATCGTAACCACCAATCGGTGCTTGTAGGGCGCTTCGGGACGATGCTCGGAATCCCAGGGATAGGCCGCTACTTTCATGCCGGTTTGCGCTCCGTAGATGTTCAGGGACCCCCGGAGATTCGCCAAA
>Ga0316190_10002174_pt1 | contig 14182 bp, 14 predicted proteins | sample Eddworburrow2_MG_FD_204929 | JGI IMG/M metagenome (GOLD analysis project Ga0316190, IMG submission 204929) | Coastal sediment microbial communities from Maine, United States - Eddy worm burrow 2 | ecosystem: Environmental > Aquatic > Marine > Coastal > Sediment | place: USA: Maine | collected... | reverse complement strand
GTCTGGATATGGATGGGTGAGGCAAGCCGTGCCGATCCGGACGACATTTTCAGCCTGCCCGAATTTGCCGATCCGCAATGGCATGCCCACCAGGGCGATGCCCTGCATCTTAAGTCGCATTATCTGAATGTGGCCGAGAACCTGGTTGACCCGGCGCATGTGAGCTTTGTGCACCCGACCACGCTGGGCAATGCTGCAAGTGAGGACGTGCCGGTACATGCGGATGTGGAAGGCGATGTGATTGTTGCATGGCGCTGGATCCGCGATGCGCCGCCGGTCGGCTTCTTCCAGAAATTCGGCGGCTTTACCGGCAATGTGGATCGCTGGCATTATTATTACCTGCACCTGCCGTCCATTGCCGTGATCGATTTCGGCAGTGCTGATGCAGCACTCACCCTGCCCGAAGACAAACGCCATCAAGGCGTTCGTGTTTTTGCACTGCATTTCCTGACACCGGTGGATGATACCAATACGATTGATCGCTGGATGCATTTGAGAAATATTGCGATTGACGACGAGAAAGTGTCTCAATCCATGGATGCCATGTTCCGGGTGGCATTCAATGAGGACAAGGAAATCCTTGAAGCCATTCAGCTTGAGGAATTGAAGCCGCAATATCATCGCCCGGTGCGGCTGGCCTTTGACAAAGGTCCGAACGTGTATCGCAGCCGCATTGAAAAGCTGCTGCATGCAGAACAGGCGGGTATTGAGGGTGGGCTCAAACTGAAACTGGATGATGCGGTTTGACAGCCGTACCATTGTGATTGAAACGAAAGGGAGAGAGTATGAAAATCTTGAAATACATGGCCGGTTGCGTGCTGGCTGCAGGTGTTGCCCTGACCGCGATCGCGGCTCAGGCGGCAGAACCGATCCGTATCGGTGAAATCAATTCCTATTCCCGTTTGCCGGCGTTCCTGGACCCCTACAAGAAGGGTTGGGAACTGGCTTTGGAAGAAGTCAACGCGGCAGGCGGCATCAAGGGCCGTCCGCTTGAAATCATTGATCGTGATGATGGCGGCAAACCCGGCAATGCCGTAACCATCGCCGAGGAAATGGTTTCGAAAGAAAAGGTAACCCTGCTGACGGGAACCTTCCTGTCCAATATCGGTCTTGCGGTGACCGACTTCGCCAAGCAGAACAAGGTATTCTTCCTGGCGGCCGAGCCGCTGGCCGACGCCATCGTCTGGAAATCAGGCAATCGTTATACCTTCAGGCTGCGCCCGTCGACCACCATGCAGGCGGCAATGCTGGCCAAGGAAGCGGCCAAGACAGGTGCCAAGAAGTGGGCAACGGTGGCACCCAATTATGCCTATGGCAAGGAAGCCGTGGCAGCCTTCAAGAAAGAGCTGACCAAGCTTGTACCGGATGCCGAGTTCGTTGAAGAACAGTGGCCGACCGTGTTCAAGATCGATGCAGGTCCTGTGGTGCGGGCAGTGGAAGCTGCCAAACCGGACGGCATCTTCAATGTGACGTTCGGTGGCGATCTTGCCCAGTTCGTCCGCGAAGGAAACCTGCGCGGCACATTTGAAAACCGCACCGTCGTGTCGCTTTTGTCCGGCGAGCCGGAATATCTGGAGCCATTGAAGGGTGAAGCGCCCAGGGGCTGGATTGTCACCGGCTATCCGCAAGGTGCCGTGGACACACCGGAACACAAGGCGTTCTTTGATGCTTACATGAAGAAGTGGGGCGAAGCACCAAAGCTCGGCTCGATTGTCGGATACAATGTGATTGCCTCGCTGGCGGCTCTTCTGAACAAGGCTGACGCCTATGACACGGAAACCCTGGTCGACACCATGAAGGGTCTCGAAGTGATGTCACCGTCAGGCAAGTTTGTGTTCCGGGCGCAGGACCATCAGTCCACCATGGGTGCCTGGGTCGGCAAGACCGATGTCAAGGACGGTGCCGGTGTCATGGTTGACTGGTTCTATGCTGACGGCGCGGACTATCAGCCGTCTGACGAAGAGGTCAAGGCCATGCGGCCCGCGGACTGACATGCCAAAACGGCGGGTCCGGACGCTCCGGGCCCGCCTTATCTTCGCGCACCAAGGGGTAACGAATTGTCCAGCAAGGGGGCTGAATGAGCTTCTATTTCGCCCAGTTCCTGACAGGCCTGTCGAGCGCTTCGTCGCTGTTTCTGGTGGCCTGCGGGCTGTCGCTGATTTTCGGCGTCACGCGTGTTGTGAATTTTGCACACGGGTCATTTTACATGCTTGGCGCTTATGTCGCCTATGCGCTGGTGCAGTTTGTGCCCGGCAGTATTCTGGGTTTCTGGGGATCTGTTCTGGCTGCTGCGCTGATCGTTGCACTGGTTGGTGTGCTCGTTGAAATGCTGATCCTCAAGCGTATTTATAACGCGCCGGAGTTGTACCAGCTGGTTGCGACCTTTGGCGTGGTGCTGCTGATGCAGGACGCCATCCTGTTCATCTTTGGCGGTGAGGACCAGTTCGGGCCGCGCGCGCCCGGGCTTGATGGCGTGGTTCGCATATTTGGTGAACCGATACCTGAATATGACCTGCTGCTGATCGCCCTTGGCCCCATTGTACTGGGCGCGATGTGGCTGCTGCTCAACCGCACCCGCTGGGGCATACTGGTGCGTGCCGCCACGCTGGATCGCGAAATGGTGGCCTCTCTCGGGGTCAACCAGTCATGGCTGTTCACCACGGTGTTTTTTCTGGGCTCGTTCCTGGCCGGTCTCGGCGGGGCGCTTCAGGTTCCCAGGGTATCGGTCAACCTGCTGATGGACTTGTCGATCATCGCTGAAGCCTTCGTTGTCGTTGTCATTGGCGGCATGGGCTCCATCCCCGGGGCCTTTATCGCGGCCCTGCTGATTGGTGAACTGAATGCCTTCGGAGTCCTGGTACTGCCGCAGGCGACCATTGTACTGGCGTTTGTCGTCATGGCTGTTGTGCTGGTCATCAGGCCCTACGGCCTGCTCGGAAAAGCCGAAACACTGGCCCATTCCGCAGGCCAGATTGAATTGCCGATCCGGCCTGCCAGCACGCTTGCCAAATCGGTTGCCGGCTTGTTGCTGGCCGGTCTTGTCATCATGCCTTTCGTGACCGGCGAGTTTGCTATCGTACTGGCGACAGACGTGCTGATCTTTGCGCTGTTTGCCGCCAGCCTGCATTTCATCATGAGCAATGGCGGCATGGTGTCGTTTGGCCATGCTGCCTATTTTGGTCTCGGCGCCTACGGGGCGGCATTCGTGATAAAATACGCCGGTGGTTCAATGGAAATGGCATTGTTGGCAGCACCGCTGATGGCGGCTGCGGGCGCGCTCATATTCGGCTGGTTCTGCGTGCGTCTGTCGGGCGTGTATATGGCCATGCTGACGCTTGCTGCTGCCCAGATCGTCTGGTCGACAGCCTTCCAGTGGCAGGACCTGACCGGCGGCGATGACGGCTTGCTGGGCATCTGGCCATCTGAATGGGCCAAATCAAAAACCGCCTACTACTATCTGGCGCTGGTTCTGTGCGGCGGCGGTATTCTTGCCATGCGCCGCATGATTTTCTCACCGTTCGGCTATACGCTCAGGGGCGGACGTGACAATCCCAACCGCACTGAATCCATTGGTATCAATCTCAGGCAGCACCAGTGGGCAGCTTTTGTTGTCGCCGGCATGTTCGCCGGTATTGCCGGTGGCGTCTATGTGTTTTCAAAAGGCTCCATATTTCCTGATGAAGCCGCTATTCCGCGCTCGGTGGATGCGCTTGTCATGGTGTTGCTGGGCGGTGTTCAGACACTGTCCGGTCCGGTTGTCGGTGCAGGTGTCTTCAGGCTTCTGGAGGACGAGATTTCAAGGCTGGATTACTGGCGCGCCATATTGGGCGCCATCATCATCGCGATCGTGGTGATTGCACCTGAAGGCATTGCCGGGTTCGTCAAGAAAATTGCGGTCAAGGCAGGGTTTGAACGCAACGAGGAACAGGCATCATGAGCGATCCAGTTCTCAGTGTCCGCAACCTGTCCAAGTCGTTTGGTGGTCTCCAGGCGGTATCGGATGTGTCTTTCGATCTGGCAAAAGGCGAACTGTTGGCTTTGATCGGACCAAACGGAGCCGGCAAGACCACCTGCTTCAACATGCTCAACGGTCAATTGAAGGCCGATTCGGGCCGGGTCACGCTCAATGGCACCAGTATCCTGGGCCTGAGCCCCAGGCGCGTCTGGCGAATGGGGGTAGGGCGCACCTTCCAGATCACCGCAACCTATGCCTCCATGACAGTGCGTGAAAATGTGCAGATGGCGCTGATCTCGCATTATCGCAAGACCTGGGATATCTGGCGTCCGGCGTCCAGTCTGCATGTGGATGAGGCAATGCAGCTTCTGGACCTTGTCGGTATGCGCGAACAGGCTGAGCGGGCCGCCGCCATCCTGGCCTACGGCGATCTGAAACGGCTTGAACTGGCAATTGCGCTGGCCCATGCCCCTGAACTGCTGTTGATGGATGAACCCACTGCCGGTATGGCGCCCAGGGAACGGGTGCGCCTCATGCAGCTTACTGCCGACATTGTTGCAGAGCGCGGCATATCGGTTCTGTTCACCGAGCACGACATGGATGTGGTGTTTGCCCATGCCCACCGCATCATGGTGCTCAACCGGGGCGAGTTGATAGCTTCCGGCAGTGTTGACGATGTGCGTAATGATGCGCGCGTGCAGGAGGTTTATCTTGGTGGCGGCACCTTGTTCGAGGGCCAGGCACATGGTTGAGACGATGCTCGAGCTTGATAAAATCAATACCTTCTATGGCAAGGCCCATATCCTGCACGATCTGTCGTTCAAGGTGGCGGCAGGCGAGGTTGTAGCCCTTCTGGGGCGCAATGGTGCCGGCAAGACCACCACCATGCGCACGATCATGCAACTGGCACGCCCGCGTGCCGGGGCAGTGGAATTTGAAGGCCGGGACATATCCAGGTGGGCCACGCACAAGGTGGCCCAGGCAGGCATCGGCTACGTGCCGGAGGAACGCCGCATCTTTGGCGACCTGACGGTGATGGAAAATCTCGAAGTGGGCCGCCAGCCTGTGCGCGAAGGCCTGCCGTCATGGACTGTCGAACACCTGTTTGAGCTGTTTCCCAACCTGGCTGAGCGCGCCAACAACCGCGGCAAGCAGATGTCGGGCGGCGAGCAGCAAATGCTCACCATTGCCCGCACCCTGATGGGAAACCCGAAACTGTTGCTGCTTGATGAACCATCCGAAGGCATCGCACCAGTGATTGTCGAGCAGATGGCGCAGACCCTGCTGGAGATCAAGGCCAAGGGACTGACCGTGCTGTTGTCGGAGCAAAATCTGCATTTTGCGCGCATTGTGGCAGATCGTGCCATCATCATTGAAGGCGGCAGCGCGGTGTTTGATTCAACCTTCGAAGATCTGGAAACCCACCCCGAGATCAGGGACCAGTATCTCAGCGTTTGAAGCGCTCCGGGTCAAATGCCCTGACATCTTCCAGCAGCTCAATGAATCCGCGTGACTGGTGCGCAATCACGGCGGCCCCTTTTTCGGCTGTGGCGGCACCCGCATTGCCGGTTACGCCTTGTTCGTTGAGATCATGCATCATCCATCCGAAGCGGTGCGGGCCATAGGCGCGCAAGTGCGTCATGTCCCGGCGCATGTCTTGTTGCAGGGAGGGAAAGTCTTCCGCCTGTGTCATGTCCACACTATCAGGCCGGGCTGCCAGCATGATGGACGTTTCTATATCACCGCCATGGATGCCCAGGGCAATTTCATCATCGCTGAACAAGCCTTCCGGGTACCCGAAGCGCGCCCATGACGTTGCAACAGCCAGCATGCCAAGCTCAATGCGCGCGCGCTGGATGACCATGTCGCACACAGGCGTGTTGCCGCCGTGGGAACTGATCAGTACCAGCTTCTGTATGCCATTGATGTTCAGGTCAGCGGCAATGCCAAACCATGCCCGGGCAAGGTCACATGGATCACGCGAGATGGTGCCGGGTGTATCGCCATGCTCGGCAGATGCGCCGATTGCCTCAATCGGCAGGAACGAAACCTTTGCATCGTGCGGCAGGATAGCCACCGTGGCAGTGACCATGGCCCGGGCAATGTCTGTGTCCGTCGAAGCTGGCAGGTGCGGACCGTGTTGCTCGGTGGCTGCCACCGGCAGCACGGCGATCCAGTCGCTGCTGTCAGCGTCCGCGATCAGTCTTGCCGGCATGTCTTTCCAATACGGATGCGGTTTCAATTTTTCATCTCGCCTATTTCAAAATACTCAGGCAGGAGCCGGAGCTCCTGCCTGAAACACTGTTTAGGCGAGAATGTGGTATTTCACAAAGCCTGTCAGCCTGTCTGCCGCAGTCAGGCTGTGATGTCATTCCCCACCGGAGGTGGATGAACCGCCTGATGAGCGTTCGCCCTGAAGCGGTTTGGTCTCGCCCTTTTTGTAATCGTTGGCGCGTTTGACCGCCAGTTCACCATCCATACTGACGTCTGTATCGAGTACATACTCAGGCCATGGATCAACGGTCTGCATCACAGTTGCAGCGCGCACGGCGTCACCCGACGCAGCCGAAATCTTGTCCGAATGTTCAAGATTGCTTTGCGTGCAGCCCGCAAACAGCAGGCAGAGTGCGGCCGTTCCAGCCGCGCGCCATAGTGTAATCGATTTACTTGGTAACAACTGCATTTGAACCTCCTGGCAGATCAATAATGTGACCATACGGGCCTTTGATTTCTCCACCGTTTTCGATGAACGAAAGATAGTTGCGGCTGACCTCGACCTTGCCATGCAGGAACAGCTCCTCATCATTGCTCGATGCGGTCAGATCCAGCGGTGTTGGTATCCGTTTGGTCGGATCAACCGGTTTGGCAAGCCGCGGCGTGATGATCACCAGAAGATCGGTTTCCGACTTCTGGAATCCGCTTGAGCGGAACAGGCTGCCCAGCACCGGCACATCGCCCAGCCAGGGAATCTGGTCGGCATTGCGCGCATTGAAGGTCTGCAGCAGCCCGGCGATCGAAATGCTTTGTCCATCGCGCAGTTCAACCGTTGTCCTCGTCCGCCGGACGATAAGGCTCGGAATCTGAATGGCGCTGGTGGTTACCGTGCGGCTGAAATCAAGCTCGCTGACTTCCGGTTCAATGGCCAGATTGATCAGTCCATTGTCGAGCACGGTTGGCGTGAACGCCAGGCTGACACCGAACTTCTTGAATTCAATGGTGATTTTGTCATTGTCCTGTGCAACCGGGACAGGAAATTCACCACCGGCCAGGAAGCTCGCAGTTTCACCTGACAGTGCAGTCAGGTTTGGTTCTGCAAGGCGGCGTGCTGCGCCTTTCTTTTCCAGCGCCTGAATGATGATTTCGGCGGATGCGCCACCGGTCAGCATGTCCGCAACCAACCGGCCGAATGGCGCGGTGGCGGCGTTTGACGCCAGTGCATTGCCAAACGGCTGAAAACTGATGCCGCCGGCACTTACCGAATAGTTGACACCAAGATCACGGCTGGCATTGCGTTTGGCCTCGATGAAGCGCACTTCCAGGGTAACCTGCTGGCTTGCACCCACCGTCATGGCATTGGTTACATTGTCGCCGGCAAAATCCTTGGCCACCTGCATGGCGCGCGCTGCGGCTGTCGAACTGCGCACCGCACCTTGCAGAAGCACCCTGCCATTGACGCTGCGAACCTTGATTTTTTCGCGCGGCAGGACAGTGCGAAGCGCATCTTTCAGCCCTCTGGTATCGAAGGTAACCTCAACGCTGATGACACCGAGAAGCTTGTCGTCAGCATCATAAAGCGAAAGATTTGTACGCCCGGTCTTGCGCCCGAGCACATAAAAGGAGCGGGTGCCAAGTGGTGAGGCATCGGCAATTTCAGGATCGCCAACCACCAGGTTTGAAACATCTGCGCCGGATTTGACTGTTTCGGACTGTCCAACCGGCACCTTCATCTGCTGGATCGTGCCGGTGCCGGCGTTGAATTCCGTCGCCGCCTGGGCCTGGCTGACAGCCAGTGTCCACACGCACATGCAACTGAACAGCACCACCACAAGGCGGGCCATCAGATTGCGCAGGCTACTGCCGGGCAGTGTGTTTGTCATTATACTCATTGTCTATCTCCCTGCGCGCCTGTTCTGATCTGTGGTATCCATTGTGGCAGATCATCCAGGGCGCTCCCTTTGCCATAACTCTATTCTGTTGGTGTGTCCTGGACCGGCACTTGAACCGGCACTGCCGGAACGGCACCTGCAGATTGGTTGATTGAACTTGCGGTCTTGCCACCGACACCGCGCACGATTGTCATTTTGCTCCGGCGTTTCGTGCCGCCGGCAAGGTCAGCCATGGACACGGACCCGACATCGGCGCGATGCGCAGATCCGGCGGCTCGCAGTGTCAACGACAACCGGCCAACGGATCCGCCAAGTGCCAGTTTCTGGGCCATTTCAGTATCAACTTCCAGGGTAACCGCACTTGATACGCTCGGCGCATCAAGACGCTGGTCAGCCTGTTGATCGATTGCCAGTACCTTGGCGTTCTGCACAAGTACATCTGACTGCGATGACGTCGGATCGCCGGCTTTCATCGAGCGCGTCAGCATGACATCCACCCGGTCACCCGGCAGGATGAAACCGGCCACGCCGAACACCTCATCGACCGGTACGGTCAACGCGCGCATATTGTCTTTCACAAGGGCTGAAAGCGTCGGGCGTTCACCCGGGCCTGTTACCTTTGCCCCAAGAATCGGTTCGTCCACTTCGATGGGTCCCAGCGCAGCCCGTGCCTCGACACCGGCCTGAAACTCTTCCAGGGTTTTGAACGACCCTGCAGGTTCGGTTCCCGCGATCCACTTGGTGGCGCGAACCGCCGCGCTGTCTATCTTGTCTCCAAAGCGCAGCGCTCGGGTTGCAACCAGCACCGTGGACGTTTCCAGTTGCGGCTCCGCAGGGGCCGGCTCAACGACGGCTGTCTTATCCATGTTGCGGTACTTGAATGCGAAAACCTGGCTGGTAATGGTGGCCCCCACAATGCCTGACACCAGGGCGATACAGCCCAGCGCAAACAGTCGCCCGCCTTTGCTCGACAACTGTATTGCGGAAAATGCACCGCCCATTTGCTTGCTGGATCGTGTGTGGTGTTTGCCGCGCCATTCGCGCCGCGTCGTGTTTTCTGCCATCCCGATGCCTCCCAGAAATCAGTAGAATTTCCGGCAACATACATCATGGCGTGGCATTTAAAGAGTGTTCAGTGATAACAGAGTAAAGTGTTCGTTTACTAGTGAAGGAAAATGTAATCAATTGTATTCAACAGATGTATATTCATAAAACTTTAATGTTTGAATTTTGTAGAAAATTTGAATGGATATGATGAATGTTCTTTCATGGACCTTCGTCATAATGCCTGCCTGAGTCTGAATTTGGGAGGGCGAATTATGAAGTTTACTCAATTGATTATTACGGGCGCTATGGCGTTGAGCGTTGCCGGTTGTTCGCAAGGTTTCTCTTTGAGCCAAGTGGCCGATTTTGGCGCAAGCATATCTGCATCCGAGCCACGGCTGCCGGGTTCTCATCCTGCAACGTCGGATCATATGCAGGGTGAAACAGGCACAAAGCATCATGCCGGTCTTGCACCTTATCACGCGTCTGACAATCTGTTGCAGACCGCAAAAGGTGAATTCCGTGAAGGACGCTTTGGCCTGGCGGAAAAAAACTACCGCAAGGCAGTGGAAGTATCGCCGCGTGATGTGGAAGCCTGGATCGGCCTGGCGGCTTCCTATGATCGCCTGCGCCGCTTCGACCTGGCAGATCGCGCCTATGCACACGCCATTAAACTGGTTGGCCGCAATACGATGATGCTCAACAATCTGGGATATTCCCAGTTGCTGCGTGGTGATCTGAAGAAGGCGCGCCAGCATTTCCTGGCAGCGTACGAGCGCGAGCCTGATAACCCGATCATTCGCAACAATCTTGAACTGCTCAATCAGAGCGGCAAGCGCATCGTGCGTGAAAAAGCCTGATATTGTCATGACAAACAAAACGGCAATACCTCAAGCTTTGCGTACAGGTTTTGCGGTGTCAGCGCTTGCGCTGCTCCCGGTATTTTCCTGGCAAGCTCTCGACGCACGATCATCGGTAACCGTGGCGGCTCCCGCTGCCGCGACTGCCGCGCACTCCGGAACGGTTATCAGAAAGTCCACACTGACCTGGGGACACACCAAATCTGACCGCCTGACTGGTCAGCGCGCCGTTCGGTTGCAAGCTGCCAGGCGGGTCACCGCGGAGTTTCAATCTGACAAGGCAGACCGCGAAACCATGCCGAAGCTTTCGCCGGTCGTCCTTCCCGAAGAGTTTGCTGACTGGCTGGTTCCAGGCAAAACCGGTACCGGTGCCGCCCGCATTATCGATTTTGCGGCGCGCAAATCCAGTGACAACCGAAAAGCCTGCCAGTCGCGCCATGACGCCATAGTGAGCGCTTTTGCAATCAAACACGCCCGCGTAATGGCAGACCAGCCGGTCATGTTCCAGTCGAGTATCTGCGCAAGTAATGGTGAAATTGTCATTACCTGCTTCGGCACCAGTGCAACGATTTCTCCGCGCAGGGTACACCCGGGCGGACGCTGCTCAAAGCACGGCTGATTTCCAAGGTTGCAAGCAGGGTGTGGATTCACATGCCCTGCGAGGGACGTTCGCTCGCCCATTCAACCTGGCTGGTGAGTAGCTGTCTGATCTGGTGAATAATGAGGATGGTTACAAATATCTCGCCACCATCCTCCAGAACGCCCACCAGCACGCAGAGCAAATCCGGCGTCGCGCAGACTTTTTCATGAATGCTATCGACCAGAACGCCGAACAGGCCAAACAACATGATGAGGCAGGAGAAGACGATAAACTGCTTCTTCACCGCTGCGGTCGCCGCGAAAAACCGCACTACGAGCAGGCAGCCCAATAGTCCGCCTACAACAGCAAGATATGTGATTTCACCCACTGTGCGTTTGGAGAAAAACCATAATTCGGTGGGTATGACATACTTGCCCAGAAGCCAGCCGGCTCCCTGGATCATCAGGCTGGAGATCATGAGGGTTGCTGTGCCTAAAAACTCGACGCCGGCCTGACCCTAGACAATGCCGGGGAAGATCAATCCTTCAACGCGCTCAAACAGGAAGGCAAAGCCGACACCAGCTGCAACGCCGCCGGCCACCCGCAGGCTGACAGAGGCCGCATTTGCGCCATCCCATAGCAGTTTTGCCAACATGCCCGCGCCAAGTGCGATAGCGTACTGAGTAACGAGCAGGCCACCGAGATAGGCCAGCAAGGGTGTACTTTCCGCTCCCACCATTGCACTGCCATAGGCTGCGCCATGGAACAGGCCGGCGGTGGCGAACAGGCCAACAGCGACCGGCATGGTGAGTTTGCGGCCAGACAACACGATGGCGCCGATCAGTGTGGCGGACCCTGCCACCATCAGTTCAATCATTGGAACGGCGATGCCGTTATAGGTCGCCAGCACGCCGATCATGGACACTGCCAGAAATGCCAGAGGGGCGGTTGCCAGCCGGCCCATGGCCACGGCGGCAAGTGCCATTGCAACGATAAACGCCAAATGGTCGATACCCAGCATCGGATGGCCGATACCGGACAGAACACCGTGGGCAAATGTCTCAGGTGTGCCGCCGCCAAGTGGATGATGGGCAAGTGCCGGGCCTGCCATGCCGACAAGTCCGCCAAGAAAAATCGCTGCCTGGTAAAATCTCATCTTGTAACTGGCCTTCCTGTTCAAGCCAAAAGGTATCGCTTGGAGAAAGGTTAGCAGGCCCATGTGGTGGCGCCAAGACGGTGTGAGGTGACTGGTCGCGACGGCGCATTCCACTCGACAGAATTATTCGCTTCCCTTGGTATAAGCCAGTTTAAGGCCGGAGGCGTCGGGCAGGTCGATCCCGGACTTCAGCAGGTTCAGATGTGTCAGGAAGGTGTCGATCTTGCCGACCTCGAGTTCCTGCAGTGCCAGTTCGGCTCCCAGCACCGCAGCGCGGGTTTGGGCAGACAGGGAAGACGTCACGCCGGTTGCCTGGGGCGCCTGCTTGTCACCTGTAGCCTTGAGTTCAGCGGTGATGGATTTCAGGTGGACGATGTGAGTCAGAAACTGTTGCTTGAGTTTCTGTTGTTTCGAAATCTCCAGATCAATGGTTCGCCGGGAAACCAGAAGCCGAAATTTGGCATCAAGCCTGCTCAGTTCAGCGGCTGCAAGCGCAGGCATGGTTTGGTGGAGCGACGGTGTCACCGGATCCGCCCATGCCCGGGTCTCGTCTGGAACGGTTTGCGGGGGCGCAACCACGGCTTGCCGGCTGGCGGGTTCGCCTGCTTGAGTGAAGCTGCCGGATGCCAAAGACACGGCGCTGATTGTGCCCAGGCACAGAAAAGCCGATGCGGCGGCCGCTATGACCGGTCGCGTGACAAAGCGCCTTGTCAACTGGGTCCAGTAGTGCTGCGGGGATTTGAATCGGATTTCACCGGCCATTTCCAGGGCAGTGCTGCGGTATCCGGCGACCTTCGCGCCAATGCGCTGTGACCCTGTCTCAGCCGTAATAACAGGCGTTGTGGCAGTGTTGACCGTGGCCGCGACAGGGAGGCTGACGGGCACGGTCCGGTTTGCCCGGCCAACAACGGTATCGATAATCTGTTGCGGACTTGCCGGGCTGGCCAGCACCTGATGCACGCCTTCAATGGCTTCAATTTCTGTCCGGCTGCCGGGCGGGGCTACGACAATCAGGTGTTTTATCCTGTTGACACCTGCCAGCAGCACCAGCTTCAGCCCGCGGCTTTCCGTCGGCAGGGACTGATCGACCACGGCGCACTCGATATCATTGTCTTCGATGAGCATGAGCAGATCATCGATTGACCGCATGTGACGTGCCCGCACCGGCACATCATGATCCATGACTGCTTCCGACACCTGCTTCATGGCAGCGCCAACGAAGATGGTTTCCATCACCCGAGACGGGTTTTGCGTACTGGTTTGCGTGGGCATGTCGCGCCGTTCCCCTGTAGTCCCTGACGTTCATGGGCGAGTTGCCATGACTGCCAAATTCCCCGCCACAGTGGCTTGAATCTTTTGTTAATAGGTAAATTCAATTTTTAATTAATCCGTTTCGGCGGCATTGTTGAAATCGTGATTAATGCAGCTCTAAAAACTATGGTTAAGCAAAGAGTAATGGGTGTCTGCGACCGGTCCCGAGCACCCGAAACAGCAGGTGCACAATGTCATCACCGGCAAATTGAAATTCTGCAGCCGGCAGTATGGCAATTGTCGCATCCATGTCGGTATGATACCGGTTCGTCTTGAGATTATGATTTTCGACTTGGGAGCAGTTTATGCGCTGGATCATATTGTCTGCCACACATGTTGCAGTGCTTGCAGCGGGCTTTGCGCTCGGGGTGTACACATTGCCCATTCTCACAGCGCCGGAGAGCCTGGACAGGGAAATGCTGGCGACGACCGCCAGGAGTGCAGTTTTCAAAGCCAGTTTCACACGCGACCTCAAGGGAAGTGATTTCCTGCACTGGGGCGAAGGCAGTGTCAGCCTGACACCGGGCAAAATTGTTCATGAAGGCGAATTGGCACCGGGCCCGGACTACAAGCTGTATCTCGTCAAGCAATTCGTTGAAGACGAGGCGCAATTTCTAAAGGTCAAGCCGGACGCGCAACTGATCGGTGATGTGAAGACCTTCGACGGTTTTCTTCTGGATGTGCCGCAAGGCGTCGACATCGGGTCATACTCGACTGTGGTTGTCTGGTGTGAGGCGTTCGGCGAATTCATTACGGCTGCCAAATATCAATAGCCCGCTTTGCAAACAGACGGCTGGCATGCTTTGCGCTGTCCGGACCTGCCAAACAAGTTTTGGCAGGTCCGGATGCCGGGTTGAGTTGGTTGCGGTAGAAAATGAGCCTGTACGGCTCACATTTTCATTGTTTCGGCAATTTCAATGGTGCCGTGTTCAAGGTGCGGGCAGCCCTTGGCCATCTCGATGGCCGCATCCTTTGTATCTGCCTGCACCAGCGAGAAGCCGGACAACGGGTTTGATCCGCCGTCGCTTGTCACACCGGATGAACTGACCGTGCTGGACTTGCCGACCGGATGGCCCGGATTGACCATGGCGTCTCCGAGACCGGCCATCCAGGCTTCCCATCTGGCCATGAGTTTTGCGCCTTCTTCCGGTGTGTCGGGCATTTGTCCAC
>Ga0316190_10002170_pt1 | contig 14210 bp, 16 predicted proteins | sample Eddworburrow2_MG_FD_204929 | JGI IMG/M metagenome (GOLD analysis project Ga0316190, IMG submission 204929) | Coastal sediment microbial communities from Maine, United States - Eddy worm burrow 2 | ecosystem: Environmental > Aquatic > Marine > Coastal > Sediment | place: USA: Maine | collected... | reverse complement strand
GAAGCAAACAAATGAAGATATTCATTGGTATCCCAAACACTTTAAGCATGGTCGATTTGCAAAGAGCATGGAGTCGGCTCCTGATTGGAATATATCGCGCAACCGCTATTGGGGGAGTCCCGTGCCCGTGTGGGAGTGTGGGTGTGGAGAGCGTTTTGTTCCCGGTTCAATCGCCGAGCTGGAAAAAGCCAGCGGTCAAAAAGTGCCCGATCTGCACAAACCACATATTGATAATGTAGTCATCCCTTGTCAAAAATGTGCCAAAAAGATGCGTCGCACGCCAGAGGTGCTGGACAGTTGGATTGAGGCGGGAAGCGCGAGTTTTGCGCAGCGACATTTTCCGTTTGATGAATCTCAAAAGCTCGAGGACTTTTTCCCGCCCGACTTTATCGCAGAGTACACTGGGCAAATCCGCGCATGGTTTTACGTGCTACACGTAATTGCAGCCGCTATCTACGAGCGTCCTGCTTTCAAAAATGTGCTCGTAACAGGCGTCATTATGGGGACCGATGGGCGCAAGATGAGTAAGAACTTCAAAAACTATCCCGATCCACGAGAGATGTTGGAGAAGTACGGTGGCGATGCTCTGCGTCTTTATTTGTTGGGGAGTCCCGTTGTTCGCGGCGAAGATATTCTCATTAGTGAAACCGAATACCGTCAACAGGTGCGCGGACTCATGCTTGTATTGTGGAACATCTACAAGTTCTATGTCACGTACGCAAATATGAAGGGCTTTTCCCCAACATCTTCAGTGCCGAGCGCACAAAGCCATGTTTTGGATCGTTGGATCATGGCCCGCTTAAATGAACTCATCACCTCAGTAACTACCGAACTGGATGAGTATGATACCGTTGACGCGATCACTCAGATTCATGATTTCATACAAGACCTATCAACATGGTACGTGCGTCGTAGCCGAGACCGCGATGATTATTTTGAGACATTGCATGTCGTTTTGACGACTCTTCCACAGCTACTGGCACCGCTTGCGCCATTTATCTCTGAGGCTATTTACAAGAACTTGACGGGCAAGGAGTCAGTTCATTTGGTTGATTGGCCAGCAGCAAACGAAAAAATGATCGATAAAACGTTGCTTTCGCAAATGATTGTGGTGCGACATATTGTGGAAATCGGACACGCAAAGCGCAAAGAAGCGCAAATTGCCGTTAAGCAGCCACTGGCTATGATTACCGTTTCGATGAGTGGTGCGGCTTTGGGTCAAGAGCTGGACGCACTGATTTGTGATGAGCTCAACATCAAAAAAGTCGAATATAAAAAGGCTGATGAGCTCACCGTAGAGTTGGACACGCATATAACTCACGAGCTTGCACTCGAGGGGCAGATGCGCGTGATTGTCCGTAAGATACAGGCGGCGCGCAAGAAAGCGGGAGTTTCTTTGGATCAAATGGTCGAGGTTACACTACCTGAATGGCCAGGTGAGTGGGAAGACGAAATCATGCGCCGAGCCAAAGTTTCTCGGCTTAAAAAAGGCGAGAAGCTCAGCGTCCAAGCACTCACCTAAGACACTCTTCAAGTATTTATTGAACTTCCAACAGTGTCATTCATTTGCTACACTGTGTAGTAGATATGATTGCGCTGTCATTTATTAATCTCATCATCGCTTTTGGAGCGGGCTTTCTCACTTTTTTTGCTGGGTGTCTTGCACCGGTTGCTCCTGTTTACATAGCCTTTCTTACGGGATCATCTCCTACGCAAAAAGCAAAAAACAAACAATCATTATTGCTTCGCAACGCAGTTGCATTTACAGCGGGCTTTATCCTTGTATTTATGGCTATTGGTTTGGGGTTATACTCAATCTCACGTAGCATTGCTGGACTTCGTCCAATCATAGAAAGAGTTGGAGGAATTGTACTTATCATATTTGGACTACATTTCATGGACGCTATCACCCTGCCATTTTTGAATAAAACAAAACAGACGTCTGTTAAAGGGAAAGCAGGTACGCTGAGCGGATCATTCTTCATTGGTGCAACGTTTGGAATAACTTGGACGCCGTGTGTTGGTCCCGTTCTCGCCTCAATCTTTCTATTGGCTGGGGCACAATCAACGTTCCTACAAGCATTTTTGCTTCTTTTCTTTTTCTCCGCAGGACTAGCCACACCGTTTCTATTGCTGGGCATTGCCATTGAAAAGTATCTACCACTTATAAAAAACTTCAATAAGTATGCGCCGATCATACATATGGTTTCAGGCATTTTGCTGATTGTGTTTGGGATATTGCTGTTCACACAACAATTCGGCATAATTTCTGGATACCTACTTGGTCATTTTGGAAATATTGCTCTGCCGGTGGAGTTTCAATACCACCAGCAGTAGTGCTTGAATATGTTTGCCTAATTAGCTGAACGACATTGGTTTTATTAATGACAAAACTCATGAATCACAAAAATCTAGGAGAACTTGAGCGAAAAGTCATGGATGTTCTGTGGCGACGTGAGCAGATGAGTACTCGAGAAGTTACGACGCAGCTGCAGAAAAATAGTGATATTGCTTACACAACAATCGCAACCATATTGGATAGGTTGCATGAGAAAGAATTGGTAAATCGAGTAAAAAATGGCAAAAGCTATACGTATGAAGCTGCTGTTGCCAAAGAAGACTATATTTCCAATCTATCAGCATCATTTTTGGATGGGTTATTTACCTCATTTGGGGAGCGCGCTATACCAAACTTTGTGCAGGGAATAGAAAAACTATCGGCAGCAAAAAAGAAGAAATTATTGGAGGAACTAGAAAAGCATGAAAAACAATAAAAGCTTCATTGTGCTTCTTGCGCTTGCGGTTGTGAATGTTGGATTTGTTGGGTTTCTCATATATGATATTTTTTCGTCATCGATCAATCGCGCGGTAGTATGGTGTGCTTCAGCACTGTCTACATATGAGGTAAATATACCAATGATATTGGTAGCTCTTTCGCTAGGAAGCATTCTTTTTTGGCTTGTGCGAAGCGGCATAACCATGTATCGATTTAGCAAGCTACCCGTAGTAAAAAGCAACCAAAACGCTATTTCTGCACTTTTAAACTCATTAGATTTGAATGATAAGGTTTGTATTTTTCGCAGCAACGCCCAAGCCGCTTTTTGCTTTGGGCTTGTTGATCAAAAAATATATCTTTCAACTGGTCTTCTAAAAATTGTTTCCAATAAAGAGCTTGAGGCAATTTTACTGCATGAAAAATACCATTTGCAAAATAAGCATTTTTTTGAAAGGCAACTCATATTGTTTATTGCGGCAATTTATCCGCTCGCACCAATTGTCGCTGATTTTGCTCGCACCATGATACTTCGTCAAGAGCAGCGAGCAGACCAATATGCGCTAAATAACTCCTCGCCGGCCCACCTGCTTTCAGCTATTGGGAAAATGGTTCGCCACTCAGATGTTGATTTTGTTCCGGGATTTTCTTCGCTTTTAGAGGATCGAATACTCAACTTCAATTCAGTTGCGCCATATCGGCTAAAGCTTTCAAGTATTGCCATTTCTCTCGTGTCTCTTTTTGCTTTTGCGGCAATGACCTCTTCCTATTTGCCAAGCATACATGTGAATGGGAAAAATCCCTCAAGAACACACTTTGGATATATGGGTATGCAAACGCAAGACAGGCTTTCTTGTGAGCAAATACTCATGTCGGCGCAATCAAACATTTGACATTCATCTCCCAATTTACTACATTATGTAGTAGTTATAATTCATTTTTATTATGGAGACAAAAAACACAAATACGAATGCAAATGTGGTTAAAAACCCTCTCGTTATCCTCCTGGTGATTGCAGCTCTTGCAATTGGTTATCTATTTTCCCGAGTTCAGGCTTTGGAGCAGGGAACAGCAGGCTCCCCAACTGTAGCAAATGATGGTTCGGCTGCTGCTGAGGCGCCAGCGGGAGACGTCGACCCCATTACCGCTGAGGATCACATCAAAGGTAACGCGGATACTGCTAAGGCAATTCTTATTGAGTATTCCGATACAGAATGCCCATTTTGTCAGCAATTCCATCCAACGGTGCAGCGGCTTACGGAAGAATATGGTGATGATTTCGCATGGTCATATCGACACTTCCCGCTCACAAACATTCACAGCAAAGCACCAAAAGAAGCTGAGGCAACAGAGTGTGCCGCAGAGCTTGCGGGTAATGATGGATTCTGGGCTATGTTAGACAAAATATTTGAAGTGACTCCAGCAAACAATGGTTTAGACCTAGACATACTACCTGAGCTGGCCGAGGAAGTCGGTCTAGACAGAGCAGCTTTTGTCGAATGTCTTGATTCGGGTAAATACGCGGATAAGGTTGATGCATTCCGCCAAAGCGGAGTCAAAGCGGGTGTGAATGGTACGCCTGGAAGTTTCTTGGTTAACGTAGAGACTGGTGAGACGCAGACCATCTCAGGCGCGCTTCCATACGAGCAGCTAAAGTCACAGATCGACCAAATATTAGGTAAATAATTCATGAACTTTAAATTTGCTACAGGACTTTTGGTAATATTCGTCGCCCTACTGGGCGGCGGATACTATCTAAGTCAAAAAACTGCTCCATCTGCGAGTGTAAAACCTGATGCAGAAGTGAAAGCTGTTATTGGCACTGCCACTTATGATTGGGGGACGATAGGAATTAATAACGGTGATGTTGAAGCGACATTTGAAATAAAAAATGAGGGTACTGCGCCACTAAAGCTGCTAAACACTAGCACCTCATGCGCTTGCACAGAAGCACAGTTTACTTATGAAGGGGCCACCTCCTCTTTATATGGAATGCATACCACCTCGAATGATATTCTGGAGGTTTCTCCGGGTAAAACGGCCACATTAAAAGCCATCTATGATCCCCTTTTTCATGGTCCAAGCGGTACGGGCCCCATTACTCGGCAAGTTTTTGTTGAGACAAACGATCCTGCAAGTCCGACGCTAACCTTTACGTTATTGGCTGAGGTGGTTGAAGATGTTGCGGAAGAAGTAACTATTTCTCCTCAAGCGCAAGATCTTGCAACAGTAATATACGGAGATGTTGCAGAAGCCACTTTTTCATTAGTAAACAACACGCAACAAGTTGTAAACGTGACACGCGTAACCACTTCGTGTGGTTGTACAACGGCGAAGCTTGATAGTGAAAAGCTTTCTGCGGGGAGCAGAACAAATATAAGTGTTGCATTTGATCCTGCTTTTCATAAGGATGACACAGATTTGGGAGATCTAACGCGTACGGTGTTTATTGAAACAGATCATCCAGAATTTGCCAAATTGACAGCAGACATAACTGCCAACGTGATAAAAAAATAATACGAATAAACTATGATGACCAGCAAAAAAAAGCAGCTTCTGGTTCTCATCGCGTTAGTGCTGGGTACGATTGCGCTAAGCGTTAATCAAAAAGGAGCGCAGCAACTCGCAAAAATTGTAGGAAAGAGCGATTACAGTAGTGAGAAAAATGCACTTGTGCAGGAATTTGCTTCAGCGTATGAGCCCGAAGCGAGTCCATCAGGAGTTGTTCGAGAGTTCGCGCTCACCGCATCTGAATCACAAGTAGAGATTGTGCAGGGCTACGAGACAAATGTTTGGTCATATAATGGAACAGTTCCCGGGCCGCAGCTAAGAGTAAAATTGGGGGAAACGGTCCGCGTGGCTTTTGAAAATGACCTACCTGAGGAAACAACAGTTCACTGGCATGGCGTGCGTGTTGCCAATGAAATGGATGGAGTTCCAGGTGTGACGCAAGACCCAATTCAACCTGGCGCTTCATTTGTATATGAATTTACACCCAAAGATGCGGGCACTTTTTGGTTCCACCCACATGTGCGAGGAAGTGAGCAAGTTGAGCGAGGTTTGTACGGGGTGCTTATTGTGGAGGATGAACAGGAGCATTCTTACTCTCAAGACGTGGTGTGGGTGGTCGACGATTGGCGCTTATTGAGCGATAGCCAAGTCTCTCCAAACTTTAACACCATGCATGATCTTATGCATGACGGTCGCTGGGGAAACGTTATTACCGTAAACGGAAAGCAGCAAGAGCAGCTTGAGGTTAATGCGGGGGAGCGGATTAGACTCCGCATGATAAACACTTCAAATGGGCGAATTTATGCTCCAAGCTTTGGGCAGCTGGACGCAAAGATCATCGCAGTTGATGGGATGTACGTCCGAAAACCACTTGACGCCTCTGGATATGAGTTGGCCCCAGGGAACCGAATTGATGTCGACATTAAGGTTGATCCATCACTGGCAGGCAAGCAGATTGATATTCAAGATTTCTTCACGCAAAACACCAATAAACTGGGAGCTATTACTGTTTCAGACACCGTAGTTGCGACGCCGAGCTTTGAGTATCCAACAAATAAGAGCGTGCCAAATTGGGTGAGCGCGGTTGACCTTCCTGTCGACCATGATATAACAATGAATGCACGCCGCTTGGGCGGAATGGGAATAGAATGGACGCTTGGCGGTAAGGCATTCCCAAATACAGATCAACTTTCGCTTAAAGCAGGTAATTTTTATAAAATCAGTTATACGAATGAATCATTCAGACTTCATCCTATGCATCTGCATGGGCAGTTTTTCAAAGTCATTAGTCGAAATGGAGTACCCGTTGATGAACCGTATTTCCAAGATACCGTACTTGTCCACTCCAAAGAAACTGTAGAGATAGGTATCATTCCGCTCGACACGGGCGCATGGGCTCACCATTGCCATATTTTGGAGCATGCAGAGGCAGGTATGATGCAGGTTGTGAATGTCATATAAGCCCAGTAGTTCACCCTACGATTGCTACTAACAAGTGTCTTAATTAGAGCGCGTAAAGGCTCCACTTACTTTGAAGCTACTGCGTTGTAAATATATACAAACGCGTACATGCCGACATAGCTGGATATCGCCGCTTCGATAACTCCTCCAATGAGTCCGACAAGAGTTAGGTCAAAAAATATGTGCCACTGCAACATCATATCCACCGCTGAGGCGTAAAGACCCATGTTTGCAAGCACCCAGAGTATGAGCATGAGTAGCGATGACCAAATCGCTAGCGAAAGAGCAAGGGGTTGTGGGTTTAGTTTCATATTTTTACTTGACATAATTTTTTGTTTGGTTATAAAAATGATAATAAGACATAACTACAAATACAGGGTAAGCTTTTTGTCTGCGGCAGTCAAGGCACGATAAACGGCTGAGTGTTTTAACTTTTCTGCCTCATCTATTTTTAGCTTCTTCTTGCTGCTCAAATCTTATACAATGTCATTTATGCTTGGGTTTCTTGTTCCTACGTTTTTATTGTTTGCCATTAGTGGTTTTAGTCTATTTGGGATACGCAGCGACTTACTTATCAATCATCTTATTTTTTTTGCATTTGCTGTTGGAGCATTTGTTGCGGTTCGCAAGACTGGATTCCGCCTTATCATGGACCACAGCAAGCTTTTCTATCTAATTTTCATACTACTGCTTGCGGTAACTTTTATCATAGGGCTTGACGCCAAGGGTTCAAAGCGTTGGATCGATATTGGGTTTTTCAACCTTCAGCCATCGGAATTTTTTAAAATATTTTTCACGATGACGATTGCTACGTATTTTGCGCATTATGATCGCATTGCGTCTGAGGAGCCGATTGTATATCTGCGCGCTCTGGGGCTCCTATTTGTTCCAGCGATCATTATTTTGCGGCAGCCAGATCTGGGGACAACGCTCGTGTACTTTGTCATATTTTTTTCGATTGTACTTGTTTCGCGAGTTTCGCGCCGTCTACTGCTTTACACGCTAGGTTTGAGTCTTGCCGCGGCGCCACTGCTGTGGTTATCGCTCAAGCAGTACCAACAGAACCGCCTCATTAGCTTTATCGATCCATCTGTCGACAGCTTAGGTAGCGGATACAATGTGCTACAGGCCGTCATCACAACAGGATCAGGGCAGTTTTTAGGTAAGGGCTTGGGTTTTGGTACTCAGACGAAACTCTTTTTTCTCCCAGAAAATCACACCGATTTTGCCTTTTCTTCGCTCGTTGAACAGTTTGGGTTTATGGGTGGGTTTATCGTTTTATTGATCTACGCAGCCTTTATGATCGCAGTAATAAGGCGCATTTTTTCGTATATGGACAAAACAGATGAACTCAACCGCACCCATTTTTTTTACTCTGTGGGATTTGGAGCGGCATTTCTTTTTCAGGTATTAGTAAACATAGGGATGAATATGGGAGTGATGCCGGTAACGGGCATCACACTTCCGTTTGTTTCATATGGTGGATCATCGCTTGTGTCGCTGTTTATGGCAATCGCGTTGCTGTAAGTATATATTTCACGTAAGTACTTGTGCTCTTGCCAAAGGGATAGCATGTTTGTATAATAAGACCTTATGTCTACGTATGCAGTCGTTTTGACAGGAGGAAAGCAATATCTTGTCACTGAAGGACAAAAGATCACTGTCGAACATATTAATCAAGAGGTTGGTAACAACGTCGAGCTTTCTATGTTGGCAAAATTTGATGAGTCTGGTGAAAAGCTAGAGCTTGGCGCTCCTGAAATGAAGCAAAAAGCCGCTGTCAAAGTTGTCGAACAAGGCAAGGGAGAAAAGGTTCGCATCTCAAAGTTTAAGTCAAAAACACGATATCGTAGAGCACAAGGTTTTCGCCCAACGCTCACAACCGTTGAAGTAGTTTCAATCTAAGACCATGGCCCATACAAAATCACAAAAAGCAACAAAGGGAAATAGAGACTCGCGAGCCAAGCGCCTTGGAGTAAAGCTTTATGGTGGCGAAAAAGCCCGTAGCGGAAACGTCATTGTGCGACAGCGTGGCGAAACATTTAAAGCAGGAGCAGGAACACAACTTGCCCGAGACTTCACCATTATGGCAATTACCGATGGGGTAGTTGACTTTATAAAGCGCAGAGGCGATACTTATGTCTGCGTATGTCAGAGCTAATTCCTTATCTTCTTCAGGAACTCAAAAACGAGACAGAGCCAATCAAACAGTCTGCTCTTATTGCACAGCTTAAACGCCAAGGAGTCGCAACAAAAGCGCTTGCACAAGCGATGAATGTAAGCCCCACTCATGTGTGCCATTTGTTTCGTCTCAACAAGCTTCCTGAGATGGTTATTGATGGATACTACTCACGCCTTCTGAGCATAAGCCACCTCATATTTATCTCACGCCTCCCCACAGATGCCGCTATGCAAAGCGCCTATGAGCAGGTGGTCTCACAAAACCTTAGCGCTCTTGCGACTGAGCGGCTTGTCCGTCAGATACAATATGGCGTAAAGACGATCGGCCAAAGGTTTGATCTGGATCATATAAAGGGGCTTGAGGACGTTCTGGCAAGCGCTGGTGTTGCGTTGACCGTTCGACAAACGCGCATTGCTTCAAAGATCATATTGGAAAAGCGAGGAAGTTTTGCGGATACAACGGACTGGATTCGTGAGGTTATAGCAGTGTTGCAGCAGACAGTCGCGCATGTCGCTCCCGCTGAAGATCTGTCTGAAGATCCTCATCCCCAAGCGGATTCTGAATTGGACCCAGTCGATGGGTTGGGAAGTAGCGATAAAACACCTGACCGATGATTGAAGACTGTGCAATAGGTCCAAACTCGCGTGAATCTGATGATCGTGGACGATTGTCTCCCATCACAAAAACCGTCCCACTTGGCACCACAATGGGTGAATTATTTTCTAAAAAGCCGTCGGTGGTGAGGGTGGTGCGTGCTGCGATATATGTCTCGTTGAGAACCTTGTTATTTATAAGCACTGTACCGTCTCGCACCTCTACTGTATCTCCTGGTAAGCCAACAATACGTTTAATATACTCTTGATCTGGATTGTCTGGAGCATGGAAGACGACAACGTCACCATGTTTGTAGTCGCGTAGTTTGTATGTTACTTTGCTCGTAAAAATATACTCTCCGGTGTAGAAAGAAGGCTCCATAGAAGGCCCTTTCACTTGATTGGGTTGCATGATAAACAAGTACATTACCACAAAAAGTGAGCCCACAAATGTTATCGTTTCGAGGATGTCCATGAGGAACGCGATGACATTTTTCACAACTTGCATGCTACATTCTAGGAGTTTTGGATTAAATTGGCAAGGTTTAGTATAATGAAGGCTTCTACCAAGGGGGAATGTGCTTGGATATGACCGCTTAGCTCAGTTGGCTAGAGCGCATCGTTCACATCGATGAGGTCGGGGGTTCGAGCCCCTCAGCGGTCACCAACGAAGATTAATTCATAATGGGCAATCGGCAACTAATGATGAAGAATGAAAATGCATGCAGTTTGTGCCTTCTTTCTCACTTATGAGACGAAAAACTCCTCTCAAATCATCCTATAACATCGCGTGGATTGTTGTTGCCACCCATCGCATGCTTCCCCTTGCCGATGTGCTCATAAAATCGCTTGTGAAGCTGCGTATTCCCTCGTTGAGCATCTACCTCATAAAAGTAAAAGAAGGAAGGGATGGATATGCACATGGCGTCAATTTGGGCATTTGTAATGCGCTTGCTGATAGTCCAAAATATTTCATCATCTCTAATCCAGATATTGCTGTTTCGCCATCACTTGCCCGCCAGTTGCTTGCACCATCGAAACACTTTGATGTATGGGGGTATGCTATGAAGCAGCAGGGAGTTATGTATTATGGTGGCGCTGTAGATCAATGGCGTATGAGTGGTGGGCTCGTGAGTGAGAAACCCGACAAGCGGTTTGCCCCCGTTGACTTTGTTTCAGGTTCGCTGATGGGCTTTGCGCAATCTGTTGTCGACACCATCGGTACATTTGATGAGCAGTACGGGATGTATTATGAGGATACTGATTTTTGCACTCGCGCCAAACTTGCTGGGTTGTCGGTGGGGATTGATCGTGATCGTAAGTATGACCACTTTGAAACCTCTTCAAAAAGTCGCTATAGAGAAAGAAAGGAGTTGGCGCTTGCGCTTGGACGATTGCGATATTTCCTCAAATATGCCGATGTGCAAAACATGACGTTCGAGATCGCTCGGTTACCACTCACCCTATGGGAATATCGCAGACTTATTAAAAAACATGCGTTACCGGCTCTTGGTGGGCGCGCGTCTAGGCGGTTCAAACGTATCTTTAATTTTGTGAGAAAATAAACACTTATGAAAATAGCAATTGATGCGGGGGCGCTTGCGCAAAAACAAGGCGCGCGCTTTGGCACTTATACCTTTTCTGACAATATCATCCGCGCATTTTTGCGCTATGGCCCCAAGGATGTCCAAGCGCGACTGTATGCACAGTCGCGCCTGTCATCACTTCCCCATGCACATATTCCGCACCAAACATTTGTGACGCAGCCCTTTTTGGGGTGGATGCAAACGCATGTATTGTTGCGCGAGTTACTACATCCATCGGACACTTTTCTTGCGCTCAATCAGGCATTTCCAGCAATCTATCGAGGCAATATTATTACGTTTTCTCACGGTCTTTCGTTTCTCAAATATCCGGATATGTACCCAGACCATCGCCGGCTCATGCGTCAGCTCGACATGATGGTGGCGCGCGCGCATACAATTTTTGTCACCGCCAAGCGAGTTCAAAGAGAGCTGAAGGCGTACGCGCCGCGCGCAACGGTCAAGCTGTTGCCAGTTGGTGTGCCGCACGACATGGTCAAAAAACAGCGGCACGCACGGAAAAAAGCATTTCTATTTGTTGGCATGAAGCATAAGATAAAAAATATTGAAGGGTTGTTGGAGGCGTTTTCCGCGGTGCGGAAAACGCCACGCGGGCGAGACTGGGAGTTGTGGATCGTGGGAAGCGGTCATAGTTCGCGCGGACATGGTGTCAGAGTGTGGAAACGACCCACAAGAGAGCAGCTTCGCAAGCTCTATGCTCAAGCAGGCGCGTACGTGTGCGCCTCACACTATGAAAGTTTGCATTTTCCCTATTTGGAAGCGCTGGCGCAGTGCGCCCCAATTATTGGTATGAAGCGTAATATGATCGATGAGATTCAACCATTTGCTCACACATGCGCAAAAGATATAAAAAGCCTAGAGGGGGGCATGTTGCGTTTCGTGAGTCGCCCCACGCGTATTCGCTCTACTCATAAGTTGCATAAAACATTTGATTGGAGCATGAGTGCACAGGCGATCACCAGCAGCATAACAAAAGCTGGGAGTAAGCACTCATTCTTTCCAGCTCATTGGTACAATTAAGCTATGACAGATGCAAAGTCGCAGCAACTCAACTGCACGGCGGTAATACTTGCCAGAAATGAGCAGGACTCTATTGTTCGAGCGCTTGAGTCGGTGCGGTTTTGCAAACAGGTTATCGTATACGACGATAACTCAAGTGATAAAACAGCAACGCTTGCACGGCAAAAAGGAGCGGAGGTGCGAGAGTATAGTGTAGGAAAAGACTTTTCTGCAGCGCGTAACCACGCACTCGAGCACGCAAAGCACGATTGGGTTTTATTCATTGATGCCGATGAGGTGCTCAGCTCTGCGCTGGCAAGCGAGATATGGCGTATTTACTCCTACGACGATAATCCCTATGAGGTGTATTATTTACGGCGTCGTGACTTTTTTTGGGGAAGCGAGCTCATGTTTGGGGAAACGATGAGTGTACGTTCTCGTGGATTACCACGCCTATTACGCCGCGGAAGTGGCGTCTGGCAGGGGAGCGTACATGAGGATTTTGTCACGACAGCGCCAACGGCGCGTTTGGAGGGGTTTATCGATCATTATGCTCATAAGGATCTATCGCAATTTATCACCGATATAAACACCTATAGCAGCATGCGCGCAAGTGAAATAGTTACATCACGCCCACCTGCCCCATTTCTCACTTTTGAATTACTGGTATTTCCCCCACTAAAGTTTGCGTGGACGTATATAGTAAAGCTTGGGTTTATGGACGGCGCGCCTGGATTTGTGTACAGCTTTATGATGAGCTTTCATAGCTTTTTAGCGCGCGCCAAAGCGTATCAGCAATTGTATCTCAATAAAAAATCTTCATGATGCGAGTGCTTTTTTTTGGCAGCCTACTCTTGGGTTCACTTGGAAGAATTTCTTTTTTCGCCAGTGGGCAGGGGACAATCTACTTGTTTGAGCCATTTATCGCGCTTTACGTTGCGCACTGGTTTTGGTTACATAGGGGGCAGTGGCAAAAGCTTATTCGCTCTGCGCTTGCGCGCGCGGTCATGTTATTTATTGCCGTGCTGGAGGTGGGGATTATAACGGGCTTTACGCAGTATACCCTGTGGCAAAACACCGTAGCGATCCTGTATCTGGGGCGTTTGAGCATGTACTTACTGGCGCTTATTGTTGTGGCTTACGAGCTCAAACATCGCGCGGATACGCATTTGAGTCGCTATTTCAACAAATACACCATGCTTGTCGTTGCGGTTTCTGTCGTGCAGTTTATTTTTTTCCCAAGCCTGTGGCCAATACGCCCAATGGGTTGGGATCCGCACTTGTTCCGTATGGTTGGAACGATTTTTGATGTGTCGGTGGCGGCGAGCGTATATGGATTGCTTTTTTGGCGCACAGCGCTTGCTGCAGGTCTAACAAGGCGTTTTCGTATCTTTGGCGTGAGTGTGCTTGGTTTGTGTTTGCTGCTAACTTTCTCTCGCTCAGCGTATCTTGCAATGATTGTGGCTGGGCCCAGCCTACTGGTGATGCAACCGACATATTGGCGCGCACTACAGCGGCGCAGTGTAATTATTGGAGGGATCGCCACGCTACTTGCTGTCGTGGGATTATTTGCATTTGTCAGTATGAAGGGAGAGGGTGAGGGACTCAACTTGCTGCGCACCTCAACGATCTCCTCGCGGGCAAATGATTATCGAGAGGGTTTGATAATATATCGCGAGCATCCCGTGCTTGGCGTGGGATACAATCGTATCCGTGCTCACAAAAGCACCGGGTACGAAGTCGTGGAGGGTGTGCGCTCCCTCAATCACGCAGGCGCAGCATTTCACTCGAGCTTCTTGACGATACTGGTGACAGGCGGCGCGCTGGGGTTGCTGGCTTTCTTGTACTTACTTTATCAGGTGGCGAGCATTTCACCGATGTTGCGGATACAAGTAATATTCCTAAGTGTCGCCTCACTGTTTGACAACGTACTTCTCCATCCGATTATATTAGCGCTACTTCTGCTGAGCGTTGCAACAAGCGTGTATAAAAAGCACGAGTAAATGAGAGTGCTGTAGGACTATTTCTCTCGTTTTACTTTGACCTCTACCTCGGTTTCCTCGTCCGCGGCGTTTGCTGCAACAATC
>Ga0316190_10002169_pt1 | contig 14210 bp, 9 predicted proteins | sample Eddworburrow2_MG_FD_204929 | JGI IMG/M metagenome (GOLD analysis project Ga0316190, IMG submission 204929) | Coastal sediment microbial communities from Maine, United States - Eddy worm burrow 2 | ecosystem: Environmental > Aquatic > Marine > Coastal > Sediment | place: USA: Maine | collected... | reverse complement strand
CTCTCCAACGACGGCCTCGTCGCTGACAGTGACAGCGATGGTAACACCGCCGACAATGACCGCCGCACCCGCATCGCCCTCGCCCAGCTCGGGAGCACCCTCGAACTCATCGACGGGCCGCGACCGGTCGACGGCGGCCATCGTGTGCGGGTGGCGGCGTCCGTCGCCAACAGCGGCAGTGCACCCCTCCTCAACCCCCAGGTCGAGCTACCCCTGGCCGGGGCCTTCGGTGAAGGTGTCCGCGTGCATAGTGTGCGCCTCGCCGATACCAGGCTGACCACGGTCTCGGTCGACCCCGGCTACGACGGCCAGGGCACGCCCTCGTTGCTGAGGGCCGGTGGGGAGCTGGGAACGGGAACCCGTGCCGTGGTCATAGTCGAGCTCGACATCGACGAGGGAGCGGGCGTCGGGCCCTTCGCCCTCAGCGCTTCCAGTCGTGCCGAGGATGCCGGGGGCGCGGAACTGAGTGACGTTTCGCAGTCCGGCACCGACCCTGACGCCGATGGCGATCGCACGCCGACAAACGACTCCGAACCCACTCGATTTGGTATCCCCCGGCTCGTCGCCGAGGTGGAGGTGGTGGCCGCCCCCCAGCCTTCGGCCGATGGCAGCTACACATTCGAGCTAGCCGGCCGGCTGATCAACGCCGGTACCGCTCCGTTGGACAGGGTACGTCTCGACCTCGATCTCGGAACCATGTTTTCGTCGGCGACGGCCGCCGACGTCGTATCCCTGCAATCCGTGCCGATCCCAGCGAACCCCCTCTTCGACGGCGATGGCGAGACCGGCGTGTTGATCACCGCCGCAGCCCTCGAGCCCGGCGAGGAGAACACGATCTCAGCCGTCGTGCGATTCGTGCCCGAAGTCGCCGAGACCAGCCAAGAGCTGGCGTGGGAGGCGAGCGCGATGTCCGGTCAGGTACGCGTCGACTCATTCACATCCGAGCCTGGCGCCAAACCGACCATCGACCTCGCCCGGGTCGGGCTGTCGAACTCCATCGTTTCGGGACCGGAACCGCTCGATGACGGCAGCTATCGGTTGACCTACCGCACCATCGTGCACAACACCGGAACAGGAGACCTCCAGGACATTCAGGTCACCGATCCCCTCGCCGCCAGCCTCTCCGAGGTCTCGCACACCGTCGTGGAGGTCACGGGCAATGGGCTCACCCCCAATCCCACTTTTGATGGGGCCGAGGACACGGCGCTCCTGCAAGGCACCGACGTGCTCGAGCCTGGCGGACAGGGTCAGCTCGACGTCGACATCATTCTGCGAGACGGCCCATGGGATAGCGCTTTTGACCATCAGTCCATCGTCTCGGCGACGGGGAAGGGCATCGTTGTGTCCGATGCCTCCACGGTGGGCCAGGACCCAAGCCCGGACGGGGACCACAACCCCTTGAACGACTCGGCCTTCCTACCCATCGCCGTGCCCCACCTGACCGTCACCGAGTCCGTCGTACGGGGACCCCTGCCGGCCGAGGACGACACCTTTGGTTTCGAGACCATAATCTCGATCGCCAACCGCGGTGCCGTCGAACTCGATTCGCTACAACTGGTGACCCGAACCGCCCTCGAGGCGAACATCGTCGAGATGGCCGCCCGGCGAAGCTCGGACGACGACACGACCGACGAGCTCCCCATCGATTTCCGCCGTAGCGATACACCCGACGAGTCGGTCACCATCGCCGACCTCGACCCGCTGGCCCCGGGCGAAAGCCTGACCTTGCGGCTCGCGTTGAGTGCCGACCCCGACGACATCACCTCCGCTCTGCTCACCAGTGTGGTGGAAGCGACATCCGCGGGACCTGACGACCAGGTGATCGCCCTGTCGGCCGCGACCGGGGTCGGCCTGGAGTTGGCGCTGCCGAAGCTGGTCATCAACCACTCGTTGGCCAATCCACACCCGACGATCGACCCGAGCGGATCATTCCTGGTCGAACCCACTATCGAGGTGATCAACGAGGGTGCGGTCACGTTGCAGTCGGTCCGGGTGAGTCTCGCGGCCGAAAGTGGTCGAGACGCAGCGGGGGCCTTGGGGCCTGGCTCCCCCACGCTCGAATCGCTCCATGTCGATGCAGAACCACCGGTGGCGGTAGGGCGACGCGACGTGGACGAGCCAATCTTGGTCATCGACGAGCTCGCACCCGGAGAACGTCGGACCGTCACCGCCTCGGTACGCGTGGGCCCGACAGGGGACCTCTCGCCCAGACGGATCATGGGGATCGCAACCGCAGTCATCACCGATGTCGAGGCCGGCGACCATCTCCTGACAACCCGCCCCGAAAACGTACTGATCGCGGCTCCCGTCACCATGGCCCTCACCACCACTGTGGTGGAAGGACCGATGCTGGCCAGTGACGGCCGCCACGAGGTGGCCTATCTGGTTGAGCTCATGAACCCGAACACGATTGAGCTGACAGATGTCCAGCTCAGCCACGTGCTGGATGAGGCCTTCCCGGAGACGGCTCAAACCGAGGTACTCCGCCTCTCCTCCGATGAGCTCATCGTCAATGAATCGTTCGAGGGACGCGAGTCCCCTCTCCTGTTGAGTGACCAGAACAGCCTCGCGCCAGGCGCATCAGCGGCGGTCACCGTACGCCTCGCCATCGAGCCGGGCCCCTCGGCGACCGGCTTCCGTCTCGACATCGTCGGTACCGCGTCGGTCGCCGGCCGACCAGAAGCCCTACGCGTCCGTTCGCTCGACGCCCGAGCGCTCAACGCTCCACGCTCCGAATCCACCGATGACCGGCCTGACGACGACCGGCCTGACGACACTGGGCAGACCAGGTTCGACCTGCCTCGCATCGGTCTCGCCTCCCAGCTCCTCGATGGCCCCACCCGGAACGAGGACGGCACCCTGACCCTCACGCTCGCACTCACCGCAGCGAACCTGGGTCTGACCAGCGTGGACGATGTACAGATCGAGCTGAACCTCAATCGAACCTTCGCCGGCGTCAACGGCTTCGTGGTCGAGTCGATCGATACCGGAGGATTCGAAGCGAACCCCAACTACGACGGCTCGCGTGAGACCAACCTGCTCGGTGGGGGTGATTCGATACCGCCGGGTGATACGCGACAGCTCCGGGTAACCGTGAATGTCGAGCCGGGGCGGAGTCTCGGGCCCTTCGAATACCAGGCGACCCTCTTCACCACCTCCTCAACCGGCGCGACCATCACCGATCTCAGCGTCGACGGAGCCGATGTCGACCCCGACGGGGACGGCAACCCCTACACCGACAACGGTCCGACCCATCTCGGTTTCGAGGAAGGTCCGGCAGTCACGATGGAGATCATCGTCGCCGACCCCATCCTCGTCGAGCAGTCGGACGATGACGAGGAACCGAACGGGCTTCCCCCCCTCCCCGAGCTGTTCGAGCTCAACCCGCGCCAACCGGACCGTGGCCCTCACCTCATCGCGTTGGATATCACCCTTGCCAACGTCGGCGATGTGCCCATCTCCGACCTGAGCGCCGAACTGGATCTGAGGACGGTGCTCGCGGGTGTCGACCGATTCGACGTGTTGTCCGCCGAGGCCGAAGGGCTGGACCTCTCCCCCCGCTTTGACGGGCGGGCGAGAACCAACCTGTTCGCCAACGATGCGGTGTTGGCGACCGGGGCGGAGGGCCAGGTCCACATCGAGCTCCTCGTCGACCCCAACACCGACCCCGGCCCCTTCGACCTCGGACCTTCCGTGGTCGCCCTGTCCCCGTCCGGCAAGCGGGCAGAGATCACGCTCCTCGACAGCGACACCCTGTTCGACTTCGGTGAGCATGCCGAGCTGGCTGCGATGGCCAGTGTCCAGGTCGGCCCGGTGAAGAACTCCGACGGGTCGTGGTCACTCACCTACGAGATCGGCGTCACCAACACCGGAAACGTACCGGTGGACGATGTGAGGTTGGCCAGCGACCTCTCCCGCGCCTTCCCCACCGTCATCGAATACTCGACCGGTCGGATCTCTTCGGACGATGCCCCCGTCAACCATGCCTTCGACGGACAGGCCAACCTCGACCTCCTCCCGACCGGGGTGGAGATACAGCCGGCCCAGACCATCAGTGTGCAGGTGCCGGTCGTCGTCGTGCCCGGCCCGGGACTGGGCCCCTTCGTGAACGTCCCGGTCGCCACCGGCCGCCCCCGCTCCGAGGACGACGATTCTCGCCCGGAACGCCAGACGCCTGCAGATTCCGACGACTATGTCGCACCCCCTCCCTCGGTCAGCTCACAGGCCCACGACGACAACCGGCCGAGCAGTGTCACGTTCGGCGACACGGGTGAGATCGCCCTGGGTCGCGCCCTTTCCCCCGCCAAGGACGGACCGAACGGAGAGCGCCGCCTCGCCTTGACCTTCACACTCCACAACGCGGGAGCGGGTGCCCTCGCCGACGTAGAGACCAATGTCGACCTCAGTGAGGCGATCACCGACAATCGGCTTCGGCTCGTCAGCGTCGACTCGGACGACCTGACCGTCGAACCGTCGTTCGACGGGGTGAACCAAACCGCTCTGCTCATCGGCCGAGACCCGGTCGCAGCCGGGTCCACCGCCTCTGTCCGCATCATTCTCGCCCTGGATGACAGCACGAGCTCAGCGCTCGTGCCCCACCTGGTGGAGGCCTCCGCGACCTCCTCGAACGGCGCGACCGTCACGGCGGAGCTCGATCCGGCCGGCGCTCCTTCGTTGGCTGCGGATCCCAAGATCGGGGCGGCGATGTCCGTGCAAAGCGGACCCACCCTGGCCGAGGATGGCTCCTGGACGATGGTGTATCTCCTGCACGTCACCAATGCGGGAACGGTTGCCCTCCACGGGGTTCAAGCCACCGAAAACGTAGCCGGCGCGCTCGCCTCACTCGGAACAGCTCAGATCACCGACCTCGTGGGCGAAGGGCTGACCGTCGCCCCGGACTACGACGGTTCACAGTTCGGCTATCTCCTGTCGGGAAATGACACGCTGGAGCCCGGCCAGTCCGGCTCCATCGAGATCGAGGTGAGGCTCGATCCGATCGCTCCATCGACCGTGAGCCCTCTCACGACGGTGCGATCCACCGCGTCGGTTTCGGGCATCTCCGCCACGGGCAGCACGGCGGTCGACTCCTCCCAAGCCGGTGTCGATATGGATCCCGACCGGGACCAGAACCCGGTCGGTGACGATCAGGAGACCGTCACCGTGTTCGGGGAGTCGGCGTCTCTGTCGACAACCGCCGACATCGCGTCACCCATCCCAAACGATGATGGCACCTTCACGGTGCTTCACCGGATCGTCGTGACCAACACGGGACAAACGCCCCTGAGCGATGTCTCGGTTCTCGCCGATATCCGGGGCTCGCTCGGCGGTGACGCATCCGTGGTAGTCGAAGCGGCCACCAGTCGGGCCTTGAAGCTGAATCCGGCATTCGACGCCTGGTCCGATGCCCGGCTCGCCGTGGGCGCCATCCTCGACCCTGGTGAGTCGGCCAATCTCGATTTCAGCGCCCGGATCGATCCTGGTGACCGCAGCGCCCGCCTCCGTTCGCCGGTCAGAGGCTCGGCGATCAGCCCCAATGGCATGACGGTCGGGGCGCAAGATCGGAGCTCACTTCATTTCCCGCTCCGTTCCCTGCCCAAGGTCGATCTCGATCTCAGCGTCGCAGGGGAGGGCCTCGCTCTGGTGGTCGACGTCGTGAACAACGGCGACGGTCGCGCCGCCGGCCCGATTCAGATGGGCGTGGAGCTCCCCCCAGGGTTGACCGCCACTGCCGAACGAGGTCGAGGGTGGATCTGTGAGCGCGACTCGTCACCCATTGCCTGCAACCATCCAGGCCCGCTGGATGCCAACGCCGGGTTGCCCTCCCTCGAACTGGCGTTGCGCCGCGACGAGTCGATCGGCGACGGTGTGCTCAACGTTTCTGTCGATTTCAGTGACGACGAGACGGCAGTCACCGCCACCCGTGAGGTACCGAACCCCCTACCCGGTGAGCGTCGGTTGGCGCGAACCTCCGTCGACCACGACACCGCGTCGTCGTCATCTCTCGGGGGTCTCGGCGCGCTGGCGGTTCGAATCGCGGGCGGTATCGCCATCGTGTATATCGCGGTGATCGCTATCGGCAAGCTGGAGCGGAGAACCTGACGCTCCGGGGGGTTGAAATACCCGCCACCGATAGTCTGCTGCCATGTGCCGCAATATCACCACCTTGCGAGGCCTCGAACCGGTGGCCACCCCCGCCGAGATCGAGGCCGCGGCTCGCCAGTACTGCCGCAAAGTGAGCGGGGTGCAGAAGATCTCGGCCCCGAACGAGGCCGCCTTCGAAAAGGCGGTGGCCCTCGTGGCCGAAGCCACCGCCACACTCCTCGGCGACCTGCCTCCTCGCCGGCAACCGCCCAAGACCGTCCCACCCCTACGCCGCCTCACCGCCCGCTGACCAGCCAAACCTCGGTTCGGAAGGTCCCTTTTCGAACCGAATCGCTAGAACGCGGTGGGTGACCGGCGGGGGCCGATACGCCAGCTAAAGAATTGGTCACCACGATCCAGTCGGGCCGTGACCTCGATCACGAGATCTGGATCGTGGACCCCGGCCAGCCCTTCGAACAGACCGTTCCAGGATTCGAACACCTCGGGTGGAAGATCGGTCAGGCCTCTCATCAAGCGCCAGCCCGACCAGTGAACCATCACCGATCCGCCGGGGCCGGGTTCGACCACGACCGTGTCGCCCTGGCCCGCCGCCAAGCGGCCCATCAGCTCAGCGAACCCTGCCGCACCGGACCCGACGGCACCGAGCTGACCCACGACCTTGTCGTAGAACTGCATGCCGATCAGCCGCGCGGTGGAGTGCGCGACATGTCGTGCCTCGACCGGGCCGAACAGCTCCATCATCACCGGCAAGATGTTCCGGATGTACTCCATCGAATAGTTCCGGCTGGCCTTGGCGAGCCTGGCGGGAGGCCAGCTGGTCGCATCGAGGCGGGGAACCGCGTCAGGATCGAACCGGGGACCGATCTCCCCGGGCCGGAACGCCACCCGCTCGCCGATCTCCAGATCATGGTCGTACTCGAGGTAGTAGCCCTCGAGGCCCGGCTGGCCATCCATCGTTTGACCGGTACAGACAAACCCGAGCCTCGGGTTGCCGAGACTGACCCCGTTGTGGCCGTGCCAGCCGACCAACATGGCTCTAGACACCTCGGTGGGGATAGCACACACCGCCGTGCCGTCGAAGATCCACCGGGGCGGCAGATAGCGGACCCACGCTTTGCTGTCCGACTCCGGGATGTACTGGACCTTGACGCCTCCGACATGGTTTGAGAGATAGTGGTACTTGGCGCTGGCGACCGCGTCGGGTTCGGCGTCGAGGCCCAGCTTGACGAGACCGGGAAGGAATCGCTCCATGTGCTGGCGCCGGAATAGGTGGAACATCAACTCCCGGGCTTCAGCCGCGCTTTTGCGGGTCACGGCCATGAGCACCATTCCGGTCAGGTACGCGTGGTACAGCTCCTCGATCGCGTGGTATTCCGACCGAGTCTGCTCATCGGCCGGGGCGGGCGGGGCCATTCAGCGGCCCTTCCAGGTGGGCTGGCGCTTCTCGCGAGCCGCTCGCATACCCTCGCCGGCATCCTCGGTCTGTTGGGCCACCTTACGCATGGTCTCACCGAACCTCACCGCTTCGATCCAGGGCATCTCCCGAGACCGCACGGCCACCTCCTTGGTGGTGCGCACCGCCAGAGGGGCGCTCTTGCAGAGCTTGGCGGCCAGGTCTTGGGCCGTCGTCATCAGCTCTTCGGCCGGGACCACCCGACCGGCCAACCCCATCTCTGCGGCCCGATGAGCGTCGACCGACTCGCCGATCAACAACAGCTCCATAGCGTGTTCCCAACTCAGCCGGGCCGGCATGCGAATGGCCCCCACGATGGTGGGCACCCCTATGCGGACCTCGGGAAATCCGAACGTGGCCGTTTCACTGGCGATGACAAAATCCGCGAAGGAGACCGCGGTCACGGCATACCCGAGACAGGGCCCGTTCACCGCCGCGATGGTCGGCTTCCAGAGCTCGAGACCGCTCTCGAAGCTGTTGACGGTGGGCTTTTCCCAGAACGTGCCCGGCCAGGTGCCGGCCGACCCGCCACTGGTGTCCTTTATGTCGGCTCCCGCACAGAATGCCCGGCCCGAGCCGGTGAAGATTGCGACCCAGGCTTCCGGGTCCTCATAGAACTGTTGCCACGCGGCGTTGAGCGCTTGTCGCATCTCGCCGTCGATGGCGTTGAGTCGCTCCGGGCGGTTGTAGGTGATCGTCACCACATGGCCGTCCTGGCTGTACAACACCGATTCGCTCATGGACTCTTGTTTACTCGCGTCTACCAGGGTGCTGAATCCGCTCGGCCTCTAATCCTGGCGGCGGGCCCGTCGGCCCAGAAGTCGTATCCGGATCAGGAAGACTGCGAGCGCCGCGACCACCGTCCCCAGCGCCACACCGATCGCCGTATCTCGAACAGTGTCCGGAGACACGGATCAGCCAGCACGAACGGGGGACTCAGCAGCGAGGGGCACCCGGTCTGAAAGCCGGCGAGAACGAGTGCGTCGATCTGGCCGGCCAGCCAGGATGAGGGCCTGGGTCCTCAGCTGCCCCTCCCCGAGCCCGGTTTCGGTCGACCGGTCGAGGCGCAAAGGATGATAGATCTCGGCCCGGGCGCCGTACACCGGGGTCCTGGCGTTGGAGAGCAGGGCGGCCGCCGTGGCGGCCAGGGCAACGACGACGGCGATCAGGAAGACATACCCCAGCACCTCGGGAACGGTGACCGTCGGTCGCGGCCCTATCAATGGTCGTGGCGGGTCAGCCGGCTCGGAGGGTAGGCCCCGGGTTGCGACGCAGGCGCGGGCCGCTCCAGTGGTACTTCCTCGGCTCGCGGCGCGGCTCGGCTCCGCCCTTTTGTCCTGGTCACCCGCGGTCGGTCCCGGGGACGTGACGACGCCAAAAGCTCGCTCTCACGACGCCATTCCGTCGCTGGGGGATCCCCGTGGATCCAGCTGTTCCAGTCCGGACCGGCATCGAACGGCTCATCGCCGGGGCCAGCCGATTGAGCATCCTTACGCTCACCCGCCTGTCGGTCGCCATCTGCGTTCACATCGCCGCCAAACTCACCAGTGGAACTCAGAACCTCCACCACAAGGCTCCGCTCTTTGGTGGCTCCACGCCGTTCGCCTACCCCGCTCGGGTCCGAAGCGACCTCAGCTGGCGGAGAAAGTCCCATGCCACCCGGGCCGACAACTTGGTCTCTCCCCATTGTCGGGGCCGGAACACGTACCCGAGCTCGCTAATGGCCCGAGGTTGGTGACGGCACGAGAACTCGAGCAGGATCTTGAACCCGAGCGCGTCGATGATGGGCAGACAGCGCTCGTAGTGCCCTCGATCTATGGCGAAGAACCCACTCATCGGATCGCTGATCGCGGTACCGGTGACCCGTCGGGCCAAGAAGGCCGCTCCGTCGCTGATCAGGCGGCGTCGGCGACTCCACTTCCCATATCCACCACCGGGTGCCCGGCGCGAACCAACGCACAAGTCGTCGCCGCCGACGACTCGCGCCATCATCGCGGGCACCAACCGCTCATCATGTTGGAGATCGGCATCGATCACCACGAACACGTCAGCTCGGGCCACGGCCATTCCAGCGAGCACCGCACTCGACAAGCCCCGTTCACCCCGTCGACGAATGACCCGTATTCGGGGGTCGCAAGCGGCGATCTCCTCGGCGCGCTCCCAGGTGCGGTCCGGGCTGTCGTCGTCCACGATAATGATCTCGTAGGGAAAGGGCTCGAGCACTGCTCCGAGCCGGGCGATGAGATCGGCGATGTTGCCGGCTTCGTTGTAGGTCGGGCTGATGACCGCCACCTGGCAGCCCGACGCGGACATCATCGCGGAGCATCTGTGGGGTCAGCGGCCCCGTCGACCCCCGGACCGGACAGGTCCGACAAGACCATCGTCGCCATCTCGCGCCCCTGGGCGACGGCATAGTTCGTCCCGCGGTCTTGGGGGTAGATCTGCGTGAAGTTCGCCAGGTACACCCCTGGTACCGACGTTCGATGGCGAGGTATCCGGTCCTCGAACCCCACGTCGACAACATGTTGCGCGTTCGCCAGCCGCACCAGTTCACCGTCGACGACATCATCGGGATCAAAGGTGTCGAACCGGGCGGCCAGTTCCGTTTTCCAGAGGTCGGTCAGGTCCGTTTCGGCCATCGAGAAATAGGGATGCTCGTGGGGCACATAGTCACCGATGTAGTGAACATGGAGCCCCCCGAAGGCTTCTGACCCGACCAGATTGGTCAGGGTCAGAAACACCACGAACGGCGCACCTCGTTCGCTGATGTTGTGCCAGTAGTAGTCGGTGATCGGTTCCTTGGTGGCGAAGACGTACACGACCGCCCCGAGATAATCGATTCCCTCCAACTTTTCCCGCTCGAGCGGGTCGATGTGCCGGCTCGACGACGTGATCCGCGAAAACACGTTGGTGGGAACGGTGCACACAACGGCGTCGAAGCGCCGAATCTCGCCCTCGATCCGCAGCCACGGGCCACCAGCTCCCTGATCATGATCGAGCTCGTCGACCGACACGCCGACCCTGATGTCTCCGCCCAGCTCCCGCACTCGCGACGCCAACGAATCGACCAGCACCGCGAACCCGCCCTCGAAGTAGCCGAGCTTCTCGATCACCTCGCCCGCTTCTTTGGAATCGACCCTGACCTTGATACGGCCCCACAGCCAGGCCATGGTCACCTTGTCGAAGTACCGATCGAACTTGCCCTCGAGCAGGGGGGCCCAGAGGACGTCCGTGACACGCCTCCCAGCCCAGCGCCGCAGCCAGGCATCGGCGGTGACCCGCGTGAGTTTCTGCCACCGCTTGACGCGCTGCAGGTAGAGCGCGGTCGCGCCGGCGCGCAGGCGATCCCACGGAGCCAGCGGCTTGAACCGCAACAGGTCCAGCGGGGTCATGAACGGCCACAGTCGACCATCGACGTACGTGGCGAGCGAGGAATCGTGAAAAACGAGCTGTTCCCCCAGGCCGAGCTCCTCGGCGAGCGCAATGATGTCGGCGTCGGTCTTGTAGATGAAGTGATACGCCTTCTCCACCGGGTACCCGGCGAGCTCTCCCCCGACCGCGAGCCCCCCGAGCTGGTCGGCCTGCTCGTACAAGGTGACGGTCGCGCCCGCCAGGGCCAGGTCGTACGCGGCACTGAGGCCGGTCAAACCTCCCCCGATGACAGCGACCGACCGGCCCGGTTCGCTCACTTCTGCGACCCTGGGGCGCCGAACGAAAACCTACGATTCAGCACATACTGCAGGCCCACCACGAAGGGCAGCGTGACGATCTTGGCGATGTCGGCTTGGACCGCGAGAAGATGGATGAGCACGGCGATCGCCAACGAGCTCAGAACCAAACCTCCGAGGCTCACCGTGTAGAACGACACGAAGCGCCGGGCGAGCCGGTCGCTCACCCCAAAATTCAGCCAGGTGTTCAACCCGAAGCTCCAACCGATGGCGATGTTGACCGAGACCATGTTGGCCAGCAGCGGGGTCAGGGCGAGCAGCCGATGGCCAAGCGTGAACAGACCGACGTCGACCACGACACTCGACAGGCCGATGAGGGCGTAGATAACCAGGTGACGGTCGACCCCGAACCGGGTCCGTAACCCGGCCAGAGCGGACTCGCGGGTCCGATCATCCGTCATCGCCGCCACCGGTCAACTCCCGCTTCTTCGTCAGCTCACGAGCGGGAGTCGCCGCTCTTGTCTCGGGGGCGGTCCGCCAGCAGAGCCCGGGCCTGCCGAATCCATTCGTCACGCCGGATCCTGTCCGGGAAGTCGGCGAGCTGGGTCTGAAGGCGATCGGTGCCTTCGTCATTCAGCTCGGCGATCTGGTCGTAGCGCCATATCCCGAGATCGTGCAACATTGTCTCCAACACCGGCCCGATGCCCTGAATGCGTTGGAGATCATCGGCCTCGTGGCGTGGCTCAGGTTCCTCGTGGCCCGGCTGTGGGCCACGCGTCAGGTCGACCACGACCGCGCCCCCCGACTCGCCGGACGGGTCTGCTGGCCGGGTTGGAACCGCCGGCGATGGCGCCCCGACCGAACCCAATCGGCCGTTCCCGCCCCGACGCGCCCGGCCCTCCAACCGATCGGCAGCGGCGCGCAGCTCTTCCACGCTCACCGGGCGAGGCTCGGCGACTGCGGGCAGAAGACCGAGGTCGTCGTCCGCGGCGCGCACCTGGGCCTGCAAGCGTTCGATAGTGCGGTCGCGTGCGGTGATCTGATTGCTGAGCGAGGCCACCTTGGAGCGCAAGGCTTCCAGTTCCTGGATCTGGATCCGGCGGAGCCGTAGCTCTGCTTCGAGCTCGTTCACTCGGCCCGATTTCAAGTCGACCTCGGTCTGCAGCGGGGTAACCCGCATGGCGACGGACTCCGCGCTGGCGAGGTCGCCCCGTAGGCGACCGATCTCCTCATTCTGTTCCGCGACGTGAATCTCCACCTGATCCAGCCGTGCGCTGCGTTCCTCCAGCGCGAGGATGCGATGATCCAGAGCGGACGCTCGTTCACCCAACTTGTCGTTGTCCGAGCGTGTCTCGGCCAGCTCCGACCGAGCGGACGCGAGACCTTCGACCGCGGCGTCGCGCTCATGTCTCAAGGTCTCCGCGACCTGGGCCTCACCGGAGAGCCGATGCTCGAGCCCGTCGGCCCGAGTCGACACCTCTTCGCGCTCGACCCGTAGCGCGGTGAGCTCTTGATCGCGCTCCTCGAGGCTGGTGGTGAGTGTCGCCACCCTGCCTTGTTCACTGTCGCGCGCCTCACCGACCCGGTAGACCTCCCGGTGTGCCTCGCGGAGCTCGTGCTCCTTCGCGTTCCATTCTCGATGGGTCAGCGACCGGCGCCGAAACCGCCATGCCAGAAAGCCCAACGCGACCCCGAGCGCTACCCCGGCGAGCAGCAGCACAAAGATTTCGGAGATGAGAAACATGAGATCTGTCATCAGCGAACCACTTCCGTCGGGTCCGGGCGCTAAGAAATTCGCCCGATCACTGTGCGATGAACCGGCCGCATCGGGACGTCCGCATCCGTGGTGAATCCGTGGTCAAATCGACACCCTCACCGCGGTCGAAAGCCTACTTTAGGTCCAAGCGCTCAGAAACCCGCGAATGGCGGGATTCGAGAGGCGACTTGGACGGCAACCCCGAGCGTTGTTGCCGGTCAGGACACGATCTCAGAACGAGGTCCCGGCGGTGGGGTCTCAAGCCCCGGGACGGTCCGGCCTGGCTCATCGATGCCGACGCGGTCCGGCGTCACGTGATCAAGACCCCCGAGCAGCTCGGGTAGGTCGGGCCACCAGCGCCCGGCGGCGAATCCGGCGATCGCGCGACGGACCCCTTCGTCGGTGCTTCGAGTCGGGATCACCCGGCTTGGCGCCGCCGCCCGAAGCACGCCGAGATACCAGTGGGTCCGGGTGCGCTCGAGCTCCTCTGCATCGAGCACCAGATAGAAGTCGGGCAAGCCGATTGTGCCCGCCCTCCATCGAGCCGACGCCTCGGACACCGCAATCTCGAGCTCGCCTCGGTGACCTTCACCGTTGAACAACCGGGTCCAGCTCAAACCCACCTCGGCGAGCGGGTCGGCCGCGTGTAGGGTGAATCGGGCGTGCACCGACGCGACTCGCGACCAGGTCTCCACCGCCCGGTCGAGCGGGTCGAGGGTGTCGGCCTCGGCGCTCAACGTCGCCACGTTGGAAGCATCGGCGAGAGCGGTCACCATCTCCTCTGCCCGGTCGCCCACCAGGGCAACGACTGTCGTCGATACTCGTCGCATGCCGCGAGTCTCCCCCACGAGGGCCCACCGAACCAGATCCCCGACCCGGACCTCATGTCCAGGTCAGCCGCAGGAAATCCGCTCAGCACGGGCGACGGGTCCAAGATCATCGGCCATGTGTTGGGCAACAAACAGGATGCGGTCGCCAACCAGAGTGGCCTCGATCTCTCCGCTGTCGTCAAGCTCCTCCCGATCCTCGCGCCGATCGTGCTCGGCATGCTGGGCAACCAGAAGCGCCAACAGGGCTTCGACGCCTGCTCGACGCGCAACAACTGGCGTCGGGTCGATTCGTCGGCCACCTCCCCGACCATGGCCCATTGGTCGAGCGCTGACGAACCCTCCAGGTCGGTGTAGCTCAGGTAGAGCGCCATCCCATCGGCGGAGAACGTGAGCCCGGCCAG
>Ga0316190_10002168_pt1 | contig 14214 bp, 12 predicted proteins | sample Eddworburrow2_MG_FD_204929 | JGI IMG/M metagenome (GOLD analysis project Ga0316190, IMG submission 204929) | Coastal sediment microbial communities from Maine, United States - Eddy worm burrow 2 | ecosystem: Environmental > Aquatic > Marine > Coastal > Sediment | place: USA: Maine | collected... | reverse complement strand
CAAACAAGCCTGTCTGGATATAGAGGGAATCCAGGCAGCAACGGAGCTTGCAGTGCGGCTGTTGGATAATGTCATCGATCTCTCCCATTTCCCCTTGGAGATGCAGCGTGAGCAGGCCCAGGGAAGCCGTCGCATTGGCCTGGGGATTACCGGCCTGGCCGATGCCCTGATTATGCTAGGGCTGCACTATGGCGAGGAGGCGGGGCGGCAGCAGGTGGAGAAGATCATGCGCGTGGTCTGTCACGGTGCCTACCGAGCCTCCATTGCCCTGGCCCGTGAGAGGGGCTGTTTCCCATTTTTCGATAAACAGGCTTATCTAAAGTCCCCTTTTATCCAGTCCCTGCCTGAGGATATTCGCCAGGGTATTTCAGAGACGGGACTGCGCAACAGCCATCTGACGGCCATCGCCCCCACCGGGACCATTAGCCTGTTGGCCGACAATGTCTCCAGCGGTATCGAGCCGGTTTTTGATTTTCACTATCGGCGGCGTATCCGTGATACGGAGGGTAAGTATCACAGCCATGAGCTGACCGATTATGCCCTGCGCCACTGGCATCACCGCCATGGTGATGAACCCTTGCCGGCGTACTTTGTAAAGGCAAGGGATCTTGCTCCAGAACAACACCTGGCCATGCAGGCCGCCCTACAGCCCTATGTGGACAATGCCATCTCCAAGACCATCAACGTGCCCGAGGGGATTGGATTTGAGGCCTTTCAGGATTTGTATGGCCAGGCCTATGGGCTAGGACTCAAAGGCTGCACCACCTACCGGCCCAACCCCGTGCGCGGTGAGGTGTTTAGCCAGGCCGAGGATGAGGCCTGCGCCCTGGAGGATGTACGCTGCTGCGGTCTGGACCGGGAGATGGACTGATGCTGGAGCTAGAGAGGTGTGTCGGGAGGCCCGGTCAGGCAATGATGGCGAATAGTGGCTGAATGACGCAGGTTCTTTCTCATGTCATAGGTTTTGATGATGCCCCCTTCCGATCGGAGCATCGAGGTGATGTGCCTTTGGTGGGTGCGGTATTTTCCCATATGCGCCTGGAGGGCGTGTTGACCGGGAAGGTGCGGCGGGATGGCGTTAATTCAACTAGCCGCATTGAACAGATGGTCACACAGTCAAGGTTTGCACCCCAGCTTCAGGCCGTACTGATTCAAGGTATTGCCGTTGCGGGCTTTAATGTGATCGACATACATGCCCTTAACCAGCGGCTGAATCTCCCGGTGATAGTGGTTAGTCGCAAACTCCCGGATATGGAAGCCATCAAAGAGGCACTATTGAATAACGTGCCGGGTGGGCGGCGTAAATGGCAATTGATTGAACAGGCCGGTCCCATGGAGTTAGTTGCCAAGGTCTATATTCAGCGTGCCGGTATTTCGCTTGGCACAGCAGAGGCCTTGATCAGAAGCTGTGCGAAAAACAGCCATATTCCAGAGCCTTTGCGTACGGCGCATCTTATTGCCGCTGGTCTGGTTAACAGTAACAGCCGTCAGCGTGTGTGAGGTTTTCGCTGATTATCCAGCTATTATTTGAACAGTTAAGTAGTGCAAGGTGTTAACCAATAATGAAAGATTGGTGCTAATACATACATTAATGTTGGATAGGAGAGAAATAGTGAAAACGATCATGCTGACCCTGTTGTTGCTGTTTACAGCATCTGCTCAGGCTGCCGAGGAAAGGTCTTGGTGGCAGTTCTGGCGTTCAACGGCAGATAAAACCGTGGAGGCATCCAATGGTCTTTTTACGGATAAAGAGAAACAGATTATTCGCTCCTTCATGCGGGAGCGACGGGACTCCCGCTATGGGGATGATGATGGGCGTGGACGCGATAAACCCAAGAAAAAGAAAAAACTGCCACCGGGCCTGAAGAAAAAGCTGGAACGAGGTGGTGAATTACCCCCAGGCTGGCAAAAAAAGGTGGCCCGTGGAGAAGTTTTGGATGCGGACCTTTATGGACGCTCCAGTCCCTTACCGAAGGATTTGCTAAGGCGTCTATCAACAAAAAAAGGCACGGAGCTGAGGCTGCTCGATGATCGTGTAGTGCGCATCATGGATGGCACCCGGGCCGTTCTGGATATATTGCAGATTGAGTAGCCGATAGATTGATGCGGGAAGAGTGGGTCTGAGCACGGTTGGATGGCGCGCGCCTAGCGTAAGCGGACCAACGCTGCTGGTTGCTTGATAGGCGCCTGGGTGCCATGAGCGGTCGTCCGGGTTCTCTGGGGTATATGGCAGAAATGCGACCAAAGCCGACCGTTAGAGTTGGCTAATATTTATACTGGATTGTGCCAACAGCGGACCTTCAAGCCCCCCCTGCCATGAGGAAGAGGCTGTATCAGGTATTTCCTACAAGCCAGTCAGAAATATCCACTCTCAAGTGGATGATATTTGACCAATTTGGCGGCATATTACAATATTGGTGCCAGCAATATAATCACCTGTTATGCATCTTGGGGGGATAGATGACATTAGGTTTGCACGAGCAATGTATAAACAGGCTTAAAGAGCGCCTGGCTGATGCGTTGGCGCAAGCATCGGTAAGAAACATGATGATTCTCAATAGGGATGCCCTTTCTGGTGTCTTGGATCTCGAGTCAATTTTACCCACGACTGGAACTACAAAATATGAGCTAGAAAAATACATTGGGGAGAGCCCATTATTTGATTTTATTTATGGCCAATTGTCCAAAGAGTTATACGAGTTACAAGAGTATAATTCTGATGTTCCAAATGAAACTTTATCCAATATACCGGATTATTCGAATCTTGGTGATGTATCGGAAAGTTTGATCAATAGATTTGAAAGTCTTCCATGGAATTATAAGTTTACATTCTCAATTGGGAATCAAGTTACAAAGTACATTAAATCTGAACGTATTGATATATCCGAAGATATAGCGATCTTGAAAGGCGGAGATATTCTCAAAGGTTCATTCCCATTACAGTCAGGAATTCCTGGTAGGGATCAAGATCTACATGGAGGCGGGTTGCTTAGCCTTGCTTTTGGAGGTATGCCTAAAGAGTGGGATGAGGACTGTTTGTATGTTCAGATTAATGGAGAGGGCTATATAGGTAAGTGGATAACCACAACGCCACAACACAATGCAATTGATACATTGAAATCGTTGTTAGGTTTGTTGATTGCCATGCGTACTATACGCGTTGAAAACTCATACTCCACAAGTAAGTCAATATCTAGGTGCTATATACACCGTGATCTAGAAGGTAATTGGGAAGTCGACGATAGTTTTGAACTCGATAGTGATGTAGGGAAGACTATCTTTGATCTAAGAGTGGACGATTTAAATGGGGCACTAGATTCAGAAGATAAAATAGCAGGCTTTATTGGCCATAGTCTTAATCTTGTTGCTAAGGCATTAGCAAAAAACAATGACGCAGAAAAAATTCGGCTCTCAGGCAGGTGGCTATTTGACAGTTATTGTGGGAAAAATGAGCTGTTATCATTTATACAAACAACAGTGGCCCTGGAGATTTTGCTTGGTGAAAAGGCTATTTCTGATTTAATGGGGTTAGGTGAACTTTTAAGGAATAGATGCGCATATTTAATTGGAAAGAACCATCAGCAGCGAGAAGAAGTATTGCAGGACTTCAAGAAAATTTATGATATTAGATCAAAAATAGTACATCGCGGAAAAAGTAGGCTTAGTAGAAATGATCGAGAATTATTTTACAAGCTTCAGTGGATGGTTAATAGGGTTATACAAGAAGAGATAGAATTAGTAGGAAAGAATGCATAACAAAGGGGTCAAGCCGACCCATTTCCGCGGCGTTCGTTTGTGCATAAATCACACAAGCCTCACACCACAACAATGGTCGGCTTACCCTAAGCGTTATGTTTCAAGATAAAAAGGGTAGGTGCTAATGGATGAATGCGGCCGAACTCCTCTGCACTATGTATGCATTGATAACCCGAAGGATAAATGTCGGGACATTGCGGAAATGCTAATATTGTCAGGATTTGACGTAAATGTGCAGGATAATGATGGCTGGACGCCCTTGCATTTCGCGGCACAAGAGAGAAGCGCTGAGGTGGCAAAATTACTTATTGAAAATGGAGCGGATATTGAGACCAAAGAAATTAATGGAAACACCCCGCTTTGGGTGGCTGTTATGAATTCTAGTCAAGATACACAAGTAGTAGGAATCCTGGTTGCCGCCGGAGCTAATCCAGATATTAAGAATAATCATGGCATATCTCCAAGAGAAATTGAGCCAGAATTATTTAATAATGAAACATAATATACTGTTAGAGCGAAATAGGGAGCTTTAGGTGGGACTGTTCGATTTCAATAAGAAGAAAGCAAAAAGACTACATCAAGAGGGTCAGCAACTTGAGGAACAAGGTGAAGTCGATGCAGCGATTGATAAGTATTTGTCGGCAATTGACTGTGATCCTCTGAAGTCAGAAAGTTATTACAACATTGGTCTCATATATAAATATCAGGGTAAGTGGAAAGAGTCATTAGAATTCAATAAAAAGGCAAATGAAATTGACCCAACTGACGAAGCTGCTAGATGGAACCTTGCTATTGCCGCCACTGCATTAAGAAACTGGGCTATTGCTAGAAAAGCATGGATGGAAAATGGGCTTGTTTTAGATAATGATAGTGGCACCATCGAAATGGACTTTGGCATGACACCTGTAAGATTAAATCCGGATGATGATGGTGAAGTAGTATGGGCCACAAGAATCGATCCTGTCCGCGCCAGAATAGAAAGCGTTCCATTACCTGAGTCTGGCTATAGGCATTTTGATATAGTTCTTCATGATGGTGCAGCTGTCGGTTATCGTGAAGTAGGCGAAATGCAATATCCAGTATTTAACGTTCTCGAATTGTTCGAACAATCATCATTTAAAACATGTGCAGTGCGTGTCTCCGTAAATGAGCAGTTGGATCTTGAGAAGCTGGAAGAAATGTCCGCAGAAAGCTGCTGCGAAATCGAAGACTGGACCGCAAATATTAGAGCGCTATGTCGTCAATGCAGTGAGGGAAAGCCACATGATCACCATGATCAAGAGCTTCAAGATGAGTGGCACAGTGAACGACGGATCGGCGTCGCCTATCAGAGCATGGAAGATGTAAACCAACTTTTTGATAGATGGCAAAATAGCAGCGGTGGGACGTTGTTGGAAGTTAGTGATGATTAGCTCTAAAAATTGATAACGAGACCCCAGGTCTCGTTTATCTAACTGTTAGGCTTACACGAGGCATTAAATGAGAATTCTGCCACTTTCAATGTTGTTGCTATTAATTCCTGGGAGCATCCTTGCTAAAGATGACACCGTGGCTAAAGCCATTGAATTACTTCGCATTGGCAGCCAGACAGAAGGAGTCGAAATTCTTAGAAATCTTTCCAGCACCAAAAGTGCAGATGGAAAATATGCACTATGCGTGATGCACTTCGAAGGTATAGAAATAGAAAAGAGTTACGAGCTTTCTTTTAAAGCATGTAAATCTGCCGCCCAAGACAACCATGCTGATGCCCAATATATGGTAGGAATGATGTATGAAAACGGTTTGGGCATAGATCCTAATTATGTAACCTCTGCTCAGTGGTATAAAAAGTCCGCCACGCAAAATAATATTTACGCCAAACTCAATCTAGCAAATATGTATTTTGAAGGTAGAGGGGTAGAGAAAAATCTTGATAAGGCGTTTTCTTTAGCCAAGTCTTCAGCAGAAAGTGGGTATTCATTAGCACAAAATAGCATCGCCATTGCTTATGCTAAAGGTGAAGGTGTTGAGCAAGATTGGAATAACGCTAACCGATGGTGGAAATTGGCAGCCGACCAAGGGCTTTCCGAAGCCCAGAACTCCTATGGTATATCTATGTGTAATGGCAGAGGCATGGAAAAGAATATTGAAGCTGGCAAAAAATGGATAGAGGCCGCCTTAGCTCAAGGCTACCAACCAGCCAACGCTGGAATAAAAGACTGTGAGTCTAGTTGGTGGCCATTTTAAAGAGCCTAAAAAGTGATAACGAGACCCCGGGTTTCGTTTATCTAACTGTTAGAGGTATAAATAATTGATTCCTGAATACTGGTCAGAATTTGTAGAAAAGCATCACCTTATTGGTCGAGATATCGAGATTGATGAAGATAGTGACCTATCGGAATTGGGTGCCGACCTTCGAATAATGACTAACGAGCAATCTATGGATGAGGCTACTAATTGTTACCCTGGCATTACTGTGATCAAAAAAGGATATGTTCCTGTTGCAATGTGCTTATCAGGAAGTGGTGATTATTACTATATAAATAAGAATGAAGGTCGCGCTGGTGCCATATATCGCATCTATCATGATTCGGTTAGCGAGTCTTCTATTGATGAAGGTGCTATTGATAAAGTTCTTGATAATTATGAGAGATTATTGCCCTGACACCACCCCTAACAAGCAGGTCAAGAACGACGCGCAAAAGTCACGCGCGTCTTACCTCTAACGTCATGCCAGGTCAGTGGAAATATATGTATATCAAATGGGGCGTTATATTATTCATCATACTTGCTGGGTGCGCTAAACTAGAAGCCAAGGAGAGTGAGGAAATGCAAGGTATTTGGTACACATTCCCGGCATCGATGGGTGAAGATCAAGCATGGGTTACCTACAGCCACGGATATGCAGAAATAGCGAAAGGCGATATAAGAAATAATCACCTTAGAATTCGCGCTCAAATTAAAAAGCCTACAGAATATGGAATGCCTACCAATGAGGAATTCCCAAATTTATCTGCACTTGATGACATGCTCGACGATGGCATTAGTAAAATAGGGGGGATATATACAGGGCGCATAACAGTCTCTGGGAGTCGGTACTTTTATTATTATACTGACGCGACAGAAGATAATGTTAAGCACATCATTGAACATGCGTCTGATTCCACAGGCTACGAGCTACAATATATGTGGGAACATGATCCAGAAAAGAATAAATACTGGGAAGAACTGTACCCTACCGCTGATGACTGGCAAGTGATACAAGACCTCAAGGTACTAGATTCCTTGGCTGAAGAAGATGACCTGAAGGACAAGGAACGCGAAGTACAGCACTGGGCCTATTTTTCAACAAATCATAGTTCTGAGATATTTAAAAACTGGGTATCTGAAAACAGCTACACACTGATATATATTGGCCCAACCGAGGATAAAACAGAATATATGGTTCATTACAGTCATATTGGAACAATGTATTTAGGCGACATCACTCACCATACAATTGGTTCAAACAGGAAGGCAAGAGAGTTGGATGGTAGATATGATGGCTGGGAAACCAGTGTTGAGAGAGACTAGGTATAACGAAAACAATTCATACGACGTTAAATAATGGCACGACTGTTTGTGACGTTTAAAGACCGCTATTTGTCGGTTTATGCCTGTAGCCTCTGGGGTCAAAACTTCCGCTTTTGGCCGGTTTCCGACTATCGAACTGCCTAGGCTGAATGGCAGCAATGTGTCGGTAACAGCCCCTTATCGCCAGGGCATATATGTCAGCTAACAATATCGCCGTCCTCAATTGAATGCCGCCTCCAACTGAACGAACACTCGGTGATCCACGCCATGGAGTTGCCGGATATCGATGACATCCTGTAGTTTCTTTGTCTGTTGGATGATTTGATCCAGTTGTTGGTCCTTTGGTACCAGCAGCCAGATGCGGCTGTGCTCCCTGTCCTCCATGGGCAGGCACAGAATGCCCTCCATATTGTAGGCACGGCGTGCAAATAGGCCGCACACGTGTGACATGACACCCGGATGATTGTTAACCTTGAGCTCCAGGATGCTTTTTGTGGCTTCGTTGTTGGTGGCTAATGCATTCATTTTGTTTACTCTCCAATCATCTCACTGTTGGCTGCACCAGGGGGCACCATGGGGAACACCATCTCCTGTTCTGAGATTGGCACATTGATAACGCAGGGGCCGTTATCGCTGAGTGCCTGTTGCAAGCTAGCGGCAGGGTCTGATTCCTTACCCAGATCGTAACCCTTGGCCCCCATGGCCTGTGCCAGGGCGGAAAAATCAACACCGCGCCGATTGGTGATGGCGTTGAAACGGGCACCATAAAAGAGCGCCTGTTGCTGGCGTACCAGGCCCAGGTGGTTGTTGTTCATGATTACAATCTTGATGTTGAGATTGTGCTCTACGGCGGTATCCAACTCTTGGATATTCATCATGATGCTGCCATCACCGCTGATGCAGAGGGCCTGACGTTCAGGCTGAGCGAAGGCTGCACCAATGGCTGCGGGCAGACCGAAGCCCATGGTGCCGAGTCCGCCGGAACTGTTCCATTGTCGTGGGCGCTGAAATGGGAAGACCTGAGCGGTCCACATCTGATGCTGCCCCACATCGGTAAAGATGTTGGTCTCTGCATCCACCAGGGATGCCAGATGGTTCAGCAGGCCATAGGGCTCAAACAGACTGCTGCTGTTAAATGGACGTGGGAACTGCTGTTTTAGAATCCCGATTCGCTCCAGCCATGTGGGCCGTTTATGTGGTGCACTGGCTTGCAGGAAATTGCGCAGGCTGTCACCCACATCCGCCCGGATGGCGGCGGTGGGTGTCTTGATCTTGCCCAGCTCGCTGGCATCGATGTCGATATGGATGATGGCGGCGTTGGGACAGAAGGCGCTGGCCTTGCCGGTGGCCCGGTCGTCAAAGCGCACGCCGGCCCCGATCAGCAGATCACACTCCTCAAGCACCATATTCGTGTAACGGGCACCATGCATGCCCAGCATGCCCAGGAATAGGGGGTGATCGGTAGGCATGGCTCCCAAACCCATGAAAGAGCATACGGTGGGCAGGTCCTGCTGCTCGGCAAAGGTGACCAGGTCCTGGGCGCAGCCGGAGTTGATCACTCCGCCGCCGACCATCAACACCGGACGTTTGGCCGCGGCGATCATCTGCTGCATTGTTTTGAGATCCTCCGCCTCAATGCTGGGCAGTGGGTCAGGTTGCCCCGGCTCCGGCCATTCCTGTACATCCAGTGTCTGTAGCTGGACATCCTTGGGCACGTCGATGGAGACCGGTCCCGGCCGCCCGGAGGTGGCAATGCGGAAGGCCTCCGGGATTACCTCCAACAGCTCCTCGACAGAACGTACCAGCCAGTTGTGTTTGGTGATGGGCAGCATCAGGCCAAAGGTGTCCGCCTCCTGAAAGGCATCGGTGCCGATCATGTCACTGGCCACCTGGCCGGTAATGGCGATGACGGGGATGGAATCCATATGGGCATCGGCGATAGCGGTGATCAGGTTGGTGGCACCGGGTCCGGAGCTGGCAAAGCAGACCGCCGGCTGGCCACTCACCCGTGCCATGCCCTGGGCGAGAAACCCTGCCCCCTGTTCGTGGCGGGTGAGGACGTGCTCGATGGGGCTTTCTGTCAATGCGTCATAAAGGGGTAGGGCGGCCCCACCGGGAATGCCGGCAATACGGCTAATGCCCTGTCGTTCCAGTAATTTGATGATGATCTGTGCGCCGCTAAGCATCATGTCGGCAACCCTCTGTTTTGGTGGCTAAGATATTCATATGTGTTCCTTAAGACGAAGGCCAAAAAAAACCCCCTTCGGCGTGTCGCCGAAGGGGGTTTTTATGAATGCTTAATGAAAACCCGCTACGGCGACGTGAGCCCTACAGCCACGACGACCACGACCACCAGCACGGATAGAATCCGGGTAGTTAAGCTATTGCCTGGCAGTGGTGTTGCGAGTTTCATTGCGTTAATAAAACCAATGGGTTCTAGAATATTAGGGAACACTAACAAAAGCGATGGTCATGGTCAAACCCATTAAAGCCACTCAGTTTGCGGGGGATTTGATGGGCTGATATAAACGGGAATCCCGTTCTGTGTAGACAATGCAATTCAAGCGTAAGACCCAATAGGAACTATGACGGAAGTGAATCAACTGCAGCGCTTTTCCTGGACGGATGGCAACCGCTATGAGTTGCTGCTCAATGGCGAATGTTTTTTCCCGGATATTCTGGCGGCGATTGCACGGGCGCAAAACTACATATTCATAGAGCTCTATCTGTTTGAATCTGGTCGGGTGGCAGATGAATTTATTGAAGCCCTGCAGCTTGCTGCAGGACGTGATGTGCAGATCCATCTCCTGTTGGATGACTACGGAAGCCTTGGGCTTAATAAAGATGATCGCTATCGGCTGGCGCAACCACCGTTTCAACTGGTCTATTACAATCCGCTGAGCTCACACAGCACCCTGCGCAATCTTCACCGCATCCTTTGGCATCGTGTTGGTTATGATCTGCATCGTGACCATCGCAAGCTGATTCTGATCGATGGCGAGATTGCTTATGTGGGTGGGCTGGGGATTACGGATGAGTTCTACTCAAGCAATGAACTTGAAGCGAGTTGGCGTGAAAACGCCATCAAGGTTGAAGGCCCGGTTGTCGTGGACTGGTTCAGGCTGTTTAAGCAGGCCTGGGAGCAATATGCCAGTATACCGCTTTCCTTGACCCAGCCAAAACCGGTGATCATGGAGGATGGGGGTTATGCACGTGTAGCCTTTAGTGAAGGTGAGAGGCATAACGATATCAATCGTCAACTGCGCAAGCGTTTAAGCAGTGCTGAGCATCGCATATGGCTATGTACCGCCTATTTCCTTCCCTCCTGGCGATTTAGAAGAAAGCTACGGTATGCAGCCCGCAAGGATCTTGATGTGCGGCTGCTGTTGCCAGGCCCCCATACCGATCATCCCATTGTTCGCCACGCTGGACGGCGGCACTATTATCGCTTGCTGCAAAATGGAGTACGCATCTTCGAATATCAGCCACGTGTGCTGCATGCAAAGTCACTGCTGTGTGATAACTGGGTAACCCTGGGATCCATTAACTTCGATCATTGGGGCCTCAACTGGAATCTTGAGGCCAACATTGAGGTGGATGATTATCGTTTTGCGCAACAGGTTCAGCAGATGTTTGAGCAGGACTTTGCCGACAGCGTAGAGATCACCAGAGAAACCTGGCATCACAGGACGGTCTATGAGCGGCTGGCTGCCTGGTTCTGGGGGAAGATTGATAAATTGGTGATTGCCGTGACTTCCCGATTACGTAGATGAGGTTATAGCGACTAGGGTTTCCTGGCGCTGCCTTCGATGATCTGTCCGAAGCTGATGCCGGCATCATTGCAGGGTATGTGCTCAGCAAGTTTGACTGAGAAACCTGCCTTTGTGAGCTGCGTGTAACTTATTTCTGTGAGCAGTTTATTCTGAAAGACGCCGCCGGTAAAACCTACCTGAAACTCACCATGCTCCTTCCGAAATAGGTGGCATTGTTGAAGGATGTTGTCTGCCAGGCTGTTGTGGAACAGGCTGGCCTTATCCGTGCCTGAGAGATCATTGCGAAGCAGGGCATGCAGCAAAGGTTCCCAGTTGGTCTGCCAAAGACCGTCATTGCATTTTGTCATGGGCAGGTGGAGAGTGGATTCATTGTTGCTGGCGATTGCCTCCAACTGCATGGGGCCTTGTCCCTCAAAGCTACCACGCTGAAGCACTCCGCAAAGGGAGGCGGCCGCGTCGAACAGGCGGCCCACTGCAGAGGTGGCCGGGCTGTTGATCCTGCGTTGCCAGGCCCGGTGTGCCAGCCTGCTCTCATCCCCGGTTAGTCCTGTGGCCTCGGCATGGGGCCAATCCAATCCCGCTTCCCAGCAGAGGGCGGCAGCACTGCGCCAGGGCTCCCGTGCGGCCCGGTCGCCACCGGGTGGATGAAAGGGGCGTAGGCTGGCTACCCGCCGCCAATCACCCGGTAGGCCATACAGGGTTTCACCTCCCCAGAGCTGGCCATCTGATCCATAGCCGATACCGTCCCAGGTGAAGATGAGCCAGGGATCACCACCGTGATGTTCTCCAGCCAGTGCTGAAGCGTGTGCATGGTGGTGCTGTACCTCTACTACGCGCAGGCCGCACTGTCTGGCCCAGCGGTTGGTGCTGTAGCCGGGATGGGCATCGCAGATAATTCCTTCTGCCTTCACGCCATAGAGGGCCTGTAGATCGGTGGCTACCTGTTCGAAGACCTGAAGGGTGCGAGGGGCCTCCAGTTCACCGATATGGGGAGAGATGACCACCCGATCCTCCCAGGCCAGGGCCAGGGTATTCTTCATCTGGCCACCCGTGGCCAGCAGGGGCTGTTTCAGTTTGAATGGCAGCTTGAGCTCCAGCGGGGCGATTCCGCGGCCCAAACGGAGTGGACGGGGTTTTCTCTGGATAGTGCGAAACAGGCTATCGTCAACCGGCCTCAGGATGGGACGGTTATGGTGCAGAAAGCCATCCGCTACCTGTGCCAGACGCTGCTCTGCCTCACTGTTGTCAATCAACACCGGTTCACCACTGGGGTTGCCGGAGGTGGCGACCAGCGGGGCATCGAGGCTGTCCAATAGCAGATGATGCAATGGGCTATAGGGCAGCATGATGCCGATCTCCTCCAGGCCGGGCGCAACACCTGCTGGCAGGCTACTGTCCGTTCGCTGTTGCATCAGCACAATGGGACGCTCGGGACTGACCAGCAGGCTTGCCTCTTCTGCACTGGGGACTGCCTGGCTGCGTATAGCCTCCAGGCCATCCTCGCCCCGCCAGGGAAACATCAGGGCCAGGGGCTTGTGGGGGCGCGGCTTGTGTTTGCGCAGGCGTTGGATGGCTTCTGCATTATGGGCATCACACATCAGGTGATAACCACCGATGCCCTTTACCGCCAGGATACGGCCATCCTGCAGTGCCTTGACCGCAGCCTGCAGGGCGGCTTCATTGCCCTCGATATTTTGATTGTTGCAATGGAAGGTGAGATTGGGGCCACAGTCGGGGCAGGCCAGGGGCTGGGCATGGAAGCGCCGATCCGCCGGGTTGTGGTACTCCTGATCACAGGCCGGGCAAAGGGGGAATCCTGCCATGCTGGTGTGGGGGCGATCATAGGGTAGGTGCCGGATAATGCTGTAACGGGGTCCGCACTGGGTACAGTTGATGAAGGGGTAGCGATGGCGGCGCTCAGCCGGATCATGCAGTTCTGCAAGACAGTCGTTGCAGGTGAAGAGATCTGGTGGCAAATGGATATGGCTGGATTCGGCTGTGGTGCTGGGCAGGATGCGGAAATCATCCAAGGCCTGCATGGGAGCAGTGTGCTGCTCCAACAATTCTGGCCGGGCCGTGGGTGGGGCCTGATGGAGCAGATCATGGCTGAACTGTTCCAGTTGTGAGGCCGAGCCCTGGGCAACAATCTCCACCTCGCCTGCGTGATTGCATACCCAGCCTGTGAGGCCAAGATGGGTTGCCAGTCGATAGACAAAGGGCCGAAAGCCCACCCCCTGTATCCGTCCGACCAGCCGCCAGCGTTGGGCTTGAGGGACTGCTTGTTTGTCCGAGTGCTGGGGCTTCAAAAAGTAAACCTCTGTGTCCTCTGTGGTAAATCAGGCAGTTCGTCGTAATCCGCCTGCCCACCAGATGCGGCAGGCCCCTTCATCCGAGACCATGCAGGGACCAATCGGGTTGCGGGGTATGCAGGGATTGCCGTAGAGGCGGCACTCATTGGGGTAGATCTTGCCCAGTACCACCCGGCTGCAGTCACAGCCCGGCGGCATCTCACCGGCCCGATTTCGTTCCTCCTCTGGCAGGGGGAAGCGCTGCCGTGCATCCTGGTGGGCATAGTCAGGATGGAGGCTGAAGCCGGAGTTGGGAATGATGCCGATACCGCGCCAATTGGCATCTGTGATCTGCATGGCTGTTTCGAGATATTGCCGGGCGCTGGGGTTGCCGCCGGGGCGTACCAGTTCGGGATAACAGTTATCCAGAAAGGTCTCTCCTTCGATCAACTGTCTTAACACCGAGTAGAAGGCCGCCAGCAGGCTCTCCGGGCCGAAACCCGCTATGGCGGCGGGGATGCCGTGGCGTTCCACGGCAAAATTCCACTCTTCCGGTCCCATTACGGTGGAGACATGGCCGGGGGCGATCAGGGCGTTGAAGCCGGGCGTTTCGGATTCCAACAGCATGGCCACCGCGGGCCAGGTCAATCGTCCGGAAAGCAGCAGGGAGAGGTTCTCCGGCACGCCCTGCACCAGCAGGGCTGCTACCGGGGCAATGGTGGTCTCGAAGCCGGCGGCGAAAAAGACAACGGGTTGTTGCGGATCCTCTTCCGCGATCCTTAGGGCCTCGGTAGGGGATGCGATGGGGCGGATGTCCGCGCCCGCCCCCCGGGCTTGTTCCAGGG
>Ga0316190_10002166_pt1 | contig 14215 bp, 10 predicted proteins | sample Eddworburrow2_MG_FD_204929 | JGI IMG/M metagenome (GOLD analysis project Ga0316190, IMG submission 204929) | Coastal sediment microbial communities from Maine, United States - Eddy worm burrow 2 | ecosystem: Environmental > Aquatic > Marine > Coastal > Sediment | place: USA: Maine | collected... | reverse complement strand
AGGTCACCTCAACCGTGAAGAAACACAACGTAGCAGCCACTGTCATAACGCTGATGGCTGTCTTGTTATCGACCTCCGTGGCGCAATCCGCTGACACAAGGCCAAATATTCTTATTCTGATCGCTGACGATATGGGATTTTCCGATGTTGGCGCCTTTGGCAGCGAAATCGAAACGCCCTCGATTGATATGTTGGCAGAACAGGGGATGCTGTTCACGAACTTCCATGTCGGAGCCTCGTGCTCACCCACTCGGACCATGCTGATCAGTGGTGTTGACAATCATTTGGCGGGCCTTGGCAACATGCTCGAGATTCAGGCTGATAATCAATTTGGGAAGCCAGGTTACGAAGGGTATCTGAACGATAAGGTTGTCGCTTTGCCGCGCCTGTTGCGTGACGCTGGATACCACACCTACATGACCGGAAAATGGCATCTGGGTTACGATCCCGAGAGAATTCCGTTCCAGCGCGGGTTTGAAAAATCCTTCATGTTGGGTGAAAGCGGTGCCGACAATTGGGTCGATCAGTCCTATGCTCCCTTCTATTCTGAAGTGCATTATTACGAAGACGATAAACGCGTGACCCTGCCGACGGAGGATTACTTCTCCTCTGATTTCTACACAGATCGGATGATCGAATATATCGATAGCAATCTTGAAGATGGTAAGCCGTTCTTGGGTTGGCTTGGTTATCAAGCAGTCCATTACCCCCATCAAGCCCCTAAAAGCTATATCGACAAGTACAACGGCGTTTACGACAATGGTTTTGAGGCATTGCGTGCGCAGCGACTGGAGCGCCAGAAAGAACTGGGGATAGTTTCGAAGGACGTTTCCCTGGATATGGAATTTGCCAAGACGTCTTTTGAACCATGGCGGATTCCCGACTGGGACAAACTCAGCGATGAGGAAAAAGCCTTTAATGCGCGACGCATGCAAACCTATGCGGGCATGCTCGACAATATGGACGTAAATATAGGCAAAATATTGAAGTATCTTGATGACAAAGGGATCGCAGACAACACCATTGTTATCTTTATGGCAGACAACGGTCCGGATCCGAACCAGTTGCCAATGAACGATGCCTATCGCGAGTGGTATACCAAAAACTACGAAAAAACCTTCATAGAAGATTTCGAAGGTGATTTCTCAGATCTGGGTCAAAAGGGCGTCTATTCAGATTATGGCCCAGGTTGGGCGGCGGCGGCGGCGGTGCCCGGCAGCTATTATAAAACCTTCTCCACTGAAGGCGGTTTGCGTGTGCCTTTGATTATCCGCTATCCGGGTGTCGTCAAAGCGGGCAGCCAGATCGATAAGCTAGCCTTTGTACGGGATATCTTGCCGACCCTTCTGGAAGTTGCCGGCGTCGACAAACCGGGGCCTGTTTATGACGGCAGAAAAGTCTATCAACCAGATGGCATCAGCATGGTCCCGGTCTTAACGGGTGAAAAAGAAACCGTTCGTGATGAGGCAAACCCCTTTGGGTATGAACTTGCAGGGTCATCTGCGGTATTTCAGGGAAAATACAAACTGATGCAAAATCCCCCACCAAAAGGAAATGGTGATTGGGAATTGTATAATATTGAAGCAGACCCGTCCGAGCTGAACAATCTGGCCGATGACATGCCGAAACGCGTGGCCGAAATGATTGCATTTTTCGAAGCTTATTCCGAGAGGGTTAACTTGGTGCCGGTTCCAGAAGGGTACAATCCTCTGGAGCAAACCGTCATCAACGCAAAACGAAAAGCGGCGCATTAAGCAAGCGTATATGATTGGTTTGAACAGTCGATGTTGAAGCACTAACCCGAAATCTCGACGAGGCCTGCGTGCTGACCTCCCCTCTCGGATCGACGCGGGGAATCCTGAAACGCCGCGCCAAACAGGAGCCAAGACCTGGGCAAACCAGTGAGAGCGTATGAACTGCAGGTGCAAAAACCGGCGAGGTATATGTGCAATCACCGATACCATGAACCGCTCGACACGGACGACGTAGTATTGGAATGCCACGCTGATAGTGTGTGCGGCGATACCATGATCCAGACCATGGAAAAATGGTAATAACTGCTTGTCGGTGCCTGCCATTGCCAGATGCTGCCAGACAGAGATGAGGATCAGTTATTGAATATGTGAGCTTGCTGCGTCTTGATACCTGCAGGTGCCCGCCAGTGCCAGATCTGCGCTACTCCCACTCAATGGTTGCCGGCGGTTTTCCGGAAATGTCATAGGTCACCCGCGAGATGCCTTCAACCTCGTTTATGATGCGACGCGAGGCTTCATCCAGCAATTCATACGGCAAATGCGCCCAGCGCGCGGTCATGAAGTCCACCGTCTCCACCGCCCGCAGCGCAATCACATACTCATAGCGCCGCCCGTCTCCGGTAACACCCACCGACTTAACTGGCAGGAAGACGGCGAAAGCCTGGCTGACCTTGTCGTACAAGTCGTGTTGGCGCAGCAGTTCGATAAAGATGTGGTCGGCCTGACGCAGCAGATCCGCGTAAGTCTTGCGCACCTCGCCCAGAATGCGCACGCCAAGACCGGGCCCTGGAAACGGATGCCGATAGACCATATCCCAGGGCAAACCCAGTTCCAGCCCCAGTCTGCGCACCTCATCCTTGAACAACTCACGCAACGGCTCCACCAGGCCCAGTTTCATATCCTCCGGCAAGCCACCGACATTGTGGTGTGACTTGATCAGATGGGCTTTGCCGGTGCGGGCTCCGGCGGATTCGATCACGTCGGGATAAATGGTGCCCTGGGCGAGCCATCGAGCATCGCTCAGTTGTGCGGCCTGCTCGTCGAACACGTCGATAAACAGGCCGCCGATCACTTTGCGCTTCTGTTCCGGATCGCTGACGCCCTTCAGGGCGGACAGGAATCGGTGCTCGGCATCGACCCGCACAACGCGCACCCCCATATGGCGCGCAAAGGTGGTCATGACCTGATCGCCCTCGTTGAAACGCAGCAAACCAGTGTCCACGAAAACACAGGTCAACTGGTTGCCTATGGCCCGGTGCAACAGGGCGGCGACCACCGAAGAATCCACGCCGCCGGACAGGCCCAGAACGACCTGGTCGGACCCCACCTGCCGGCGCACCGCCTCAACGCTGTCCTGGATGATGTTGCCTGTGGTCCAAAGCGCCTGGCAGCCGCAGATCTCAATCAGAAATCGCTCTAGGATTCGGCCACCCTGATGGGTATGCGTGACTTCGGGATGGAACTGTAGCGCGTAAAAGCCCCGGGTTTCATCGGCCATGGCAGCGATGGGGGCGCTGTCGGTGCTGGCCATCAGTTTGAACCCGGGCGGCAGTTTGGCGACACGATCCCCGTGGCTCATCCAGACATCCAGCAAGCCATATCCCTCCGCACTGGCATGGTCCTCGATGTCCCTGAGCAGGCGGGTGTGGCCCCGGGCCCGAACCCGGGCATAGCCGAACTCCTTGTGGCTGGAGGACTCCACTTCCCCGCCCAATTGCGTAGCCATGGTCTGCATGCCGTAACAGATGCCCAAAACGGGCACACCCAGTTGGAACACCTCCGCCGGCGCCGCCGGGGACGCCTCGCCCGTAGCTGACTCCGGTCCACCAGACAAAATGACGCCCCGGGGCGCGAAGTCGCTTAACGCCTGATCGCTCAAATCGAACGGCAGAATCTCACAATAGACACCCAGTTCCCGGACCCGACGGGCGATGAGCTGAGTGTACTGGGACCCGAAATCCAGGATCAGGATGCGGTGGGCATGGATATCGGCATTGGTCATGGATCAAAGGTCCTGGTGTGCTACTGAACCGCGATCAAAGGCCACAAGGCCTGTCAGAACGCGAGCCGACGCACGGGCGGAGGCGCCGGTCGCCCGTGGACCGATCAACTCTCAGAGCGATAGTTGGGCGCTTCTTTGGTGATAGCGACATCGTGCACGTGGCTTTCCCGCACCCCGGCACCGGTAATGCGCACAAACTGGGACTGGGTCCGCATTTCCTCGATGTCCCGTGCGCCCACGTATCCCATACTGGAGCGCACGCCGCCCAGCAACTGGTGAACAACCGCCAGCACGCCACCCTTGTAGGGCACGCGGCCCTCGATTCCTTCCGGCACCAGTTTCTCCACCTCGGTTTCGTCCTGGAAATAGCGATCGCTGGAGCCGTGCTGCCCTGCCATGGCCCCCAGTGAACCCATACCGCGGTACGACTTGTAGGACCGCCCCTGGTACAGCTCGACCTCGCCGGGCGCTTCTTCCGTACCCGCCAGCAGCCCGCCCAGCATGACCAGATAGGCGCCCGCGGACAGCGCTTTGGCTATATCACCGGAATAGCGGATCCCACCATCGGCGATCAGGGGGACCCCGGTGCCGGCCAGAGCCTCGGCCACATTGGCCACGGCAGTAATCTGTGGAACGCCGACGCCGGCGATCATGCGGGTGGTGCAGATCGACCCCGGGCCAATGCCCACCTTGACCGCGTCGGCCCCGGCGGAGACCAGATCCGTCGCCGCCTGAGCGGTGGCGATATTGCCGCCTATCACTTGGACGTCGGGAAAGTTCTGCTTCACCCACCGGACCCGATCGATCACGCCCTGCGCATGACCGTGAGCGGTATCCACAACGATGACATCGACTCCTGCCTCGACCAGCGCCTGAACCCGTTCGTCGGTGCCTGGGCCGGTGCCGACAGCGGCGCCCGCGCGCAAGCGCCCATGCTCATCTTTGGATGCCCGGGGGAAGTCGGTTGCCTTTTGAATGTCCTTTACCGTGATCATGCCGCGAAGCTGAAAGTCACCGTTGACCACGAGCACTTTCTCGATCCGGTGCTTGTGCAGCAGCGACTGCACCTCCTCGAGACCGGTGCCTTCGCGCACCGTCACCAGGCGCTCCCGGGGTGTCATCAGATTGCGCACGGGTTGATCCAGCTGGGTCTCGAAACGCACATCCCGGTTGGTGATGATGCCCACGAGATCCGCCCCATCCACCACCGGCACGCCGGAAATGTTGTGCTGGCGGGTCAGATCCAGCAACTCCCGGATACGGGTGTCGGGACCCACCGTAATCGGATCGCGTATGACGCCGGCTTCGAACTTCTTGACCTGCCTGACGTGATCACCCTGCTGCTCGCCGGTCATGTTCTTGTGGATGATGCCGATGCCCCCCTCCTGGGCCAGCGCGATCGCCATTCGCGCCTCGGTAACGGTATCCATCGCCGCGGACATGACGGGAATGTTGAGCTGAATCTCCCGGGTCAGCCAGGTTCGCAGCTCCACCTCCCTGGGCAGGACGGTGGAATGACCCGGTAGCAGCAGAACATCGTCAAATGTGAGCGCTTCTTGTACGATTCTTAGCATGAGCGGGCCGGCTCCGTCCGGTGGATCGTCAATCGAGGGCCGGTTGACGCTGTTGGAGTAAACCCGATATTTTAACTGGCTGGAACAACACCAACAAGCAACGCCTGCGCAAAGGCTTGGGAGAATGACGGTATGAAGAAATTTCTGTTGAGCGCCCTTGTTTGCGCAGGTCTGATTGCACTCCCGGCTATGGCGGAAGAGGACGCGGCAAAGGCGATCGAAGAGGCCAAGGTGGCCTATCAAGACGCCGACAGCCGTGGCTTCGCCTGGCGCGACACCAGCAAAATGATCAAACAGGCCGAAAAAGCGGCAGCGGACGGCGACCCGGAAAAGGCCATCAAGCTCGCGACGCAGGCCAAAGCCCAGTCCGAGGCCGCGATCGCCCAGGCGGCGCGGGAATCCAACGCAGGGCCACGCATCTGATGATTCAGCTGGCGGGATAATTCTGCCCGGCATCCAGCATGGCAAGCCTCGCCGTCACACCCGATGGGCCGTCCCAGGTCCTGAGCGTCAGCGAATTGACCGCGCTGGTGCGGGACCTGCTGGAGGATGCATTCCCCCTGCTATGGGTCGAAGCCGAAATCTCCAATCTTTCTCGGCCTGCTTCGGGCCACCTCTACTTCAGTCTGAAGGACGAGCGCGCTCAGGTGCGCTGTGCCCTGTTCCGCAATCGTGGACGTTACCTTCGGTTCGCGCCGGAAAACGGAATGCGGGTCAAGGTTCGCGCCCAGGTTGGGCTGTACGCCGCCCGCGGCGACTTCCAGCTCGTTGTCGAACATATGGAGCAGGCCGGCGATGGCGATCTGCAGCGCGCGTTCGAGCGTCTCACCGCAAAACTCCGGCAGGAGGGCCTGTTCGATCCCGAGCGCAAACAGACCGTGCCAGCGTTCCCGCGCAGGGTTGGCGTCATCAGTTCCGCCAGCGGCGCCGCGTTGCGCGACATCCTGGATGTTTTGGGTCGACGGTTCCCCGCCCTCCCCGTGCTGGTTTACCCGGTCGCGGTGCAGGGTCAGGAGTCAGCGAAAGAGATTGTTCGCGCCCTGGCGACCGCAGCATCGGATGGGCGCTGCGATACCTTGATCCTCGCACGGGGTGGGGGCGCCATGGAGGATCTGCAAGCCTTTAATGAAGAGTCGGTGGCGCGGGCCATCGCCGCATGCCCGATTCCGCTGGTCACGGGCGTCGGACACGAGACCGATACCACTATTGCGGATTTCGCGGCGGACCTGCGCGCGCCAACCCCATCCGCTGCCGCCGAACTGGTCGCCCCCTCGGCGACGGCGTTGCGCCAGCACCTGAACAGCATCGAGCAACGACAGCGGCGTCATATCCGCGCGCGCCTTCAGCAAACCGTTCAGAGCGTAGACTGGCTGGAACGCAGGCTGATCGGTCAGGAACCGGCCCGGCACCTGGCGCAACGCCGCCAGCAATTGGTTCATGCGGGCGCAAGGCTGGCCTACGGCCTGGAGCGACAGCTTCGGATGTACAAATCATCGGTCGATGCGCTTGGCACACGCTTGATGACCTACTCACCGCGACAACGGCTTTCCGACGCAAGAGTACGCGCGACGCGACTGGGCGTCCGCATAGAGGCCGCTACCCGCCAAAAGCTTACCGATGGTCAGGCGCGTTTGGCTTTGGCGAGTCGGGCGTTGAACGCAGTCAGCCCGCTGGCAACACTGGATCGCGGCTACGCAATACTGCGTCGAGCCGAACAGAACCAGCTTATTATCCGTGCGGCCCAGGTGTCCCCCGGACAAAGCGTGATCGCAAAACTGAGTGATGGCGAACTGATGTGCAGGGTTGATGGGGTCGTCAAAAACACGTAGACCGTTGCCGCGACAGGGCGTGCGAGACCATACTACGACGGGAACTGGCTACACTGGAGGTGGGTTATGAAGATGCTTTCAGGTCTTGTACTGGCGCTGGCCCTGTTTGGATTCTTGGCCACGGACAGCGTTTTGGCCCAAACCGGTGGCCAGCAAGACGGCTCGGGCACCGCTGCAGGCTCGGATCAGGACACGCAATCCGGATCGGAGGACGACTCCGACGAGGAGGAAGAAGAGGAACCCGATTGCGACTGAGCAATCGTCTATCCTGAGCCCCAGACACCGTGGTGCTCGGAACGCATCCAGATGATGTGAGAGATTGCTTCGGATTATCCGTTTGTTCGGATCGGATCGGAACACAGTTGGTATCGGCCTTTCGGATGTTCCCTGCACGCAGGGTTTGTTGATAGGAGGAGGAGAGACCCGTGACAATAATGAAGCAACTGAACTCTATCGTGACCGGCGCACTCGTCCTCGGCGCTACACTGCCAGGACTGGTCAGCGCCGAGGATCCTATGGCGGTGGGCATCACACCCGAAATGGACCGGGTTGAGGTGATGCACAATGGCGAGACGATCACCATCACCCGCAACCAGGACGAGGAAGCGGTGATCAACCCGGCGTTCGCCAAAACCTCGCGCAAGTGCCCGCCGTTCTGCATCCAGCCCGTCAAGCTGGCGCCGGGGGTCGAAACCATCGCCGAAGTGGAGATGCTGGACTACCTGGGCAAAATGGCGGCGGGCGACGACTCCATTCTGGTGATCGACTCCCGAACCCCCGACTGGGTATCCCGTGGGACCATCCCCGGCGCCAAAAATATTCCTTGGACCGCACTGAATCCGGCCAAAGGTGCCGACCCGATCTCGATCGCCGATATCATGGAGACTGAGTTCAACGTGAACGAGGTGGAGGGTTTGTTCGACTACAGCAATTGCAAGACGCTGGTCATGTTCTGTAACGGCATGTGGTGTGGCCAGTCACCGAACAACATCAAGAACCTGCTCAAGTTCGGCTACCCCGCTGACAAGATCAAATGGTATCGGGGCGGCATGCAGAACTGGGAAACGCTGGGTCTGACCACGGTTAAGCCCTGAACTGTTACCCGTAAACGAAACGGGCAAGGAGCGGCTTCTCGGCCGCTCTTTTTTTTGGGTTCTCAGAGCGGCCGATCTCCATGGTCCATGAACGGCGTGGTGAACAACCCCGGATGGGCCTGCATTCGGAATCACAGGCACCCATGCCGCCGGTGGGCCGCTTCGCGCCTTCACCCAGTGGCCCGCTGCATTTTGGCTCCCTGGTGGCCGCGGTCGCCAGCTACGCCGAAGCACGGCACCGGGGTGGGCGCTGGCTTTTGCGGATCGAGGACCTGGATCCACCTCGTACAGTGCCTGGCGCTGCCGACGACATTCTGCGCACCCTGGAGTCCCATGCGCTGCTCTGGGACGGTCCGGTGGTTTACCAATCCCGCCGCACCCCGGCGTATCGAGCGGCCCTGGACCGGCTGAGCCAGCAGGGCGACACCTATGGCTGCACCTGCTCCCGCAAACAAATCGCGGCGGTCGCCAGACACGGTTCCAGTGGCTACGTATACCCTGGCACCTGTCGCGGCAAACCACAGCCGGAACCAGAGCCGTCCGCGATACGAGTGCGGGTAAGCCCGATACCGGTGGGCTTTATCGATCAGATACACGGCCACATGCAACAGAATCTGGAGACGGAAGTCGGCGACTTCGTGGTGCTCAGAGCCGACGGAATCTTCGCATACCAATTGGCGGTGGTGGTGGACGACGCCGACGCCGATGTCAGCCAGGTGGTGCGGGGGATGGATCTGTTCGATTCCACGCCGAGACAAGTGTATCTGCAACGGCTGCTGGGCCTGAACACGCCAAACTACGTTCATGTCCCGCTGGCTGTAAACCGGCACGGGTCCAAGCTCAGCAAGATGACCCAGGCGCCGGCTGTCGATCTGTTACGTCCGTCCACCGGACTGCTGGCCGCACTTCGTTTTCTTGGACAGGACCCGCCGACGGCGCTCAGCGGTGAGCCTCCCGAGGCCGTGCTCGCGTGGGCGGTCGGGCACTGGGCATTGGAGCGAGTGCCGGGGGAGAGTTCGCTCAGGGCGCCTGACCCGTCCTTTGAAGAGTCTACTTGACCGGGCCGGGCCGACCGACTTACGTTACCAATGGTAACAAGGTCAGCCGGACAGGTGCCGATGCGACAAGCTCAAGAACGCGGCGCACGCGGAGATCTGTTGATCCTGCTGGTGTTGTTCGCTCTGTTCCTGTTCGCCTCACCGTTTCTGCACTGGTGGGCAACACTGCGCAGTCCCTGGTATCTGGCCTATGGCATATGGTTGGGCGTGATCGCATTGACCTTCTGGCTGCAATGGCGGGGCAACCGTGACGCTTGATCTGGCTGCGCTGTTCGCGATCGCGGTGGGCTATCTGTCACTTCTGTTCCTGATCGCCTATATCGCAGATCGTGGCTGGCTGCCGCGGAAGCTGGTCCAGCACCCCGCCATTTACGCGTTGAGCCTGGGCGTGTACTGCACCACCTGGAGCTACTACGGCAGCGTCGGGCTGGCACAGGACCAGGGGTTGCTATTTCTGACGATCTATCTTGGACCCACCCTGGCGTTTATCCTCGCCCCACTGATTCTAAGACCGATCCTGTCCCTGGTACGGGACTATCAGCTCACGTCGCTGGCCGATCTGTTTGCCTTCCGGTTCAACAGTCAGCTGGCCGGCGTGCTGGTCACCCTGTTTACCATTGCCGGCACCCTGCCCTATATTGCGCTGCAAATCCGTGCCGTCACGGAGTCGGCGCGGGTCCTGACCCAGGATGCCTCTCCCGATGAACTGGCCCTGGTGTTTTGTATCACCCTGTCGGTATTCGCCATCCTGTTTGGCACCCGGCACGTATCGCCACGGGAAAAGCACGAAGGCCTGGTGGTGGCCATCGCCTTTGAGTCGCTGGTCAAACTGACGGCAATCGTGGTGGTGGGTGCGTTCGCGGTATTCGGCGTATTCGGCGGCCCAGCCGGGCTGGACCAGTGGTTGCGGGACAATCCTGAAGCGCTGGTGGCCCTGTACCAGCCGATTCAAACGGCGCCCTGGGTCACTCTGATCCTGCTCTCGTTCGCAGCGGCCTTTCTTCTCCCCCGCCAGTTTCACATGGGTTTCGTCGAGAGCCTGGATGAGCGTGGCCCTGGTTACGCGAGTTGGGCTTTCCCCCTGTTTCTGCTGGTGTTCAACCTGATGATTCCCCCTATACTCTGGGCGGGCCAGCTGTTGCAACCGGCCACCAGCCCGGACTATTACGTGCTGGGCATCACCCTGTTCTCGGATGCGGCGTTGTTGCCCACTATTGCGTTCATCGGTGGCATCTCAGCCGCCAGCGCAATGGTCATTGTGACCAGCCTGGCGCTATCGGCCATGGCCCTCAATCATCTATTGCTACCCGCCAGTTATCCCGACCCGTCGGTGGATCTATACCGATGGATAGCCTGGGGCAGACGCATGATCATCGGCCTGATCATGCTCACCAGCTATGGCGTATACCTGGTGCTCGAGCACACCCGGGGATTGGTGGAACTCGGTCTTATTTCGTTTGTGGCGGTGGCTCAGTTTCTACCCGGGGTGGTGGGCGTTCTGTACTGGCGCAGAGCCACCCGCTACGGCTTTCTGGCGGGCCTGACAGCAGGGGGTGCGGTCTGGTACACGACCCTGCTGATGCCCCTGTTGAAGCAGTCCGGGTTTATCCAGAGCCCGTTCAATCTGCAGGAGTTTCTGGGGGCGGCCGCGCAGGACACCTGGGCGTTCTCGACTTTCTGGTCTTTGTCCCTGAACACCCTGCTGTTTATCGCGATTTCGCTGGCGACCCGCCAGGACGCGGGAGAACGGCGGGCGGTGTCGGCCTGTTTTGGCGACGACGTGACCCCGCCGGATCGTCCCACGCCAAAAGCCGCATCCTCGGCGGAATTCTCCGACCAGCTGTCCCGCATCATCGGGGACGAGGCTGCGGATAAAGAGGTCGCCAAGGCGCTGGATGATTTGCACATGTCTGCCGGTGAACATCGTCCACGTGAGCTTCGGCGCCTGCGGGACCGTCTGGAACGGAACCTGTCCGGCATGGTGGGTCCGATGATGGCGCGCATGATCGTCGACGCAAGGCTGCGGCTGGATGCGGGCACGCGCACCGTACTCAGTGACCACCTGCGATTCATCGAGGACCAACTTGAGCGCTCCGAAACCCGTCTGCAAGGACTGGCCTGGGAACTGGACACTCTGCGGCGCTATCACCGGCAGATCCTGCAGGATCTGCCGCTGGGAGCCTGCTCCGTGGCAGGCGACGGCGAAATCGTAAGTTGGAACGCAGCCATGGTTTTGTTGACTGATGTCCCGCGGCGGGACGCGGTAGGCAGTTTGGCAGCCAATCTACCCGGTCCCTGGAACAATCTGTTGGGAGATTTTCTCGAAGACGAAGGGCAGCACGTACACAAGCGACGGATTACCGTGGAAAGCCGCGCCCGTTGGTTCAATCTTCACAAATCGGCCATCGCCGCACCTACCCAAGCCCGCCAGGAGCCCGCATCAGACCTCACCGGCGGGGTGGTTCTGTTGCTGGAAGATCTTACCAGCGTGCAAACCTTGGAAGACGAACTGGCCCACAGTGAACGCCTTGCATCAATCGGCCGGCTGGCCGCCGGGGTGGCCCATGAAATTGGCAACCCTGTTACCGGAATCGCATGCATCACACAGAATCTGCATTACGAAACGGAACCCCACATGCTCAAGGAAGGCCTGAACGAAATCCTGCAGCAAACCACCCGTATCACCGATATCGTTCAGTCGTTGGTGACCTTCAGCCACGGCGGATCGCCGGAGGGCGACCGTGTCCGAACCTTCAATCTGGCGGAATGCATCAATGACGCGCATCGCCTGGTTCGGCTCAGCCGGGATGCCAAGCAACTGGACTACAAGATCGACTGCGATCAGGCGCTCCAGGTGGAGGGCGACCGCCAACGGATTCTGCAAGTGGTGGTGAACCTGCTCAGCAATGCCTGCGACGCATCAGAACCCGGTGGCCGCATCGAAGTTGAGAGCTTCCGCGCCAGTAATCTGGCGGTCATCCGCGTGCGCGATCAGGGACCGGGTATACCGGCGGACCTACGCGAGCGCGTTCTGGAACCGTTCTACACCACTAAGGAACCGGGTGAGGGCACGGGCCTGGGCCTGCCCCTGGCCTACAGCATCGTGCACGATCACAGTGGATCACTGCGCATCGAAAACCGCTCCGAGGGAGGCTGCACGGTAACGGTACAACTGCCCCTGAATCGAGCCAGTGAGACGGTCGCGAGAGCGAGCTAACAATGCAGAGTATTCTCATCGTCGAGGACGAACGGGTCATTCGCACCGCCCTGAGACGGCTCCTGGAACGAAACAACTACATGGTTGCCGAGGCCGGCTCGGTGCCGGAAGCGAGTGGCGAGCATGACCTGAGCGGGTTTGATCTGATTATCAGCGATCTGCGCCTGCCCGGCCCGCCAGGAACCGAGATCATCGCCCAGGCGGGAGAGGCTCCGGTGCTGATCATGACAAGCTATGCCAGCGTCAAATCGGCGGTGGACGCCATGCAGCAGGGTGCGGCGGACTACATCGCCAAACCCTTCGACCACGATGAAATGCTTCATGCCGTTGCGCGTCTGATCAAGAACCGACGCCTCAAACAGCAAAATCAGGCGCTCAAATCCGATTTGCAGCGGGACTATCCGGTGCGCGGCATCGTCGGCGATTGCGCGGCCATGCAACAGGTGTTTGACCACATTCAAAAAGTGGCACCCACCGACACGACGGTTCTGATTCTGGGTGAGTCCGGCACCGGCAAGGAATTGGTTGCCCGGGCGGTACACGAACGCAGCCCCCGCTGCGACGCACCCCTGATCGCAGTCAACTGTGCCGCTATAGCGGAGGGTTTGATCGAGGCCGAATTGTTCGGACATGTGCGCGGCGCCTTTACCGGAGCGGTGCAAGCGCGGAAGGGACTGGTGGAGTCCGCCCATGGCGGCACGCTGTTTCTGGATGAGATCGGCGAGTTGCCCGTGGCAGCACAGGGACGACTGTTGCGGGTTCTGCAGGAAGGCGAGATCCGCCGTGTTGGCTCATCCACGTCGGCGCAGGTGGATATCAGGCTGATCGCCGCCACCAATCGGAATCTCGCGCAGATGGTGGAAGACGGACTGTTCCGACGTGACTTGTACTACCGCCTGCGGGTCATGGAGATTCGCCTGCCACCGCTGAGAGATCGGGGTGCGGACATCACCGCCATGGCTGGGTCTATGCTGGCAAAAGTCGCCAATCGGCTAAGCCGGCCCCAGCTTGCCTTTGACGAAGAGGCGCTCGAAGCAATCAACGCCTACCACTGGCCCGGCAACGTAAGGGAACTGGAAAACGCGTTGGAACGCGCCGTGATCCTGGCAGAAACAAGCCTGGTTACGCGCGAGCTCCTGGCCATCGATCCCAGCGTCGATGAGCTCAGTGCGGGGCTGGAAAGGAAAGCAGAGGTCGAGACACCCACAGTGGATCTTTCACTGGACGACTACTTCGTGCATTTCGTGACCCGTCATGAGGATCACATGACTGAAACCGATCTGGCCAAACGCCTGGGCATCAGCCGCAAGTCGTTGTGGGAACGGCGACAGCGGCTTGGCATACCCAAGCGAGGACGGCGCAAATCCTAGAAAAGCGTAGCGCCCCGATTACCAGCAATCCTCCGGGCTGCGGGCACCGGTCTGGTCGAGAGTGATGGCGGTACAGCCCGTATCTTCATTCTGCGGACCGCCTGCCGGGGGCGCCGCCCGCAGAATATAGTCGTTGGCGTTGAGCGCAGTTCGTGAGATCTGATAAAAATCCTCGGTGCTGCTGTATCCAGCCACCAGCGGGGCGACAATGCCACATCCTGCGTTGTTATAGGCGTGAAACTGGGTAAAGCATCGCTCCAGTCGCTGAGCCGCTTGCATCAAATCGCCATGGGCATCGGTCCGCCTCGCCTTGCGGA
>Ga0316190_10002165_pt1 | contig 14220 bp, 14 predicted proteins | sample Eddworburrow2_MG_FD_204929 | JGI IMG/M metagenome (GOLD analysis project Ga0316190, IMG submission 204929) | Coastal sediment microbial communities from Maine, United States - Eddy worm burrow 2 | ecosystem: Environmental > Aquatic > Marine > Coastal > Sediment | place: USA: Maine | collected... | reverse complement strand
TGCGCCGCCCATATCCCCAAACTGATTCCGGCCACGGAAGCCAATCCACAACAAGAAGAGTGCCATGAGTAATTACCGAGTCGCCATCAATCTGGAGCTGACCAGCAAGTGCAACGCCAAGTGTGTGATGTGCCCCCGGGAGGCGGTGCTCAATCCCCTTAGTATGAATATCGAGACCCTGCGCCAGGCGGTGGCCCGACTCAATCCCGAGGATGTGTTCCGGGTGGTGCTGGCAGGCTACGGTGAGCCCACCACCCACCCCCGGTTCGAGGAGTGCATGGGGATCATCGCCGAGGCTCCGGTACGGGTGGATATGGTGAGCAACGGCCAGCTGCTGGACCTGGAGCGGCTGCAGCTGATCGACGGCATATTGGACACCCTGATTATCTCCTTCTCCAGCATCGACCCCGAGGTCTACGGCAAGGTCCACGTCAATCTCGACCAGGCCAAGGTGATGGAGAATATCGTCCTGGCCCAACGCACCCTGCGCTCTACCAAGCTGGCCATCAGCCTGACCCCGCTCTCCAACTGCATCGCCACCTTGCCCCGGACCATCGGCTGGCTGCGGGACAACGGCGTGGAGCATCTCTCCATGTCGCCCTCCCTGTATGACCGGGCCGGCTCCATGGACAAGGCCGATCCCCAGGAGGCAAACCTGCGCCGCATTATCCGGGAGTATGGCCTGCGCAGTCAGGAGCTGGATTTTGTCCCCTCCATGGGGGAGATCTTTGCCCAGTGGCGCAGCAACCGCTTCAAATGCATACCCCGCAACTCCGATCTGGTGATCGCCGCCGACGGCAGTTACCAGTACTGCTTCAACGACATGGGCCACTCCCACCCCCTCGGGCGGGTGGCGGAGATGGGTATCCGTGAGGCCCTGAAACTGCGTGAAGGCACCTCGGCTTGCCCTGCTCTATGTGAAGAATGTGGCATACGTCACCGTTATGGCCCCCTGGAACTGATGTGTGCGGCCTACGGCTATGCCCGTACCCTGGTGGCGTAAGGCATCGGGGTTTGTTTCCATGTTGCTGAAATACAAGGAATATTTCGCGGCGTGGGCAAGGGCAACGATGGGCTGGGGGCGGCCAGTTATTGACATAAGGTTGGCTTAAGGTTTGCCATCTATCATTTCAGCCAGTCAATCAGGAAATGAAGCGCCATGTTACACAAGAAGAATGGGTATAAAGGTGTTGTAGAGTTGTCTCGGCTGGTAGAGCCAAGGACGTCTCTCAGGGTGGCGACTCATCATGAAGCATCATCCCAGCGGGAATCCCAGGAAGCCTTTATTCAGCAGGTATTCCAGCAGGCCTACGATGCCCATATCCGCACCTTCTACCCCTCCCTGATCAGCATCACCCGGCCTGATGAGACCTTTGCCGCTGTTGCCGGCATTCGCTCTGCCTGTGAGGAGCTCTTCGCCGAACACTATCTGGAAAGGCCCATAGAGCGAGTGCTATCGGATCGCGGCTTCATGGTTGCACGGGATTCCATCGTGGAAGTGGGCAATCTGGCGCCGGCTAGTGCCGGCCAGGCCCGTTGGTTGATTGCCACCATGACCGCCTACCTGCATGCGGCGGGCTTTTCCTGGGTGGTCTTTACCGCCGTGCCTGCCCTGCACAACGCCTTTCAACGCATGGGGGTCTCACTCACCCCCCTGGCAGCGGCGGACAAAAGCCGCCTACCTGCTTGTGAAAAGGACAGCTGGGGTCGCTATTATGAAGCCAGGCCCATGGTCTACGCCGGCTCCATCCAGGCCGGCTACAAAATTCTCAACCAGCGTATCGACCCGCGCATGTCCCGGCTCCAGGACCTGTGGCTCCAGGCCCAGGAAGAGGGCCGCCACTATGGGGCTCAGAGACAGAGCGATATTGTGCAGCCGGCTGTATAGCCATGAGCCAGCTGATCGAGGCACTGACCAAACGGGCAGCCATCGAACCGGATGCCCCCTTTCTGCTTGGCAAAGACCGGACCCTGGATTTCGCCAAGACTTTGGCCGAGGTGGATGCCCTGGCCCCCCGGCTCGAAGGGCATTGCCTGGGGTTGCTAATGGACAATGGCCCGGCCTGGGCGGTGGCCGATCTGGCCGCCATCCAAAGCGGCCTGACCTGCGTACCCATCCCACCCTTCTTTTCCCCTGCGCAGATGCAACACAGCCTGGCGGATGCCGGGGTGGATCTGCTGTTGACCGACCACTCCGATGCCGTAAGCCGGCTCTGCGGCCTCTCACCGGTTGAAACAGTTGAAGTGGCCGGCCAGTCATTGAGTCTGTTTCGGCTGCCGGTGGAAAAGCAGGCGGCACGGCTCGATGGCATTGCCAAGGTGACCTACACCTCCGGCACCACCGGCACCCCCAAGGGGGTCTGCCTGAGCCTGGAGGCCATGGAGCGGGTGGCCCAGTCTCTCGCCCAGATCACCGAGGCAACGGCCCAGGACCGCGCCCTTTCACTGCTACCCCTGTCCACCCTGCTGGAGAATATCGGCGGGCTCTATGTCCCGCTACTGGCCGGTGGGCGCTGCAGCCTGCTGCCCATGGCGCAGGTCGGCATGCTCGGCGCCTCGGCCCTCGATCTTCCCAGCCTGTTGGCAGCCCTCCAGCAACAGCGCCCAACCAGCATTATCCTTATTCCCCAGCTATTACAGGCCCTGGTGGAGGCCGCCGAGGCCGGAGCCCCCTTGCCCGACAGCCTGCGCTTCATCGCAGTGGGCGGGGCGCCGGTGGCCGAGAGTCTGCTGCGCCGGGCCGAGGCCCTGGACCTGCTGGTGTATGAGGGCTATGGCCTGTCGGAGGCGGCCTCGGTGGTGGCGGTCAACAGTCCGGCGGCCAAGCGCATTGGCTCCGTAGGCCGGTCTTTGCCCCACATCCAGGTGCGAATTGCCGAGGATGGGGAGATCCAGCTCAAGGGCAACCTGTTCAAAGGTTATCTCGGTGATCAACCCACCACCGATGGTTTCTGGCCCACCGGTGACCTGGGCCATCTGGACGATGACGGTTTTCTGCACCTCACCGGCCGCAAGAAGAATATCTTCATCACCGCCTTCGGCCGCAACGTGGCACCGGAGTGGGTGGAGCGGGAGCTGCTGACCCAGCCCGCCATTGCCCAGGTGGCGATCTTCGGCGAGGCCAGGCCCTTCAACATAGCGGTCATCCTGCCCCGGCCGGGGACCGATGCCCAGGCCATCACCGCTGCCGTCGCCAAGACCAACGAGGCGCTGCCCGACTATGCCCGCATTGGCCGCCACCTGATCGCGGAAGAGCCCTTCGGGATACAGAATGGCCAGTTGACCGGCACCGGCCGGCCCCGGCGTAACAACATCGCGGCCCACTATGCCGCGGCAATTGATCAGATCTATAAGGAGTCCGCCTGATGGCGTTTTATGAAGAACTGCTGGCCGCTACCGAGGCCGCACGCAATGAATTTCTGACCATCCCCGCCCTGCAGCGGGGGGCAGCGGGGAGCATCTCCCGCAGCACCTACATCGCCTTTCTCACCGAGGCCTATCACCATGTGAAGCACACCACACCACTGCTCATGACCTGCGGCGGCCGTCTGCCCGAGCGCCTGGAGTGGCTGCGCGAGGCGGTGGGTGAGTACATCGAGGAGGAGATGGGTCACCAGGAGTGGATCCTCAACGACATCAAGGCCTGCGGCGCCGACGCCGAGGCGGTGCGAAAGGGCACCCCCCTGCCCGCCACCGAACTGATGGTGGCCTACGCCTACGATATCATCCAGCGCAATAATCCTGCCGGCTTCTTCGGCATGGTGCTGGTGCTGGAGGGTACCAGCGTACATATGGCCATCGATGCCGCCACCGCCATCCAGGCCAACCTGGAGCTGCCGGACAGCGCCTTCAGCTATCTCAAGTCCCATGGCTCCCTGGACGTCTCCCACATGGCGTTCTACGAATCCCTGGTCAATCGCCTGGAGCTGGAAGAGGACCGCCAGGCGGTGATCCACTGTGCCCGCATGTTCTACAAACTCTACGGCGACATCTTTCGCAGTCTGCCGTTGGATTGAGCTATAAAAAGGAGGAATGAAATGAAGACCCGATTTACTGCATTGCTGTTGACCCTTAGCCTGGCCCTGTTCAGCCTGTCGGCTGTCGCCGACGCCCTGGAGGATGGCATCAAGGCCCTACAGAAGGAGTGGGCCATAACCAATTATCAGACCCCCGAGGACAAGCAGGATGCTGCCTTCGAGCAACTCACCCAGCAGGCCGAGTCCCTGGTCAAGCAGCATCCGGATAAGGCCGAGCCCCTGATCTGGAACGCTATCATTGTCAGCTCCCATGCCGGCGCCACCGGTGGCCTGGGCGCACTGAGTAAGGTCAAGGCGGCACGCAAGCTGTTGGAGGCTGCGGAGAAGATCGATCCCAATGCCCTGAACGGCTCGGTCTACACTTCACTTGGCAGCCTCTATTATCAGGTGCCGGGCTGGCCCCTTGGCTTCGGTGATGACGACAAGGCCGAGGCCTATCTGAAGAAGGCCCTGGCTGCCAACCCGAATGGTATCGATCCCAACTACTTCTATGGTGATTTCCTGCGAGACCAGGGGCGTTATGAGGAGGCAGTGGCCTATCTGGACAAGGCCCTCCAGGCGCCGGATCGTCCGGAACGCCCCGTAGCAGATGACGGGCGCCGTGCCGAGGCACGCAAGGTGCTGGAGACGGTAAAGGCTGAACTATGAAACTCAAGGACGCACGTATCATTCTTACCGGCGCCTCCGGCGGCATTGGTCAGGCCCTGGCCCGCGAACTGGCGGGGCGTGGGGCCAGGCTGGGGCTGGTGGGCCGTCGGCAGGATGCGCTCCAGGCCCTGGCCGAGGAACTGCGGCAGGCCGGCGCCGAGGCCGAACCCATCATCGCCGATCTGTCAAACGACCAGGACCGCATGAGTGCCATCATGTGCATGCGGGACCTTTACGGTGGCGTGGACGTGCTGATCAACAACGCCGGCATGAGTGCCTTCACTGAGTTTGCCCAGTGCGGCCCCGAAGTTGAGGAGCGTCTGTTCAACACAAATGTGCTGGCACCCATGCAGCTTTGCCGGCTGGTGCTGCCCGAGATGACCGCCCGCGGCAGCGGGCGCATCGTCAACATCGGTTCCACCTTCGGTTCCATCGCCTTCGCCTGTTTCGTCAGCTACTCTACCAGCAAGTTTGCAGTACGCGGCTTCTCCGAGGCCCTACGCCGGGAACTGGACGGCAGCGGTGTGGGTATTACCTATGTAGCGCCCCGGGCGGTCCGGACCGAACTCAATACCCCGGCGGTAATGCGCATGGCCGAGCGGGTTAAAATGAATATGGACGACCCGGTCTATGTGGCAAAATCCATCGTGCGGGCCATTGAAAAGGACAGGAAGGATGTTTACCTTGGTTTTCCGGAGGCCCTGTTCGTGCGCCTCAATGCCCTGTTCCCCCGCCTGGTGGATGGGGCACTGCGTAAGCAAAACCTGATCATGCGTGAATTTACCCAAGGAACCGAGTCGTGAGAGTACTGCTGGCCGAGGACGACACCCTGCTGGGAGAAGGCATCTACACTGGCCTGAAGCAGGATGGCTATGCCGTGGATTGGGTACAGAATGGCCAGGAGGCGGAGATTGCGCTCAAGGTGGAACATTTCGATATCGTGATCCTGGACCTGGGGCTGCCCAAGCAGGATGGGTTGCAGGTGCTGCAGAAACTGCGTAGTACAGGCAATCAAACCCCGGTATTGATCCTCACCGCCCGGGACAGCCTGGATGACCGCATCAAGGGACTGGATGTGGGCGCGGATGATTATATGGTCAAGCCCTTCGACCTTGAGGAACTCAACGCCCGTCTGCGTGCCCTGCTGCGTCGCAGCGTCGGACGTGCATCGCCCAGGCTGGAGTTCGGCAGCCTGGTACTTGATCCGGCCGCCCATGAGGTCCAGTTTGAGGGCCGGCCGCTGGAGCTGCCACCCAAGGAGTTTGCGGTGCTGCAGACTCTGCTGGAAAACTTGGGCAAGGTAGTCTCAAAAACACGATTGCAGGAAACCCTCTATAGTTGGGACCAGGACGTAGCCAGCAACGCCCTGGAGGTACATATCCACCACCTGCGCAAGAAACTCGGCAGTGACCTGATCCGCACCATTCGCGGTGTCGGTTATATTGTGGAAAACCACAGCACCCAAGCCCACTGATACGTGTCCTCCATACGCAAACGTCTACTGCTCAACCTGCTGGGCCTGTTTCTGTTCTCCTGGCTGGCGGTAGCCGGCTTCACCTATTACGAGGCCACCCACGAAATCGAGGAGGTGTTCGATGCCCAGCTGGCCCAGACGGCCGGCATGATTGCGGAGCTGACCCTCAACAAGATCGAGAAGAGGGAGATCGACAGCGCCGCTCTGACCAAGGCCGTCTATGGCCATAAGTATGAGCGCAAGGTCAGCTTTCAGATCTGGGAAGGGGGCAAGCTCCTGCTGCACTCCCAGAGCGCACCTCATGAGCGCCTCTCCAACCAAATGGGCTTTAGCGATAAACCCATCGGCCAGACTACTTGGCGTGTCTTCGGCATGGAGCATGACAGCAGCAACTACATCATCTATGCCGCGGAGGACTATGAGGTGCGCAATGAGATGGTTTCTTTTATTGCGCAAGGTGCATTGTTTCCACTCTTATGGGCGCTACCTCTGCTGGGTGTATTTATCTGGCTGGGTATCGGGCAGGGACTGCTGCCCCTCAAGCGGGTGGCCCAGGAGGTTGCGCAGCGAAATCCGCAACAACTCGAACCCATCGACAGCCAGGGGGTGCCGGACGAGGTCATCCCGCTCACTGCATCACTGAATGATCTGCTGCAACGCCTGCAGCAGGCCTTCGATCTGGAAAAGCGCTTTACCGCCGATGCCTCCCATGAACTGCGCACCCCCCTGGCCGGTATCCGCACCCAGGCCCAGGTGGCCATGCGGGCCACCGATGCCGAGGAGCGGGAAAGGGCGCTGCAAAATATACTTCGAGGCATTGATCGCAGCTCCCATCTGGTGGAGCAGATGCTGACCCTGGCACGCTTGGAGCCGGAAAGCCTGGGTGCGGATTTCAAAACGGTGGATCTGGCGGCACTGGCCGAAGAGGTGATCGCCGATCTGGTGCCCCTGGCCTCATCCCGGCAGATTGAGTTGAGCCTGGTGAACGACTGTCCAAACAGTCATATCGATGGATACGGCCCTGGCCTGGCCATTATGCTGCGCAACCTGATCGATAATGCCATTCGCTATAGCTCCGATCATGGCAGTGTGGAGATATCCCTGTTTCAGGATGATGACCATTGCAGCCTGGCCATTAGCGACACTGGCCCCGGCATTCCGGAAAAGGAGCGCGAGCGAGTGTTCGATCGCTTCTATCGTCAGGAGGGTCGCAATGGCTATGGCTGCGGCCTTGGTCTCTCTATCGTGCGACACATCGTTGGCTTGCACCGCGCAAAGATGACCCTTACCGATGCCGCTAATGGCAAGGGCCTGCGGGTCATTATTCAATTCGGTTAGAAAACCAGGGTGCTGCCTTAATAGGTGGTAGCCTGCTGTAACTAAGCCTTGGCCAGTCCCTCCAGGGCATCCCCCATTGCAATGCACCATTGTCCATAGCGCTGAGACAGTCTGGGATCGGCTGTTGGCGTGAAGCTTGTTACCTGCGGCTTGGTGTCCCAGTCCGCCGGTCGGCTTGCCAGCAGATAGGCCAGGCCCCGGGCAGTGGCCTCTGTGATATGGGGGCGCTGTACGGTCACTGAGGTGAGATCGGCCAGCCGCTGGCAAAGGCCATCCTGGGATGCCAGACCGCCGCTGATGAGGATGTGTTCAAGCTTCGGGCCGGAGGATGTCTGCAACTGTTCAATATTGGCCTGCAGCAGAAACAGGATGCTTTCGGCCACCGCAACCAGCTTGGCCTGTGTGTCGCCTTCACCGATAAAGCGGCTGGGAAAGTCTGCCAGCCAGTAGGGTGAGCCCAGACCGGAGATGCCGTTCAGAAACAGCGGTGGTTCGGTGACCTGCTCCAGCCCCTCTTCCAGCATGGCCGGTAGGGTCTGGGTTTTGATGTTGAGTTCATGCCGGGCCCACTCCAGGGCGCTGCCGGCACCGTTGACCGTTCCCTCCATCACATAGAGTGGCCCTTGTTCATCCTGATAGACCACGCTGGCCAGCAACTGGCCGGGATCGGGTGGGGTGCCGCCCCAGGGACGCTGCACAAAGGCACCGGTGCCCATGTTGATGTAGAGACTGTCACTCCGGGGTGTGCCGTAGGCGAACAGGGCGGCGGATTGATCGCCGGTACATAGGGTTAATGGCACTGGGTGGTCGCCCAGAAGAAGGGTACCGAAGGGGTGGTGGCTGGGAACGCATTGGGGCAGGGCATCAGCCGGGATGGAAAAGAACTCCAATAGTTGGCTTGACCACCCCAGGCTGCGGAAATCCCACAGCAGGGTACGGGAGGCATTGGCTGGATCGGCCAGCAACGGCTTCTCCTGCAGCAGCTGAAAAAGCAGGAAGCTGGCCAGGGGACCATAGGCGAGGCGCCCTGTCCTTTGTGCCTCAGTGACCGCTGGCAGGTGCTCCAGGCACCAGTGCAGTTTGCTTGCGCCATAGTGGGGTGAGAGCCGCAGGCCGGTGAGGCTATGCACCCGCGCCTCCTGATCATTAAATTGAGTGAGCCAGTCAGCGGCCCGCCGGTCCTGCCAGGAGATGATGGGTGACAACGCCTCGCCGCTGACCCGGTCCCAACAGCAGATGCTGGAGCGCTGGGTGGCAAGCCCTGCCGCCCGGACCTGGCTGCAGCGGGGGCCAAGCTGGTCGGCGATCTGGGCAAGTGCATCCTGTATGGATTGCACCATTTCTTGGGGATCATGCTCCACCCGGTCCGATGCCGGATGCCTGGCGGTGATGTTGGTGAAGGCCTGGGCAATGATCTCACCTCTTGCATCGAAAACCAGGGCGCGGCTGGCATGTCCCCCCTGATCCATGGCCAGATAAAGATCGTGTCCGGCCATGACTAATCAGGGGTCAATGGCAGGCTGCGGGTGTCGGCTACCGCCTGGCGCCGGGGCAGCGCGGTCACGATGTGCGCCATCACCTGCTCGGCGGCGGCCCGATAGGCGGTGAGTTTGCCGCCGTAGAGGGTCAGGACCCGCGGCCTCTCCTTGCGGTCCGTATGCAATATGGTCTCCCGGGAGCGGCCGAAGGCCTTGCCGCCACTGGAGGGCAGCACCCGCAGGCCGGCAAAGGTGGCGGTGGGGGCCACATCACGATAGCGGGGGAAGTAGTGGGCCAGCACCTCCAGCAGGTAGTTTTGCTCCTGCAGCAGGGGCCGGACGGCAGCGGGGTCCCCCTCATAGGGGGTCTCGGTGGTGCCGACCAGGGTCTGTTCGCCCCAGGGCATGATGAAAACCGCCCGCCGATCCTGGGGGGCCTCCACATAGTAGATACCCTTGGACAGGGGTTCGGGCAGGACCAGGTGGCTGCCCTGCACCAGATCGACACGGCATCGGCTGGGTGCTGGGGTGATCTTTGATAGCACCTCATTGGCCCAGGGGCCGGCGGCATTGACCAGGACATGGGCACGGCAGGACCTCTCGGTCTCCCCCTCTCGATAGCTGATGGTGCAGCCATCCTCATGCAGCTCGGCGGCATTGAACTGGGCCGGCATGGCCAGCTTGGCACCCAGACCCTGGGCCGAGCGCATCACCGCCTGGGTCAGCAGGGCATCATCGGTCTGGGCGTCGTAGAATTGAAACACCGCCTCCAATTTGTCCTGTTTCAGGCCGTCCAGCTCCTCCCATTCCCTGCTCGGAACCCGCCGGAAGCGGCCGGAGGCATCGAACCCGCTGAGCAGGCGATAGAGGTTGAGGCCGATGCGAATCTGCCAGGGGCGGCGGTGGGTGTCGGAATAGACTGGGCTGTAGAAGGGCACCAGGTGTACCAGCTCTGGCGCGAGTTTTAAGAGAAGTGAGCGCTCACGCAGGCATTCCCGCACCACCCGGAACTGGGCGCTCTCTAGATAGCGCAGGCCACCGTGGATGAGTTTACTGGAACGGCTTGAGGTGCCGCTGGCCAGGCCGGTTTGCTCCAGCAACAGGACCGAATGGCCTTCGGCGGCAGCGGCCTGGGCGACGCCCACGCCATGGATGCCGCCGCCGATGATGACGATGTCATAGCTCGCCTCGCTCAAGCCTAACCCGCATATTTTATGAAGGGGGCGGGGATCAGGGTAAATCTGGCTAAGCAGTTTGCTCGATCGTTCGAAAAAGCATAGCTATGGCTATGGTTTGAGAAGGATCGGGCGAAATGCGACGCCAGATTTGGTCTGATCCCGGCCAGGACAAACTGCCCAGATGAGAATATGTGCTTTTTCATGCCTAATGCATTGAACATAAATAAATTATGCGCCATTTTGCGTCCGCCTTCATAAAATATGCGGGTTAATCCTCGGAGCGCAGCCGTGGGTCATCCAGCAACTCGGCAATGGCCATGGTCTCGATGAACTCGGCCCCCCGTGCCGCCCACTGCAGGGCCAGCTCGGGATCGGTGATCTCGTACAAGACCCACTGCCAGGGGCCTTCCCAGAGCTCGGCCTCAGCCGGGATCAGTGCCTGATCACAGAAGAGGTAGTCGGGTGCCAGTTCGGTGGCCGTGCAGTAGGCCTCCTCGTCCCAGGTGTGCAGGATCCAGCCTACGGCAGCCGCCCCTTGGGTGCGGGCCTCAGCCACCGCCTCTTCATTAAAGGAGATGATGACGCAGCGTTCGGTGATGGGTTTCAGTGCCTCCATCACCCGTGTCACCATGGGTTCTACGCCAAAGCGTTTGAGGCTGGCCCGCTTGAGTTCTATGAAGGCCCTGGCCCGGGGCCAGGTCTCCAGCAGTTTGACCATCTGCTTCAGGGTTGGGAGTTGCACTTCGGTGAAGGCATCGCCGAGACGGTCGCTTTCATTCACCTCCAGCTTGCTGAGCTCTTCGGCGGAGAGGTCGAACACCTCGCCCTCGGTGCCGGCAGTGCGCATCAGCTTGGCATCATGGATCACCATGGGCTCCTCATCGGCGCTCAGGTGCACATCAAACTCAACAAAAAGCGCACCGGCCTTGAGTGCTGCCTCCATGGCCTCCAGGCTGTTTTCCGGATAGTGCAGTGCATAACCTCGGTGGGCGATCAGTGTCGGCACCTTGTCTGGGATGGCTTGTGTGTTCATCGGCCTCTTCCTCTCGCTACTCCTGACCAAGCTGGGTGGTCTGTTTGGCGAAGCGTATAAAGTCTCTGATCAACTGTTCCGGCGTATCGTAATCCTGACTGCTCAGATAGTAATAAGGTCCGATCTGTGCGCTGTCCGTAAAGATCTGGTATTTCACCTGGGTCTTGGGCAGTGTACCCACAATGTGTTTATCGTCCTCGCCCTCTATATATTGATTGTCCTTGAGCTGAGGAAAATGGAAGAAGGTTGCGATCAATGCTTCGTTACAGCTGTTTTGAAAAATGGTGAGGCCGTTGTCCTCCGTATGGCAAGCCGCTTCCCAGATGCCGTGATGCTGTTCCGACTCAAACAGGAGATTTTTGATCCATCCGAAAAAATTCATGGCTGTTCTCGCTGGCAGGGATGGGGCTATTTATAAACCGTGGTATAAAATTCAGGGCGTCGATCATTGATGAGGTGATTCAGGGGAGCAATCTGTTTATCCCTTGCCTTGGCTGGATCGATCTCGGTAATGAACAACTCTTCATCCTGCTGCTCTGCCTGGTGGATTATCTCGCCCCTGGGGCCGGTGATCTGACTCTGGCCGGTGAAGGTGACGCTGCCCCTGGAGCGCTCATCGGTACCAAAGCGGTTGGTGGTGATGGCATACATGCTGTTTTCCAGACAGCGCACCTGCATGGCCTGTTGGCCCCAGGGCAGCACCAGATTGGAGGGATGGCAGATGATGTCGGCCCCCTGCAATGCCAGTGAACGTGCCACTTCCGGGAAGGCCCAGTCATAACAGACCATGATGCCAATGTGTGCACCGCAGATCTCATGGGTGACCAGAGGGGTATCGCCCGGGTCAAAGTATTCCGTCTCGGTATTGAACAGATGGAGCTTACGATAGGTGTGAATGAGCCCTTGTGGGCCGATTAGCAGGGCGCTGTTGTAGAGTTTGTCGCCAGCCCTTTCGGTAAAGCCCGTTACCAGATGGAAACCCCTTTTCTGGCAGAGCTCCGCCAGGGTGTCCACGGCAGCGGAATCCGTTGGTTCCTCCGCCAATGTGGCAAGCTCATTGCGATCCTCAAAGAGATAACCACTAAAGGGCAGCTCCGGCAATACGATGAGGTCGGCTTCCGCTTGCTGTAACCCGGAAACTACCCTGGAGAGGTTTGTCTCTGGCTCCCCAAAGACGGGAGCGAATTGAAAATAGCCAACACGCAATGACATAGTGAGCGTCTTCAGTTGTTTGCAGGTGGTTATCACCTGGCCTTATAGGGCCTGTTAACACTATGTGGATGCCCAGCGTTGGTTCTCCAATGAGGCCAGACAAGGCGCACAGAGTGCAGTTTGGTTATTCCAAATAAGCGATGTGCAACGCCGTATGGCCTCATTGGAGAGCCAACCCGTAGGGACGGGGCCATTTTTCCGCATGACTGCGTTGCATTTTCGCTCATGTACGGCAGGTACACTACGCTCAATGCGCCTTGTCCTGCAAAAAAATGGCCGACGTCGATGGGTATCCACATAGTGTTAACAGGCCCTAGGATGGACTCCCGATACATTAGTGAGTTCCTGGATGCTTTTCCACCCTTTCGATTATTGGTGATCCGTGGTCAGGATGCGGGCGGTAGAAAATCCTGCAACCGCTCTTCGGTTGATGGGTGGGTGGAGAGATAGGAGCTTAGCTCATTATCACCTTCGGTAGCCTTTGTGTCGCACTCCTGCCCCTTGTGGGTGGTTGTTTTCTCAGACTCGATGCAGGTGGCCGCCTTCTCTATGCGGCGCAGAATGGTGGCGAAATTTTGGGGATCGATTCCCTGTTCGCGCATCACCCTCAGGGAGAACTGGTCCGCCTCCCGTTCGAAGTCACGGGAGTAGCCCAGTTGGGTGAGTATGATGGGCAGGGTGGTGACAATGGAGGAGACGGAAGAGATATCCCCGGTAATGGTAACGACCAGTACGCCCAACACGGTGCTCTGCAATGCCTGACGCAGACTATGGCGCTTGATGACATGACCCAATTCGTGGGCCAGTATGGCCACCAGTTCGGTGTCCGTTTCGGCCAGTTCCACCAGTTCATCGGTGAAGATGATGCTCCCGGAGGGCAGCGCCATGGCGTTGGCGCCAATCTCTCCCCCATGGCGAAAGAGGACCCGGACCTGGAATTCACCCTGATAACCCTCAATGATGGGTTGAAAGGCCGCCAACACCCTTTCCTGGGTGGCCTCGGGGAGTTCGGTAGTGGAAAACATCTGGCTATCGAGGAGTTCCAGTACGCCCTTGTCGATCAGGTTGTTGGCCGATGCCGGCATGGCAAAGGCCGCGGTGTGGGCCAGCGCCGGAATGCCCCAGGTGATGCCGCCCCAGACAAAGGCAATGACCAGCACCAGCGAGGCCAGGATGTAACGCTTGCCGCTCTCCAGCCGGTGCAGCAGACCGCTATGGGATGACTCGCTATAGGTCGCTACCAGCCGATCGATGGCGGCATTGTCGTTGCACTCGAAGGTGGCCCCCCCTGGAAATGAGAGATAACGGGGGGTATTGCCGATGCGTGATGAGATCTCCACCTCGGCAAGGGGGATGGCGCCGGCCAATTTGGCGTCGCCTGTCTGTACTGACAACATACCAAACTCATCATGCAGCTCGGCCGCCTGTCGGCGTGAGCTCTTGCCGTCATAATAGTCGCCGACGGTGATCCTCAAAGCCCGATATCCATATCAAAGACATCGCCAATCTCCTGGCCAATGGAGCTGACCTTCTCCTCCTCTTGAGCGGTGAAGCCATCCAGGTCGCTGTCGGCAATGAACTCAAGATGATCTGCCAGGTACTGGGCATTACGCACCTTGGCCCAGGGGATAAAGAGCCCGAGGGTGAGGACGGTGGCGAGGCTGTTGGTCAGAAACAGGGTGGTATAAGAGCGCATCTCATAATTACAGGCAAAGCCATGGTCGGCCAGCAATGATTTATTGAACTTGATGTTGGTGATGCTGACGGTGAAATAGACAAAGGCATACAGATAGAGAAGGATCATAACGACCGGCGCAACGGG
>Ga0316190_10002163_pt1 | contig 14223 bp, 14 predicted proteins | sample Eddworburrow2_MG_FD_204929 | JGI IMG/M metagenome (GOLD analysis project Ga0316190, IMG submission 204929) | Coastal sediment microbial communities from Maine, United States - Eddy worm burrow 2 | ecosystem: Environmental > Aquatic > Marine > Coastal > Sediment | place: USA: Maine | collected... | reverse complement strand
CGCCTCTATGGTCAGGTCATCGAGAAGCTGATTGCTTCAAGGGATTCGCGAGCAGGAGGTTCCATGCGGCGCACACTACTAACACTTTCCGCGATTGTACTCGCAGCAGCTGTGGCTTCGCCAACAGCAAGCGCAGAGTCGCGAAATGGCAAACAGTGCAGTAACTTCATCGAATGTCTTTTTGGTAAAATTGGTAACAATAACGGCGACAGGAGCCGCCCCAGTTTTGGTGGCGGCGGGAACTACGGACCCAGTACGCGGAGTTTGATTAATTTTCCGCAAGGGGCCAAACACAAGACGGGGACGATCATTGTCGATACGTCCGAACGTAACCTTTACCTCATTCAACCCGGCGGTAAGGCCTACAGATACCGCGTCGGCGTCGGCCGTCAGGGGTTCCAGTGGTCCGGCAGCGCGAAAATCTCCCGCAAGGCCGAATGGCCAAGCTGGACACCACCAAAAACAATGATCGCGCGTGAGAAGAAAAAGGGCATTATTCTGCCGGCGCGCATGGAAGGCGGGCCCAACAATCCGCTGGGCGCCCGCTCGCTGTATATCGGCAGTTCGCTGTATCGCATTCACGGCACCAACAATCCGGCTTCAATCGGCGGTGCGGTATCATCAGGCTGCATTCGCCTGACCAACACTGACATTATTGATCTGCACAAGCGCGCCCGTGTCGGTGCGAGGGTCATCGTGCGCCGCTAGCAGGCAGCGCCACACATAACTGGTTTTGCAGGGGAGCCTTGGGGGGTTACCCTGACCCCGGAACGCACGAGGGGGCTCAAGCGTTCCGGGGTCTCTCATTTTTGGGGCCTGTTTTGGCCGGCTTGGATCAGTATGATTTTTGATTGAATCAATCAAAACCATAAACTGATCGCTTTCGAAGTGCTGGAGCAGCTTTATGGGTTCAATTGAATCCATGTTGCTCCTGGTGTGCTGAAACCAGTTTTCCGGAATACTTCCGCCAGGTCTGGACAGCGAATGCCGTGGTGCGCATATTGCAGTGCAATATAGTTCGTTGACCGTCGTTTTTCACAAGAAGCTCCAGCCATGCTGCCTGCCACCCAAACCCTGTATTTTGAAGATTTGTCCGTCGGCATGTCGGAAACCTATGCCAAGGAAGTCAAATCGTCTGACGTGATCGGTTTTGCTGAAATCTCAGGCGATCGTAATCCAATCCATTTGTCGGAACACTTTGCAGCCCAGACGCCGTTCAAGGGCCGCATCGCCCATGGACTTTACACAGCCAGTCTGATTTCGGCGGTGATCGGCACGAGATTGCCGGGGCCGGGCGCGATCTACATGAAGCAGACACTGAACTTCAAGGCGCCGGTGCGCATTGGAGACATTGTGACCGCGCGCGTCGAAGTGCTCGAATTAAGCGACAAGGGCAATCGTGTCAGGCTGACGTGCAGTTGCTCGGTGGGAGATCTGCTGGTGCTTGAAGGCGAGGCGCTGGTCAAGGTACCCAGCGCGGATGACGACTGAAATCCCCGGAAACCTCGATCTCATCACAACTGCGGTTTAGACTTCATGCGATCGTGATTCTGCGCAAACGGTCGAATCAGGTAAAGGTTGTTCAATCAGCAGCGCTATTGGTTGAACTTCGCGCCTCGGGGGGAAGGTGAAATTATCGGATAATCCTTGAAAAAGGCCCCGTATTTCATGACCCAGTCGGGCAATTTTTCAGAAGAGACCCTTGCTGTGGACGCGATGTCCGCGGACATCGGGTTGCTGGAAAAACTGGCTGCGCGCGGCGGCACCCTGAGCGAGGCCGATATAGACCTGCTGGCCCGGTGCCATGTTCGGCTGGAACAGCTTGTCGAGTTGCTGGCCGCCAATAATGCCGCATTAGGACCCCGCTCATCGTCAGACGGCAAACGCCCCGCCAGGCTCAAGAAAGGGCGCCGGTCATTGATGAAGTACCATGTCGATTCTCCTTGAAAGCCGCACACCGGCCAGCGCGGGCTGACTTTTCAGGGGTCTAGAGCGAGATGAGGTTAAATTGAATCATTTGATGGCGGAAAATCGGTTCACTCGGTTAGGCGCGTCGCGCAGCGCGATGTGGTGCATCGGGCAAGCGGCGCAACGACGCCGATGGACCGATTTTCCCCACCCCGATGGCAACCATTATGTTGATATATTTGATCAAAGGGCCGGGCGATTTTGCCCTCTGGCGTCGTTGGCCTGTGCTTGTGGTGAATAACACCACCGCGCGCAATCCGCATAGCCAGCGACCAAAATCGCCGCGGTCAAATGATCCAATTTAACCTCATCTCGCTCTGGTCTCACAGCAACGATGCCACCACCAGCACGCCGCCAAGCGCGATTATGCCCAGGCTGAGGACTGTTCCGAAACGGTTGTCCAGTTTCAGCTTCGACACAAGCCGCAGGAACGGTTCGCGCGCTGCAATCAGCAATACACCTTCTGCCAGGGCAACCCAGCCCACAAGCGTCACGAAACCGGCCAGCCACCCGGTCCACAATGAATGCACGGCCAGAATCGTGCCGCCGATGGCAAATGCCATGACGCCGCTGATATAACTCAACATGGGCTGGTCGGCGAGAGACTGCATCATGCCGGCCATCACCTTGCGGTCGCGCAAAATGGCGATGCCGCCACAGATAAAGTAGAGCCCGATCAGGGCGGCAAGAATGTTGGTGACGGCCATCTGTGCATCCTCCTGCTACAGGTGCATATCCATTCGAGATGGTGCGCAACAGGTTTAATGCCAACCTGGTCCTGCAGCGGCAGGAAACGTGATCGCCAAAATCGCGAAACATCCATAGGAATGTCACATTGAATGAGGTAAACTGACCCCAGACGGCCTTGATGAGTACCATGTCGATTTATCGGAGGTTACCATGAAACCATTGCTTGTTTCTGCATTCATTGCCCTGTTCGCATTCCCGGCCGCCGCCGGTGAGATGCCGGAAGTGACACCGGCTCCCGCAGCGAACGCCAGCACTGTAACGACAACCACGACTGCTGACGAAGCTGCCGCGACGGTCGCCACGGGCGAGGTCGGAAAGACCGGCAAGAAATCGCAGTCCAAACCGTCTTATTCCGGCTATGGCGGCGGCTGCGACCGCGGCCATTCCTCAACGGAAGCGATGCTGATCAACTGATCGGGCATCCGGCCAAACCGAATCTGAACAGAGATGCCTGTCAGATGCCTTCGGCTATCTGGCGGTCATACTCTGCTGCGTCAAACCGGCCAAGCGACGACACCACCAGGCAATCGTCGGACAAGGTCCATTCTTCCCAGCCCTGCACCTTGACCTTGTTGCCTGTGCCTGCATGAGTGCCTTCCAGGGTCCACACGAAGATCGCTTGGCTGCCGACGGCGCGAATGTCATCCAGGTGCACGATCAGGTCGGGAAACTCGGCGTAAAAGCCCGTCGCCATCTCAGCAATCGCCGCCCGGCCTGCAAGTTCGTCGCCACCATTGATGGAAATCTTGCCATCAGGCGCATAAAACGATGCAACGCCTTCAGGTGACTGTGAACTCCACGCAGCAGCATATTTCGCGGCCATGTCATGAACGGATTTCGGGGAAGGGAACGTGTCTCGGGTGTTTCCTGATGGTGTGAGGGATTGACTGCGGAGCGTTCGTATCGAGGGTCGAGCATAGGGATATTTAGGGGGATTTGAGAAGAGTTGGTTCGCCCATGCTCAAACTGACACACCAACCTCAAGGCTACCTTCGACAGAGCATTGAAAGTCAAGTACGCTTGGGAAGTGGGAACAATCAGAAAGTTGTTTGGTGAACTGGGACGTTAGCATGGGTGGTAGAGGAAGCGATCTTCATGCCACATCGTGTCTCATTGAAGTTATAAGCAGGTTGCGGTTTCGTTTTAGAAATCTATGTAAAGGAGAATCACGTGGCCAAGGTCGAGATTGCAACAATTGGGTATGAGGGCACTGATATTGCTGACTTTGTCACTTTTCTCTCAGATTTACAGATTGACGTCTTGTATGACGTACGCGAATTGCCCAGTTCTCGTAAGAGGGGGTTTTCCAAAAACGGGTTGGCGTCAACTTTAGAACAAGTAGGAATAGAGTACATCCACTCGCGATCATTGGGGGATCCAAAACCTGGCAGAGACGCTGCAAGACGCGGTGATTACCAAGAATTTGAGAGAGTATTTCGGAGTCACATGAATGGGGATAAAGCAATTTCTGCATTGGACGATCTAGTCGAAGTAGCATCTGAAAAATTCGTTTGCCTAATGTGTTATGAGCGCGATCCGAATACTTGCCACAGAAATATCCTTATAGAGAAAATTTTGATTGATCATAACTTCAAGGTCATTCATCTTGGTGTTCCTGAAAACTACCAGAAAAACCGTGGTGAGTTTGACGACAAAATTGGAAACAGAGAGCCAACTAATTATATTGGTTAAAGCAGCTCCTAGGGTTGGTGGGACCCACGGTGAGTTGGTATGTTGTGCCGGCATAGATTCTAACAGTAATTGGGTCAGGCTTTACCCCGTTGCATTCAGAACACTCGAACATACGCAACAATTCAGCCGCTGGGACGTTGTCCGTTATCAGTGGAGTTTGCCGAAAGGTGACAACAGATCAGAAAGCCGCAGAGTAGCTCACAAATCGTTGGAGATTATTGGCCACGTGAAGCGACGCGAAGAGCGGCAGCGACTTTTGGCGCGTTCGGTTGTCACTGGTCTCGTTGCTGAGGAAGAAGCAGGGCGTAGTCTTGCTCTGTTACGTCCTCGGAACGCCAAGTTCCACTGGGTTAGAAAAAGTGATGTGGTCTATGCAAAAGAGAAACAACAATTCACCGAATGGCATTCTCAAGAGGAGAATAGTCTATTTGGTTTACTAGACAAATCCCTCGTACCTTACGAACCCGCTGAGTTTGCATTCAGGTATTCTTACAGCACAGATGATGGTGACCGAACGGGTACTTGTCAGGACTGGGAGATTGAAGCAACATATTTGAAATGGAAACGTAAATACGGCTCGGCGAAGGCCCTAGAATACATGCAAGAAAGATTTGGTAGTGAGTATCCTACTCAGGGTTTCGTGCTCGCAATGGGAACCCACAAAGCCTACGGAAACTGGCTAATAAATGGAGTGATAAAACTTGATCACGGCGCAGAAGAATTGGCCGCCTCAGAGCCAAATTTAATCTAACCAATTATCGACTAATCTCTTGAAAAGAGGCGGGGCCGAAGTCCCACCTCCCTGTTGTCATTTTTCGCGGCGAACGCCTTTGAACTTTGTACCGTCTTGCTTCACATCCATGAAACGTCCGGTATCAGTGTCCCTTTTGACCCATTGGTCCGTTTTCGGATTATGGGTTTGGGAGCGGTCGCGTATCGCGCCTTTGCGGTGACCATCACCGCTTGGGGGGTTAGTGGCCATTTTTATCTCCTATGGCTACTGGATAACTGAGGACTCTAGTCGACTCTGGCAATCGAATCCCGTACCAAGAAGTGCTAACTGAAGGTAGCGGGTATCCGCAGCTTTCATCGCCCTAACAGCGCCTCGGGTTGCTGCTGGGGACACAACGTCGGGGCGAATTGCTCCGGCGTTTGTGTTTGTAATCAGTTCTGTTTTATGTACCTCCTTTGTTCTGAGTTGTGCTTGAAGCCCGAACGTAATGTCGGGCCGCGAACTGATTTGGTGGGCGGGGTTATCCGCAGACAACCGCCGCCCCTCAATGTTATTTTACGAACACCCGCTCGTCGAACCGCAGGTATCGCATTTCATGCAGGTGCCGTTGCGCAGCAGGGTGAAGTTGCCGCATTCGCCGCAGCTGTCGCCTTCATAACCCTTCATGCGGGCCTCGACCCGGCGTTCGGCTTCGGATTTCACCTGGCCGTCCGAATCGATGTCCAGCGGTGCGACTGCCGCTTCCACCGGCTGCAGGCTTGCCTCGACTGCCATCTCAACCGCGACATCAAGAGCAGCGGCACCGTCTGCCACATAGGCTGCCTCGATGCGTGACTGGCTGGCGGCAACCGGGTTGGCCACTGCGGCTGATTTCAGGCTGCTTGGCATCATGAACACATTGTCCGACAGCTTCTGTCTCGTGTACCCGGAAGACGCCACCGCCATGGCCGGCATGCCGCCTGGAGGACAAGGTGCAGCACCCGCCTTGCCTTCGTTTTCGCCCTTGCCCATGGCATCGAAGCGAATGTCGGCAGGCTCCACATGGGCCAGGTCATTGCGGCTCAGATAGGACACGGCCAGTTCGCGGAACACATAGTCGAGGATCGACGTGGCGTTCTTGATGGCCTCATTGCCCTGTACCTGACCGGCAGGTTCAAAGCGGGTGAAGGTGAACGCCTCGACATACTCGTCCAGCGGCACGCCATATTGCAGGCCAAGGGATACCGCGATGGCAAAATTGTTCATCATGGCACGGAACGCAGCACCTTCCTTGTGCATGTCGATGAAAATCTCGCCGAGCTTGCCGTCGTCATATTCACCGGTGCGCAGGTAGACCTTGTGCCCGCCGACAATGGCCTTCTGGGTATAGCCCTTGCGCCGCTGTGGCAGCTTCTCACGCTCGCGCGCCAGAACCTTTTCAATGACCTTCTCGACCACTTTTTCCACCCGCTGTGTCTGCGGCATGGCTGCGATCTGATCGACCATGTCATCGGCGTCCTCGTCTTCATCCTCGATCAGGGCCGCATTGAGCGGCTGGCTGAGCTTGGATCCGTCGCGGTACAGCGCATTGGCTTTCAGGGCCAGTTTCCACGACAGCATGTAAGCTGCCTGGCAGTCTTCAACGGTTGCCTCGTTCGGCATGTTGATGGTCTTCGAGATGGCGCCCGAGATGAACGGCTGTGCCGCCGCCATCATGCGGATATGGCTGTCGACCGACAGGTAGCGCTTGCCGAGACGGCCGCACGGATTGGCGCAGTCGAACACGGACAGGTGTTCGTCTTTCAGCCCTGGTGCGCCTTCCAGCGTCATGGCACCGCACACGAAGATGTTGGCGGCTTCAATGTCTGCCTTGGCAAAACCGAGATGGCTCAGCAGGCAGAAGTTGAAATCCTCGAGCTGCTCAGCAGAGATACCCAGCGTCTTGGTGCAGAATTCTTCGCCCAGCGTCCATTTGTTGAACACGAACTTGATGTCGAACGCCGATGCCAGGCCATCTTCGATCACCTGCAGTTCCCTGGAGGTGAAGCCCTTGGCTTTCAGTGTTTCATGGTTGATGGCGGGCGCGTCTGACAGCGTACCATTGCCGACGGCATATTTGATGATGGCTTCGATCTGCGCTTCGGTGTAGCCGAGTGTGTGCAGGGCTGCAGGCACGGCGCGGTTGATGATCTTGAAGTAACCGCCTCCGGCCAGCTTCTTGAACTTCACCAGGGCAAAGTCGGGCTCGATGCCGGTGGTGTCGCAATCCATCACCAGGCCGATGGTGCCGGTCGGCGCGATCACCGTGGCTTGCGCATTGCGGTAGCCGTGCTGGGTGCCAAGCTCAACGGCCCGGTCCCAGGCTGCAACGGCGTGTTCAACCAACTTCTTGTCGGCGCAGTTTGCACGGTCGAGCGGCACCGGGTTCACCGCCAGCTTCTGATAACCCTGGGCTGAGCCGCGCGCGGCCAGCTGATGGTTCTTCATCACCCGCAGCATGGCTTTGGCGTTTTTCTTGTAGCCGGGGAAGGGGCCAAGTTCGCCGGCCATTTCCGCAGAGGTTGCGTAGGACACACCGGTCATGATGGCCGAAATGGCACCGCAAATGGCGCGGCCTTCATCTGAGTCATAGGAAATGCCGGACGTCATCAACATGCCGCCGATATTGGCAAAGCCGAGGCCGAGAGTGCGGTACTCATAAGAGCGTTTGGCGATTTCCTTTGACGGGAACTGTGCCATCAGGACGGAAATTTCCAGTACCATGGTCCACAGCCGCACACCGTGCTCAAAGCCCTCGATGTCGAACTTCGAGTTGGACTTGTCGAGGAAGGTCAACAGGTTCAGCGAGGCCAGGTTGCAGGCCGTGTCATCCAGGAACATGTACTCCGAACACGGGTTCGAGGCACGGATATCGCCGGATGCCGGGCAGGTGTGCCAGTCATTGATGGTGGTATGGAACTGGATGCCGGGATCAGCACAGGCCCATGCAGCATTGCCGATCTTTTCCCACAGGTCACCGGCATCGATTGTCTTGGCGACGCCTTCACGCATGCGCCATTTCAGGTCCCATGAAGAGCCGTTTTCAACCGCCCGCAGGAATTCGTCTGTCACGCGCACAGAGTTGTTGGAATTCTGGCCGGATACCGTGCGGTAGGCTTCGCCGTCCCAGTCGGTGTCATAGGTGTCGAATTCGATCTCTTCAAAGCCTTGCGCTGCAAACTGCAGGACGCGCTTGATATAGCTGTCGGGCACATGCGACTTGCGCGCGTCCTTGATGGCACGCTTCAGGGCCGGGTTCCTGGCAGGATTGTAGCAATCGTCGCCGGAGCCGTCACAGTTGACGCACGCCTTCATGATGATTTTCAGGTGCTGCTGGGTGACCTTGGAACCGGTAACAAGCGCTGCGACCTTTTCTTCTTCCTTCACCTTCCAGTCGATATAGGCCTCGATATCGGGATGATCGACATCCACGACCACCATCTTGGCAGCCCGGCGGGTGGTGCCGCCTGACTTGATGGCGCCGGCTGCCCGGTCGCCGATCTTCAAAAAGCTCATCAGGCCGGAAGATTTGCCGCCGCCCGACAGGGGTTCGTTCTCGCCGCGGATGAAGGAGAAGTTGGAGCCGGTGCCGGAGCCATATTTGAACAGGCGGGCTTCGCGCACCCACAGGTCCATGATGCCGCCTTCATTGACCAGGTCATCCGAGATAGACTGGATGAAGCAGGCATGCGGCTGCGGATGTTCATAAGACGATGTTGATTTGGTCAGCTTGCCGGTTTCAAAGTCGACATAGTGATGACCCTGGCCAGGGCCATCGATGCCATAGGCCCAGTGCAGGCCGGTGTTGAACCATTGCGGGCTGTTTGGGGCACAGCGCTGGGTGGCCAGCATGTTGACCATCTCTTCGTAAAACGCCAACGCGTCTTCCTCGGCGTCGAAATAGCCACCTTTCCAGCCCCAGTAGGTCCAGGTTCCGGCCAGCCGGTTGAACACCTGTTGTGCCGACATTTCAGAGGAATAGCGCTCGTCTTCGGGTAATTCGGCGAGTGCTTCGGTGTCTTCCACGGACCGCCACAACCATGACGGCACGGAATTTTCCTCGACCTTTTTCAGCCGCGCGGGAACACCGGCCTTGCGGAAGTATTTCTGCGCGATGATGTCACACGCTACCTGACTCCAGGCCTTGGGGACTTCAATGTCCTTGAGCTGAAACACGACAGATCCGTCAGGGTTCTTGATTTCGCTGGTCGCCTTGCGAAATTCCACACCTGCATATGGACCGTTACCTTCGGCTGTAAAGCGCCGTTCTACCCGCATTGTATTCCCCTTCAAAGCAGCCTATCTGCTTTCAATTGATCAAGTTGTTGTTTTCAATCGCTTTTCAGCATTTCTCTTGTTCTTACGCGCCCATACAGACAATATTTCACAGCAAAGCTCTCCCTTCACGCGTACCTGGCTTCCCAGCCCGTACGCACAAGACACAGCTTCCCCGTTTGGATAGTGCGGTATCACTCCGCTTTATCCATCGTTAGACATCTGGAGTTCGGTAACTAAAATTACCTTGGGGATGGCCCTAACTCCGAGCCGTCCCATGCCCCGTTCCCATGCACATGAATGTAGTGCTGATTACGGGGTCTCGTCAATACCTAGTGTGTTAACGAAACCTTACCACAACATATAGTATCCACAGCCTTGACAGGTTCTGTGGATAACCGGAGATAGCCACGATTCGCCCCTGAACCTCAACGATTCCGCGACGTTGCGGCAGACTATATCCATAGAAATTTACCATCACGCGACTGTCATGGGTCTGAACACCGGGTTAACACCACCAGATATGGTGTCGTTCACAAAACAAACCGCAGAATTTTTTGGTTAACAGGAGGTTAACGGCAGCGCACCCAAGGTTGTTTTGCCGACAAAGCATACTCGCAAAGGTTGCGTTAGTGCTGCCTGTCGCGAGAATCAGGGGAGGAGACGGCAATCGGAGCAGGCGCCGATGTTTCCGGATTGACCTGGATCAACATGCATTCTCATTGCCTGCGGCACATTCTCCACACTGTCAGGTACGTGAACAATGGAGGAGAAGTCATGACAACCTATGAACAGTTGTATCTTGCCATGGTTATACTCGGGTTTGTAACATTCGGAATTGTGCTGGCGACGATGTCCTACCAGCAAGGCAAGAAGTGACGTAATTTTCGTCCGGCCGATGTCGTGAATATGCGGGTGGCGCTCACGCGCCGAATGGCTACACTTGCTGCAGATTGAGTAAATCTTTGCAGCGGGAAAGTGCTGATGACAACCCGAAACGGCCATCTGAAAACCATAGAGCAACGGCTGTTATGGCTGTCGCACTGGATGATTCACAACGCCAATCACATCCGGACCAAGGCTGACGGGATCAAGGTCGGAGGCCATCAGGCATCGTCGGCCTCGATGGTGTCGATCATGACGGCGCTGTATTTCTCCGCGCTCAGGCCGCAAGACCGGGTGGCTGTGAAACCGCATGCGTCGCCGATCTTTCACGCCATTCAGTATCTGATGGGCAACCAGACGCGCGAGAAGATGGAGAACTTTCGCGGGCTCGGCGGGGTTCAGTCATATCCATCGCGCACCAAGGATATCGACGATGTCGACTTCTCGACCGGCTCGGTTGGCCTCGGCGTTGCGATAGCCTCGTTTGCCTCGCTGGTGCAGGACTATATTTCCGCCAAGACCTGGGGGCAGGGCATGGCGCTGGGGAGAATGGTGGCGCTGGTTGGGGATGCCGAACTGGACGAAGGCAATATCTATGAAGCCCTGCAGGAAGGCTGGAAGAACGACCTGCGCAATACCTGGTGGATTATCGACTATAACCGCCAGTCGCTGGACGGCGTGGTGCGCGAAGGCCTCTGGCAGCGGGTGGAAAAGATATTCGATGCCTTCGGCTGGGATGTCGTGCGTGTCAAATATGGCCATCTGCAGCGCGCGGCCTTTGCCGAACGCGGAGGCGACAAGCTGCAAGCCTGGATCGATGCGTGTCCGAACCAGCTTTATTCGGCTCTTACGTTCATGGGCGGGTCCGTATGGCGCAAGCGCCTGATGGACGACCTCGGCGACCAGGGCGATGTAACGGCCCTCATCGATGCAAGATCAGATGATGAACTGGCCGAGCTGATGGAAAACCTCGGTGGCAACTGCGTGGCCACCATGGCCGAGGCCTTTGAGGCGATCGACCATGACCGGCCAGTCTGCTTTCTCGCCTATACGGTAAAGGGATGGGGCACGCCGATTGCCGGCCACAAGGACAATCATGGCGGGCTGATGAACAAGACCCAGATGGCGGCATGGCAACAGCACATGGGCGTGACCGAAGGCGAGGAATGGGACAGGTTTGCAACGGTCAGTGACCCGGCGGCCCTGCAGGCGTTTCTTGATCAGACCGCGTTCTTTTCCAAAGGCGTGCGCCGCTTCAGTGAACCTGCAATACCGGTGCCGGCCATTGAGCCGTCCGCTGAGCGTGAAATTTCAACCCAGATGGGTTTCGGCAAGGTCCTCGATGACCTGTCGAAGGGAGACAGTGTACTGGCTGAGCGCATCGTCACCACGTCACCGGATGTCACCGGCACCACCAATCTGGGCCCCTGGGTCAATCGGCGCAAACTGTTTGCCCGGACCGAACAGGCAGACACCTTCATCAGCGAGAAAATTCCCTCCACGGCGAAATGGGAGTTCACGCCAGAAGGCCAGCATATCGAACTTGGCATTGCCGAGATGAACCTGTTCCTGCTGCTCGGCGCGGCCGGCCTGTCTCATTCGCTGTTTGGCAAGCGCCTGCTGCCGGTGGGCACGGTGTATGATCCGTTTGTGGCCCGCGGTCTTGATGCGCTGAACTACGCCTGCTATCAGGACGCCCGCTTCATGATCGTCGGCACGCCGTCCGGTGTCACGCTGGCACCTGAAGGCGGCGCGCATCAGTCCATCGGCTCGCCGCTCATCGGCATGAGCCAGGATGGGTTGGCCGCGTTCGAACCTGCCTTTGTCGATGAACTGGCGGTGATCATGCAATGGGCGTTCGAGTATATGCAGAAGGACGGTGAGGGCGACCGTGATGAACGCACCTGGCTGCGTGACGAAACCGGCGGATCGGTTTATCTGCGCCTGAGCACCAACCCGATTGAACAGCCCGGCACCCGCGCCAATGACGATTTCCGGCAGGGTACCATTGACGGGGCGTACTGGTTGCGCGAGCCGGGGCCGAACTGCGAAGTGGTCATTGCCTACCAGGGCTGTGTTGCGCCGCAGGCCATTGTGGCGGCAGGGCGTATTGCCGAAGTCCGGCGTGATGTCGGCGTTCTGGCGGTGACCTCCGCCGACCGGTTGAATGCCGGATGGACTGCAGCACAGCGTGATCGCCGGCGCGGAAATGCCCGGGCGCGGTCTCACATCGAGGCCCTGCTGTCGCCACTGCCTTCAAACTGCTCCATTGTCACCGTGATTGACGGCCATCCGGCAACGCTTGCCTGGCTCGGCGGCGTGGTCGGGCACCGGACAATTCCGCTTGGCGTGGAGCACTTCGGCCAGACCGGCACCATTGCCGATCTGTACGATCATTTCGGCATCGATGCGAATGCGATCGTGCACGCCGCGACCGGTCTGACCGAGGGCAGTTCCGAGGTGCCGGCCTTGTTGTTCAGTGACTCATGACCGGTTTTCTTCAGACAGCCAATGGCCAGACCGTTGCATTGCTGATGTCGGCACTGGTTGTGGCGGTGTCCGCCGGCAGCGCAGGTGCACAACAGGATAACACGGACACGGCAAATGAACTTGCGGCGATCCCTGTGTGTTCCAACAACAAGGGTGAACAGGTTCAGTTCAACACGACGGATCGGGGCCGTCCCGGTCTGGCCGCCGGCATGGCGATCAGGGACGGCAGCGGAAAACCTGTCGTGCTGCGGTTCAATTTTGCAAGCGCCCCGCGTGAGTTTCAGCAATTCATCGACCGGCATGAATGTGCTCACCACCAGACCGGGGATGTCGACCGGCCTGTTCCGCCGCGCAATGGTCCTGAATATCTCCGGAATGAGAGTATCAGCGACTGTGTGGCCATCCGCCGCCTGCGCGACGAGGAGGGGTTCGGCAATCAGGCGTTCGACACGGTAACCGGCACACTGCGTACCGATATGGCAAAGATCGGCTTTCCCGAATCCAGTATCGCCAGCCGGATCCGCAATATTGCAGGCTGTTTCAAAAACCCGGCATCAGCCCGCGACCTGATCAGGCAGGTCCTGCAGGAGCGCGGATTGCCGGTGAAGTAGTGCGGCAGGCCCTCGGGGCATTGCTGCGTGGCATCAACTGTTTCATTTCTCATCGTGATACCGGACAGTTTGTATCGTCGGTCGGGCGTTGACTGACGCGGGCCGATGCTCCAAAAAACCCTGCTATATCATTTATGTGCGTATGAAGCGGGAGGCGCCTCGTGACAACAACAACACGTGACATTTCGAAACTGGTAACGATCGTGTTTCTTGCAAGAAACACTTTTGACATGACCGAGAAAGTGCTGGAGCGCATTGTCGAGTGTACGCCCCAATCAGTTCCAATGATTGTTACTGATACCGGCGCCCCTCCGGCCGAGCGCGCGTGGATGGAAAATTTCTGTGCTCGAAACGCCCACCTTCTCTTGCGGTCGAAGACGTATACAACTCCTCCGCAAATCCGCAACGCAGCCCTTGATCACGTCAAGACAAAGTATGTTTGCTTCATCGATAACGATGTCCTGGTGACACCCGGGTGGCTGGACGCCCTGGTGAATTGCGCCGAAGAAACCGGCGCATGGGTTGTGGGCCCGTTGATTTGTGAACGGATGCCCGAGCTTACCTACGTACATGGTTATGACGGTGACCTGGAAATCCGGGAAACTGAAGATGGAGCCCGCGTGTACCATGATTTCCACTACAACGCGCATGTGCGCCTGGCTGATATCGAAAAGGATCTTGTCAGGAAACCAACGCCGATTGTGGAGTTTCACCTGCAACTGATCGCCATGAAGGTATTTGAAGATGTCGGCCGGTATGACGAAGAGATAGTCAACATGTACGAGTATGCCGACTTGTTTC
>Ga0316190_10002160_pt1 | contig 14228 bp, 18 predicted proteins | sample Eddworburrow2_MG_FD_204929 | JGI IMG/M metagenome (GOLD analysis project Ga0316190, IMG submission 204929) | Coastal sediment microbial communities from Maine, United States - Eddy worm burrow 2 | ecosystem: Environmental > Aquatic > Marine > Coastal > Sediment | place: USA: Maine | collected... | reverse complement strand
GACAAATACACTAAGTTCTATAATACGAAGCGTGTACACTTAGGGATACAGCTTAGAAAGCCTATTGATATGTTGCAAAGCTCCTGAGTTCTCTACGGTCTTTTGTCAGTGCCTCATCCAAGGTTAACCATACCGGCTTGCCTCCCTCTTCCTTGACTTGGACACTTGGAGTGTCATCTAGATCTAGTACATATGCGTGCCACTTGTGGGCATCTGCCCCCCCCTCCTGCATGAGTCGCCTGCTATATCCTCAGACGCCAAGTGGTAAAGATTGTCACCTGGCTTAATGTCCACCTCTTCCACACATTCTCTTTTGGCAGCGCTGTATTCATCTTCCCCGGAATCTACATGCCCAGACGGTACAGTGTGCACGAATGGAAATATTGTACGTTCAAAAAACAAAAATTTGCCCTCATTACTCCTAATAAAAACCCCGGCACTTTCGTGCCAATATTCTCCGTCACTGGCCACCCGCCACTTAATTGCGGGATCGATAACTATTGATCGCTCGTGAATTTTATCGCACGTAGAGCACTTGTAAAATGTCTTCCCATTCTTATATACCCTATTTATTGTCTCGGAATGACATTCCATACAGTACTGATGATAATTATCATCATCATCCCACTTAAAGTTTAGCTTCATAACACGGTTCCTTCTATTTAAACGCCTACATCTGCTATCGCATCATAGCTCAAAGGGATGAAAAACTATCATGTATAGCTTTTTAATCAGTTGGATAAGACAAGGTCTTCATTTTTAGATCCTCCTCATCCAGATAATTATCATCCATTTTCTCCTCTATGTAATCTTTTAACTTTTGCTGGTCGGCTTTGGACTTACGCACTATGTGTACACCTGGGTAGTCGTCCCACCCCCATTCGTTGGATTCGTAGTGCTCTATATACTTCCTGATGCGCTTCTTGACCAAGAACAGGTGTTGGTTATCCCGGGGGAATCGTGTCCCAGCACCATTTCTCTGTTGCAGGCGTAGCTTGCACCGGAAATGGCTACTCGAAAGCCCACTGGGCTTTCTCCCCCAATTGCCAGCTGGCAATAGGTTTTCGATCTCACCAGGAGGTACCAACTAAAAAACCGACCACAAGGGTCGGATCTTTAGTTGGTGATCTCAAGGGGAATCGACCTACGTTCCGCAGGCCCGAAACTTCATTCAATCGAACAAGTTCGATGAAGAAGGTTTCCTTGCGACAGCTCACTGGGCTGTCTCACCCTATTGCCTTGGCAATAGGTGTTGGTTCACCCCTGAAATAACCAATATAAAAACCCCGGATAAATCCGAGGTTGTTATATTGGTGATCTCAAGGGGAATCGAACCCCTATTGCCAGGATGAAAACCTGGTGTCCTAACCGTTAGACGATGAGACCATGATTGATAGATTATATTGTAAATGAACGATCAACTACATCAAAACTAGTTAAATCTATAACGGTTAAGATGGTGTCCTAATTCACGTTTTCGCTGTTGTCAGACGTAGCTGTCACCGGAAAACGCTACTCATAATGCCACAGGCATTCTTCCTGTTAGACGATGAGACCATGATTGTTGAATCGGGTAGCTACAATGGCTGCACGATGGTGATTTACAAGTTGTAATTTTAACAGAGGTGGGTTATTTTTTCAAGTAGAAGTGTTTTAGAATTGTTCCGCCGGCATTCATCTCAGATATTTCTGGCTCTGGTAGGTCGACAACTTCTTCTAGGTTTTGGCCGCTTTTTAGCAGGGGAACGCCTGCTCCGAGCTCTACTGGTTCAACGGTTAGGTATATTTCATCAACTACCCCAGCTTTCAAAAAACTTTCAAACACGAATCCGCCACCTAACACTAATCCTTCTTCAAACTTATCTTGGTAGCGCTTGACAAATTCTTCGGGGGTGACGCTAACAAATTCTAGTTCATCGGGTACGGCATCGGCTGCGTATTGAGTGGGGTCTCTGGTTAGAACTACTCTTAGTTTGTCGGGGAATGCATTCTGCCGTAGACGTCATAGGTGTTTCGGCCAAAAAGGCCAAAAACTAGTAGGCTGTGTTCGCTAACAATTTTCCGATAGTGTTTTTTGTCTTCATCGGATGTTCAATACCGGGGGTCTTTTTGTTTATCACCCGCGATAAACCCATCTTTGCTAATTGCTGCAACCATAATTAGTTTCATATTACTTTCAAGTATAGCGCATAAGTTAGGTTATTTCACTGAGTGAAAGTGGAAATTATGATAAACTACAAGGATGAAACCAGTAGGCAGAATACCAAAATTACATCTAGATAAATCAAAGCGCACTAAAATATTGGCGACCGTTGGGCCATCCACTCATTCATATGAAGCAATTATGAGCTTGATAAAGTCTGGTGCAAACGGCATCCGGCTGAACTGTAGCCACGGTACTAATGAAGAGCGCACTCAGCAGATTAAATGGGCACGTAAGGCGTCAAAGGAATATGGCAAGCCTGTGGCGATAGTGCAGGATTTGCAGGGGCCAAAGATCCGTCTGGGTGATTTTGAAGGCGTGGTGCCGGTCAAAAAAGGCCAGCAATTGACGTTCAAATATGGTGCCGATTATGATAAAACTGGCATTTTGCCAACGCAATACGACCTGAGCAAAAAGGTAAAGCGCGGTGAACGCATAATGCTGTTTGACGGCAAGGTGTTGAGTACAGTCACTAGCGTTAAGGACGGCATGGTTTACGCCCGCGCCGACAATAGTGGTGTGTTGCTAAAGAGAAAGGGAATGAACTTGCCCGATACGGATTTTGGTGGTGATGTTATAACTAAAAAAGATAAAGAAGACGTGGCCTACGGTAGCACACAAGACATAGACTATTTTGCGCAGAGTTTCGTCCAAACTGCTCAGGATGTTAAAGCTATGCGAAAAGTGCTAAATAACCTGGGTAGTAGGGTTAAATTAATAGCAAAGATTGAAACCCAAGCCGCTCTTGATGACATTGAAAATATTATAGATGAAGCGGATGTGATAATGGTTGCCCGTGGTGATTTGGCAGTTGAGGTATCTCCAGAGGTGGTTCCGATTGAACAACGGCGGATTATTGGATTGTGCCGAGAGCGTGCTAAGCCAGTGATAGTAGCCACACAGATGTTAGCCAGCATGACTGAATCTAGCGAGCCAACCAGGGCGGAGGTGTCGGACGTTGCAACAGCCGTTATTGTGGGGGCTGACTGTCTTATGTTGAGTGAAGAGACTGCGGCTGGTCGCTACCCAACAGAAGCGGTGCAGACCATGAAAAAAGTGATTAAATATACTGAACAGAACCAGCCAGTTGTGGCGACTTTTACGGCGGCGAGTACGCACGCTGAGAGCGGACGACAGGAGGCAATTAGTCAGGCCGTAGTTGGGCTGGCAGAACAAGTTAGTGCAGCAGCAATTGTAGCTGAAACCAAATCTGGTGCAACGGCAATACAATTGTCGTCTAAAAGGCCAGCAGAGCCATTAGTGGCAGTTACCAGTGTTGAGCGTGTAGCCAATCAGTTAGCGTTAGTTTACGGGGTGAAGAGTTACGTTAGACCAGATGATAAAATGGCGGCCCACAAACTGACAGACTGGCTGAATAAAAACCGAATTCTGAAAAAAGGCGACGTAGTAGTGACGGCGTCAGGACAATACCCAGGTGTAGTGGGAACGACAGATACAATAAAAGTAAGAGTGTTGTAACTAAAAACTAAAGACTGTAAACTTAAGACTAAGAAAACAGGGTGGGCATGTTCAACAAAAAGACTTTACATGATTATGATATCGGCGGCAAAAAGGTTCTTTTGAGAGCTGATTATAATGTGCCGTTGAAAAAGAACGGTGAAATCGAGAGTAATTATCGAATAACTGAGAGCCTGCCGACAATTCGCGCTCTGCAAGAAAAGGGCTGTAAGATAGTTATAGCTAGCCACTTAGGCAGGCCTGGCGGCGCGACTGATAAAAAATATAGTTTGAAGCCAGTGGCGAAAGAATTAGGTAAATTGCTGAAGCAAGATATCACGTTCGTTGGCGACTCTACAGGCGAAGCTGTCAAAAAGGCTACCGATGACATGGATTTTGGCGATATTGTAATGTTAGAAAATCTGCGCTTCAACCCTGGCGAAAAGAAAAACGATGAGCACTTCGCAAGAGAAATAATTGAATCGACGGGCGCAGAGCTGTTGGTCCAAGACGGATTCGGCGTGGTTCATAGGGCGCATGCCTCAACCGATGCGATCGCCCGGCAAATTCCAGCCGTTGCTGGGTTATTGCTAGAAAAAGAGATAACGGCCATAACCAGCGCTACTTCTAATCCTGAGCGCCCGCTCATGACGATAATTGGCGGCGCCAAGATCCAAGATAAAATCGACATTATATACAGGTTTTTGGATATTTCTGATGTGGTTGTGATCGGTGGGGCTATGGCAAACACGTTTCTGATGGCTCAGGGCGTTGAGGTCGGCGATAGCCTAGTTGATGAAGGTGAACTAGACACGGCTCACGACATAATAGAAAAGGTCATGCAAGTTTGTGCCGATAGAAGATTTATTTTTTACCTGCCTCAGGATGGTGTGGTCGCCACGAAAGTAGACAAGAGCGCTGAGACTAGGATAGTTGATTGGGATGCCCACGTTATTGCTAGCATCGAAGCCTATCCGAAAAAACCCAAAGCTGCAACCGCCAAAGTGAAGAAAAATGAAAAAATATTAGATATTGGTCCATTTTCTTCGGCCTTTATATCGGGCGCGATGCAACTGTGCAAAACAGTTATTTGGAATGGGACTATGGGCGTATCGGAAATATCGGCAGTGTCCGATCCGGTTGGTCCGTTTGCACATGGAACAGAGGCAATTATTGACAGTTTAGTTGGTAAATACGGTAACAAGCCGTTTAGCTTATTAGGCGGCGGCGACACGACGGCTTACGTCGATAGACGTAATATGAACGACATGTTCGACCATGTATCTACCGGTGGCGGTGCGAGCCTGGAGTTGATGGCTGGCAAAGAGTTGCCTGGAGTGGCAGTATTATGGGACAAGTAAATTTAAAAACTAAATGGTAGTATAAGCGTATGCGTAATCACAGAAGGATAATGATAGCAGGAAACTGGAAAGAGCACTTCACGGTGTCTCAGGCTAGTATTTTCCTCCACAAACTGGAAGCCACAGTGCGTAATAGGCAGAGTGTTGAAGTAGTTTTGATACCTAATGTTCTGACTTTGCAGCCGCTTAGTGTTCAGATAGACCGTCGGAAGTTCAGGCTAGGCGCACAAGACGGGTATTTTGCCGACGCCGGAGCCTACACAGGTGAAGTATCAATGGCGATGCTGCGCGAGCTGGTGCATTATGTGATTGTTGGTCATTCTGAGCGTCGACATGTATTTAACGAGGGTGATGATATTGCGGCCAAGAAAATGCAGGCCGCGGTGCGAAACGGCATAATGCCAATACTAGCTGTAGGTGAAACTCTACAAGAAAGATTGGCGGGCGAGACTAATCAGATTCTTCACAATCAAGTGAGCGCCGGGCTAATGAACTTAACTTCTAGAGAAGTTGGTGCTAGCGTGATTGCTTATGAGCCGGTTTGGGCAATTGGTACTGGTGAGTTTGCAGCGCCAGATCAGGCAGAACGCGCAATCACATACATCCGTAAGCAAGTCGAGCATCTACACGGACCGCGTGCAGCCCGACAAGTCCGTATTCTATACGGGGGTAGTGTTAACGATGGCAATGCGATGGCTTTCTTGAGTATCCCAGGTTGTGACGGTGCTCTTATCGGTGGAGCTAGTTTGAACCATCACAAGTTTGCATCGATAGTTGAAACTGCATTTAGAGTACACCAGGAGAGGATTGGCAGTGGCCATGCCAGCTAAGAAAAAACCAAGCAGCGATAGTAAGGTCTTCGACGTTGCTAAACCAGGGAAGTCCAAACCAGATATTGGCTCTAAGCCGATGATTGTTGGGCATAGGTCAATGCCTAGTGACCCAATGGTTACAGAAAAAAACGCCGAGAAACCTCCAGAGGCTGAATCAGAGACAGAAAGCGTTGATCAAAAAAAGAGTCCTTCACAAATGTCTAAGGTTAAGATAGCACCCATCTCCGCCGATATGAAAGAAGACTCCTCTGCGCCTGCTGAAGCCGACGTGACCGAAAAAGACAAGCCATCAGAGCCAGCGCCGAGCGAGACTATGAAAGATAAAGTCGAGGATCCGGCAGAGGAGCTACAAGAACTGGTTAGCGGGGGCTCAAAAGAGATAGCGGAGGTCAAAGACGAAACGCTGCCTCCGGCCGCCAGCAAAGAACCAGAAGCAAAAAAGACCGAAGATACTGAGACAAAAGTCGAAGAAAAACCTGACCCGGAAACGCCAGGCGATGATGCTGCAACAGAAAAAGACGACAAAACAGATGATAAATCTAAAGATAAAAAGGGCAAACTTGACCCGGCCGCTGCCGCTATGGAGCGTGAGGACAATCTACGCAAGATCGTCGCCAGCAAAAAGTACAAACTTAATATCAAAGAATCTTCGTCTTCATCAAACAAAATGACATTAATTATAGTCGGTGTATTAATAATTGCCGTGGTGGCGCTCTTTATATTGATTGATACTGAAATTTTGGACCTGGATATCGAGCTTCCATTTGAGATATTCAAATAATATTTGGCCTAACTGATTTTGACTCGAATATGTTTCTTGGGCTCCAGGACAAAATTATAAGTAAGTAGTGTATAGTCGCAAAGTGGCTACCCTTATTTGCTACAATGGTCAACAGAGTGCAAGATTTATTACAAGGCCTTAATGACGAACAGAAAAAGGCGGTCCTTAAAACAGGAGGGCCGCTTCTTATTCAGGCTGGTGCCGGTTCTGGAAAAACCAAAACTTTAACGCACCGTGTGGCTCATATCTTGGACGAGGGCAAGGCTCACCCGCAGCAAATACTAGCAGTCACGTTCACCAACAAAGCCGCCAAAGAAATGCGTAGTCGTGTTGCCGAGTTGTTGGGCGAAAATGCTAACAACAGGGCTTTTCTACCGTTCATGGGAACATTTCACGGCGTTTGCGTGCGTTTACTTCGTGAAGATGGTGAGCACATTGGTGTGCCCAGATCGTTTGTTATCTATGACGAGGCTGATCGTTTGGCGGCGGTCAAGCAGGTTAGCAAACGCGAGCACATCGATGAAAAACTATATCCGCCCAGAACGATAGCAAACCTAATTAGCAGCGCAAAAAACGAAGCGATTGGGCCAGATGGATATCGTTCAGTCGCCACTTCGCCAGCTCAAAAAGCCGCCGCACAAGTCTATCCAGGTTATCAGAAGGTTCTGAAAGATGCTGGTGCACTAGACTTTGATGATCTGATACTTAAGACTCTTAGGATGTTAAGTAATGTAGAATCGGTGCGTAGGCGGTGGCGTGAGCAGTTCCGTTACGTGATGATTGACGAGTATCAGGACACTAATACTGCGCAGTATAAACTAGTTAAGCTTTTGGTTAACGACAACAATAACATAGCCGTAGTAGGCGACGACTGGCAATCGGTGTACGGGTGGAGAGGGGCGGATTTTCGGAACATTTTGAACTTTGAAAGTGATTATAAAAACGTCACGGTCATAAAATTGGAGCAGAATTATAGGAGCACCAAGCCAATTTTAGAGGGTGCACACGCCGTCATAACCAAAAACAAACAACGCAGCGATAAAAAGCTATGGACTGCAAAAACTAGCGGCAAGCCAATACAAATTGTATCTGTCAGCAACGAACGTGCTGAAGCAGAGACTATCGTCCGGCGGATTCAAAACTCTGTTAACGGCGGCATGAGAAAGCTAAATGATTTTGCAGTTTTGTATCGTACCAACGCGCAAAGTCGGTCAATCGAGGAAGCCTTTTTGCATTACGGCGTGCCCTATAAAATGGTTGGTGGCCAAAGATTTTATGATCGTAAAGAAATAAAAGACATCATCGCTTACTTGAGATTTATTTTTCAGCCGGCTGACAGAGTTAGCTTTGACAGAATTATAAACGTACCAACTAGAGGTATTGGTGGTGTGAGCTTGCAGAGGTTTTTTGCCTGGCAGGCAGAAAATGACCTAACGCTTCTAGAGGCCCTCGGACGTTCAGTAGAGATTCCTAAGCTTCCAAAAAAAGCCGCCAAAGGTTTAAGCGAAATGTATGACATAGTCAGGTCTGCTCAGGCCATCATGGACGATACTTCGGTTTCTGGGATTGTCGACTCTTTGATCACAAGGATAGATTACAAGGCCCATTTGGATGACGGGACGCCTGCCGGTGATGCTCGCAAAGAAAATGTTTCAGAGCTGTTGAGCGTTGCTCAGGAGTACAACGAGCTTGGTCTTAGCGGCTTTCTAGAAGAGGTGTCGTTAATTAGTGACTTGGATTCTGCAAATCTTGATTCAGATGCGGTGGTGTTGATGACGATGCATGCCGCCAAGGGGCTAGAGTTTCCAGTTGTATTTATGGCGGGCCTAGAAGAAACTATTTTTCCGCATAGCCGCGCACTGTACGATCAAGCCGAGATGGAAGAGGAGCGGCGGCTATGTTACGTTGGTATGACCAGAGCAAAGGAAGAGTTATATTTGTTGCATGCAAATTCTAGAATGCTATACGGCAGTGTTGGCCATAACGTTCCTTCTAGGTTTCTCTCAGAAATTGGTGGTGATTTGGTCGAAGAATCTGGAACTTCGTTCTCTTTTGGAGGCGGACAGACCAAGCCTCAAGGCACCTCGCCTCGCCAGCCTGAGTTGACTGGTTGGGCTGACGCTCGGCCTACGGATACAGAGCCTCGATATGTGAACGATTTTTCAGAAGGCGATAGTGTGGAGCATCAACTTTTTGGAGCTGGCAAAGTTGTCGAGGTTGAAGGCGATAATGTTGCAGTCCATTTTAAAAAAGCTGGCATCAAAAAACTCAATGCTACGATAGCCCCGATTAAAAAAATATAGAGATAATTCAGTAATTTTTAATCTATTTTGAGTTCAAGAGGCGAAGCATAGGTCGCGCCAAGGTAGATGGCTGATACGGTGGGTGGAATTTCGTGGATTCGGGCCTTAAGCTTAAAAGGCTTGTTTTGTTTTGGGGTGGCTATATAATGACTCTAGGATGTTCGGCAAAATTATATTTTGGTTATCGTGGCCGCTGATGTGGTTAATGATCCCTCTGACCAGGCAGGTGCGTGTTGTGATAGTCCAAGACCGCAAAGTATTGTTGATCAAAAACAGAGTTGGTATGGGCAGATGGGACTTGCCAGGCGGGGCGGCTAGAATTGGTGAGTCAGCGGTAGATGCCTCTAGTAGGAAAGTTAAAGAAGAACTGAGTCTCGACTGTCTAAGCCCAAAACTACTAATTGCTGACTCTACGCTGCGGATGAAAAGCGGTGTGTTATTCAGATTGCAGTTTGTTCAGGCAGATATCCTGGAGGACTCGTTGGTCAAGAAGAATTGGGAGATTTCTGATTTCACTTGGGCCTCAGAGGAAGAGCTTCGGGAACTTGTACCTGACAGTGTGGCTGGCATGATAACTGGCTTCCTGACGTCCAGTGATGGTACACTGTAGACTGCTATTGCACTGGATATTCTTTTATGAAAAACAAAATAGCCAAGGGCTTACGAAAAAAACACCAACAAGTCAAAAAAAAGTCTAAATTTCTGTTGCGACATCCCCTGATAATACCAACGGCAACTTTCATGATTTTGTTTTTCGCGGGTTTGATGTTCTTTGTCGTCTTAGGAGCCTCCACTCAAGGTGCATCAGATGCTAGGATCGTAAACGTATTTGTTGATGGTGAACAGCAAACAGTGACTACCAGAGCTGTCACGGTTGAGGATCTGTTGAACAGACTGGACGTGGAGCTGTCCGACGAGGACATAGTGGAACCGTCAAGAGACGCTCCAATTTTAGAGGACAATACCCAGGTTAATATTTACCGTGCCCGGCCCGTTAAAGTTATAGACGGCGATAGAGTATTGACGCTGTTGACTGCTCAACAGGCGCCGCGTTTGGTCGCCTATGACGCCGGTCTGGATATATTTCCTGAGGACGAAATTTCTTTTGAGAGGTTAGAGGCCAACGTTTTGGAAACTTCCGTATCTGAGCAACTCTCGGTTGTGCGTTCTGTGGAGGTTCAATTGAATCTGTATGGGGTTGTCAAAAAATTTAGAACGACTGCTAAAACAGTGGAGGACCTCTTGATTAAAGAGGGTGTGGCACCGGAAGAAAATGAAACCGTACAGCCAGCGGCAAATAGTGAGATCAAGTCTGAGATGCTAATATCCGTAAATAGACCTGGCGTTAAGACCTTGGCAATATCTGAGAAAATTCCGTATAACTCTGATCGTGTTAATGATGACTCTTTGCAGGCCGGCAAGACTCAGGTAAAACAGACAGGTGTTGAGGGTGAGAAAGTGGTTATTTATGAAATCGAAGAAGAGGATGGAGTAGAGACGTCTAGGAAGCAAATCCAGATTGTTGTGGTTAGGGAGCCGGTTGATGAGATAATAGCCCGTGGTACAAAAATTGTGGCGCCGTCCTTTAACCCTTCTGTAACTGTTTCTGGCGACAAGGCAGCGCTAATGGCGGCGGCAGGAATCGCTGAGTCGGACTTTGGTTATGTGGATTTTATTATCTCTCATGAGTCGGGTTGGCGGCCTGGGGCGGTTAACGCTGGCGGATGTATAGGCCTTGGCCAAAACTGTCCAAGTGGGGGGAGGCTTTGGTTGGTGGAGGCATGCCCCAACTGGGGAAATGACCCTGTTTGTCAGCTGCGACGCTTCTCGGTTTATGCGAATCGTTATGGTGGATGGGCTGGTGCCTATGAGGCATGGCAAGTTCAGCGCTGGTGGTAAAAACGCTTTTAGGAGGGGGCACTCCCTCCTAACGAGCGGGGCATTGGCAAAGCCTGATGCTCCGTCTGTTCTCCCCCCCGAAGTTGAGTTGCCTTATGACGGAATGAATCCGCCAACAACAACTATTTCCTGACTGGCTGCAACGAGCCAATGTGTCAGTGAACCACATGAACGCATAGAAATGCGCTCAAGTCCTGAAGCCCAGAGCTAGTTAAATCTCGGAGCGCTATTCCCCGACCGTAAGGTCGCGGGTCCTGTGCCCGTCCCAGCGTCTGCGTAGAGACCACGCATAGATTCCGTAGTATCATGAGTATGATGCCAACTATCTACCGCCACAAGTCTCACTGCGTATTCTCATGCGACTATCACATTGTGTTTCCGACCAAATACAGAAAGATGATCATAGACAAGGGCGTTAAGGCCTTCATTATGGCCAGAATTGAGGACATCAAAGAACACTATCCTGAGCTTATATTCAAAACAGTCAACACAGACAAAGACCACATCCACATTCTCATCTCAATTCCTCCCCAAATCGCAGTCAGAAAGGTTGTCGGTATCATCAAGACCAACACTGCACGTGGCATGAAGGCCGAGATTTCATACCTCAAACAAGTCTATTGGGGAACGAACAGCATTTAGTCGGAAGTATACCTCGTATCGACTGTTGGCGTCAATGAAGGTATCATACGGCGCTATATAGAAAACCAAGGTAACGCAGACGCAGGGCGAACCAACCTCAAGTTGGTTTGAAACCGCTAATACCCCGACCGTCAGGTCGCGGGAAGTTTATTTTGCGACATTAGCTCTGTGATTTGAGGTGGAGTTTTGAAGGTGTTGTTTTCTTTTTTTGAGGGGGATTATTTTGTAGACGGCGTTATTGTTTAAGGGGCCGTAAATATGGGGGAAGGAGCCGGTGCGGCCACTTTTGGCTGCTTCGTATTTTACTTCTGGCTGTACTTTCTCGACGTCAATAAGTAGCAGTATGATATCCTCTACGTCAATAAATCGAGGCACAACGTCCATGACTTGAGGTGGGGTTGTACAATGGATAAAGCCGACATCTTCCAGGGCTTGTGTGATCGTTGAGTGCTCATACCTCCCCACTTTCTGTGCTGTCTGCCTCAGTTTTTTCGTTGAAGTGACAATGATTGTTTGCATAACGACAGTCTGACATGTCGATTTGCTAAGCTTGAGGCCATGCTACAATGTTTGTATGAGTGAAATTAAGGCGCTAGAAATAAAACTTGATAAACGCTTTAAGAGAATAGATGAACAATTCGAAGGCGTCAATAAGAATATTGATGATCTGACGGCACTTATGAGTAATTTTGCCAACGATGTAAACGTACGATTTGATCGTGTGGAAGCTAGACTGGATAGGCTTGAGGAAAGCCATCATAGGTTATTGAACACGGTAGATGGTTTTGTTAAGCGTATTGACGACTATGAAACAGAACTTGCTGCACGCGACCATAAGATAGAACGGCTTGAGCGCTGGATACAGCAGCTCGCACAGAACGCAAAAGTAGAGCTTAGCTAATATGCCCAAAGTGCCTGGCGGCTATTCGCAGAAGTGGGCGGTGGCCAGTTTTTTTGATGAACAAGAAGATGACTTTATTTTTAAGTCCGAAAGCACGCCTCTGCATGCGACCCTAGCCGGTGTTTTCGCAGTCGATGCAAAGATGCCAGAGATAGCTACTGTTGTCAGGGGTGCGATAAGGGGCACCAGGGTTTTTGAGATTGAAATTAGTGAGACAGAACAATGGGGAGATATCCGAGTTTCGGTTATGCAAGACTCTGTTCACTTCACAGATTTATTTAAGGCCGTCCAGGGGGCGTTATTGGATAATGGCGCACAGTTCAATGAGCCGCAATACTTGAATCAGGGGTTTCGACCTCACGTTACACAGCAGAAAACAGGTTTCTTAAGGGAGGGCGATAAGAAGCTTGTAAAAAGTATCAGCTTAGTCGATATGTTTCCCGACGGTGATGGTGAAAAAAGACGAATAGTTACGACTATAGATTTGGTGTAGTTTATGGATAGGGCTAAAAAGGAACTGGGGCAGCATTGGCTGGAGGACGCTTCGATATTAGAGGCTATTGCTGATGCTGCTGATTTGTCTGCTGATGATTACGTATTGGAGATTGGTCCAGGCAAGGGGACTTTAACAGAAGTTTTGGCTAGTAGGTCTAGTCAGGTTTTGGCTTTGGAATACGACAAGGACTTAATACCTCAATTAAAAATTCTAGCACGTGCTAAAGAATTTACAGTTGTTGAGGGGGATGTAAGGACTTTTGACTTTGGAACTTTGCCAGAGAAATACAAAATCGTCGCCAATATCCCGTATTACTTAACAAGTCATTTGATACGATCTATTAGCGAAACGCTGAATCCGCCTGAAATTGCAGTGTTACTTATACAAAAAGAAGTAGCCCAGCGCTTGTGCGCGGGTCCTGGCAAGATGAGTATATTGGCAGTGACGGCGCAATTTTATTTTGAATGCGCTTTAGATGTTGAAGTGCCTGCTCGTTATTTTGCGCCCCCGCCAAAAGTAGATTCACAGGTGGTCTCGTTAAAACATCGACCTGAAAAACTCTTCGATGTTGATGAGCAGAAATTTTTTCAGTTGGTGAAGGCTGGTTTTTCAGGAAAGCGTAAGACTATGCGCAACTCTCTGAGCGGAGGTCTGCGCGTATCTAAAGAAGAAGTTGAAAGTTTGCTGAAAAATTCCGGCCTCAAACCGGGTTCTAGAGCCCAAGAGCTGTCACTAGATGATTGGCATAAGCTTTTTAAAGAGTATAATAAGGCTTAATGGATCATAAGGCTCACAACAAAACGGGTAAAAAACATCTAGAAACTCATTCGGTTGAATACGTTAAGTTTGCAGGGGTTTTAGCATTGGTAACTGGGTTAGCGTGGTTACACGCCGATCGTAGCGGGCTAGGCCTAGGCCAGTTTTTGGAAAGCTTTATGGGAGTTTTCTTCTTGGTCTTTGCGGCATTCAAAATATACAATCTCAAAGAATTTGCCTACGGATTTAAATCCTACGAAATAATGAAAAACAAATCTATTTGGTGGGGGTACACGTACCCTTTCGTCCAGGTTACGTTTGGCTTGCTGTATTTATTGAATTTTGGCTCAAGAGTGTTGGACGGGATCGTGTTTGTGTGGTCAGCTTATGGCGCGTATGTCGTTTTGCTGACGCTGCGCAAGAAAGGCGATATCCATTGTGTGTGCCTGGGCAATGTCGTTAAGCTGCCGCTGTCGACGACTAGTTTTGTGGAGGATTTTGGGATGAGTGCAATGGCATTGGTAATGTTTATATTGCGGTAGCCGTGTCTTTGGGCGCGGACTTATGCTTCTAAAAGCAATAGTGGTATAATACT
>Ga0316190_10002158_pt1 | contig 14236 bp, 11 predicted proteins | sample Eddworburrow2_MG_FD_204929 | JGI IMG/M metagenome (GOLD analysis project Ga0316190, IMG submission 204929) | Coastal sediment microbial communities from Maine, United States - Eddy worm burrow 2 | ecosystem: Environmental > Aquatic > Marine > Coastal > Sediment | place: USA: Maine | collected... | reverse complement strand
GCAAATGAGCCGTTCACTTGCTCATCTATTGGATCCCTTCGCTCGTAACGGGCCCGCGGGGTCGTTGTCCTCGTCTCGGTCGGACCGGTGTCATGGCGTGGACATAGTGGTGGCCTGAGGATTCTGCGTTATTCGAGGTTACTGATCGCCCTGGTGGGCCGAGATCCATGGACGCCCATGGCCTACTGTCGTCGGGTCGACGGTTTGGTTTCGGCTCAGTCGGTGATGGGATCGGGCATGGACGTGCCCCGGGGTCGGAAGATGGTGTGGTGCCGGATCAGGGCCAGGGAGCCGTCGCTGCTGCTGCCGGTGACGATCCCGTCGAGCACCTGGTACCAGTGGCCGTTGCGGTCGAAGGCATCCACGATTTGGGCCCCGACGGTGATGTCCTGATCAGCCACGGCCTCAGCCCGATGCTGGATCTGGCTGCGCACGTGGATCGTCGGGCCGTAGGTGAAGTTGTGACGGGTTAGCGGGGCCATGCGCCCGGCCAGAAAGTAGGGGTGGATCCTGGCGGTCGTGCCGTCACCCCCAGCAGGAGAGTTCACCACACGAGAGCCTGGTTTGGGGGAGGACAGGGCCAGGTCGTCGCTGGCCATTCGGCGTGCGGCATCGGCTCGGACGTGCACGGTCAGGGGGCGCAACGGTTGACCGATGGGGACCGTTTCCAGGTCGTAGGTGGGGCGCAGCGTCGGCGGGTCGAGGCCGGGAGTCGGCAGTGGCGGGTTCAGGTCACCAAGCCAGGGGGCGGGGCCGGGACCGGCCGTGCCATCGAGCACGATGCGTTCGCCCCCGATACCCCGGCCCACACACTCGAGCGACCAGGTATCGGCCGGCTGATCCGCCCGGCTCACGCTGGTGGTCAATTCCTCGCCGGCAAACAGGGGGCGGCGCAGGGAGAAGTCGACCCAGCCGTCAGCCAACCACGATGGGCCAAGGGCGGCGACGATGGTCTCCGCCGCCCAGCCGTAGGTTCGGACCCCGGCCACCAGGGCAGCGGCGTACCCGGCGGCATCGGCCCCCTCGGTGTCGTGGATGGGATTGGGGATGCCACTGGGAGGGGGATCGGCAGTGGCCAGGCGCCGGTCGACGAAACCCGGTGAAGGTGAAGGTGAAGGTGTCATCGGCCCGGGGGTCGGTGATGGCGGATTGGGCGCTCGGCGGTGGCGAACTTGGGCCAGCGCGACCACGGCCGTCCGGCTTCGAAGCCCCCGTCGACCACCCATTCCTGGCCCGTCATCCACTCTGACTCGTCGCTGGCCAGGAACAACGCCATGTTGGCGATGTCGGTTGGTTCGCCAACCCGGCCCAGGACCTGGCTGTTGGCTCCTGCGTCGCGCATCTGCTGGATCTGGCTCTCATCGGCCTGGGGGTGGCCGGCGGCCAGCGGGGTGGCGATGAAGCCGGGGCAGATGGCGTTCACCCGCACATTGTGTTCACCCAGTTCGAGGGCAACCGTGCGGCTGAGGTGGATCACGGCCGCCTTGGCCACACTGTAGAGGTGGGGGGCGTAGCCGACCCGCAGCCCGGCAACGCTGGCGGTGGAGATGATCGAGCCGGAACCCTGCGCGGTCATGACCGGTGCCGCGTGCTTCATGCCCAGGAACACCCCTTTGAGCAGCACATCCATGGTCAGGTCGAAATCGTCGACCGAGGTGGAGGTGATCGGGCCCAGGGCCCCGCCGAAACCGGCGTTGTTGAACAGGCAATCGAGGCGGCCCCAGCGGTCGGTGGCCTCGGCGATCATGGCCGCCACCTGCTCTTCCTGGCTGACGTCGGTGCGCAGGAAGGCCACGTCCGAACCCAGCTCGTCGACCATTGCCGTACCCTTGTCCTCATCGAGGTCGCTGATCAGCACCTTGGCCCCTTCGGCCAAGAAGCGGCGCACCGTGCCCGCCCCGATCCCGCTGGCCCCTCCGGTGATGACGGCAACCTTGTTGTCGAGTCTTCCCATATCCGTTTGCTCCCCTGTGGTGTCGTGTCAGCGTCGCCGGTTGTGGCGTCGACGGTGGTCGCGCGACTCGGCCCGCTGCCCCCATCATGGGTTCCTCGGCGGCCGCTGGCCAAGCTGGTGCCCGACCGAAGTATCGCCGCCTTCGCACGCGGCCATAACGCGCCGATGGGAGTAGCCCGGTGGAACCCATCGTCACTGCTGGTGGCCGGTGTGTAGATGGTGGCCGCTTGCCCGACCCTGACGTTCGGATCGACGACGGTCATGGTGCACCGGGTCGATCCGGAGGATCTGATCGGTCCAACAGTTGGCGTTGGCGGGCCTGATCGCGCCGAGCCGTCGCAATCGACGGAACTGCCGGTCGCCATTGGGCTCGATGCCTACCCCATCGCCGAACGCGAGACCGATGTCAGCGACCCCGGGTACCTCCCCGACCGGCCCGCGCAGGATCGGCTGGGGCTCAGACGATGCGGCGGTTGGCGGCCCAGCGGGCCAGTTCGTTGCGGTTCGATAGTTGCAGTTTGCGCAGCACGGCGGAGGCGTGGGTCTCGACGGTTTTGATGGAGATCGTCAGGCGGCGGGCAATCTCCTTGTAGGCGTAGCCCCGGGCCAAGAGGCGCATGACCTCCTGCTCGCGGGCGGTGAGACGATCGAGTTCGGGGTCGGCGGGGGCGTCGAGATCGGTGGAGAAGGCATCAAGTACGAATCCGGCGAGGCGGGGAGAGAACACGGCGTCGCCGTCGTTCACCCGCTGCACCGCCTGGAGCAACTCGCCACCGTCGATGGTTTTGGTCACGTAACCGCGGGCCCCGGCCCGGATCACGTCGATCACGTCCTCGGCGGCGTCGGACACCGACAGGGCCAGGAACTTGGTGTTCACTCCCCGGTCGACGACCCCGCGGATCACGGCCGAGGCGGTGCCGGCCGGGAGGTGGACGTCACACACCACCACGTCGGGTTTGGCGGCCACGATGGCGTCGATGGCATCACCGACATCGCCGGCCTCGGCCACGATGTCGACATGGTCCTCCAGTTCGGCCCGCACGCCGGCCCGGACCACGGCGTGATCATCGACGAGAACTACTCGGATCATGGGTCACTCCTGGTCGTGGTGGTGGTCGTGGTTGGGTTGGGGGCGCTCAGCGGCATGATCAGCTCGACCTCGGTGCCCTGGCCCGGTTCACTGTGCACCGTAGCGGTCCCCCCGGCCCGCCTCATGCGGGCCACGATCGACTGGGCAATGCCCCGACGATCGGCGGCGGTGTCAGCCGGGTCGAAGCCGCGGCCGGTGTCGCGGATGAAGATCTCGATCCGGTCGTCGTAACGTTCGGCGAACACATCGACATGGTTGGCCCCTGAATGCTTGGCCGCGTTGACGGCGGCCTCCCGGGCGGCGGCCACCAACGGTTCAATGGCGGTGTGGTCGACGTTGCTGTTGTCGCCGACGGTGATGACCTTGACCGGGACCCCGTGGGTGGCGTCGACCTCGGCCGCCATGTCCTCCAGTGCGCTGCCGATCCTCACCGTGCCCGGCTGCGACGAGGGCGACGGTGGATTGTACAGCCAGGTCCGCAGCTCCCGCTCCTGCTGGCGGGCCAGTTGGGCCGTGCGGCGGGGGTCGGTGGCGTGGCGCTGGATCAGGGCCAGGGTCTGCAGCACAGAGTCGTGCAGATGGGCCGCCACCAGGGCCCGCTCGTCGGCCCTGGCCCGCTCCTGGCGTTCATGGTCGAGGTCCCGGCCGATGCGGGCCAGCGAGGGGGCGGCCACGATCCCGACACCACCGGCCACGGCCACCGCCACTACCAGCAGCAGCAGGGCGGCGGTGAGGTCGGCTGACAGGGTGACGAGGATGATGAAGGCCGTGCCGCCACCAACCCCGACCGCCACCCCGGCCACGGTTCGCGTCACCGCCGACAGGCCCGCCTCGTCATCGCGGCGGGTCCAGGCGATGAGGATGCCGAGCAGCACAAAACCAACCGGGAACACGATCTGGTCGGAGAACCCGAAAGCCACGCTCCGTAGCCCGAGGAGCAGGCCGAGCACGATCATGGCCACCGCTCCATGGCGGTGCACCGTCGTCTCACCCTTGGCCACGGGATAGTAGGGGGCACGCAGGTTCGGGTTGAGTATGGCGAGGGCGGCCCAGGCGATGACGTAGAAGACGAGACCCCAGCCGCCGGCCAGGGCCAGGACCACAAACGACCCCCGGATGACGAGGGGTTGCACCCCGATCTCGGTGGCGATGGCCGCGGCCGCACCACCGATCCAGCGTTGTTCGGGATCGATGGGGGGTATCTGCCAGCGAACCGGTGGGAGTGCGGACGTTGTGGTCACCGGGGCCATACTCTCACTATGGGCCCAACTCCGGCATCAGGGAACAACCCTGGCCCCACCCTGAGCCCGTCGGTGGTGGGTAGGGGCCTGATCGGGGCCAGACCCGATACCGCCGACGGAGCAATCGTCTGATGATGAGATCATGACCGACGACCCCCACAACAACCCCGCTGATCCCACCGACCCTGTCGGCGCTGATCCGACCGACCCCGCCAACTCCATCGACGCGGATCCGGTTGATTCCACTGATCCGACCGAAGGCGGCGCCCTCGATCCCCACACCGATCCTGATCACGGCATCGATCCTGGCTCCGGCATCGATCCTGATCACGGCATCGATCCTGGCCCCGGCATCGATCGTGGCGCCGGTATCGGTCGTGGCCCTGGTATTGATCGTGGCCCCGCCATCGATCCCGACCCTGATCCGGGGCCTGATCCCGATCCGAGCGCTGAGCCGGCCACTGGCCCGTTCGGTTCGGCCGAACCCGATCCGCTGGCTCCGTCGGATCCAGTTTCGGCCTCCACCGGCTCCCCTCCGACGGGTCAGCCCGCGGCCACGCCGCCGCCGTCGAACGCGCCGCCGTACTCGGCAACACCGCCGCCGTCGGGTCCGCCACCGGGCACACCACCCCCCGGTGCCCATGGAGCTCCCGGAGCTCCCGAGGTGCCTGGCGCTCCGTGGCCCGCGGGGGCCCAGCCCGCTCCCGGTCAGACCCGCCTGGTACGCGACCCCTACTCCCGACTGGGCGGCGTGGCATCGGGGGTCGCCCACTACTACGGCTTCGACGTGTCGCTGGTGCGGCTGTCGTTTGTCATCGGTTCTCTGATCACCGGGTTCGGGTTCCTGGCCTACCTGCTGGCGTGGCTGATCATTCCCCGAGCCGAGTACTGGCCTCCCACCGGACCGGCCCGCCCGATCGGGTCCATGAGCAGGCGTGACGTCGGGGTGGCCATGGCTGTTGTCGGGTTGTTGCTTGCCCTGGCCATCAGTCGTGGAGTGGCTGGAGCCGTTCTGGTGCCGGTCATCCTCATCGGCGGCGGGATCTGGATGTTGCTACAGCCGGAATCCAACGGCAACGCCCCCACCTTCCCCGGACCTGCTCCGGGTGTCGGCCCCCAGCCCGGTTCATTCACCCCACCAACACCGGGGGCCACGGCGACGGACGCTCCCGCCCCCTCGACCTTCGCCGTCCCCGTGACGCCGGGGGCACCGGTACCGGGCCGCTCTCGACGACGGCGTTTCGGGATCGTGCTGATCTCCGCCGGGGTGTTGTTGTTTGTTGTCATCCCGGCGCTGCTCATAGGGGGAGCGGTGGCCGTGCTGGCCGGCGGTGGCGTGGCTGACCTGCACCGGGTGCCGGCCACGGTGGGGGAGATACCCGACCTGCTCGAGTACGGGGCTGGCGACATCACCGTCGACCTGACCGAACTCAGTCCCAGCGACTTCGACGACTTCGGCGACGGGCTCGTCGATATGTCGATCGACCTCGGCTTTGGTCAGATCCGGGTGATCGTGCCCGAAGACCTCGACGTCGAGGTCGGGGCCGAAGCCACGTTCGGCGATGTCCGGGTGTTCGATCAGTCATCCGACGGTATTGGCAACTCGGTGAACACCAGATCGGAAGACCCCGACCTGGAACTCGACCTCACCGTCATCGCCGGCGAGATCGTCGTGGTCCGTCGCTGAGCCGGATCCGTTGACCGGGTCCGTGCCGCTGGCCCAAAAGTGACACCGCTCGGCGGGTCCACAGAGCGGGTCTACAGAGCGGGTCCGCAGGCGGGGCGCTAGCCGAGACGGCGAATGACAGCCTCTTGTTTGCCATCGAGACCGGCCAGCCAGCGCTCGACCATGGCGTCGGCCGCCTCCACCACCGGTCCCACCTGCTCGGTGGACATGGCGTTGAGACTCATGACCTTGCTAACCGTGTGATCCGGTTGCAGGGCCAGGGTCTCGATCCCGCGTTGGTGCAGGGTGTCGAGGTTGGCGTTGAGTCGGCGTCGGGGATAGACCCTCAGAGCCCAGTCCAGTGGTTTCCAGGCCAGGGGTGATCGGGTGCCTGCCGGCTCTATCGACAGCGGCGACAGCACCAGCACCACGTCGAGGGGCTCATCGGCCAGGAGGTCGGCGTTGTCGGGGGAGTGCACTCCACCGTCGACGTGGCGGACCCCGTCGATCAACGCCGGGGTGAAGTAGCCGGGCACGGCGCAGCTGGCCTCGATGGCCAGGCCGAGGTCGACCGCCTCGTCGGCGGGACGGCCGAACACCCGCCGCTTGCCCGACACCTGCTCGGTGGCGATGATCCAGAGCGGCTTTTCGGGCCACGGACCGTCGGGTCGCAGCGAAGCGACGACCTCACGCACCACGCCGGTGGAGGTGCGACCCTGGGGCAGCAACCCGGCCAGCAGGCGGCTGGGGCGCAGCCGGTGGCCCCGGGCCAGTTCGCTCAGGACCAGACCCGGCGCGGCCGGACCACCCAATAGATCGGGGATGGTGAAATCGTCGGGGCGGAGATGGGTAAAGGTGGCAACCCGTTGCTCCATCTCGGCTGGGCCGATCCCGGCCCGCAGGGCGGTACCGATGATCGAGCCCGAGGAGGTGCCGACAATGAGGTCGGCGGTTCGGGGATCCCAGCCCAGCAAACGCTGCAGTCCGTTCAGGGCGCCAATGTGGAAGGCCAGTCCGGCTACTGCACCACCGGCCAGAACCAGCCCGACCCGGGGCAAGACCCCGGGTCGGGCTGGATTGGTCAAGCTCAGCTCGCCGCTTGGATGGCCTGCCACACGGTTTGGGCCGTGAGGGGCATGTCGATGTGGGTGACCCCGAGATGGGACACGGCGTCGACGACGGCGTTGTGGATGGCGGGGGTCGAACCGATCGTGCCCGACTCGCCGATGCCCTTGGCGCCCAACGGATTGCGGGGGCTGGGCGTTTCGGTGTTGCTGGTCTCGAACGAGGGCAGCTCGGCGGCCGAGGGGATGGCGTAGTCCATCAGGTTGCTGGTGATGGGGTTGCCGTCGTCGTCGTACTGCACGATCTCGTACAGGGCCTGGGCCGCTCCCTGGGCGATGCCGCCGTGCTGCTGGCCCTGGACCAGCATCGGGTTGAGGATGCGACCGCAGTCGTCGACGGCGATGTGGCGCAACATTTCGACCTGGCCGGTTTCGGTGTCGACCTCGACCAGCGACACGTGGGAGCCGAAGGGGAAGGTGGAGTCGGTGCCGTCGAAGTCGAGTTCGTGGGCCAGGCCCGGTTCCATGCCCTCGGGCCGCTTGGAAGCGTCGTTGGCGGCGGTGGCCAGCTCGGACCAGCTGACATTGGAGGTGGGTACACCGGCCACCTGGAGACCGCCCTCACCGGTGACGATGTCGTCCACGGCTGCTTCGAGCAGGTGGGCGGCGAGGGTCTTGGCCTTGGCCAGCACCGTCTGGCTGGCCACATGCACGGCCGATCCGGCGGTCTGCAGCGAACGGGAGCCCATCGTGCCCGCCCCCCGGGGGATCTCGTCGGTGTCGGATTGGAGCAGGGTGACGTCGTCCATCTCGACCCCGAGCATGTCGGACACGATCATGGAGAACGCCGTCTCGTGGCCCTGACCATGCGAGCTGGTGCCGACCCTGGCCGTCACGGTGCCGTCGGTGTTGACCTCGACCGCCCCGTATTCGATGTGCAGTCCTGCGGGAGCCGTGACCTCGACATACGACGACAGGCCAATACCGAGTTGTTTGGTGGCGCCCGAAGCCCGTCGTTCGGCCTGCTGAGCCAGTAGACCCTGGTAGTCCGACGCCTCGAGCACGGCGTCGAGGGCAACCTCGTACTCGCCGCTGTCGTAGTTGGCACCACCGTGGGTGGTGAGGGGGAACTCGTCAGGCTGGAGGAAGTTCTTGCGACGGATCTCGGCCGGGTCCATACCCAGCTTGTCGGCCGCCATGTCGATGACCCGCTCCAACAACTGGGTGGCCTCGGGCCGCCCCGCCCCCCGGTAGGCGCCGGTGGTGGTGGTGTTGGTGGTCGAGGACACGGCCTGGAAGCGCAGCTTGGGGATGCGGTACACGCCCTGGATCATCGTCTGGGTGAACACGGTGAGGAAGCCTCCGATACCGGGGTAGGCCCCGGAATCGGCCTTGGCGGTGGCGTCCATGCCCGTGATCGTGCCGTCGCTGGTGAAGCCCAGCTTGGCGGTGAGGACCATGGCCCGTCCGTGGACCAGCGACACCATGTTTTCGCCGCGTTCCTCGGTCCACTTCACGGCCCGGCCCAGCTTGGCGGCCACTGCGGTGGTGATGAAATGCTCGACGTAGGGGCCGGCCTTGGGGCCAAATCCGCCACCGACGGCGGGGGCGACCACCCGCAGGTTGGCCGGATCGAGACCAAGTTGGCCGACGATGGCGTCGCGCACGGCAATGGGGTTCTGGCTGGACAGCCAGAGGGTCAGGTGTTCGCCGTCGGGAACAGCAACGCAACCGTTGGGCTCCATCGGCACACCGGCCAGACGTTGGCTGACGACGCGGCCTTCGACCACCACTTCGGCCCCTTCGAGGGGGTCGCCATCCTCAAGGCCAACACCGGTCTCGAACACGTTGTTCGAGCCGTGCTCCTCGAACAACAGCGGGGCATCGTCCTCCAGGGCCGCCTCGAGATCGGTGACGGCGGGGAGGGGCTCGTAGTCGACGTCGACGGTTTCGGCGGCGTCGACGGCCTCCTCACGGCTGTCGGCAACCACGGCGGCCACGATGTCGCCAACGAAGCGCACCTTGCCCTTGGCCAGCGGGGGCCGGTTGAATACCGGGGGGAACATGGGGAAACCCTGGAAGTCGGCTATTTCCAGGTTGTCGGCGGTATAGACGCCAACGATTCCGGGCATGTCGACGGCGATGCTGGTGTCGATGGAGGAGAACCGGGCGTGGGCGTAGGGTGATCGCACGAAGTAGATGTAGCCGAGGCCGGCCACCTCCAGGTCGTCGTAGTATTTGTCGGCACCGGTAAGCAACGTGGGGTCCTCACGTCGCAGAACGGCGTTGCCGAGAATCGATCCCTGTACTGCCATGAACGCTCCTTAGGTGCCTGCACGAAAATAGAGGCCGCCCGTGGGGAGCGACCGACACGAAAGGTTGATTCTGCCCTGTTTCGGACCGTACGTCATCTCTCGGGAAGAAAACTCCGGTCGCGGGTCGGAGTGGGTGTTGGGGATACGGCGACCGGGCCACGGAGGGATGGGTAGGGCGACAGGCCCGGCCGCCGTAGAGCCATTCCCCCAAACGAGGTGGACTCGCTCGAAGGTGCTCACTGATGTACAACCAGCAATCAGGTGGACTTGTTCCCAGATTCGCCGGACGGGGCGGGCCCCGGTTGTGCATCGGGGCCCGCCCCTCGGCCGCTCCGCCCTTTCGGCGACTGTGGGCTACGCCGCCTGGTTCTGCTCCATTGGCTCGAGCGCCAGAGCCAACACCTCGCCGACGTGGGACACGAAGTGCACGGTCATGGCCGCCGCCACCTCATCGGGAACGTCCTCCATGTCGGGCTCGTTGGCCTGGGGCAGAATCACGGTGGTGATACCCGCCCGGTGGGCGGCCAGCACCTTCTGCTTGACACCGCCAATGGCCAGTACCCGACCCTGCAGGGTGACCTCGCCGGTCATGGCGATATCGGCTCGAACCTTCCGACCCGACAGCAGGCTGACGACGGCGGTCGTCATCGTGACTCCGGCCGATGGACCGTCCTTGGGCACCGCCCCGGCGGGGAAGTGCACGTGGAGCCGTCGGTCGGTCGGTAGCTCGACACCGAACCCGTCGCCCTGGGAGGCGACCACTGAACTGACGATGGTCGCCGACTCCTTCATCACATCACCCAGTTGACCGGTGAGCAGGGGTTCTCCGCTGCCCGCCACCAGGGCGGTCTCGACGAAGAGCACGTCACCGCCGGCCCCGGTCACGGCCAGGCCGGTGGCGATACCGGGCCGGTCGATCCGGTTCTCAACCGTTTCTTTGTGGTTCGGTCGCCCCAGTAGCGGTTGCAGCCCGTCGGGTCCGATGGCGATCGGCTCGGCTTCGGACTCTGACCCGGACCCGGACCCGGACCCGGACCCGGACCCGGACCCGGACCCGGACCCGGACCTGGCTTCGGACCCGGGGCTAGCTTTGGAGCCGGGGCTGGCTTTGGGTCCGGTCCCGGACCCGGGCAGGGCTTCGGGCGAAGGTCGCTCGGCGATGGTCTTGGCTGAACGGCGGATGGCCTTGTCGAGCATGCGTTCCAGGCGTCGAACCCCGGCCTCATGGGTGTAGTTGGCGGCGATGTCGGTGATGGCGTCGTCGGTGAAGGTCACCTCGTCGGGCCGCAGGCCGTTGCGACGTAGCAGACGGGGTAGGAGGTGATCGGTGGCGATGGCGGCCTTCTCCGACTCGGTGTAGCCGTCGATCGTGACGAGCTCCATGCGATCCAGAAGCGGGCCGGGGATGGTGTCGAGCACGTTCGCCGTTGCGATGAAGACCACATCGGACAGGTCGAGTTCGAACTCCAGGTAGTGGTCACGGAACGAGTGGTTCTGGGCCGGGTCGAGTACCTCCAGTAATGCGGCGGAGGGGTCGCCCTGCCAGCCCCCGCTGACCTTGTCGATCTCATCCAGCAGGATCACCGGGTTCATCGTCCCCGCCTCGGTCAGGGCTCGCACCAGGCGACCGGGGCGCGCGCCAACGTAGGTGCGGCGGTGGCCCCGGATCTCGGCCTCGTCGCGAATGCCGCCGAGGGCGATGCGTACGAAGGACCGGCCCAGGGCGCGGGCCACCGACTCGCCAAGGGACGTCTTGCCGACCCCGGGCGGCCCGACGAGGGCCAGGATCACCCCACGGCGTCGGTCGCCCGCCTCGTCGACCACACCGCGTTCGGCCCGCAGCTTGCGCACGGCCAGGTGTTCGATCAGGCGGTCCTTGACGTCGTTGAGGCCGGTGTGGTCGGCGTCGAGAATGTCGCGGGCCTCGTTCAGTTCGAGGCGCTCGGTTGAGTGCCTGCGTAGGGGGAGCTCGAACACCGCATCGAGCCAGGTTCGGATCCAGTTGGCCTCCATCGACTCCTCGCCGGTGCGCTCCAGACGGTCGATTTCGCGCTCGATGGCCTCGAGGGTGGCTTCGGGCACCGGGTTGGCGGCGCCATCGGCTTCATGATCGGCGCCGGCGGCGCTGTCGGCCACCAACTCGTCGAGCTTGGCCCGGAACTGGCCGACGACGTCATCGTCGCTCTGGCCAAGTTCGGCGCGGATGGCCGCCATCTGGCGACGGAGGATGGCTTCGCGCTGGCCTTTCTCCAAATCGTCGTTGACCTCACGGGAGATGCGTTCGGAAACGTCGATGTCGGCCAGGGCCGCCTTGACCCAACCGAGGGCCAGGCGGAGCCGCTCGGCCACGTCGGTGGTCTCCAATAGCTCGACCCGCTGCTCCATGCTGAGGTCGGGCCAGTAGCCGACCGAATCGGCCAGTGCTCCCGGGTCGCTCAGTTCGCGCAGACCGCTACTGAGCCTGCGGCCTCCGACCTTGTCGAGCAGGGTGGTGGCGGCGGCCCGGTAGTCGGTGGCCAGGGCCTCGATCTCGGGGGTGGAGGGTGTGTCGGCAAGGATGTGGACCTCGACCCACAGCACGGGGGCCGAGCCGACAACGCCCGCCCCCACACGGGCCCGGTCGTGGGCCTTGATGGTGACGGTTGGCATTTGCCCGTCATGGTCCTGGTCGACGATTGAGGCAATGACACCGGTGCCGGCGAACTTGCCATCGATACGGGGTACGAGCAGCAGACGGCCCCCGGCGGCCGCCTTCACCACCTCGGAAGCCTCGGGGGACTGGATGGTCACGGTGACGACCATCTCAGGAAGTACAACACCATCGGGGATGGGAAGAACGGGAAGCGTTTCGACCGAAGTCGTGGTCATGGGGTCTCCTTGACAATTACAAGATTACAGGTAATCCTAACAACAGAATTTGCAACCAGCGGTGGGTGCGGTTCATTCCCTCCCGCTTCGCCCACCCGTCCCGGAAACTCAGGAGCGTGTGTCATGGCCAAGAGGCCCCCCTTTGCCCCCGAAGAAGCAGTGGCCTGGTTCGCGGGCCGTGTTGTCGAAGGCTGGTATGAAGGCGCACCCCGGGTGGTCGCCGATCGTGATGAGATCCTGGTCGTCGGACGCCTGCCCGAGCCAAGTTCGGTGCCCGAAGGGGCCGATGCGGCCCGGGTGGCGGCGGTGGCCCGCATCACCGGGTTCCGGGAGGACACCCGGGCCCAACGCATGCGCATCGCCGAGGAGGCACAGGCCCGCTGGGGTCGGGTGGTGTCGTGGGGGGTCGAGTGTGGCGAGGTCGAGGCGGTGTTCACCCACGCCTCGGTTCCGGTCATGACCCGGCTCAAGCTTGATCAGCGGGCCGTGCTCGACACCCTCATCCGCTCCGGGGTGGCCGGTAGCCGCTCGGAGGCCCTGGCCTGGTGCGTCGAGCAGGTCAGCGAACACCAGGGTGAGTGGATCGACCGCCTCCGCGACGCCATGACCGAGGTCGAGCGCATCCGCTCCGAGGGGCCCGAATGAGACTGTCGCCGACGGGTGGATGTCGAAACCGGTGGATCAACGCAGGGTGACCATGATCTGTTCGTAGCCCCTCAGCGCGAAGCGGGCCCGAAGCTTCGGTTCGGCCGTCAGTTCGAGATGGGGGAACCGTCGAATCAGGCGACCGAGGGCCAGCTGGCCCTCGGTGCGGGCCAGGGCCAGGCCCAGGCAGTGGTGCCCTCCGCAACCCGGAGAACCGACCCCTGCTCGTGCAGCGCCAGCGGGCCGCCATCAACCGCACAACCAGGATCATCGAGGCCGTTGCCGAGCAGCTTGGACAGGAGATACTCGGCGGCGCACGCAATGCGGCCGAGCTGATCGTGGCCTACGACACCGGTTTGGGGCTGCACAACCTGATCGATCCCGCGTCGGCCCGACCCGGGTTCTCCGAGACCCTGCTCACGCTGCGCCGCCTCTGGACCAGCCAGGCGTGAGCAGACGCCTTCAGCAGTCTCCGGTGGTGGTCCACTCGATCATGGTTTGCGCCGTCGGCCGATAGGAGCAGTAGGCGCCGGTGCGAACATGGGCCTGCAGGTGCTCGGCCAGGTCGGGTGATGCCTCGCCGATGGCCTGGAGGGCACGGTAATGGCCTTGGTCACGCTCACCCGGGCCCGCTCGTGGTCCGACGGCATGTTTCTGATGCGCCCGGCCAACCCGATGTCGGTGGTCAGGGTGTCGAGCAGGGTCTGCTGCTCGACCTGCAACAGTTCCAGGCGTGCGGGGTCGTTCCAGTCCTCGGCCTCGGCGATCTCCGAATCGAGCTGGATGAGGCGCTCCCGGTACTGGCCGAGGGCGATGTTATCGATGACCGGCTCGGTCACCGTCCCCCGACCGGGCAGTTCGTTGGTGTCCTGACCCTGATGGCCGGGGCGGCGGTTGCGGGCCGTGGCCAGGTCGAGAGCCTCGATGTCGCCGCCTGGTTGCCGGATCAGGTCGACGAGGTAGTCCAGGCCAACACGGTGGGGATATGGCGATCGTCGTCGCCATGGATCACCCGCCACACCTGGTTGTCGCGGATCAGGGCGGCCTTCATTGGGGCGGCGTGTGGTTGATCGACTGCCACCCACCCCGGCTGGGCGAGCGGTGGGGTCAGCAGGTGGAGCGAGTGCTGGGCCAGATCCCGGGGCTGGCTGATCGACTCCTGACGGACCCGGTCGATCTCGTCGGCGCCCAGAGCGTCACTGGTGTCGGCCCACACCTTCTCCCCGGTGGCAGCGATGAATGGTACGTGGACGGCCCCCACCGCGGCCCGGAGGGCGTCGGAGCGGATCAGTAGGCGGGCGGCGTCGGTTCGGTTGCCGGCATTGTTCAGGAGGGCGGCGACGATAACGGCGGCCGGGGACACCCCCCACCCGGCGTCAAGGTGCTCGAAGTG
>Ga0316190_10002157_pt1 | contig 14239 bp, 11 predicted proteins | sample Eddworburrow2_MG_FD_204929 | JGI IMG/M metagenome (GOLD analysis project Ga0316190, IMG submission 204929) | Coastal sediment microbial communities from Maine, United States - Eddy worm burrow 2 | ecosystem: Environmental > Aquatic > Marine > Coastal > Sediment | place: USA: Maine | collected... | reverse complement strand
CGTCGAACCGCTCCGCCTGGCCGCCAGAGTCGGCGTCGGTTTCCGCAAGCCTGACAGCAGTATTCCGGATCTCGTTGCCGGCGTCGCCGAGCCCGTTGCTCAACTCGGCAACATCCGTCGCGAATTCCGTCGCTCGCCGGAGGACCTTCCGCATTGCCTCGTTCTTCGCTTCAAGGTAGCAGTGAGTAACGAGATCGACGTCCAGGAGCACGGCCTTGCACACGGCCTGGACCGTCTCGCATGCCGCTCGTCCCTCGTTCCCCGCCTCTTCGCAGATTCGACTGATGAACTGATTGAGCATTTTGCTGTAGCTGCCGACGTACCAGCTGGGTGCCAGACCGACTCGCGCATGCGTACGGCCTATCTTGTCCGCCTTGTTGAAATAGGAACTCTTGAAGTCCCCCCCGAACAGCTCCTCTAGCCAGTGCTGTTTTTGCGAGTCACGCGCGCGCTGGATCGACGCGTCATCTTCGAAGAGCGCCTTGAATTCGGGATAGGCCAGTATGTGCTCGTAGAAGCGCTCGAGCATATTGTCGATTTCCGGCTCTATATACTTCCGTGCTTGCTGCAGCTCGACGATATCGTTGTCGCCGATTTCCATGAACCGGAGGCGGTCTTCGATGAGTTCCGTGTACGGCATCGGCGTGTCCTCGCGTTTACGACCGTCGGCCGCGGGTTTTTGACTCACTTATCCACATTAACCGTACCAGCCCGGGGTTTTAACCGAGATACGTAAAAAGGCCTACATGATGGCGCCGGGCGCCTCCAGGACAGTATCAGGCCTCGGCCCACGCCTTCTTCAGCCAGGCCTTGACGTCCTTGTCGACGTCGGCCGGCTTCTCGAGCCGTACCCGGTGCGAAACCATGGCATTGAAGCTGCCGGACTTCTCCAGCCGACCTGCGGCTTTTTCGTCCTTGAGATTGAGGCCGAGATCGACGCGCGTCCTGGTCGATGGCTGCACGATCGCAAACTGCTTGTTGCGTCGTAGACTGACGTAGGTTTTCTTCGGCGCGATCTCGACGTCCTTGCCCAGCGAACCAGCCGCCTCGATGACGGCATCGTAAATCGGTTTGAGGCTCTCCTTGGGTCCGGAGTACTGCGCCGCTACCAGGTCGGTCCCGCCCTCCGCTTTGCTGCCGGCGTCACTCTTCAACAGCTTGTGAGCGACGAGGTTGGCGTAGCCGTGAGTAAGACCGTGGTCGGCCTTCAGCGCCTTGACGATTTGACCGTGTTTCTCCGCGCCGGTCTTTTTCGCGATACCGAGCCATTGCTCGAGCGTTTTACCGGTTTTCGATTTCATGTTGGCGATCATCGTGGCCGCCATGTCGTCGGGTGATGCAGGCATCGAATCGTCTCCTCGTTTATTCGGCCTTGTCGAGCGGCCAGTTCTCGGCGCGCATTGTTTTCGGCATCAGCGGCGCCATCAGCGAATACAGGGCGAGCGTGATCCTCGCACCGAACATCACCTTGCCGGTCTCGACGTACGCCTTGAAGTTATCGACGATGAAGCGCGAGCCGCTCGCCATCGACTTCTCGCTCTTCGAGCCCGCGAGTACCTGCTCGGTGATGAGGGAAAACTCGGTGCCACCGTCTTTCTCTTCGAGCGTATACGTCACCCGTGACGGCGGATCGGGCAACGCCGTCAGCCGGAAGGTCGTGACGAGACGGTGCGGCGGGTCCATCTCGAGGATGCGCCCGATGACGGCGACGGCCTTGCCCTGGTTGGAGGCCACGCGGTACGGGTTGCCCGCAGCGAGCCCGGGCGTGTCCCAGGATCCGTTCCAGAAAAACGGCCGTGGCCTGGTCGTATCGACGAGTTCGGACCACACGGTCTCGATGGGTGCGTTGATCAGTACTTTATAGACCTGCTTGTCCGCATACTTGTTCTCGTTCATTTGCTTTGCTTCCCCCCGCTTTCGTTGTCCCGATGCCGCGTTTCGGCAATGTACTTGATGCGTGTCAATTGTCCCGCCCAGTACGCGCTGTACTCCGTCGTCCAGCGCTCGTGGATCATCTGTATCGGCACCGCGTTGAAATACAGCTTCCGAGTACGGCCAACCTTCTCGGAAACGACCAGGTTGGCCTCTTCCAGGACGGCCAGGTGTTTCATCACGGCGATCCGGCTGACGTCGAATTCGCCGGCCAGCACACCGACGGCGATGCCAGGCTGGTCTTTTACGATATCGAGCATGCGCCGGCGGCTTGCGTTGCCGAGCGCCTGGAATACCGCATCCATATCGTGATCATCTAACATGTAACTAATAGGTTACATTTTTTCCAGCCCATGTCAATCGTATTCTCTGTAGGAGCGGGCCCCGGCCCGCGAACCGGTACGCGTAACTACGAATGGTCCTCAAACCCGCCCGGCTCCGAGAATCGCGATCACATGGCACGCTCCGACAGAAAACAGGCCGCGGCGAAATTCCGCCGCGCCATCGCGCGCAGCAACGAGCTGCACTCGAAATACCTCGACGACCCTGCGTTGTTCGAGTCCTACGATCGGTTCACCCGCTGGCAGCTCGACTACATGCTGCCGTTCTTCTCCGACCTGCTCGGACCCGAGGGATACGCGGAAGCGGTCGACTTCATCGTCAGCGATCTCGCGGGCGTCGCCATCAGCGACCGCGACCGCGACATCGAACGCGCGACGCCTGTGATCGTGAGAAGCCTGCCGGGGCATCCGCTCCAGACCGCCGCGGCCGCCGTCGAACTCAACGCGCGGGCCCTCGAGATCAACCTGGGCATCTGCCGCGAGCTGCTGGTCGACGGCGAGCTGCCGCCGCGCATCGACGAGCAGGATTACTTCGCTGCCTGCCGCAAGATGAGCTCCTATGACGAGTGCATGGAGCTCGTGCAACTTGCGGTCGATCTCGGCGAGACACTCAAGAAACTCGTGCGCGTGCCGCTGATCGGCGGGCTGCTAAGGACGATGCGCAAGCCCGCGCATGCGGCAGGCTTCGGCGCCCTGCAGGAGTTCCTCGAGACCGGCTACCTGACGTTTCGCCGGATCTCCGACATCGACCGGTTTCTCCAGCACCTGCGCGAGCGTATGGACCAGGTCTTCAGGCAAATCTACCACTCCGACTAGGCCATTCGCACCGAACTCTCGCGGCGCTCGTCAGGACGGGTTGCCGGCAGCAGCTCGTATTCTGGCTCGACGATCTCTAAAGAAGCGCAGCGGTCCCTTACTGTTCCGCCGAGTTAATCGTCGTCAACTTCGAATTGCCCGGTCAGCCTGCGCCATACATGTGACCAGCTCAGGCCGATCGCGAGCATCACGGACAGGATGATCAGGATGACCCAGGTGAACGCCGAGACCGACTCGATGCGTAACACGCCGAAGTCGATCAGCAGCCACACCAGGCCACCGAACAGCAGCGCTTCGAGAATCAAACCAAAGGTGCCCATCGAGCGTTGCGTTGCCGTCAACAGGATGACCCAGCCGATCAGTACGACGATGCCGACGACAAAATGCTCAGGACCGAGGCCGCTGTTGGAGAAGCCACTTTTGAGCCAGTGTGCGTAGGACCAGCCGCTGGGATTGTAGGTGGCAAGGACCAGCACCAGGGTGGCGACCAGGCGCAATGCGAATCCGCCCCAGTTGAATTCTGCCGATGTGCGACGGCCACCGGATCGGACGGTTTCGTTGGTCTTGTTCATTATGCGGCCCTTTTCGAATGGCTCGATGTTTTGCGACCCTGAATCCTAGCGAAAACCGGGTAGTGGTTGCCAGCAAATTGACCGCTTGCACGGTCGAACGTGATGTGGAAAGGTCATGCGCCTGTCCGGCGGCGCGGTGCCCATGAAACGACTCCTCCCACTCCTTGTCATCTTCGCAGCCGCCTACTTTTACCAGGCACTCAACGGCTCGCACGATGGGTCGCTATCTCGAGAGGCGCCGACGGCCGCTACCGGCGCGCCGGCCTACAGTCCGGCAGCCACCACCGCACTTGTCGACGGCCGCCAGGCAAAAGGCTCGGGCACCGTGGTGCGGGTGCTGTCCGACGATAACGACGGCAGCCGGCACCAGCGATTCATCCTGCGGCTTGCCGGCGGAAGAACTCTGCTGATAGCGCATAACATCGACCTGGCCCCGCGGATTCCCGGAATCCGCAAAGGAGACACGGTCGAGTTCTACGGTGAATTCCGTTCTAATCCCGAGGGAGGTGTGATTCACTGGACTCATCACGACCCGCAGGGCCGGCATCCCGGCGGCTGGCTGCGACACAAGGGCAGGACGTACCAGTGATGCCCCCGAAGACAACCGATAGCGGAATTTGGTGAATCAATGAAGCTGTTCAAGACTCTGTTACTGCTGTGCCTCGTATCCGGCTGCGCGGAAGATCCCGGTCCCGCCGAATCCCCCGTGTCATTGGAAGCCAGCCTGATACTGGTAAATGGCCGCGTGTACACACTCGACTGGGAAGAACCCCGTCCGGACGGCACCGCCAGTCCGGAGGCGCCACGTGATTCGGCCGGCTGGTATCCCGATGCCCAGGGCGTCGCGATCCGGGACGGCGAGATCCTGTTCGTGGGCAGCAGCACCGATGCAATGCAGTTCGAGGGCGACTCGACCCGGGTCGTCGACCTCGGTGGCGCCACGGTAGTCCCGGGACTGGTCGATTCACACACGCACGTCTTCGGACTCGGGGCGCTGCTTGACCAGGTCAACCTGGTCGGCGTCGACACCGAAGAAGCCGCCGTCGAGATGATCGTCGAACGCGCGAAATCCGTGCCGAAAGGCGAGTGGATCGTGGGCCGCGGCTGGGACGAAGGCGCGTGGGCGAACCGCTATCCCGACAAGGCTTTGCTGACACAAAAAGTCCCCGACCACCCGGTCCTGATGGACAGCCTGCACGGTTTTGCCGGCTGGGGTAACCAGTTGGCGCTCGATCGAGCCGGCATTACCGCGGACTCGCCGGTGCCCGTTGGCGGAGAGATGCGCCTGGGAGAAGACGGCGAGCCGAGCGGCCTGTTCCTGAACCAGGCCGTCGAAATGCTGCGCTTGGCCGTGCCGGAGCCATCGCCGGAGACCCTGGCCAAACAGGTCCTGCTCGGCCTCAACCGCATGGCGGCGGACGGCTACACCGCGGTCCACGAGGCCGGCCTCGATTCGCGCCAGATGCACGTGCTCGAGGAACTCGAAGCAGCCGGCAAACTGCCCATTCGCGTTTACGCCATGCTGTCGCTGCGCGACGAAGAGCTGGTGCGAAAGTGGCTCGCGAAGGGCCCCGACGCCGATAGCGACAGCATGCTGGTCACGCGAACCGTCAAAGCCTATTACGACGGCGCGCTGGGGTCGCGGGGCGCGCGCCTCCTATACGACTATGCGGACAAACCGGGTCACCGCGGCGTCAGTGGCGACGAATACGGCTTCAACGTCGCGCTCAACGCAGAGGCCATGAAAGCCGGCTTCCAGATTGCGATTCATGCCATCGGCGACGCGGGCAATCGCGAAGCGCTGGACATCCTCGAAGCCGTGTTCAGGGAAGACCCGTTAACCGCCGCAAACAGGCATCGCATCGAACACGCCCAGGTAATCAGTCCCGAAGACCTGCCGCGCCTGGGCCGACTCGGCATTATCGCGTCGATGGAACCGCCGCACGCGATGGAAGACAAGGCGTGGGCCGAGCAACGCCTCGGAGCGGAGCGAATCCGCGGCGCTTACGCCTGGCGGTCGCTGCGCGAGGCCGGTGCCAGCCTGACCTTCAATTCCGACAACCCCGGGTCGGATCACGACATCTTTTACGGCCTGCACTCGGCGATCACCCGGCAGGACAAGGACGGGCAACCCGAGGGCGGCTGGTACCCCGGGCAGAGCGTGACGGCCGAGGAAGCGCTGCGCGCCTACACCGCCTGGTCCGCCTGGGCGAGCTTCCGGGAAGACGAAACCGGCATTATTGCTCCGGGCCGCTGGGCGGACCTGACCGTCATGGATATCGATCCGTTCGCGGTCGCCGACCAAAGCCCCGGCCGGTTGCTGGACGGGCAGATCGGCATGACGATCGTCGACGGCAACATCGTTTACGAGAGATAACGCTTGGCCTCATCGCTGGATGCCTTCGACAGGCTGGTTCTGAAACGGCCCGCGATCACGCTGGCCGTAATTGCCCTCGTAATCGCTTTTTTTGGCTATCACGCGCCGGACTTCAGGCTCGATGCATCTGCCGATTCGCTGGTGCTCGAAAACGATAAAGCGCTCAAATACTACCGTTCGATTCGCGCGCGTTACGGTTCGGACGATTACCTGATCGTCACGTACACGCCGGAACAGGACCTGTTCAGTGATGCGGTCCTCGCGGACCTGGAGGCCCTGCGTGACGAAATAGCGGCCATGGAAAACGTCGAGTCGGTGGTCAGCCTGCTGGACGTGCCGCTCATCCAGAGCCCGCCGGTCAGCCTCGACGAACTGAGCGGGAACGTGCCGACGCTCGAAAGTCCCCGAACCGACAGGGCGCTGGCGCGGGAGGAATTCCTCTCCAGCCCGATGTATCGCAACCTGCTCATCAGCCCGGACGGGGAAACCACGGCGATACAGGTCAACTTCCACCAGGACGAGACCTGGCACCGCCTGCTGCAGCAACGCAACGAGCTGCGCGAAAAGAGCCTGAACAGTGAACTCTCCGGGGAGGAGCAGGCAACCCTCGACTCGGTTTCAGCGCAATTCGACGCTCACAGCCTGAAATTACGGGACCAGCAGAGCGACGACATCGCCGAGATCCGCAGCATCGTCGATCGCCACAGCGACACGGCGGAGTTGCACCTCGGCGGCGTGCCGATGATCGTCTCCGATTCGATCGATTTCATCCGGCACGACCTGGTGACATTCGGTATCGGCGTGCTGTGCTTCCTGGTCGTTATCCTGTCCGTCGCATTCCGAAAACCGCGCTGGGTCATCCTGCCCATGCTGGCATGCGGGGCGGCCGGCGTCGTCATGGTCGGCTTCCTCGGCCTCGTGGACTGGCCGGTTACGTTCGTCTCGTCCAATTTCATGTCGCTGTTGCTGATCCTGACGCTGTCGCTCGCTATCCACCTCGTCGTCCGCTACCGGGAACTGCACGAAGAGTCGCCGGATGCCGGCCAGGAAGAACTGGTCAGGGAGATGGTGCGGGCGAAGACCGTGCCGTGCCTTTACACGGCGATCACGACGATGGTCGCCTTCGGTTCCTTGCTGTTCAGCGGGATCAGGCCCGTCATCGATTTCGGCTGGATGATGGCCACGGGTATCGTGGCCGCCTTCCTGCTGGTCTTTACGCTGATGCCAGCCGCCCTGATGTTCCTGAAGCCGGGAGACCCGCACCGACGCAATGACCTGACCGACAGGATCACTCACTTCTTCGCTGAGCAGATCCAGGCCCGCGGCCCCGGTATCCTGGCGGCAGCCGGAGTCCTCGCACTGCTCAGCATCGCGGGTATCAGCTTTCTCAGCGTGGAAAACCGCTTTATCGATTACTTCAAGGAATCGACCGAGATCTACCGCGGCATGGAAATCATCGACCGCAAACTCGGTGGCACCACCCCGCTGGACGTGATCATCGACGCCCCGGCCGGGTTTTTCGAACGCCAGCAGGAAATGCAGGAAGACCCGCTGCTTGCCGAGTTCGGCATGGACGACGCGGAGAGTGGCGGCATCACCTCGACCAGCTACTGGTTCAATGCCAACAGGTTTGCAGACATATCGGAGGTACACGAGTACCTGGATTCGCTGCAGCAAACGGGCAAGGTGCTGTCTCTCCACACCGCCATCGAAATGCTCAGGCAAGTGGAGGAAGAGATCGTATCCGACAATTTCGAGCTCTCGATCCTCTACAAGAAGCTGCCGGACAGCATCATGGAGACGCTCATTCGTCCGCACATGTCGGAAGACGGCAACCAGATACGATATGCAATACGCGTCTTCGAGTCCGACCCGTCACTCGAACGCAACGTACTAATGCAGGACATCCGCAACCGGCTTACCGGCGCAATGGGATACGACGAAAGCCAGGTACACCTTTCGGGCATGCTGGTGCTCTACAACAACATGCTGCAGAGCCTGTTCCGCTCGCAGATACTAACCATCGGCGTGGTATTTCTTGCCATCCTGTTCATGTTCGCCCTCCTGTTTCGCGATATTAAATTGGCCGGAATCGCGATCCTTCCAAACGTGTTCGCGGCATTACTCGTGCTCGGTTTGATGGGATGGCTGAGCATCCCGCTCGACCTCATGACGATTACCATTGCGGCCATCAGTATCGGCATCGCCGTCGACGATACGATCCATTACGTTCACAGGTTTACCCGGGAGTTCGGCAAGGACCAGGACTACTGGGCGGCGGTGAACCGCAGTCATGGAAGCATCGGCCGCGCCATGTATTACACGTCGATTACGGTGACGCTCGGCTTTTCCATCCTGGCACTCTCGGATTTCGTGCCAACCATCCACTTCGGCTTACTGACCGGTTTCGCGATGTTGATCGCGCTGGTGGCCAACCTGACGCTGCTGCCGCTGCTTATCGTGCGCTTCAAACCACTCAGAACGAGCTACTCGTCTCAAGGATAAATTGCGCGTGGCGTATGTCCGCCGGGCCGTCGAGCGGATATGCGACATCGATGTGCAGCATGCTGCCCCGCGACGAACGCGAGTTGCCAATGCGCAGTCCCACACCGACATCGCGTAACAGCCCGAGGTCCGCGTCGGGCGTCCCATACACGCCCCACGCCCTGCCGACATCAGCGAACATTACCGCGCCGACACGGAACAACCGGAATGGATACCAATCGGTATAAAATCGTTGCTCGAGCGTGAGTATCGCGACCGCTTTAGCCGCCTGGTAGCGCATCGGGTAGCCTCGCAATCCATTGTCGCCGCCGATCGTCAGCTGTTCGTCGGTATCCGGCTGTTCGGCAACCGCACCGCTCAGTTCTGCATACAGCAGACGTTTTGGCGACTGGCGGTGATACCAGCGCGCCCCGGTCTCGAATCGATAGCTGTCCGGATCCCGCGACGCCTGGCGTCCGCGCAGCCCGCCATGCAACATCAACGTATCGCCGAACAACCTGGCGCTGCGCTGTGCGTCGAGCGCATACACCCAGGCGTCGTCGTCGGACCCCAGCGCGGTACTTGCATAGCCGAGCCGGGCCGCAACCCGCGAGCCGAGAAAGCGATCTTCGATTCGCGCGATATTGTCGGCATTCCGGGTTTGCTCAAAATGATTTTCGAGCCATTCCCAGGCAACGAACGGATAGACATCACGACGATCTGCCGGCGCGTACGGTGAAATCTGCATGTCGTCGACAGCATCGAAGCTGTGCGCGTCATAGCCCAGACCAATTTTGTACCTGGACACATGATCGTGGACCAGCCCTTCGGACCAGCCGTGGAACACCTCGAATCGCCGCACGTCGTGGCGGACCTCATCGTAGACTTCACCCAGCTGGTACAGCGGGTCGACCTGGTCGAAACTTTCGATGAATACGCCACCCGCACGACGCGCGTTGAGGGCATAAAACGGTTGTTCCAGCAAGAGCCTGTACGACGAACCATCGTCCGCGCGCGCCGTCGACAAGTCGAGCTGCATCCGGCTGGCACCCAGCTGGTTGTCCCGGTAACCGAAGTAGGCCTGGTTGCGTTCGACCCGGGATTTGTAACCTATTTTGACATCCGAACCGGTGCCAAGCAGGTTCGCCTCCTCGAATTCGAAGCCGCCGGTACTTGCGCCGCCTTTGTGACTGAAGGAGATTTGAGGGGACAGCGTCCACGTGTCTTCAGTGAGTACTTCCAGGTCGACTTCGCCGTTCTCCAGCTGTATCGGCCTGATCTCTGCGGTCTGAATATACTTGTTGGTGCGCAGCAGGCGCTCGGTCTCGGCAATGGCATCCTGTGTATAAGGGTCGCCGCTATGCACCAGCAGTTGGCGACGAATCACATTCTCTCGCGTTTGAATATGCAGGGTATTTGCAATGCGGTAGAACAGCCCATTCTCCTCCGGGTCGTTCTCATCAAAAATATCACCGTTCCTGATCCGGATATCGCCGAGAACCGTATCGAGTTGCTCCAGCTGCTCCGGGGACAGCGGATCCGGATCGGTCGCCGCAGTTATCGTCAGCGTGGCATGTTCGAGTGCGGGTGCGGGCTCTGCCAGCGCGGCTGTCTGTGTACCGGCGCAGCACAGTAGCGCGAGCATGACACCTGCCGGATCACGGTGAAAAAAATGCTTGCCCACCATACGGATACGCCTCCCCGACATGCCGAATCCCGACCGCATACCGGGATCGATCTCGCACTGTTCATTCGTTAGAGCGGTTCGCATGGCAAATCCTTCGAGGAGCGGTCGGAATCTCGGCCGGGCGGCGAAGGATTTCGCGACATTCGCTCTCTGACCTAGACAATGGCCGCCAAGCCGGTATACAGGCCGGCTTTGCTGCGATGCAGGAGACGAACTGAAATGCAGTTAGCAATCAACACCCTTCGCGGCCATCGCCTTTTCGGCCTGATCTATTTCCTCGCGCCGGTCCTGGTCACCGGACTGGGGTTGCGCGTTGCCTTGCTGCTGAGGACCTGGCCTGAGGTAACTCACGGCCCGTCGATCGCCGCGTCATTGCTCATCGGCATTTTCACTGACGCGGTATACGCGAGTTATTTGCTGCTGCCGTTCGCCGTCTACCTGGTGCTTGCCCCACAGCGCCTGTTCCGCTCCACGCCCCATCGGCTGCTCATGGTGCTCGCCGTGGCACTCGAGGTCTGGTTGCTGATCTTTACCTTCGCATCCGAGTGGATCTTCTGGGACGAATTCGGTGTGCGTTTCAATTTCATTGCCGTGGACTATCTGGTCTACACGCAGGAAGTCATCGACAATATCCTGGAATCCTACCCGGTGTATCCGTTACTCCTGGCTTTCGCCATCGCTGCCATTGTTGGCGCACTGCTCATAGCAGCGATGCCATGGTTTCGTAACTGGCAAACGACCACCACCCCGTGGCGCTCACGGCTCAAGGTCGGGCTGCCACTACTGCTCATTCCGGTGGCCGCGACGGCGTTCATGAACCAGGGCGATTTGCCGCGTTTCGAGAATCGCTATCTCCAGGAAATCTCCCACAACGGTGCCTACTCATTCTTCGCCGCGTTCCGCAACAATGAACTCGACTATCATGACTTCTATCTCGATATTCCTGAACGGCTGGCGAACGAACGAATTCATGACCTGATCGCCCAGGAAGGTAACAGCTTCCTGGCGAAGGCGTCCGCTGCACCTGAGTACAGGCACGTTCCGGGCGGGCAGGAGCGCCACTACAACGTCATCCAGATCGTCATTGAAAGTCTCAGCGCCGACTTCCTGGGCAGTTTCGGCAACACGGATGGACTCACTCCGAACCTGGATGCGCTCGCTGCGGAAAGCCTGCAGTTCACCAACCTGATGGCGACCGGCACGCGCACGGTCCGCGGCATGGAATCGCTGACTCTCTCTGTACCGCCGACGCCGGGACGATCGATTGTAAAGCGGCCCGCCAACGACGTGCTGGAGTCCAGTGGTACGGTATTTAGCGCCAAGGGCTACCAGCCGCAGTTCTTTTACGGCGGTTACGGCTACTTCGACAACATGAATGACTTCTTCTCCCGCAACGGTTTCGTCATCCACGATCGCGGAACCGAGCCGGACGAAGACGTCGAGTTCTCCAACGCCTGGGGCGTGAGCGACGAGGATCTGTACGACTGGGTATTGGCCGACGCCGATCGCCTGCACGCCGCGAAGCAGCCGTTTTACGATTTCGTCATGACGACATCGAATCACCGTCCCTACACGTATCCCGAAGGCCGCATCGACATCCCATCGGGCACCGGCCGCAACGGCGCAGTCAAGTACACCGACCACGCCATCGGTGAATTTATCGCGGCCGCTCGGGAAAAGCCGTGGTTCGCCGACACAATATTCGTCATCGTCGCAGACCATTGCGCGTCGAGCGCCGGCAAGACCGCCCTCACGGTTGCGAACTACCGTATCCCCATGCTGGTGTACGCACCGGACATCGTCGAACCGGGTACGGTCGACACCCTGGCCAGCCAGATAGACGTCTTGCCCACGCTGTTCAGCCTGCTCGGCTGGTCATACGACAGCGAATTCTTCGGCAAGGATCTGTTCCAGGTACGAAGCGACGAAGGCCGCGCACTAATCGGAACCTACCAGAGTATCGGTCTTCTGGATCCCGACCGTCATCTGACCGTCCTGGAACCGGGCAAGCGCGCGGAAAGTTTCGACTACCAACCGCTCACCGGCGCCCAGGTTGCAAGCGTCGAAACTCCGGCAGCACTGACTGACACGATCGCCTTCTACCAGAGCGCCGCAGATCTCTATGCGGCGCGTGCCGGGCATGCGACGTTGTGAAGCTCCGCCCGAATTGGGCGTGCGTATCCCTGACCGCGCTGTTGCTGGGAACGGTGGTCGTCGTCGCCATGACAACGACCGTCGACATGCGCATCTCCGACGCAATCTTTGCCGCGAGCGGCAATAGCTGGCCGCTGCCGCACAGTGGCTGGACGCGTGTGGTCGGGTACGAAGGACCCAAGTACCTGGTCATTGCTTTGGCGATCGTCCTGATCACGGGCCTCGCGCACCCGGGCCTGCTCAGGCGCATCCGCCTCGAACCGCGCGAAGCCGTCTACCTGCTGGCCTGCCTCGCGCTGGTGCCGGCGTCGATCGGCGCGCTCAGATCCCAGTCGGGCATTGCCTGTGCGAGCCAACTCGTACGATATGGCGGTGATATCCCCGACTGGCTCGGCCATTTCACCATGACCAGGTTGCTCGCCGACAATGGCCTCCACGGTTGCTTCCCGTCAGGCCATGCGAGCGGCGGTTTTGCGCTCCTTGCTCTCGGCATGCTGGACCGCAAGCCCGCAACCCGACGTACCCTGTGGCTGGGTGCCATGCTGTACGGCAGCTGGATGGGAACTTACCAGCTCCTGCGTGGCGCGCATTTCCTGAGCCACGTTCTTGTTTCGGCATTACTGGCGCAGCTGATCGTTGTCGTGCTTGCACGTTACATACTTTGACAGCGTGCTGCGACGCCTACTCTGCGACCGTCGCTTTGGCCGGCTCCACGCCCCGTCGGTATGCCGGGAGCGAGTGAACTGGGTTCACTGTCCCCTGGTCGTGGTTGGTGCAGAGGCCGAGACGCGCGACATCACCGATAAACAGCATCGCCGGAGCCTCGACGCGATGCGCTTGTGCCAGCAGGGTGAGCTGCCCGAGCGTGCCGCGGATGATGCGTTGCTCCCGTGTAGTGCCGCGCTCGACTATCGCAATGGGTGTGCCGGCGGGCCGGCCGTGCCCGATGAGCTTGTCGACAAGATCGGGGAATCGCCGCACGCCCATGTACACGGCTAGCGTCTGACGGTCGCGGGCCAGCGACGGCCAGTCCAGCGTGTCAATGGAGTTCTTCCCGTGCGCCGTTACGAACACGACGGACTGGGCGGCGTCGCGGTGCGTGAGCGGTATGCCCGCAGCCGCGGCACAGCCCGCAGCCGCCGTGATGCCCGGAACGACGCGGTACGGAAGCCCGGCATCCTCGAGCGCCTGTGTTTCCTCGCCTCCGCGGCCGAAGATGAACGGGTCGCCGCCCTTCAAACGGCAAACGCGCTTGCCGCTCGAGACCAGCTCCACCAGCAGCGCGTTGATGCTCTCCTGGCCGTTCGCCTTGCAGCCGGGTTTCTTGCCGACCGGTATTACCTCGGCATCGCGCCTCGCAAGCGCGAGTATTTCCGCAGACACCAGGCGGTCATGTACGATGACGTCCGCACTTTGCAGGGCCTGCAGCGCCGCCAGCGTCAGCAGGTCCGGGTCGCCGGGCCCGGCGCCGACCAGCCACGCCTCGCCGCCAACCGGACGTGGCGATTCGAGCATCGACGCGATCAGTTCCGCGGCGTTCGTCACCTTCCCCGTTCCGGCAACCTCGAAGAAGCGTTCCCAGAATGCTCTCCGCCCCGCCAGCCCCGTGATCCTCGCCCGCACTCGCCCGCGCCATTCTCCCGCAAGCTGCGCGATGCGGCCGAGGCCCGCCGGCAACAGCGACTCGATGCGGGCACGAATCTGCCGCGCAAGAACCGGGGCGGCTCCACCGGACGACACGGCAACCACGAGCGGACTGCGGTCGACGATGGCGGGCGTTATGAACGAGCACTCCGGCAGGTTGTCGACCGAGTTGCAGAAAACCTGGCTCTCAGCGGCCGCTTCGGCGACGCGGCGCTCCACCGCGGGTACGCCG
>Ga0316190_10002156_pt1 | contig 14249 bp, 12 predicted proteins | sample Eddworburrow2_MG_FD_204929 | JGI IMG/M metagenome (GOLD analysis project Ga0316190, IMG submission 204929) | Coastal sediment microbial communities from Maine, United States - Eddy worm burrow 2 | ecosystem: Environmental > Aquatic > Marine > Coastal > Sediment | place: USA: Maine | collected... | reverse complement strand
GATCATCCACGACATGCCGACGAGCGTGGTGCCGACACCGATCGCCACGGGGCGCCACCACGTGGTGGCCAGCACTCGACCGAGGATCATCCCGGCACAGAGGAACGCAAGCCACGGCAGCAACGGATGTGTCCCGTTCACGAACACTCCGAACGCATGGTCGCGGAGCGAACCCTCGTCGGGATCGGTGAGCCACGCGGTGCTCACCCCGTCGCCAGTGCGCTCGAACCTCCAGGAGCGGATTCCCGCACCGGCGACAGCAGCGAACACACCGAGCAGGAGTAGCCATCGGCTGCGCCAGGTGAAGACCGCTGCGGCGATGATGAACATCGCCCCGTAGTAGGGGAGGATCGTGCCGGGCCAGATCTCGTCGAGGAGGAGGCCGGTGACATAGAGCAGGAGACCGCGTCGGACGAGTCGCCAACGCTGGTCGGTGATGCGGTCGTCGACTCCGGCTCGGTGGTCGGCGACCGTCCGACGGGTCATCAGGGTCACCCCCACGCCGGCGACGAGCACGAAGGTCGCAGCGAATCGTGTCGAGAGCGGGCCATCCCACGGGTTGAAGAGATCGGCGGCCCAGCCGTCGCCGACGTCGCCGCCATCGCGCAGGATCAGGTAACCGTGGAAGTTCATCACGACGACGCCGATGAGGGCAACCGCCCTGACGACGTCGGGTCCGGCGAGGCGGCTCGACACCGCTCGAGCGGAGACGGTCGTCGCCGGACTGTTCACTGCCAGTTGTATTCGTCGACGATCGTGACCGTGAGCGGACGTTGCAGATCGACCCATGATCCGATCTCGGGTACCGCCGACCCTGCCGGCACGAAGCCCATCGAGGTGTGCATGTGCGGCGCCTCGTGGAGCGCCAGACGCTCGCGGCCGAAGTGGAAGGGGCTCTGGCCGTCGGCCTGCGGCGCGACGCCGTTGGCCGATCCGGCACCGATCATCACCAGGTGTCCGTCACCGGCAACCGGCTGCTGACGGTAGCCGACACGTGCGCCAGCCGACACCGGCCGGATGTCGAGGACGTTGGCTGCGAGGTGGAAGAACGACTTGTCCCCGTGCCACAGTGCGGTGCCGAGGCGGACGCGGTAGGTGTGGCTCGCAGGGAGTGAGGCGGCGGTGTCCGGACCGATGTGGCTCACCCAGACCGGGAGGTCGGCATCGACGAGTTCGAGCGTCCGTTCGATCTCGCGGCGGTGGTCGTCGTCGGATCCCGCCAACGGAGGGTGCAGGCTGACACCGACGACGTCGAGCCCCGCAGCCCGTGCGGTCTCGACGAGCTCGACACCGCGACCGTACCGCTGCATCGACGACGTCAGCTTGACGAGCACCCGTCCCGCCCAACCGCGGAGTGCGTCGATGTGGGTCGTGTTCCCGACGGTGAGGACCGGGGCGGTCGAGTTCGGTGCATGGAGCGTCGGTGTGAGCACGACCGTGTGAAGCGTGTCCGGCAGGCCCGCCAGTTCGTGCACGGTGCCGACTGCAACCGTGTCGGAGAACTCGGCTGCGATGCGGGCAAGCTCGATTCGCCCGAACCCGTATCCGTTGCCCTTCACCACCGGGACGAGGCCGTCGATGCGGTTGACGACGCCTGCGACATGGCTGCGCCACATGGCGGTCCGCACGCTCAGCCGGATGGTCACCGTCACGACGGTACCGGGCGGAGACGACCCCCGCAGGACGGAATCCCGACTGTGTTGATCATATTTGTCAGCGATATCGTCGAGGTGGTGCGCCGGCTCGTCACCTTCCCCAATCCGGTCAACGAGACGTCCGCCCGCCTGGTCGCCGGATTCGTGGTGCTCGAGGCGTTGTTCTTCCTGGTTCTCCGCGACGGCTGGCTCCTCGTGCCGTTGACCTACGGGTTCGCCGCACGGGTCGCGACGGGTCCCATCCTGTCGCCGCTCGGCCAGTTCGTGACGAGGGTCGCGACGCCACGCGTCGAAGCACAGGTCCGACGGCGGAACCCGACGTTCCAGTCCCGCCAGGTGCCGGGCCCGCCCAAGCGGTTCGCGCAGGGCATCGGTCTGGGCTTCACCTCGGTCGCCTCGTTGGCCTGGATGCTCGACGCTCCGGTGGCGGCGTTCGCCGTCATCGGGATGCTCGCGGTGGCCGCGACCCTCGAATCGGTGTTTGCGGTCTGCCTCGGTTGCATCGCGTACAGCGCGATCTGGGGTTGCGCCGACTGCGATGACATCAGCGATCGGTTGCGTCAGGCGCTGGTCGAAGCCCGCCGAGAAGCCGATGTGACGGCGGACGTCACCGGGGCCGCACCGTCGGAGGATCCGGTCGACGCCCCGGCCATGCGCTGAGCCGTGGAACGATTGGTGCCCAGGTCCGGAGCCGCCAGATGCCGATCCAGACACCCCATCCGTAGGCGACGTCCGTCGGGGCGGCCCGTCCGCCGACGAGCAGCGACGCAACTGCGATTCGGCGTGCGCGCCGCGAGACCAGGGACGCAACCAGGATGATCGGCCACCACGTGCGCCGTACCGCCTGCGCGAACTGCCGACCGGCCGCCAGATGGCCCCTGAGCGCAAGGCCGATCGCCGCGGACGGAGGGACGTCGGCCAGCTTGGGGGCCAGCGCGGCCGAACTCCCGATGGCGAGGAGAACCGCCGCTGCCGGATGTCCGATCGCCAAGGCGGCCCAGACGCCGGCGGTCCATCCGTTGCATCGAACGGGGCTCAGCGCAGACGGGTGGCGGAGAGCCAGTGACGCCGCGGAACTCCCGTAGCCAGCGTGCTGGCGGAGGCGGGCGCGGATGTTCGGGCGCGGCTCGTGCCAGACCGTGCTCGTCGGTTCGTAGCGGCATCGCCAGCCTGCTTCGTCGAGTCGCCAGACGAGGTCGACGTCCTCACCGAACCGGAGGGTCGGATCGAACCCACCGATGCTGTCGAGCGCATCGACTCGAACTACGAGCGCGGCGCCGGGGACGTAGCTCACTCGTGTCCCCGCTCGGATACGGGCGGGCTCGCCGCCGAGATCGAGTGGTGAGCCGTCTTCTCCAGCGACGCGCGGAGCGACGAGTCCGACGGACGGGTCGTCGAAGTGGGGGAGGAGCGGGCGGAGCCAGATTGCTCGATCACCCGTCCCCACGTCGGCGTCGACGAAGGCCACGAGTGGTGTGTCGACCAGGGCCCGGGCGGTGTTTCGGGCGGTCGCTGGACCTTGGTTGTGGGCGAGACGTCGTGAGGCACCGGGGAGCGCAGGTACGGATCCGTCGTCGATGGTGATCCTGCCGTCGTCGTGCGCCCGATCGGTGGGAGACGTACGAAGCTGAGGAGTCACGATCGTCACGTCGTCCAGACCGAACCGGCCGGGTGCGGATGGGATCGGATGGATCGAACCCGAATCGACGAGCCGCTCGGCGAGCCTCGAGCCGCCGACGTCGTCTCCCCGTTCGAGTTGTCGAAGGACCTGTTCACCGGCCGCCGTCGTGCGGAACAGTCGCAGGGGTGAACCCGCCAACACCACCGAGCCGTACCGCGTCCAGGTCGAGTCGATCCGGTATCGCACGGGAGTGGGTCAGCTCGCGGACGTCGGGTCGGTGGTGTCGATCGGGCGCCAGCGCTCGATCTGGTGCACGAGATCCTCGACGAATGCAGCGATGAACTGTTCTCCTTCACGACCGGACGCGCCGTCGGGGTCACCGAGCACGCCGGTCGGGCTGACGCTGCGCACGCCCCGGTCGCGGAGCTCGGCGATCGTGGTGTCTGGTCCAGCAGCTGCACGTTCGAGCCGGACCAACCCAGGATCGATGGCGAGCATCATCGAGGTCTCGATCCGCCCGGCGTGGAGGTCGGCCGGTCCGCCGTCGCGCCGACGCGGCCACGTCGGCCACCACGACATCACCGTCCGGCCTTCGTCGGTCAGGGTCTGCACGGCGGTGGTGATCGCCGAATGATTGCCGCCGTGACCGTTCACGAGCACCACGCCTGCGGACCAGTCGGCGCTCCGAACGAGTTCGACCACCATCTTGGTCGTGGTGGCCGACCCGATCGACAGCGTGCCCGGGAACCCGGCGTGTTCGCCCGACGCGCTGACACTGATCGTCGGTCCGATCATCAAGCCGTCGGTGTGGTGGATGGCGCGACCACTGATCTCCTGTGCGATCAGGGTGTCGGTTCCGATCGGCAGGTGAGGTCCGTGTTGTTCGGTCGAGCCGACCGGAATCAGGACGATCGGCGCCAGTGTGCCGTCCGAGGAGCTGTTGGCGCGGACGGCACCGTCCACGTCGGCCCACGTCGCGTCCTCGAGGCGCATTGCCTCACTCCACCGTCTCGCCGAGGTAACCCCACTCCTGGAGTTGATCGATGATGCGGCGCGCGGCCGAGGGTGGATCGAGGGTGACGATCTCGGCACGGATGTCATCGCCGTCGATGTCGAGAATCGAGCGGACGCGCGACAGCGAATCACCCACCGGTGAGGGCAGCGAGCGCGCCCGAGGACGGTACGGGTGGATCTCGACCTCGGGCAGGCGCCCATGTGGTCCTCGGACGTTCGGGATCGAGCGCGTGCGAACGCCCAGCGATGCAGTGAGTGAGGCACGACGCAGCGACGCGACCGATCCTTCCACGGAGATCACGGCCGGAAACGGAACGTCCAGGACCTCACGACGGCCGCCATCGAGGCGGCGAACGACCCGCAGTGGCATCGGCGACTGGCCGCCGGACGCAACGGCGGACTCGACCTCGACGAGACCGAAGGCCTGGGCGGTTCCGAGTTCGGCTGCGAGGTAGGCAGGGACCGAACCCGTTCCTCGGTCGAGGGAGTAGTCACCACAGACGACGAGGTCGCTGCCGCGGGCATGCTCCGCCAGAGCAGTTGCGATCTGACGGCTGTCGAGTTCGGTGGACGCTTCGACGCGCAGGGCCGAACTCGCTCCGGTGGCGAGGGCGCGCCGCAGCGTGTCGTCGGCTTCGACCGGTCCGAGGCACAGCACGGTCACGTCGGTCGTCAGTCGGAGGGCGACTTCGAGTGCGGCCTCGTCGGCAGCGGACACCCCTGCCCAGCGCTCGTCGAGCTGGTGATCGCGGTCGACCGAGACCCACTTCCAGCAGACACTGACCTTCATCGAGGCCGGTCCGTCACGTGCGTTTGAAGACGACGCCGTGGCCGCCTTCGGGGTAGGTCCAGGTGATCGCGCCCTCTTCGTTGCACACCAAGTAGCAGCTGCCGCACTCGAAACACTGTTCGTAGTTGAACAGGATCCCGCCGTCGCTCGTGGGCACGAACAGGTTGGCCGGACACGCGACGACGCACCCGCGCGTCGAGCAATCGGCACAGATCGTGTCGTCGACGGTGATGTGGGCGCGCTCATGGATGTCGAAGCGTGTCGAGCCGATCAGGTCCTCGAACGACAGTTCTGGCCAGCGCTCGACGCTCGCGCTCATCCGAAGCTCCGGAGACCGTCGATCGCGTCCTGTGCGAGATCCTTGAGCCGGACGCCGGCCCGTTTGCGCTCTTCGTTCACGATGCGTCGCAGCCCGGGCTTCGGGGTCGGATTCTCGACGCGGAACATGCGCTCCACCGTATTGGCGATCATCTCCGGATACAGGTGTTGGACGCGATCGGACAGCACCAGCGACGGAGCGCGTCGCAGTTTGCGATGGTCACGGAGCACGAACGTGTCGCTGAGCCGACGCTCGTAACCGGCGAGACCGGCCGCGCTGGTGTCGTTCGCGGCGAGTGCTTCGGCAGCTGCTTCACCGGCGTACATCCCGCTCGCCATTGCGAAGTTCACGCCTTCGAGCCAGATGCCCGCGGCGAGGCACATGGCGGCGGCGTCGCCGGCGACGAGGAGGCCGTCTCCCGTCATCTTCGGCATCATCGACAGCCCGGCCTCGGGGATCACGTGGGCGGAGTACTCCTTGATCTCTCCGCCCTCGACGAGCGGGGCGATCCCGGGGTGGGCCTTGAGGTTGGCGATGATCTCCTCGGGCCGGAGCTTCTGGGCGGCCAGCTTCGGGAGCTTGAGCACTACACCCACGGCGAGCGTCTCCAGGTTGGTGTAGACGAAGCCGCCCCCGTTCACGCCCGACGTACCGCCGAGGATCTCGATGTCGACGCCCTCGCGGTCACGGACGCCGAATCGTTCGTCGATGACCTCCTTCGGCAGAGCGATGGTCTCCTTGACGCCGACGGTGTAGTTGGCTGCGTCGACCTCGCCGTAGAGGCCCGCCTCCTTTGCGAGGAAGCTGTTGACGCCGTCACAGGCGATGACGACGTCGGAATGCAGGTCGCCGTCGGGTCGGTCGGTGGAGACGCCGATCACGTGACCGCGGGAATCGCGCAGCAATCCGGTTGCCGTTGTCGAGCAGACCAGGATCGCGCCATCGGCCTCCGCCTTGCCGGCCAGCCAGTGGTCCCAGTCGGGTCGATATGCCGTTGCCCCGTTGTAGGGCGGTTTGCCCCAGGTGCCGGAGCGGAAGTCGACGGTCAGGGCTTGGGTGTCGGTCAGCACCATCGTCGAGCGGCGGGTCACCCAACGTTGGATCGGGGCTTCCAACCACCACTCGGGATGGAGCTGGTCCAGGATGCGGGGATAGACCACGCCGCCGTACATGTTCTTCGAACCGGGGAAGCTGCCGCGCTCGAGAAGGATCACCGAGCGGCCTCGGCGGGCAAGCACGGTAGCGGCGGCGGCCCCAGCGGGTCCGGCGCCGACAACGATGGCGTCGACGGCGTCAGTCGGGTCACTCATGGATCGGCGACCCCGCTGTTTCCTCGGCCGAGACGCCGAGAAGTCCGAGCAATTCCGCGAGCGTCTCGTTGGCGTCGGCGACGATCGCCAGGTCCGACATCGCCATCATCGGGCAGTGGGGGTCGGTGTTGACGCTGATGATGTGGTCGGGGTGACCGAGCCCGCTCGTGTGCTGCACGGCACCGCTGACTCCGAAGGAGAGATAGAGGACCGGATCGACCACGACGCCGGTTGTGCCGATCTGGCGGTCGTGGTGCACCCAGGAGCGGTCGGTGATCACGCGGGTCGCTCCCATCACGCCGCCGATGCGGGTCGCGAACCGATCGAGCTGTTCGAATCGGGCTTCGCTCGAGAGCCCTGCGCCGCCACCGATGATCCGACGAGCCTCGGTGAGGTCCATCGTCTGGACGTCGGGTGGAAGTACCTCGACGACCTGCGCGTCGAGGTGGTCGACGTTCCCGGAGATCGGTGCCTCGATCCGGTGGATGTCCGGCGGGTCGGAGATCTCGACGGTGCCCCGCGCTCCTGGCTGCAGGGTGGCCACGAACGGTCCGGTCGGACGTTGTTCGTGGAGTTGCAGGCCGCCTCGGCGAGCAACCCGGACGCGGTGTTCGGTGACCTCGGTGGCACCGGCCAGGAGTGGCCGGTCGAGTGCGAGCGCGAGGCGGGGTGCGAGGTCGCGACCGTCGGCGGAGTGGGGCAGTACGACGATGTCGGTGTCGTCGAGGTGTGCGATCACGGGGGCGAGGGCATCGGTCCACCGTGCGGCTTCGAACGGTCCCAGTTCGATCAGGTGGACCGTCGCAGCCACGCCGTCGAGGTCGACCTCTTCGGTGCCCGACCCAGCGACGAGCACCGCTCCCTGGCATTCGCTGATCGCTTCGGGAGCGCCGGAAGGAAGTACTCCGTCGCGGACCGGCACCAGCGCAATCATTCGCCCAATGTACGGTCGGGTTGGTCGCGCTGCGCAATCACGGTGGCGTTCGAGGCGATCTCCGGCTCCGTGCCCCGATCGCGGATCCAGCGGATGATCTCGATCAACGCAGTGATGCCGAGTGCAGTGCCGAACGCGAGCCAGAAGGCGAGAGCGTGGTCGTCTTCGAAGGCCTGGCCGAACAGATAGCCGAGGCCGGCGGCGTAGGTCGCCCAGATCAGCCCGGCGACGGCCACCCAGGTGGCGAACCACCGACGCGGTTGTTGCGTGATCCCCGAGGAGATGGTCAGAACGGTTCGCCCGCCAGGGATGAAACGCGCCGTGATCAACAACGGCCCGCCTCGCTTGCGGATCTGGTGGCCCGCCTGTTCGAGACGCACGCTTCGCTTCGGGCTGCGCTCCGCCCAGGCGTTGACTCTCGGTTCGAAGCGGCGACCGATCGTGTACGCCAGGTTGTCGCCGAAGAACGCGCCCGCTGCTCCCGCGAGAATCACGAGAGCGAGCGTCTGGTTCCCTGCGCCCGCTGCGACGCCGCCGACGATCACGGTGGTCTCGCCGGGAACGATCGGGATCACCGAATCGAGCAGGGCAACGCTGAAGATGATCAGCAGGAACCACCAGTTGGCCGAGAAATCGGCGAGCCAGTCCGTGACGTCGGTGATGATGTTGGCGACGATCACAGCCATGTCGCTTCGACGCTAGCGGGGTCAGCGCTCCCGTCGCCCCTCCCCGCCCTCCGATGAGTTCGAGCGGGGACAGGTCGCGCTGGAACTCATCGGACCGAACTCATCGGCGCCGTCACGACGTGAGGGTGATGCGGAGGCGAGCGTGTTCGACGGTGGCGGAACTGGCGATGACGAGGTCGTACTCGCCCGGGTCGACCAGCCATGCCCCGGTGGCGGTGTCCCAGTGATGGAAGGCATCTGGACCGAAGTCGAGTGTCGCTCGGGTGCTCCCGCCGGCAGCGACGGCCAGTTTGCGCCAGGCCTTGAGTTCCTTCGGTGGTCGCTGAGCGCGCGGCCTGATCGGCGCCACGTATCCCTGTACGACGACCGTTGCGTCGCGATCGCCGGTGGCCGAGATCGGCACGGTCACCGTGACCGTGCCGTCGATCCCGATCGTCGTGCTCGACGCCGTGGGCTCACCCCAGGTGGACGGTCCATAGCTCAAGCCGTGGCCGAAGGGGAATCGGGGTTCGCGATCTCGTGCGTCGTAGCCCCGGTATCCCATGAAGAGGCCCTCGCCGTACCGCTGGATGGCGGCACCGGCGCTGTCGTGATCGGGCCGGTGATGGAGGTAGGCCGGGTGATCTTCGAGACGTTTCGGGATGGTCGTCGGCAGGCGCCCGCCGGGGTCGGTCACTCCGAGGAGTACGTCGACCAAACCCTCGGCCTGTTCCTGGCCGGCGAAGAACGAGGTCAGGATGGCGGGCGCAGCGGCGGGGTCGTCGGGGTCGGCCCAGTCCATCGTCACCGGTGACCCGGCGTTGACGATCACGGCAGTGCGAGAGTTCGCTTCGACGACTCGCCGAACCAGTTCGTCCTGCCGTCCTGGCAGATCCATCGTTGTGCGGTCCTGACCCTCGGTCTCCCACTCATCGTTCGTGCCGACGACGACGATCGCGATGTCGGCAGCCGCCGCGGCAGCCACGGCGCGGTCCATGAGGTCGGCCGGTTCCGGCGACCTGATCCCGAGTCGCAGCGCGGCAAACCCGTTGACCGAGGCCGTCGCCCAATTCGCCACGATCGGGACCGGCACTCCGGCCTGGCAGCGGATCGTCGTGGTCATTTCGACGCTGCCCCAGCCGAAGAACTCCTCGCTGCGTGGGAGTTGCATCTCGGGGTCGTCCACCACGGTCGACCATCCCGATCCGTCGTCGGCCGTCGCGTTGACCGGTCCCGTGCTGACGACGCCGATCTCGTGGGGTCCATCGGCGTCGGGGATGAACGACCCCTCCAGGCGGGCGGAGAACGCCCGTGGATCGACCCCTTCTGGCGTCGAGCCGAAGAAGCGGACGAGCGATGTCGAGGAGGTCTCCACCGCGACGACGTCTCCTGACCAGTCGGTGCCGTTGACGTACGACACCCGCAGGCCGGGCTCACCGTCGGGCTGGCGGAGCTGGCTCTTGCGAACGATCGGCGTGAGCCGATCGATGCGGACCCCGGGCTCGTGGACGATCGAGGCTCCCGTCGCCGAGTCCGGTCCGAGCCGGTCGGTGATCGCCCCGAGGAGCGTCCGGTGTCCGAAGGGTCTGAGGCTCGCCGAACCGCCACCCATGCATCGGTCGATCGCCGCGTTCGGGCCGAGGACCGACACCGACCGAATCGTCGACGCGTCGAACGGCAGGACCGGAGCGACGTCCGACGGTCCGGATCCTCCGCCGATCGGCTCGTTGCGCAGCAGTACGGTGCCGCCGATCGCGGCGCGTCGGGTCAGTGCCCGCTCCTCGGGATCGTCGACCGACTCCTCGGGGTCGTCGGCCGATCGTTCATCTGCCCGAACGCGATTGGCGAGCGTCAGGAGTTCACGAACGAGCACGTCGACTTGGGACTCGGCGACCTCACCGTCCTCGATGGCGGCGACGAGCTTGTCGCCGTAGACGCGAACCGGGCCGGGCATCTCCAGGTTCAGCCCGGCATTCGCCGCGCCGGTCGCGTCGTAGACGCCGTACCAATCGGACACGACGAAGCCGTCGAAGCCCCAGTCGTCGCGCAAGATGTCGGTGAGCAGCCGGCGACTGTGGGCGCAGAACTCGCCGTCGAGGCGGTTGTAGGCGCTCATGATCCCCCAGGCATCAGCCTCCTTCACGGTGCGTTCGAACGGGCGCAGGTACAGTTCTCGCAGAGTGCGCTCGTCGACCTGGACGTCGACCGACATCCGCTCGATCTCGGTGTCGTTCGCTGCGAAGTGCTTCACGGTGACGGCCACGTCGTGCGACTGGACGCCGCGCACGTAGGCCGCCGCGATGCCGCCCGTCAATTCCGGGTCTTCGCTGTAGCACTCGAACGTGCGGCCGCCGACCGGCGTGCGGTGGAGGTTGACCGTCGGGCCGAGCACGATGTGGGCGCCCCTGCGGAGTGCCTCGGTGCCGATCAGCGAGCCGACCTCCTCGACGAGCTCTGGGTCCCAGGTCGCACCGAGGGTGATCCCGGCGGGCACGACGACGCCGGGGGTTCCCGATCCGCCGTGGCCCTCGCCGCGGACCCCGTTGGGTCCGTCGGACATCTTGAGCTGCGGCACGCCGGCGTCGGGAAAGGCATGGGTCCGCCACGTGCTCTTGCCCGCGACCAGCTGGCATTTGTCGTTCAGTGAGAGCGCGGCGAGGGCCACATCGATGTCGATCACGAGACCGAGTGTTACACGAGTCCCGATCGGGGTCAGACCCCGATCGAGATCAGATCGAGGCGCCGGCGCGTTCGCCTTCGACGATGGCGGCGTGGGCGCGTCGGGGGGCGACGCAGTCGCCGACGCGCTCGACGCTGACACCGGCGGTCTTCAGGTCGTGATACAGCCACTCGACCGGGTTGGCGTGGACGGCGAGGATGACCCAATCGGGGGTGCGGGTCAGGTTCGTCCCCGTCGGATGGTGGAGCAGGTTCAGCGTGTGGCCATCCATCCCCATCGGCACGAGATCGGTCGTTTGCACGATCCCCTTCTCGCCGGCGCGGATCCACCAGTTCTCCATGTCGAGGGTGATGCCGAGGTCCTGGCCGACGACCATGCCGGGGGTGATGATCTCGACGTTGCAGCCCCGATCGGCGAGCACCTCGGCAGTGGACGTCGCGTGGTGGAAGCCGATCTCGTCGAACACGACCACATCACCGAACGGTTCGACCGACCCGTCGAGCACCTGGCGGACGTCGGCGACGTTGTCGGCATCCTCGGGCACCCAGTAGGGGCGCACCGGTTCGGCACCGGTTGCGATGATCACGTGGTCCGGCTGCTTCTCCTCGACGAGACCGGACCACACACCGACGCCATACTCGAACTCGACGCCGAGGCGCCGACACTCGGCGAGCTGGTTTCGGATCATGTCGCCGAACTCGGCCCGGTTCGGAACCGACGCGGCGAGCCGCACCTGGCCGCCCGCCTGCGCTTCCTTCTCGTACACCGTGACCCCGTGCCCATTGCGACGGGCCGCGATCGCCGCCTGCAAACCGGCTGGCCCAGCACCCACGACCATCACCGACTTCGGCTTCGACGTGAGCTGCACCGTGCCGACACCTCCGGACTCGCGTCCGGTTCGAGGGTTCTCGATGCAGCCGAGCCAGCGGTTCAGACCCATCCGACCGACACATTCCTGATTGCACGAGAGACACAGCCGGGTCTCGTCGGTCGAACCGGCCCGCGCCTTCGCGACGAAGTCGGCGTCGGCGATCTGGCCGCGGACGACGCCGACGAGGTCGCAGTGTCCTTCGGCGAGTGCCCGTTCCGCCTGGAGTGGATCCTTGAAGCGGCCGACACCGACCACGGGAAGGTCGACCGCTTTGCGGATCGCAGCCGGGATGAACATCGCGTACCCGGGCGGGACGTGCATCGACGCCTCGATCATGAACAGGCTCGCTGTCGCCACGCCGATCGAGGTGTTGATGTAGTCGACGTGCCCGGTCGCCTCGACGATCTCGGCGATGCGCACGGCATCGTCGACCGTCGTGCCGTGCTCGATCAGTTCGTCGCCACAGATGCGGACCCCGAGAGCCAGGCGCCCGCCGATCTCCTTGCGAACGGCGGCGACGATCTCGACGAGCAGTCGGGCCCGGTTCTCGAGCGACCCGCCGTACTCGTCGGTGCGGTGGTTGGTGGCGGGGGAGAGGAAACCGCGCACGATCGAGGAGTGCGAGCACTGCAGTTCGATGCCGTCGAAGCCGCCCTCGGCACAGTGCTCGGCGACGAGTGTGTAGCCGGCGACGATCTCGTCGATCTCGGCCCTGGTGACCGCCTTGGGGACCTCGCGGAACAGCGGGTCGGCGACGGGCGACGGCCCCCAGACCGGCATCCGCGAGTACATCGACGAGGCCTGGCCGCCGTTGTGGTTGATCTGCGCGAAGATCGGCACCCGGTGGCGATGAACCGCGTCGGTGATCTTTCGGTAGCCGGGGATCACGTCGCGATGGAAGCCGTGGATCAGCTTCTCGTAGGGCCAGTCGGTCGGATGGGTCGAGTGTTCCTCGGTGATGATCAGCCCGGTGCCGCCGGCGGCCCTGGCGCCGTAGTACGCCGCATGCTGATCGGTGGGCAATCCGTTGCGTGCGTAGTTCGTCAGGTGCGCCGAGAACACGATCCGGTTGCGAACCTCGACGGGGCCGAGCTGCAGCGGAGTCCAGAGATAGCGGTAAGCCATGGCGCAGCCAACGGTACTCGTGGATCCGATCGCCGGTGATGTCCGGCTGGGCCGCGAACGGTTGGCATCGCGCGGGCGACCCTGCCGGGCGTCCTAGATTTGGACGATGTCCGACCAGCCGAACGAATCGACGCCAGTCATCGCTCCCGGCAATGTCGCGGTGATCACCGGCGGAGCCAGCGGTATCGGGCTCGCCGTCGCCGAGTCGATGATCGCCGAAGGGATGAGCGTGGTACTCGCCGACATCGATGCGCCGAAGCTGCGCGACGTGGAGGCACGGCTGACCGAGAACGGAGCGACCGCGGCCACGATGGTGTGCAACACCACCTCGGAGCCCGAGGTCAACGCGCTCGCCGAGTACGCGCTCGAACAGTTCGGTGCGATCCACGTCATGTTCAACAATGCGGGTATCGCCGGTGTCGGCGACGCCTGGATCGATCCGATGGATCTCTGGCAGCGGGTGCTCGACGTCAACGTGTACGGCGTTGTCCACGGCGTCCGATCGGTCTTGCCGATCATGCAGCAGCAAGGCGTCGGTCACATCGTCAGTACGGCGTCGCACGCCGGGCTCAACGGGGCGCCGGGCATCGCGCCGTATGTGGCGAGCAAGCACGCCGTGGTCGGGCTGAGCGAGAGCTTGTTCCTCGAACTCCAGCTGCTCGGGTCACCCGTCGGTGTCAGCGTGTTGTGCCCGGAGTTCGTCAAGACCGATCTCATGAACAAGGAACCGGACACACTCGATTCGCCGATGGCGCAGTTCATCAACCAGGCGCTCAGCGACGGCGTCGACGGTGGGATCCCGGCGAGCGAAGTGGCCGCTCAGGTCGTCGCCGCCATCAAGAACGACCAGTTCTGGATCCTCACGCACGACTCGACCCGAGAGGCCTCGGTGGCGCGTGTTCGACGTGCGGCCGACGGCGTCAATCCTCCGGTCAACATCCCGGAGAGCTGACGCTCCCGTGGGTACCTCCACCTCGCCGTTCGGCGTCGGCAAGCGCGAGTCACACGACTCGACCGACTTCTACTCGCGCTTCGCGCCGCCCGAGGTCAGCGACGACGACAAGCTCGGTGAACCCGGCGAACTCGACGTCATCCACGTCGGCGACGCTCGCGACATGGCCGCCGTGCCGGACGCATCGGTGGCCCTGGTGGTCACGTCGCCGCCGTACTTCGCCGGCAAGGAGTACGAGACCGCGCTCGGCGAGGGTCACGTCCCCGGCGACTACCTCGACTACCTGACGATGCTGCGCGACGTGCTCGGGGAG
>Ga0316190_10002155_pt1 | contig 14253 bp, 9 predicted proteins | sample Eddworburrow2_MG_FD_204929 | JGI IMG/M metagenome (GOLD analysis project Ga0316190, IMG submission 204929) | Coastal sediment microbial communities from Maine, United States - Eddy worm burrow 2 | ecosystem: Environmental > Aquatic > Marine > Coastal > Sediment | place: USA: Maine | collected... | reverse complement strand
GCGTGTTCTGGGAAAGCCTGCTTGTGGTGGTCAACGCGGTGCAGCTCGCCATCACCTGGCATCAGAACCGCTCGGCGCGGTTCTCCGAGGAAGAAACGGTTTTCATGAAAAACCACCTGCCCAGCCTGGCGCTGTCCGATCGCCGCAAGCTGCTTAATCGCGGTATCTGGATATCCGGTGAAACCGGCACAGAACTGACAACGGAAGGCCAGCCTGTCAGTCATCTTGTGTATCTTGCATCCGGCCAGGCGCTGGTGATCTCCGGGGGCCGTGCCGTGGCGGTGTGCGAGCCTGGCGCATTCATTGGCGAGATGACGGCCCTGCGCGGTGAACCGGCAAGTGCAACCGTCAAGGTCAACAAGGCCGCAAGATATTGGGCCATCGAGGCAGATCAACTGCGCGAACTGGTGAAGAAGAACACCGAAATCGGTGTGGCGCTTGAAGGCAGCTTTGCCCGCAACATGCGCGACAAGCTGGTGAGATCCAACAAGTTCATCCAGGATTCAGGTGGTGTGATAAGCCCGTCACCGCCCGGCGATCCGGTCAAGAAAGATGACCCCAAGCCCGGAGCCAGCGTTCCATGAAACCAGCGACGCCCGGCATCTCATACAAGGGTCAGGTGTATCCAACACCGTCTGACCTGGCGTCTGCGCTGGGCAATACCGGTGTCGATGTCGTGTCGTCGCCGGCCACCATCGGCTATCTCGAAATGGCGTGTCATCATGCATCCGACCAGTTTTTTGACGACGGCGAGGCGAGTGTCGGCGTGGGTTTCGACATGCAGCATGTTGGCGCTGCAACCCCGGACCTGCCGGTCGATGTTGCTGCGGAACTGATCGGGGTTGATGGCCGCCGGCTGACATTTGAGGTGGAAGCGACACAGGCCGGCAAGCAGATCATGACCGGTACGCATCAGCGCGCTGTGGTCGATCTGGCCCGGCTTATGGCCGGGACGGCTGTCTCGGATGGATCCTACACACCGTTGCTGCTGACCGGCCGGACATTGAAGATTGCCGATGTGCAGGCTGTTGCTGTCGATGGCCGCAAGGTTGAGATTGCCAAGCAGTGCCGTCAGCGTATGGCCGCCGGGCGAGCTGTCGTTGACCGGTACTTCAACGACAATATCCCGGCTTATGGCTTGAATACCGGTTTGGGTGTGCGGGCAACCGAGATGCTGTCGGTGGATGAAGCAGCGGAATTCTCGACCAAAATGGTGCGTGGCCGGGCGCAGGCCATTGGCCAGCCGTTGCCGGTTTCGGCGGCACGTGCCGCCATGCTGGTGCGGCTAAACACCCTGTTGAGCGGTGAGGCCGGCGCGAGCGCGGCTGTTGCAGATGCGCTGCTGGACGCGCTGAATACCGGTGTTACACCGGTCATGCCTGCAACCGGATCCATTGGTGCCGGAGACCTTGTCGTCATGGCGGCGGTCCCGCACGCCTTGATGGGAGAAGGTGAGGCGGTTTTTGACGGCGAGCGCATGTCGGCAGCCGATGCCTTGCGCAAGGCAGGTCTGAAACCGCTGAAGCTCGGCCCGAAAGACGGGCTGGTCCTGTGCAACAATCAGGCCCATTCAGCCTCGTTCGCCTGCCTGGCGGCACGCTCTGCCCGCACCGTGCTGGATGCCGCCAACATATCGGCAGCCCTGGTCATGGAAGGGTTCAGGGCCAATGTATCACCACTCAGCTGTGCTGCTGCCGGGCTCAGGCCGCAGGCAGGCCAGGTTGAAACCGCCAAAGCCTTTCGCGACCTGCTGGACGGCAGCGCCCTGATGCAGGAGGGAACCGCACGCCGGCTGCAGGATCCGATTTCACTGCGCTCGATCATCCAGACCCATGGCGCCGTATATGCGGCTCTGGACGTGCTGGAGGCCGCCATTGATGTCGAAATCAATCATGCACCCGATAACCCCGCGGTGCTGCTGGCAGAAGACAGGATCGTCTCGACCGGCAATTACCACACACCGTGGCTAAGCCAGGCCCTTGATGTAACAGCGCGGACCCTGGCGGTTCTCGCCAATGACGCGGTATCGCGCATCCAACGGCTGTGCACACCGGAGATATCGGGCCTTGCCCCCTTGCTGTCATCTGCGGCAACGGACCGGGCCGGTTTCGGGCCATTGCTCAAGCCTGTTGAAGCCTTGCGGGCCAACATCATCCATCTTGCCAGTCCGGTGCCCGTCATCCCCAGTTTCAATGCGGGTGGCGTGGAAGACGCGGCTACATTCACCCCGCTGGCGGCATCGAAACTGATGCAGTTGTGCGAGCAACTGAGCTACCTGCTGGCCTATGAGTTGCTGGCCGGTGCCCAGGCGCTCGACCTTGCAGCGCCTGACGGCGTGGCACCGCGCCTGGCAGTCGCTCATCAGCAGATAAGAGCCCTGTCGGCGTTTCTGGATGATGACCGGCCCATTGGCCGGGAAGTCGAGGCAATTGCCTGCGAACTGGTCCTGATGGGTAAGCTGGCGAAGCAGGTTTACCTGTAGACCAACTGCTGTCCTATGCCTAGTTTTTCGGCCTTTTTGAGCATGGCGGCGCCAAGTGCAATGTCCGACAGTGACAGGCCGCGATGCCAGAACAGGATTGTCTCGTCGTCGCTTTCGCGACCCGGTTTTGCGCCGGTGACAATCTGGCAAAGCTCGCCGTGCACGGTGTCCTCGGATATCAGGCCGGCATCGATATGGGGCCGGAGTGCGCCGAGTTTCCCAGCCCGGAACTGGCCGACATCATCGATGACCACCTTGTCCATGATGTCCGTCATGCGGATGTCCAGCGCAGACACTGTGCCGTAGGGAATGACGCAGGTGCCCGGTTTCACCCAGTCTGCCCGGAATAGTTCTTCGCGTTCGGCCAGCCGGGACGCTTCGACCATGATATCGGCGCCTTCCAGGCAGTCGCGCCAGTTGTCGGTCACGATGATTTTCTTGCCGAGGTCAGCTTCGAGCTTCGCTGCAAAGGCTTCCCGGCTTTCCGGGCGGCGTGAATGGACTCTGATCTCGTCGAAATCATACAGGTGATCGAGCAGGCGCACATTCCAGTACGCCGTACCGCGGGCGCCGACATGGCCGAGGACTTTTGATCCCTTGCGCGCCAGATGCTTTGCGCCGATGGCGGTCAGTGCGCCGGTGCGGGCATCGGTGATCAGGGTCGCATCGAGAATGGCGCGCGGCATGCCGGTTTGCGGATCAAACAGGTTGAGCAGTGCCATTTCCGACGGCAGGCCCTTTTTGTAATTGTCGACATAATCGCCGACGATCTTGACGCCGGCCAGGCCAAGCGGCGCCACATAGCCGCGCAGCACATTGAAATGTCCGTTGAACGCGGGGTCTGGCGTCAGATGCATGCGTGGTTCGATCACCGCGCCGTCAGGCGTGCCCTGCGCCACAAGGCCTTCTTCGACCGCTGCGATTATTTCATCATCGGTCATGGCCAGCTGGTCGATGTCCGGCCCGCTCAGCCAGGTCAGTTTAACTGGTTCCTGGTTGCTGCTCATGCCGGTTTCAGTCTTCCGGTGTTTTCCAGGTGTTCGACAATCTCGCCTGCGGTTGTCTCGGGCGATTTCTCGGCCGTGTTGATGGTGATTTCCGCGTTTTCGGGTTCTTCATAGTCACTGTCGATACCGGTGAAATTCTTGATCTCGCCGGCACGCGCCTTGGCGTACAGCCCCTTCACGTCGCGCGCTTCGCAAACCTCAAGCGGCGTGTCGACGTGGACTTCGATGAACTCACCGGGCTCAAGCATGTCGCGCGCCATGCGACGCTCGGCCCGGAACGGCGAGATGAATGACACCAGCACGATCAGGCCGGCGTCCGCCATCAGTTTTGAGACCTCGGAAACGCGGCGGATGTTTTCCACCCGGTCGGCATCGGTAAAGCCCAGATCGCGATTAAGGCCATGGCGGACATTGTCGCCATCAAGCAGATAGGTGTGATGGCCCATGGCGGTGAGGCGTTTTTCAACAATATTGGCAACGGTCGACTTGCCCGAGCCTGACAGGCCGGTAAACCACAGCACCGTCGATTGCTGGTTCTTGGTGGCGGCACGGGTACCTTTATGGATATCAAGCGCCTGCCAGTGAATGTTGCTGGCCCGTCTGAGCGCGAAATTGATCAGCCCGAGGCCGACCGTGGTGTTGCTGGCCCGGTCAATGATGATGAAGCCTCCAAGATCGCGGTTGTCGGTATAGGCGGTGAACGGCAGTTCCTCATCAAGGCTGATATTGCACATGCCGATCTGGTTGAGTTCCAGGGTCTTTGCGGCGGTGTGCTCCAGCGTGTTGACGTTGACCTCGTATTTGGGTTGCGCGAGCTTGGCCGGCACCGTGCGTGCGCCCAGCTTGATCAGGTAAGGCCTGCCCGGCAGCATCGGCTCATCACCCATCCACAGTATCTGGGCTTCAAACTGGTCGGCAACCTCCACCGGCGCATCGGCGGAGCAAATCACATTGCCGCGGCTGGCGTCTATCTCGTCGGCAAGTGTCAGCATGATTGCCTGGCCTGACTGCGCATGCTCCAGATCACCGTCATGGGTAACGATGCGGGCAATGGTGCTTTCACGTGCCGACGGCAGCACCTTGACCTTGTCGCCCGGCTTCAGGGTGCCCGATACCAGCGTACCGGCAAAGCCCCGGAACGTGCGGTCAGGCCGGCACACCCACTGAACCGGCAGGCGGGCGGGCTGGTCATGATCGTGTTGCATCATGTCGACGGTTTCCAGGTGCTGCAGCAGGCACGGACCGTCATACCAGGGCGTTTCAGGGCCGTTTTCCGTCACATTGCAGCCGGTCAGGGCCGACATGGGAATGCATGTCACATCGCCGGCACCGATCTCCCCGGCAAAGGCGAGAAAGTCTTTCTCGATGGCGCGATAGGTGGCTTCGTCATTGTCCACCAGGTCCATCTTGTTGACCGCCAGTACCAGTTGCCGGATGCCCAGCAGTGTCACGATATAGGCATGGCGGCGCGTCTGGGTCAGGATGCCCTTGGTCGCGTCCACCAGCAGCACCGCAAGGTCAGCGGTCGACGCGCCGGTGGCCATGTTGCGGGTATATTGTTCATGGCCCGGCGTGTCGGCCACGATGAACTTGCGCTTCGGCGTGGTGAAGGCGCGATAGGCGACATCGATGGTAATGCCCTGTTCGCGTTCCGCGGCCAGGCCGTCAACAAGCAGCGCGAAGTCTATATTGCCGCCTTGCGTGCCGACGCGTTTCGAGTCTGCTTCAAGGGCTGACAGCTGGTCATCAAAGATCAGTTTCGATTCATACAGCAATCGGCCGATCAGCGTGGACTTGCCGTCGTCCACCGATCCGCAGGTGATGAAGCGCAACATGTCCTTGGCGGACTGTTCGGCCAGGTAGGCTTCGATATTGTCGGCGGTGAGGTCAGGGGTCTGCATCAGAAATACCCCTCCTGCTTCTTCTTTTCCATCGACGCGGACTGGTCGTGGTCGATAACCCGGCCTGCGCGTTCAGACGTGGTGGTGATGAGCATTTCGGCAATGATTTCTTCCAGCGTTGCGGCACTGCTCTGCGTGGCACCGGTCAGCGGATAGCAGCCAAGCGTGCGGAACCGCACCATCTGCATTTCGGGCGTCTCACCCTTGTTCAGCGGCATGCGGTCATCATCAACCATGATCAGGTCGCTCCCGCGTTTCACCACCGGTCTCTTTGCGGCAAAATACAAGGGCACGATGGGAATGTTTTCATCGCGGATGTACTGCCAGATATCCAGCTCGGTCCAGTTTGACAGCGGGAAGACGCGCATGGACTCATCCTTGTTGATACGGGTGTTGTAGGTGCGCCAGAGCTCCGGGCGCTGGTTTTTCGGGTCCCAGCGATGCTGCGCATTGCGGAACGAGAATATGCGTTCCTTGGCGCGGGATTTTTCTTCATCGCGGCGGGCGCCGCCGAACGCTGCATCAAAGCCGTACTTGTCGAGAGCCTGTTTGAGCGCGTCGGTTTTCATGACCTCGGTATGCCGGGTCGACCCGGCGGTGAACGGGTTGATATTGGCCTCGACACCTTCCTGATTGATATGGACGATCAGGTCTAGGCCAAGCCTGGTCGCGGTCTCATCGCGAAATTTGATCATCTCGCGAAACTTCCACGTGGTGTCCACATGTAAAAGCGGGAAGGGTGGTCTGGCCGGGTAAAATGCCTTGATGGCCAGATGCAGCATGACGGCGGAATCCTTGCCGACGGAATACAGCATCACCGGTTTTTCACACTGGGCTGCGACCTCGCGCATGATGTGAATGCTTTCGGCTTCCAGCTGCTGCAGATGACTTGGTTTGGAAAATCGGGTCATTCGGCTCTCGGGAAATTCAGGTTGGTCATGCTTAATACCAAAGGAAATAGTTATTGACCCATTTGATGGAGTCAAATCCGTTCACTCTGGCAGGCGCGGTGCGTAGCGCGATGCGGTGTATCGGGCAAGCGCCGCAACGCACCAGATGGACGGATTTGGCCCACCGAAGGCCGGTTTTTTGCGTCCGCCGGACGTCGTTATGCTCCACTTGTGGTCAGCCAGACCAAGGCGCGAAGCATGCCTAGCCGGCAAACACGAAAAATCGGTCAAATGGGTCAATAACTATTTCCTTTGGTATAAGTGCTGGTTTCATCTTGGTTTGGAGAAATTGTCAATCATTGTCCTGCAATGCCAAGAATTTGTCCTAACTGGTCATGTTGGCGATGTGGTGCGGGCCTAGCGTTCAGGAGGCGAACAACGACCCCGTTTGTCAGCAAAAGGACGCTATCATGTCAGCACGCCAAGGTGGAAGACGCAGAGCGAGGGGTGGCAACCGGCCGGACCGATCCTCGGGACAACTGCCGGAACCGATCGGGGTGTTCCGCAATCCGTTGCCGCCTGTCGAATTGCTTGGCCAGGATGATCTCAACCGGCTGATTGATGCCGCCTTCCGGGTGTTGCAGGAATCCGGCCTGGAGTTCCTGTCTGCCAGATGCCTGGATATTCTGGAGAAGAACGGCTGCAAGGTCGATCACGAGACCGGGTTGGCGCGCATGGATCGCGCAACGGTTGAGCATTTTGTGGCGCTGGCGCCGGAAACCTTTGCCGTGCATGGCCGCAACCCGGAGCGCAACACGGTCATGGGCGGCAATTACATCAACTTCAACACCGTCGGTTCACCGCCCAACATCAATGATCTGGACAATGGCCGGCGTCCGGGCACCTACAAGGCGCTTGTCGACCTGGTGAAGCTGAACCATGCACTCGGTGTGTGCCACACCATGGGAGGGTCCATTGTCGAGCCGATGGACCTGCCGGTGCCGACCCGGCATCTGGACAATGCCTACGCCATTCTAAAATACACCGACCGGTCGGCGTTTGTGCGCACGGTGTCGGAGTTCCGGGCGAAGGACGCCATCGAGATGGTGGCCATTGCCCGCGGAGTCAGCCTTGACCAGTTGAAGACCGAGTGCTCGCTGCTGACGTCGTTCAATGTCAACAGCCCGCGCCGCGTGGATGAGGAACTGCTCGAAGGCCTGTTGTGTTTCGGTGAATATGGCCAGGCGGTTGCGGTGACCCCGTTCACGCTGGCCGGTGCCATGAGCCCGGTGACGGTTGCCGGTGCGCTGGTGCAGCAGACTGCAGAAGCGCTGGCGGTGATCGCCCTGGCGCAGATGGCGAACCCGGGCGCGCCTGTGCTGTTTGGCGGGTTTACCTCCAATGTGGACATGAAGTCCGGTGCGCCTGCGTTCGGCACACCGGAATATGTCAAGGCGGTGCTGATCGGTGGCCAGATCGCGCGTTATTTCAAACTGCCTTACCGGTCTTCAAACGTGAACGCGTCGAATTGCGTGGATGCGCAATCGACCTATGAGACCGCCATGTCCCTGTGGGCAGTGATCATGGGCCATGCCAATATCGTGCATCACGGCCTTGGTTGGCTGGAAGGCGGCTTGTCGGCTTCCATGGAAAAATGCGTAATCGACGCTGAAATGATCCGGCAATGGGTCGCTTCACTGGCGCCCCTGGATATGAGCGATGACGCACTGGGCGTTGACGCCATTGCCGGTGTTGAGCCGGGCGGGCATTTCTTTGGCGAGCCGCACACGCTGGCGCGTTTTGAAACGGCATTTTACCAGCCGATGGTGTCGGACTGGCGCAATTTCGAGAACTGGCAGGAAGCCGGTTCGAAAACCGCCACCGAGCGCGCCAATGTTGTCTGGAAGCAGATGCTGGAGGCTTACGAGGAACCGCCGATGGACGAAGCGGTGGATGAGGCGCTCAAGGATTACATGAACCGCCGCAAGCACGAACTCAAGGATGTCCAGCCCTAGGGTCAGCTGCCATTAGGTCGTGAATTTCACAAGGGCTGGTTCGAACTCTTAGTTGACGTGTGATGCGGCGCGGCGAAAGCATTCAATTATCCCAAAGCAGTGATAATCCAGCCGTCAGCGATTCAGAGTGCGTTTCACCTCGTCTCTCCTTTTATTCGACAAATTCAAATCTCGCCACGGCGCCTGCGCTCGGCGTCATCCCACGCGGTGAGCGCCTGGTAGTCGGGCACAAAGCCCAGACCTTTCTGTGCATCTGACGACACCGCATCCTGTGAAGTCACCACGTCGATCAATGCGGGCGCATTGGCCATGGCGCGTTCCAGTGCGGCGGGCAGGTCGGCGGGGTCCTCCACCCGCTCGCCATGGGCACCCAGCGCCTTCGCCAAGGCTGCATAGTCAGCATGTTGCAAGGTGGTGCCGACGACGCGGCCGCCATAGTTGGTGTCCTGGTCAAAGCGTTCGATATTCCAGGCGGCATTATTTGACACGATCCATACCGGCGTCGCGCCGTGACGGACGGCGGTGTCGATTTCCATGGCATTGAAGCCGAAGGCACCGTCGCCGTTGACCGAAATCACCTGGCGGCCCGGATAAGCGAGGCTTGCTGCGACGGCAAACGGCACGCCAACACCGAGGCAGCCGAAGGCACCTGCATCCATATAGGTGGAGGCTTCCAGCCCGATGCGGGCGAAGCTCAGCAAGTCGCCGCCATCGGCAATGGCGATATAGTCGTCATCGGCCTTCTGTTTGATGGCATTGAAAATCGCCATTGGATGGATCTTCCCGTCCGCGCCTGTCTGCGGGGTTTTCGCTGCCTCTCCCTTTGCGATGCGCTCCTTCTGCTTGGCGCGCAGGCCGCCCAGCCACTCATCATCGCGGCTGCCCGCATCGTTGCCCAGCGCATCGGTGATTGCATCGAGCGCCAGGCCGACATCGGCCAGCAATTCAGGCGAACCGCGGCGGTTATCGATCAACTCTCCTGCGGTGTCGGCAATGCGGATGAAGCGGGCATCGCCATACACCGCTGGTGAGCCATAAGCGGTCTGGTAGTCGAGCTTGCGGCCCAGCACGATAACCAGGTCGGACTGTCCCATCACAGCGCCGCGCACCGCGCCGGCAAAAGCGGGGTGGCCGGTCGGCACGAGCCCGCGGCTTTCCTGGGTGTCCAGGTAGAGCGCATCTGCTGCATCGAGGAAACGCACCAGCTCAGCGCCGGCATTTCGCGCGCCCCGGCCTGAGATGACCAGCGGGCGCCTGGCAGACCGGATCGCAGAGACAGCTTCCGCCACCGCATCCGGTTCAGGTTGAAGCTTGCGGCGTGGCGTACCGTTGAGCCATTCGTCCAGCACCAGTTGTGGCTGCACGCGCGTACGCAACACGTCCGTCGGGATTTCGATGTAGGCAGGACCCGGTTCTCCCAGATCGCCATGGCTGCGAGCGATTGCTTCGTCCATCTCACGCAATACCTGCTCGGCCACCCTCGCAGTGCGGGAATAGCGGCACACGGGCTTCAGAATCTCGACGTGCGGAATGTCCTGCAGCGGGCCCATATTGGCCTGCGGTCTGGAGGTGCAACCGCCGATCAGCAGTACCGGTACGCGCGCCAGCGATGCGTTGGCCATGGACGTGACGGTGTTGGTCACCCCGGGGCCTGCAGTCACCATGGCGACACCAAGACCACCGGTCAGCTCGGCGTGGGCGTGGGCCATGTGAACGGCAGCGCGCTCATCACGCACGTCGATGATGCGGATACCGGCCTGTGCGGCGTAATCCCAGATCGGCTGGATGTGGCCGCCCTGCAGGCCGAAAATACGGTCAACACCACGCGCCTTCAGTGTCTTGGCAATCCAGGCGGCAACGCTCAACGGATCGTCATTCAGATCCTGGCGGGGAATGTCTGCAGCGCTCACGGTCATCGCAGTCTAGTCCTTTTCTTGAATCGGGGTCAGCCCAGTTGCTCCCGCAGCAGCCGGTGCAGGATTTTGCCGGTCGCGTTGCGCGGCATCTGCTCGGGGGTAATGAAGATGATGGAACGAGGGCGTTTGTAACCGGCCAGCTTGTCCTTGCACCAATCGCTCAGCGTGGCCTCTTCAAGCATCACGTCTGCACGCCGGACAACGGCGGCGGTGACGCATTCGCCCCACTTGTCGTCAGCCCGCCCGATGACGGCAACGTCGGCGACGGCTGGGTGCGAGCCGATCACAGCTTCCACTTCGGAAGGGTAGACGTTCTCGCCACCGGTGATAATGACATTGTTCTTGCGGTCAATCAGCTTGATGAAGCCGTCCTCGTCACGGATGGCAATGTCGCCCACGCTCATGTAGTTGCCGCGGAAGGCTTCTGCGGTTTTCTGCGGATTGTTCCAGTATCCGGTGAATGTGTACGGGTTGCACGAATAGAGCTCACCCGGTTGGCCGTCCGGCATTTCTGTACCGTCTTCGTCCAGCAGCCGGATTGGCGCGGAACCAATGGTTTCGCGGCCCACTGTGCCAAGCTTGTCGAACTGTTCGTCCGGATGAAGCATGGTCACCCAACCGCCTTCGGTGGAGCCATAAAGCTCGAACAGCCCGGTGTTGGGGAACATTTCCATCACCGCGCGCTTCGTGTCGGCGCGTGCAGGCGCAGACGAGATCATCAACTTCTCTACCCGGCCGAAGCTGGCCTGGCCGCGCGCTGCCGACGGCACGTCCAGCATCATGGTGTAGTGGGTTGGGACCAATGAGGTGAATGTGGTGCCGGTTTCGCCTATTGTGCGCAGGCACAGCGCAGGGTCGAAGCTGGCCTGCGAGAAGATGGTAACGGACGCGCCCGAGTAAACAAAGGTGGAGAAGAAGAACAGCGAGTTGGCGTGGCACATGGGCATGACCAGCAACGCGTTGTCGGCGCGCTTGGTGGCCAGCTCGACCGCCGTCATTAGCGCCAGCATGGCAATGCCGCGATGAGTGCGGATGGCGCCCTTGGGTCTGCCTGTGGTGCCGGAGGTATACATCAGGCACCAGGTGTCATCGGGCGAAACTGCGGCGTCTGGCTCGGCATCTGACGCGGCGGTGAGCAGGTCTTCATAGGCCCGCCATTCACCGTCCACCTTGCCGTTGTCGATCAGGAAATAGCGATCCGTCGGGATTGAGACTTCAGCGCGCACGCCTTCAATGGTGGGGGCCAGTACGTCTTCGCAGATCACAGCGGCAGCGCCGGAATTTTCGATAATGTACTTTGCTTCACTGCCGGTGAGGCGGAAGTTGATCGGCACGGCAATGATGCCTGCCTTTGCGGTGGCGGCCAAGATTTCCGCCCATTCGATACGATTGTAGGCAAGTATGGCCACCCGTTCGCCTTTTGACAGGCCAAGACCGGTGAGCGCGTTGGCCAGCCGGCAGGCGCGCCGGTTCCACTGCCCGAATGTCATGGCCCTGGTGAGGTCGCGTGCGCCGGTACGGTTGGGCTGGAGACGTGCCTGTACGGTCAGTACCTGTCCGATATTGAGTGGGTCGGTGTCACGCATCATTGGCCTGCATCCACTTTTGAGTTGCTGGCGAGAAGCTGTGCTGCACGGGTGGCGTGTTCGCGCATCAGCCGTTCGGTTCGCGCCGGATCACCCTCAAGCGCTGCAGCCACGATGGCGGCGTGCTGGTTCCAGATATCGTGGGGCGGTTCGGCATCGCGTAGCACGTCACCCATTACCCGGCGCAGGAAACGCCAGTGCGGTTCTGCGGTATGGGCCAACAGGGGATTGCCAGAAGTTTCGTAGAACAGGCGGTGGAAGGCTTCGTCCTGCCGCACCATTTCCGGCACATCGCCTTTGTTAACGGCCCTGGTGCCGGCATCAAGAATGGCGCGGGCATGCTTTTCGAAAACCTTGCCAGTCGCTTCGTCGCCAGCAATGCGCGTCGTGGCGTTGCGGGCGGCCAACCCGTCCAGCAGGGCGCGCACCTCGTAGTGGTGATGCATGGTGTCGATGTCGAGGTGCGACACGCGCAAGCCGCGTTTGCCGACCTCCTCGATCAGCCCATCAGCCTTGAGCAGTGCCATGGCCTGCTGCACCGGCTGGCGCGACACGCCAAACTGTCCGGCCAATTGTTCCTGCTTCAGGTGGGTGCCGGGGGTTAGGCGTCCGGAACAGATTTCGTCAAAGATCGCCTCGTAGACCTGGTCGGCCAAAGCAGGGGCTGTCTGGATAAGACTCATATTATTGAATTCCGAATTCTGAATTCAATAATTGTTAATGCAATATGGGGGTGCGAGTCAATCGGGTTGCTGAGAATTTTCTTGAACACCCTCCCGCAAGCCTCGTCCGCAAGTGCGACCGAGCAGCTTCTGGCACCACACAAGTTCAACCTTGCCCGGGCAGCTGTCCGCGCTGGGCAATGATTGCCAGTGCCGTCTTTAAAGATACATCTCTGTTGCAACACAGACCGCACTCCGCTTTGGGGCCCATCTCGCAAGGATTGGGGTGTCTCGAAAGTCCGCTTTGTTGCTGTTCATCAACAGTCGGATTAAAGTCTCCAGACCCGAAGTTGTAATCTGCGCTGTAGGCGTACATTTACGCGTTCAGCATGCCGTAACAACGCGAATGGCCTCAGCCACGCCGCCGGGCGTCCCCGCCGGAGAGCATGGCCACACTCATCGTTCAAGTTCAGCCTCACGCTCAGGGGGCGAGGTTCAGCATCCCGCCGATCAGCGCAAGCGTCTCATCGTGGTCGCCGGTTACAAACTCGGCGCCGTTGTCGGTCAGGCGCTGGCGGCGGTCGGGGTGCACATGAAAGCCGATGAAGTGGGTGCCGTTTTTCCGGCCTGCTTCAAGATCGTTCAGATTATCGCCGATATAGACGACACGGTCCGCAGGCAGTGCCAGGTCCGAGATGACCCGGGCAAGGACTTCGTGCTTGTGGCCACTCTTGTCGGCGGTGCCGGGATAGGCGCTCAAATCATCCCATAGCCCGGCTTGGCGAAGCCGGATTTCCGCGGCACATCTCAGGTTTGCGGTCGCAATACCCAGCGCCAGCCCCGGCGTGGCGGCCAGTGCACCGACAATATCGGGGGCCTTGGGTACAATGCTGACTTCAAGCCTGCCGCTGGCGAAGCCTTCCCTCATTTCTGCATCATAGGCGTCGACAAAAGTGTCGTAATGGGAGCGCTCGAACCTTTCGCCAAGGTGTTCGCTGAGCACCTGGTGAATGATGTCGTGATCATTGCGGACCCGGTAGCTGTCCCAGTCACGCGACAGGCCGGTAATGCCAAATACCTGTTCCAGAGGGGCGAAAAAGGCATCCTCTTCCGGTTTTCTCAAATGCAGGAGCGGGCCATCCACGTCAAAAATTACCGCGCTGTCATGGGCTACAGTCACAACCATCAGCCATTCACGATTGCAGGACGGACTTCGATCACCACCGGGCGTTCTGCAGCCAGGCCGGCCTTGATGGCGGATGATAATTCGTCCAGTGTCTGTGGCCTGATCGCGTCACAGTTGTAGGCCTTGGCCAGTGCAGCGAAATCCGGGTTGATCAGGGTGACGGCATTGGGCTGGATACCCTTGTCGACCATGTCATCGCGGATCTGCCCCAGCGCATCATTGTTCCACAACAGGATAATCAACGGTTTGGCCAGTTCTGCGGCGGTGCCCAGTTCATTGATGGTGTATTGCACGCCATAGTCACCGGCCATGGCAAGCACAGGCCGGTCAGGACAGGCGACACGGGCACCGATAGCTGCGGGCAGCGCGTAACCCAGCGTGCCGAAGCCTGCCGGATGCAGGTAGCAGTCAGGCTGTGAAAACCGCAACACTTCATTGGCCGCATAGGCAATCTGTGTCATGTCGGACGCAACGATGGTGTCGGCAGGCAGGGCGGCGCGAACCGTGTCCAGCACCGTGGTGATTGTCTCGCGCAAATCGTCCTGGCCGTCGGCGCAGGCAATCCGCAATTGCCTGACCTGGTCGGCGCGGGCAGCGGTTTTGTCATC
>Ga0316190_10002153_pt1 | contig 14266 bp, 13 predicted proteins | sample Eddworburrow2_MG_FD_204929 | JGI IMG/M metagenome (GOLD analysis project Ga0316190, IMG submission 204929) | Coastal sediment microbial communities from Maine, United States - Eddy worm burrow 2 | ecosystem: Environmental > Aquatic > Marine > Coastal > Sediment | place: USA: Maine | collected... | reverse complement strand
CGGTGGACTCCACCCTGCGCGAGAACGACCGCCGCGACTGGCAGCGCCATCCCGTCGACGTCGCTCGGCTGGCCCTGCGTCTGGTGCTGCTCGGTCTCGTCCTCCTGATCACCGCACTGATCCCGACGGCCTTGACGAACGCCTCGGCGGACCTCGTTCGGTTCCTCGATCGCATGCCCGAGGCGTTGCGGTACGCCTTCGTCGGTCTCGCCCAGCTGGCGATTGTCGTCATCCCGATCGTCATCGTGGTCTGGCTCCTGCGCAGGCGGACGCGAGCCGCGACACTCCTCGTGGTCGGTGCCGGCGTCATCGGGGCGATCGTGATGCTGCTCCTGACGGATTGGCTCACCCGCGCCGCTCCGCCGACCGAGATCACCGACCTGAAGTCGGGTTCGTTCCTCCCGACCAACTTCCCGTCCGCCGCGTATCTCGCAGCCCTCGTCGCTGGAACGTCGGCCGCGTCGCCGATGCTGCCCTCGTTCTGGCGCAAGGTGGCGTGGTCCGCAATCTGGATCACGATGCTCGTACGTGTTCTGAGTGCGACCCAGGCGCCGGTCAACGTTGCTGTCACGCTCGCACTCGGCAGCGCCATCGGGTCTGCTGTGCTCGTCGCGTTCGGCTCGCCGCGACGCCGACCTGGATCGGCCACCCTGCGAGCCGGATTGGCAACGTCAGGCTTCGAGGTCGAGGAACTCGGCGACGAGGCCACCGAGCGTGGGTTGCGGACATACAGCGGCACGGCGAACGGCGAGTCGATCGACGTCGTCTACCTCGATCGCGACGATCGCGACGCCGAGCTGTTCGCGCGCATCGTGCGTTCAATTCTCGTGCGCGACGTCGATGAGCAGCGGATCTCGTTGAAACCCCAGGTCCGCGCTGCGCAGCTCGTCATGACGACGTCGATGGCCGAACGCGCGGGCGTACGAGTGCCCGAGGTGCTCGCCGTGGCACCGACGGGGGACGACAGCACAATCGTCGCAATGTCGAGTCCGCCCGGGTCTGCACTGCGGGCTCTCGAGGCCGACAGCGTCACCGATCCCGGCCTCGACGACCTGTGGCGGGAGCTCGGTCGGTTGCACGACGCCAAGATGGCGCACCGTTCGCTGAGCCGAGACCACCTCGTGCTGGAAGGCGACCGGGCCACCCTGCTCGGGATGGACACAGCGATCCTGGCCTCGAGCGCTGACTCGCGTGCAGTCGACCGTGCCGACCTCCTGGTGTCGACAGCCCAAACAGTCGGCATCGATCGGGCGCTCGACGCCGCACTCCGGGTCGTGCCGGCCGCCGATCTGGAGGCAGCGCTGCCGTTCGTTCAACTTCCCGCGCTGCCGGCACATGCCCGCAAGGAGGCGAAGAAGCCCAAGCACTTCGTCGACGACATCCGTACCGGCCTGCAGGACCGGCTCGGTGTGGAGGCGGTCGAGCTGGCCGAACTCGAACGGGTCAGTTTCGGCAAGATCGTGGTCTGGATCGGCTTTGCGGTCCTTGCGTTCTTCCTCCTGACGCTGGTCAGCAACTGGTCCGACATCCGCGAGGCGATGACCGGCATCGACTGGGTCTGGGTCGTCCCCGTCGTCCTGGCAACCGTGTTCGGAACGGTCGGCGGCGCGATGTCGTTGGCCGGCTCGGTCATCCGCCCGATCCCGCTCGGTCAAGCCACGATCATCATGTTCGGTCAGTCGTTCCTCAACCGGTTCACGCCGATGAATGCCGGGGGAATGGCGATGCGGATTCGCTACCTGCAGAAGGGTGGAACCGACGTCACGGTGGCGACCGCGGCGATCGGCCTCACCTCGGTCGCGAGCGGCGTGATGCAGGTCGTGTTCATCGTCTTCTTCGTGCTGTGGAGCAGCAGCGATCCGGCGGGCGACGTTTCCGGTGGGGGTGACGGCGGCGGGACTGACTTCGCCCTCATCATGATGTTCGCAGGGGCGATCGTCGTTGCCGGGATCGTGGTTGCGGTGACACCGAAGTTCCGCCGATGGCTGGTTGCTTTCGTCAAGTCCACCGCCGAGAAGATCAAGCACGACTTCGGTGAACTCGCACGACGTCCGACGAAGCTCGGGTTGCTGTTCGGTGGCGCCGGCATCGCGAAGATGTCGACGATCGTCGCCTTCGCTGCGGCATGCCGAGCATTCGGCATCGACATCCCCTTTGCCGAGCTCGGCGCGATGTACCTCGTGGCGAACACGATCGCGTCCACCGTTCCCACACCTGGTGGAGTCGGTGCGATCGAGGCGGCGTTGATCCTCGTTCTGACGAACGCGGGTGTACCCGACGCCACCGCCTGGGCAGCGGTGCTGCTGTTCCGACTCGTGAACTACTGGCTCCCGACGATTCCGGGCTACATCTGTCTGAAGATCAGCGAGCGGCGCGAGTACGTGTGACGTGGCAGCGCACCAGGCAAACGCGCGCGTCCCGAGCGCCTACGCTGCGACCGTGAGCGCAGCAGTCACCGTTGGCGTCGTCATGGGCTCGGCCAGCGATTGGCCGACGATGTCCAAGACGGTCGAAGTGTTGGAGTCGTTCGGCGTCGGCCACGAGGCTCGGGTGGTCAGCGCGCATCGGATGCCGGACGAGATGTTCGAGTACGCCGAAGCAGCGCACGATCGCGGGCTCCGAGCAATCATCGCCGGCGCGGGCGGAGCAGCGCATCTCCCCGGAATGCTCGCGGCGAAGACCACCGTGCCCGTACTCGGGGTGCCGGTTCCATCACGGCATCTGTCCGGTCAGGACTCGCTGTACTCGATCGTGCAGATGCCTGCCGGAGTCCCGGTCGCAACGTTCGCCATCGGTGAGGCGGGCGCGACGAACGCGGCGCTGTTCGCCGTCGCACTCCTGGCGCTCGATGACCACTCCCTGCGTGACGCGCTCGATCGGTACCGAACTGAACGCCGGGAGCAGGCTGAACACTCGCAGCTCCCGCCTGCCGGCTCGTCGTGACCCGACCGGCGATACTCCCTCCGGCCACGCTCGGCCTGCTCGGCGGCGGTCAACTCGGCCGGTATTTCGTGATGGCCGCCACGACGATGGGCTACCGCACGATCGTGCTCGACCCGGACCCGTCTGCGCCGGCCGGTGTCGTCGCCGATGAGCACCTCGTTCATCCGTACGATGATCCGGCGTCGCTGCAGCGTCTCGCATTCGACTGCGACGTGGTGACGACGGAATTCGAGAACCCTCCCGCCGCCGCGCTGGACAGACTGGCCGAGCTCGTTCCGGTGGCGCCATCACCTGCCTCGGTGCGCATCGCCCAGGACCGGATCGCCGAGAAACAGTTTCTCGACGACAACGGGTTTCCGATCGGGCCGTACGCAGCGCTCGACGGTGAGCCCAGCTCCGAACTCGGCGCAATCGTCGCCCCCGCTGCGATCGTGAAGACGGCTCGGCTCGGGTACGACGGCAAGGGCCAACGGACCGTCAGCGGTGTCGCCGATGCGGTGGCCGCCTGGGCGCAGCTCGGCGGCGTCCCGTGCGTGGTCGAACGGCGGCTCGACCTCGACACCGAGTTGAGCGTCATCGTCGGCCGGACCGTCGACGGTCGCGTCGAGCCGTGGCCGGTGGCGGAGAACCGCCACGTGAACGGCATCCTCGATCTCACTGTTGTTCCGGCGGCTGTCTCGACCGAACTCGCCGACCGTGCGGTCGGCGTGGCGATGGCGATCGCCGATGCACTCGACTACGTCGGTGTCTTGGCGGTCGAGCTCTTCGTCGTCGACGGCAGACTCCTGGTCAACGAACTCGCCCCGCGTCCGCACAACAGCGGGCACTGGACGCTTGACGCGTGTGTGACGAGTCAGTTCGAGCAACAGGTTCGGGCGGTGTGCGGGCTCGGGCTCGGTGCGACGACGATGACCGCGCCGGCGATCGCGATGGTCAACCTGCTCGGTGATCTCTGGGAAGGCAGCGTCCCGGACTGGACGCTGGTGCTCGACGATCCGACGGCCAAGCTGCACCTCTACGGCAAGAGCGGGGCCCGGCCCGGACGCAAGATGGGTCACCTGACCGTCACGTCGGACGTCCCGACCGCGGCGGCAGCGAGGGCCGTCGAACTCAGAGCGGCCGTCGTGCAATGACCAGCGTGTCGAGTGCGGTCTTCGTGCCCTCGGGTGTGTCGACACGCCGTTCGGCGACTTCCGCGGTGGTCACGTCGAGCGTGCCGATCGCGGCGACCGTCTCGTCGACCGTGTAACACACGTCGGCCGACGGTGGTCCGCCGTAGCCGTCGGTCACGTTCGACCGGTCGTGGGCGATGACGAAAAGGGTGCCGCCCGGGTTCAGCCAGGTCGTGCTGTGCTCGAGGACCGTCATTCGCTGCTCTGGTCGGAGTTGGAGATACGACAGAACGACGAGGTCGACCGGCGCAGCCGGTGCCCACGTGGTGGCGTCGGCACGGACGACGTCGATCGTCACCTCGTGTTCGTCGGCCAGCGCCCGGGCCTTGTCCAGCCCGACCTGGGAGAAGTCCACGGCGGTCACCGTCCACCCACGTTGCGCGAGCCACACGGCATTGCGCCCCTCGCCCGCCGCAAGATCGATCGCCGTACCAGGAGTGAGGTCGGCAAGGTGCGCTTCGACGAACTGGTTCGCCCGTCCGGTCCAGATCAACTCCGAGGTCGAGTACCGCTCATCCCACTGTGTGCTGTCCATCCCCTCAGTCTTGCCCAGCCGCCCCGGCCTCCACCCACCCCATCGTGTTTGTGTTGCGGTTCGGGTGGCCCGTCCCACCGAGAGTGTGACGCGAACCGGGCACGGCGTGGCCCGGTGGTGGTGCGGAAGGTGAGGTGCAGATCAGCTCGTGGCGGCGGGTTCGACGTCGAAGGTTTCGACCCGGCCGTCGGCGTGGCGGGCGAACCGTCGAGGCGTCGGGCCGTGGTCGGGGTCGTCGCTGCCCCACGGCCAGCCACCGAACTGGGTGCGCTGGTAGTCGGCGAACGCCTGCTGGATCTCGGCTTGGGTGTTCATCACGAACGGTCCGTACTGCGAGACCGGCTCACCGATCGGACGGCCCTGTAGCACCATGCACTCCACGCCGTCGTCGCCGGCGACGAGTTCGAGTGGTCGAGTGGGGTCGAGCACCGCACCATTGCCGGCGTCGAGCCGCTCGCCGTCGACGGTCAGCCACGAACCCGAGAACGCATACAGCAGACGATGGGTCTCCTGTCCGGCGGTCGGCGGCAATATCCAGCGGGCACCGGCGTCGAAGCGGAGATGCCAGATCGCGACATCGGCCTCGGCCTTCGATGCCCAGGAGTTCGGCGGCGGAGTGGGCGCCGTGGCGTTGTCGAGGGATCCGGCGATCACGGTGATGTCGACGATCGGTCCATCGGTGCGTGAGGTGTCGCCGATCACCGTCGGGGTCTCGTGGCTCCACAGCATCGTGAAGTAGGGGTCCACCATCTTGTCGGCAGCTGGGAGGTTCAACCAGATCTGGAAGAGCTCCAGCGGGTTCGGTTCGTCGGCCGAGAGCAGCGGGAACATCTCGCAGTGCACGATGCCCCTGCCGGCGGTCATCCACTGCGTGTCACCACGACCGAACCGAGCAGTCGCACCGAGCGAATCGCTGTGGTCGCAGAACCCCGTGCGGACGTAGGTGACCGTCTCGAAGCCGCGGTGCGGATGCTGCGGGAAGCCTGGAACCGTTGAGCCGTGGTACATGTTCCACCCGTCGACACCGGCGAAGTCCTGTCCGATCGCACGCCCGTCGAGCGGTGCGTCGGGCCCGAGGTCGACAGTGCCCGTCGGGTAGTCGTCGCGATGGTGAGCACAGAACAGGAACGGGTCGATCGTCGGCCACTGGGTGCCGAGAGGGAACGTCTGCAGCAGGGCGCCGGTCATCAGATCAGTGTAGCTCGATATACTTGCGATCGCAAGGGAACCCAGCGACTTCATCACCGTCGCCATCGCGGCCAGCTTCGCCGTCCTGTTCCCGTCCCTGCGGAAGATCGACTCGTTCGATGAGCTCCGTGCCGAAACCTCGACGGATCGGGGTCTGACCCCGATCGAGATGCGGTCACACGCGGCTGTAGATGAGGTCGGTCGCGGAGCGGCCGGCGTCGAGGCCACGTAGTTCGAACCGGGTAGGAGGGCGCCAGTCCGGACGGTCGATGACGCCGCCGACGAGCCTCCCCTCGGCGTCGCACACTTGCTGCATCGCCTCGGCGTAGTCGGCGATGTCGGTCGCGAGATGGAGTTGGCCACCAACGCGTAACCGATCGGTGAGTGCCGTGACGACGTCAGGCCCGACGAGCCGACGATGGTGGTTGCGTCGTTTGGTCCACGGGTCGGGGAAGTAGACGCGAATGACGGCCAGCGACGCTGACGCGATGCGGTCGAGGAACGGGAGCAGGTCGCCGTGGACCACCCGGACCTGACGGAGGTCGCGGTGCTCGATTGCGTCGAGCACCGTCACGACACCGGGCGTGTGTACCTCCACCCCGATCACGTCGAGATCGGGCTGGGAGGCTGCCATTTCGATCGTCGACTCGCCATGGCCGAAGCCGATGTCGAGCACCACGTCGCCGTCACGGCCGAACAACTCGAACCAGTCGAGCAAGGGCCCGTCCAGATCGAGCCCCCACCGAACGATCCACTCGTCGAATTCGGCCTGCCGCCTCGGTGACAGCGACCGGCGACGGACCTTGAACGACGCGGCGGGCCGGCGGACGGTCCGGGCCTCGCTGCTCATCGGTGGTTCCTTCGCACGGCAGCGAACCTACCGGCGCCGAAGCCGCCCGCTCTCCGGCAGACTCGTTGACCGTGGGGGAGCCGATCAGCGACGAAGAGCGGCGCCGTGTGATTCGCCGCCAATCAGCATCGATCGTTGGGGCAGTCGCGCCGTTCGGCATCGTGTTCGGTGCTGCCGCGGCGACCGCAGGGCTCGCGCTGTGGCAGGCGGTCGGGTACTCGGCGCTCGTGTTCGGGGGCAGCTCACAGTTCGCGGCGGTCGAAATCCTCGGTGACGGTGGCTCGATCGCCTCTGCGGCGATCGCTGGGTTGCTGCTGAACGTCCGGTCGCTCGCGTTCGGGGTGATCATGGCGCCGGCGCTTGCTGGCGCGCTCTGGAAGCGAGCGACGATGTCGCAGCTGATGATCGACGAGTCGACCGCGGTCGGTGCCGCCCAGAGCGAGCTGCGTTGGCGGCGCTACGGGTTCCTCGTCGCCGGCGTCGGCGTCTTCGTCGTCTGGAACCTCACGACCGTCATCGGGTTCGTCGCCTTCTCGGGTGCCGGTGACCTCATCGACGATCTCGGCCTCGACGCAGCTGGTCCGGCGGCATTCCTCGCACTGCTCTGGCCGCGCCTGGCCTCAGCACCGCAGCGCCGAACCGCGATCGGCGGCGCGGTGATCGCGCTGGTGCTGATCCCGGTCGCGCCACCCGGCGTTCCGATCCTGGCCTCGATGTTCGGTGTCGCTGTTGCGCGGTGGTGGCCGACCGACGAGACGGTCGACGAGGGAGGGCTCCGGTGAGCGCCGCGAGCGTCGTGCTGGTGATCATGGCCATCGGGACCTACCTGCTCAAGTCAGCAGGTCCCTTGATCCTCGGCGATCGGGCCCTCCCGGTGCGGCTTCAGGAGATCGTCGACCTCCTCCCCGCGGCGTTGCTCGCCGCGCTGGCGATCGTGTCGACGGTCGGCGATGGTGAGTCGATCGTGATCGACGCCAGGCTGGTCGGGCTCGTCGTCGCCGGGATCGCGTTGTGGCGTCGCCTGCCGTTCGTCGTGGTGATCCTGCTCGCCTGTGCAGCAACGGCTCTCGTTCGTGCCATTCCCTGATCGGCCGTCCGCGCACTACGATTCGAGCATGTTCGGTCCCGATATCGAAGTGATGCCCGGCGAGGAGATGATCCTTGCCTCGAACCCGCACTGGTTCTACTTCTGGAAGCAGGTTGCCGCCGGTGCCGGCCTGATCGGTCTCCTCGTGCTCTTGTGGAGCTTCGACACGGACTGGATCGACACGATCCTCGGATGGCTGACCCTGATCGCGTTCATCGTGCTGCTCTTGAACACGATCTATGAGTTCATCCAGTGGAAGACAACCCGGTTTGCGGTGACGACTGAACGTGTGGCCTACCAGAGCGGCATCTTTCGTCGCCGGGGCGTGTCGATTCCCCTCAATCGCATCAACAACGTGAACTTCGAGCAGTCGGCGATCGCTCGGATGCTCGACAACGGTGTCGTCGTCATCGAGTCGGCCGGTGAGACCGGCGACTCGGTGTTCGAGAACATCCCACATCCCGAGCACGTGCGCACGTTGATCTTCAAGCAGGTCGAGGCCGACGAGCAGCGCGACTCCGACCGCGACGCTGCGGCGCTCGCGAAGGCCATGAGGGACCAGGTCCCCCCGCCTCCCTCGGCCGGCCCGGCCGCCCACGAACGTCTCGAGCAACTCGACGACCTTCGTGCGCAGGGCCTCGTCAACGACGAGGAGTACGCGGTCAAGCGTCAGCAGATCCTCGACGATCTCTGACGATGACATCCGCGGTCAGACCTGCGCTGTCATCCTCGATGCCCAGGTGTCGACGACGTCGATGAACGCTGCCACGTCGGCGTCGGTGATCTCGATGGAGAGTGCGATGAAGCCGCGCCGCGCGACGTAGAAACCGGCGTGGAGCGCAGCGAAGAAGAGCAGCTCTTTCCAGCGGTCATCGGAAACCAACAGGTCGTCGATCGAGCGGACCGGGCCGGCGGTGCCGTGGAGGTTCATGAGTGATCCGGCGCCGCTGACGCACATCGGCAACCGCCGGCGCTCGAACAACGCATTGAGCGCCGACCGCAGGCGATCACCGCGAGTATTCGTTGCGGCGAGGACCTCTGGCGTCAGCACCTCGGTCAGGCTGGCGACACCGGCGGCCATCGAGACGACGTTGTTGTTGAATGTCCCTGCGTGGCCGAGTCGGCCACCAGCCGTGGCGTCGAACGATGCCATCAGGTTGCGCTGTCCGCCGAACGCCCCGAACGTGAAGCCGCCCGCCACGTACTTGCCGAGCGTCGTGATGTCGGGTGTGATGGCGAGCAAGGCCTGGGCGCCGCCGGGTGACATGCGTGAGGTCATCACTTCGTCGAAGATCAACACCGCAGCGGATTCGTCGCAGTGTTGGCGGAGTGAGGCGAGGAAGTCCGGATCGCCCGGGATGCATCCGGCCGAACCTTGGAGTGGCTCCACGAGCACCGCTGCGATCTCGTCACCCTCCCGAGCGAACACCTCGTCGACGGCCGCAACGTCGTTGTAGGTGGACACCACCCAGTCGTGAGGCACGTTCACGTCGCTGCCTGCGGTGCGATGACCGGCGAAGGTGATCACCCCACCGTGGTAGCCGCCGCCGAACACCAGCACCTTGCGTCGGCCGGTGTGGTTGGTTGCGAGCGCGAGCGCCATGAGGTTGGCCTCGGTGCCGGAGTTCGTGAACCGCACCTGTTCGATCGATGGGAATCGCGCGACGACGAGTTCGGCGAGGCGCACCTCGTTCGGGTGCACGGCACCGAGTGCCCAACCTCCATCGATCGCAGCATGAGCCGCGGCGCGAACCGTTGGAGGCGAGTGGCCGAGCAGCCCGGCGGTGTAGTTGCCGAGGAGGTCGACGTAGCGATGGCCGTCGACATCGACGAGGTACTTGCCCTCGGCCGACGCGACTCGGAACGGGAACGGGTCGAAATGCAGGACCGATCGGGTGTTGCCACCCGGGAGGACCTCGGTCGCTCGTCGCGCCCACTCCGCGCTGACAGGATTGGCTTCGACGTATCGTCGTCGGGCGTCGGTGAGCGCTGAATCGAGTGCGGCGGCAGAGACGGGATCGCGGTCGGTGGCCGTCATCTGGACATCTTCCCTCACCTGCGCTTCACCCGCCGGACACGTGCCGCACATGCGTGATGCCCTCGAGGTCCACTGCGGCGAAGCCCAGCGACTCCCAGAAGGGCGGTGCTGCAGCCGACGCCCGAGCGTTGCAGGTGAGGGTGTCGGTGTGTCGCAGCCCGCCTTCGATGAGCTGCTGCACCAGCGTCCGGGCGACACCGCGCCGGCGCCACGACGGATGCACGTAGAACCGGCGTACCCGGAGCGCACCGGCAACATTCGGGCAGTGTGCGAGCCCACCGATGGCAATCGCCTCGCCGTCTGCCCGCGCGATCAACAACGACTCACCGGGGGCGGCGAAGCGCTGCGTGCCGTCGACCCATCGATCGATCACGGTCGACACGACGCGGAGACCTTCAGCCTCGGCCGCGTCGGCAAGTCCACCGACACCGTCGGGCAGCAACACGGCCGCAGGCTGGACGACGACGGCATTCATCGGGTGGTCAGCTGGCGCGGGCGGGCGGTACATCGCTGAATTGACCCTTGACGTACGCGGTCATGCTCTCGTGCGGCGCTCGCCCCAGTGGCTCATGGCTCCGACACGTTGGAATCGTTCGGGACGGTCGTCGGGCCCGAGTACGTCGGTCGCCAGCCACAGCCGTTTCAACCAGCGCACGTGACCGTTCGTCGGATCGTCGACGTATGGCCGGCGTCCGTGGAGCACGTGGTAGTTGTTGACGAACTGGATGTCGCCGGGTTGCAGCGCCATCTCCACCCGGTTGTCAGGGTCGTTCACCAACTCGTCGTAGGCGTCCATCGCCTCGACCTGTTGTTCGGTGAGACGCGGCGCGTCGGCGTGCCGCTGCGATGCTTGGATGAACGGTCGGATGTAGCGCACGAACAGTCGGTCGCCTGTCGGCCCGGTGTGCTGGGTGAACGCCGGCACCTCGTAGTACGGGCGACCGCCGTCTCGCTGCTCTCCCCGGAAGTCGTAGGGGAGCGGTCCGAACAGCACCATCGCGAGATCGGGTCGGGTGCGAACGAGCTCGTTGTAGGCGCCGAGTGCGTTGGCAACGAGGCTCTCACCACCGCTCACGCCGGCGTCGAGACACATGAGGCCGACCAGGTCGGAACCATCACTGTGGAACCCGAGCCCGTGTCCTCCGATCTCGTTGCCGCGCGCTGTGGGGTCATCGGGTGCCTTGCCCTGATCGCGTACGTCGCCGAGCAGGTGGCCCTTGGCGTTCTGTGGCCACGGCTCGCCAAGGTGCATCCCGATGCCCCAGTACATCCACGATGCATCCTCGGCCCCGAGCCGCTCCACGTCGAGCGCGGCGATGCGGGCGAACCCGCGACCGTTGACGAGTTCCTCGGCCAGGTCAGCGAGGAGCGGCGACAGTATCGGTAGCGGGAACTCCTCGACGGTGATGTCGAGTACCTCGTCGGTGACCGACCGAGCATGAGTGAGCGCGGCATCGAGTTCGGCGTGATGAGCGTCGGTCAAACGCAACGTCCACTCGTCGGCGTCACCGACATCGCCCGCCCGCCAGTTCGCATGCGTCTCCAGCTCCATGACCTGGAGATGAGACGGTGGGGTCTGACCCGGCGTCTCCACTGGCGTGGTGTGGCTCTCGGTGGTGCTCATGTCACGCTCCTGTCGGCGCCGGCCGGGCGCCACGGATCAGGCGGCCAGGTAGGGCCTCGGTGGCGATGCCGTCGCGGTAGGTCTCCTGGCCAGCGACGATCGTGTGTCGCCATCCGTCGGCTCGCTGCAACAGCCGCCGTCCCATCGCTGGGAGGTCGTGCACGATCTCGGGCTTGTGGAGGCGCAGGTTCTCGAAGTCGACGACGTTGAGGTCGGCGCGGTGGCCCGGCGCGACAACGCCACGGTCGGACAGGCCGACCGTGCGGGCGGTGTCACGGCAATGACGCTGTACGAGGAACGGCAGCGGGATGCGGTCGTGACTGCGGTCGCGGCCCCAGTAGGACAGCAGTGTGGTCGGGAAGCTGCCGTCACAGATCGTGCCGACGTGGGCACCGCCGTCACCGAGGCCCGGCACGGTGTACGGGTGCACGAGCATCTCGTGGCAGCCGTCGAGGTTGCCGTCGACGTAGTTGAGGAACGGGAGGTACAGCAACCCGTGTCCATCGCCGGCCAGCATTGCGTCGAGCGCAACCTCCTCGGGGCTGAGTCCGCTCTGTGCGGCGCGGGCGGCGATCGAGGTGTCCATCGCCGGCTCGTAGTCGGGCTCATCGCCCATCTCGAACAGCAGGTCGAATCGGCCGATCAAGTTCCCGCCGAGCTTGTCCCGCGACCGTTCGGTTGCTTCGGCCAGCAACCGTTCCCTGAATCGGGAGCCGCGGAGGGCGGTCAGCTTCTCGACCAGGGGGAGATCGGCGATCGTCCGATACACCGGGTTCGTGAGGAACGGGTTGAGCGTGCACTCCAGCCCGAGGATCAACCCCACTGCGCGCGGGGCCACTTGACCGGTCATCATCAGGCCATCGGCGTTGGCGAGGGTGATCCGGTCGAGGAGTCCACGAAACGCGTCGGGCACCATCGGGTTCCGGGCGATCGAGATCGACATCGGTCGCCCCGACGTGGCGACCATCTGGCGGAGCGTGTCGAATTCGTGGTCGGGGTCGACGAAGTCCGAGACCACCTGGAGCACTCCCGTGCCCGTCGCACCCACGCCCTGGGCGATTCCGATCAACTCGTCGGGCGCGGCGGTCAAGGTGGGGGTGTACGCGCCGGTCGAGGTCTTGTGGTTCCGGGTACGACTCGTGCTGAATCCGAGTGCGCCCGCCTCGATCGCCTCCCGTGCCAGTTCGGCCATCGAGACGATGTCGTCCGGCGTGGCATCCTCGTGGTTGGCGCCCCGCTCGCCCATCACGTTCAGACGCAACGCACCGTGGGGCACTTGGATGGCGACGTCGATGTCGTGGGGGATCGAGTCGACCGCGTCCAGGAACTCGCCGAACGAGTTCCAGTTCCACTTCAAGCCTTCGTGGAGCGCGGCCCCCGGGATGTCCTCCACGCCCTCCATCAGCTCGATCAGCTTGTCGTGGTCTGCGTCGTGCACCGGAGCGAAGCCCACCCCGCAGTTGCCGGTGACGACGGTGGTCACGCCGTGCCACGACGACGGCTGGAGCCGTTCGTCCCAGGTCGCCTGACCGTCGTAGTGCGAGTGGATGTCGACGATGCCGGGGATGACGAGGGCACCGTCGGCGTCGATCTCGCGGCTCGCGGACTCGCCGATGATCCCGACATCGGCGATCACGCCGTCGCGCACGGCGACGTCCGCTGTTCGTGCTTTGCTGCCGGTTCCGTCGATCACGGATCCGCCCCGGATGATCAGGTCGTAGTCGGCCATGCGCGAGTCTCGCGCTCTCCACGGCGCCGAGCAGACCTGGACGGAGGGGAGGTCACGTCGACACCGCCGGCTTGCGGGCGATGGTGATCGCCGTGTCACCAGGCCAGTCCCAGAACTCGCCCGATGGCGATCGCTCGGTCAGCAGCCGGCGCACCTCGTCGGTGAACGACCTCAACCGCTCACCGAAGAGGTGGGGTGCCGAGTACGACATGGACATGGAGCCCGACACCACTTCGTCGACGTCTCGCATGAGATCGTCGCGCCCATCAAGGCCGAGCTCATCGACGGTGATGGCGTCGCCGCCGTTCGAAAGTGGCCACGGGCGCTGTACGAGCACTACGTCGGCGACGCGTGACGCAGCAGGCCCAGCGATCAGCGATGCCCCGGAATGTCGGGGGTGTGGCTCATCGCCGGTGCCGGTCACGAGAGTTCGAGACCTGCCAGTGTTCCCTCGGCGCGCCAGTCCTCCAGCACCTTGATGAACGCGATCGATCCCGCGCCGTAGCTGCCGTTCTTGACGCTGCGATCGCTCGGTTTGCCCTCGTTGTTGTAGTAGCCGGGCGTGCACGACTCGAGGAATCGCAAGTTCATCTGGGAGAGGCTGACGATCGTGTCGACCCAGGCCGCTTCGGCATCGGCGTCGGCTTCGATCACGGTGATCCCGCGGTCCTCGGCCTCGGCGAGGATGTAGCCGAGGTGCTTGCTCTGTTCGTTGAGCATGTGCGGGAAGTTGACGGTGAACCCGGACTGCACGTTGCTGAAGATGAAGCAGTTCGGGAATCCGCGGCTGTGCATCCCGTGGAGTGTCGAGGCTCCGTCCTGCCAGTACTCGGTGAGCGTCGCGCCGTCGCGGCCGTACAGCTCATAGCCCGCTCGCCGCGTGTAGTCGGTCCCGACCTCGAAGCCGGTCGCGTAGATGAGGCAGTCCAGTGCGAACTCCTCCTCGACCAGGTCGCCGGACGCGTCGTGACGTTCGACGACCACGCCTGTCGGAGTGATGCGCTTGACGCCGCGGCCCTCGGTGTCGACCAGCTCGACGTTCGACCGGTTGAAGGTGGCGAGGTACTCGTCGTGGAAGCAGGGTCGCTTGCAGAACTGGC
>Ga0316190_10002152_pt1 | contig 14269 bp, 13 predicted proteins | sample Eddworburrow2_MG_FD_204929 | JGI IMG/M metagenome (GOLD analysis project Ga0316190, IMG submission 204929) | Coastal sediment microbial communities from Maine, United States - Eddy worm burrow 2 | ecosystem: Environmental > Aquatic > Marine > Coastal > Sediment | place: USA: Maine | collected... | reverse complement strand
AAGCAGAGCGGTAAGATCAGTCTCGGTCATATCGGCCTGAATGGCACTTTGTTCAAAGCGGGCCAGCGTCAATACCTCGCCAATCAGTGCATTCAGGCGATCGGCCTCCAATCCGATGCGCGCCAGGTCGTTCTGGGCGGCATCGCCAGCAGCATCGCGCGCCAATTCCAGAGCCACAGTCAGGCGGGCCAAGGGAGAGCGCAGTTCGTGCGAGACATCGCGCAGCAATTGTTTATGGCTGCTCATCAAGCCTTCGAGCTGTGTCGCCATATTATCAAAGCTCTGGGCCAGTTCGCCGATTTCATCACCTCGAGTAGTCAGGGAAGGCGGTGTGCGTGTCTGCATGCGCCCGCTGCCCAGTTGAGCCGCGCTTTGCTGTAATTGGCGAATCGGACGGGTGAACATTCGGGAGAGCAACCAGCTGGCCAATAGAATGCATGCTAGCCCCAGCAGCAGCTGGAAGAACAATGTGTACTCTCGGTTCTGCTGCATGGCATCGGGGGCGATTCGAGAGTTGGCGACCCAGAAAAAATTGCCTTGCGCGGTGTTGACCGGAATCACAACCAGCATATGCGGTGGGCTAACCAGCTGTAGCGGCTCGCTTTTTGCAATGGCTTTCTCGATAAGTGGCGCCAGTCCGGGTGGAAGTCGACGATTAAGGATGTCGCGGCCTTCGTTGTTGAACAGGGAGCCCCGAAAATGCTTCTGCCGCATACTGTTACGCAACCAGCGGCGCAGGGCCTCAGGCCCCTCGTCGACATATAGATTAGCGGCAGTATCGGCATATCCGGCAAGTTGGGTAAGACGGTTTTCCGTCTGCTGCGTTTGCAGAATCCAGCGCTGGCTGAACCACGACGAGGCGGCGGCAATGCCCAACATGGTCAGCAATAGGGCGAGAAACAGTTTCCAGAATAATTTCATAAGAGAGCCCTAGTCGAGGGCCAACAGCCAGCCGACACTGCGCACGGTTTTGATGCGTGAGTCACCATTATCCAAAGGGGTTATTTTCTTGCGGATGCGGCCGATATGGACATCCAGTGTGCGGTCGAACGGGCCGTGGCGTTTGCCCAGCGCTTGTTCGGTCAGTGCATTTTTTTCCACCACCTCACCGGCATGTGTGAGCAGTACGCTCAGTATGTTGTATTCACTGCTGGTCAGGGGGATTTCGCCACCGTTCTCAAGGATGGTGCGCGACTTCGGATGCCATTCGAAGTTGCCGATGCGCTGCACCTGAGGCGCATCATCTGCCTGTTGTGTGTCCTGGCTTGCTTCATAGCGGCGCAGTACGGCGCGGATGCGGGCGGCAAGCTCGCGCGGATTGCACGGCTTGGGCACATAATCATCAGCCCCCAGTTCCAGGCCGATGATGCGATCCATTTCTTCGCCGCGCGCGGTCAGCATGATCACAGGCAAGGCCGAGAAACTGCGCAGCTCGCGCAACACATCCATGCCATTCTTGCCCGGCATCATCACATCGATAACCGCCAGATCGAAGACCTCGTTACGCATGCGCTCAAGGCCGGATATGCCATCGCTGGCACAGTTGACGACAAAGCCTTCGTGTTCGAGAAACCGACGCATCAGGTCGGTCAGCTCATGGTCGTCATCAATCAGCAGAATGTTCATGGCCTCATCCTGCCATGAAACAGGTGTCGGGAAATACCATATGGCTGAAAGATGAACGACTTTTACATATTTGTTACAATCTTTTTCGCTATACTAGCAGTGCAACAGCGCTTGTTTGCATTGTCCCTGCCAGACTTCGTTGGGTACGGCAGAGATGCCAGTTTGATAGACAAGGAGACAGAAATGAATAAATCACTGATAGCAGTTGGATTACTGGTAGCCACATCGCTGGCCGTTCCAGCGTTTGCTTGCCCGGGTGGCGGGCAGTGCGGTGGGCCCGGTGGTGGTAAGGGAGGCATGCAGCGCATGGCCCAGGATCTGAATTTGAGCGATACCCAGAGACAAGAGATCAAGCAGATTCGCGAGGATGCGCGTTCGACCATGAAGGCGATGCGCGAATCCATGATGGCCAATCGTGATGCCATGCAAAAACTCGACCCGGCAGATAAGGGGTATATCGCCAAGGTGGATAAGCTGGCGGCTGAAAAGGGTGCGATTGTTGAAGGAATGATGCAGGAGCATGCCAGGGTGCGCTCCGAAATCTCTGCCATTCTGACCCCTGAGCAGCGCGCCAAGCAGGCCCAGTTGCACAAGGAGCGCAAGGCCAAGAGAGATGCCAAGCGCAAGGAACGTGGTGGTAAGCGCGGTGAAGGGCGTGGCCCGGATGGCGATGGGCCAAGAAACGGCCCACGCGGTATGGGTATGTAGTTTCTCCCGGAAGTTATTCTTCTAGCGCCTGTCGGTACCTGCCGGCAGGCGTTTTTTATTTCTTCCCTTTGGCTGTCCGGTCTTTTCCAGCGTAGGCTTTGCCCATGCCGATCATGAATCTCAATCACATAAGCAAAGCCTTTGGACCGCAGGTCGTACTCGACGATGTGTCCTTCTCCATCACGCGTGGTGTACGTCTTGGCCTGATCGGGCGCAATGGTGAGGGTAAATCGACCTTGTTGCGCATCATGGCCGGACAGGTGGAGACCGATGATGGCAATGTCACGCTGCGCAACAATGCGAAGGTCGCTTATCTGCCGCAGGCTCCGCACTTCGATGCCGGAGAGACGGTATTTCAGGTGGTGGCCGGTGGCCTGGGTGATGTGGCCAAGGCTCTGGATGACTATCATGACGCTCTGCACTGCTTAGCTGATGATGCTTCGCCTCAGGCACTGAAACGGCTGGACGAATTACAAAATGAACTGGAGCGCAGCGGCGCCTGGCAGTTTCATGCGCGCATTGAGACGGCGATTTCCAAACTAAAGTTGGAGCCGGATCGTGATGTCGGTGAGTTGTCCGGTGGCTGGCTGCGCCGCGTGGCATTGGCTCGTGCGGTGGTGGCAGAGCCGGATGCCTTACTGCTGGACGAGCCGACCAATCATCTGGATGTTGCCTCCATCGAGTGGCTGGAGGATTTTGTCGCCTCTTTTCCGGGGGCGGTGTTATTCATCACGCATGATCGGTATTTCCTTGATGCGGTGGCCGAAGAGATTATCGAGCTGGATCGCGGCCATCTGGTGCATTTTCCATGTTCCTATGCCGAGTATCTGGAAAAGAAGGCCGAGATGCTGGCTGTGGAGCAGACCCAGCACCGCAAGTTCGATAAATTACTGGCCGGTGAGGAGCGCTGGATTCGGCGCGGTATCCCGGCACGCCGCACGCGTAATGAAGGGCGGGTGCGAGGCCTGGAAGATTTGCGTCGCCAGCGCTCGGCACGGCGAATGCGGGGCGGGGATGTTGATCTGCGCGTGTCCAGCGGCGTGAAGCCGGGCAAGATGCTGATGGAGGCCATCGAGGTGTCGCATGCTTTTGGCGAGACCTGCATCGTGAAGGATTTCAGCCACAAGATCATGGCCGGAGACCGGGTTGGACTAATCGGCCCCAACGGTATCGGCAAAACGACCCTTTTACGAATTATGCTCAGCGAGATGAATGCGGACAGCGGTCGGGTACGGCATGGGGTTCGCCTTGCGCCGGCCTTTCTCACCCAGATGCGCGAACTCAATCCAGAGATGAAGCTGAAAGACGTGCTCTTGCCTTTGGGCGGGCAGTATGTGCATGTCGGCGGTCATGAGCCGCGTCATGTGGTCAGCTATATGCAGGATTTCCTTTTCGACAAAGAGCGCTTGAATACGCGTGTGGCAGCCTTGTCGGGTGGTGAGCGTGGTCGCCTGATGTTAGCCAAGCTGCTTCTTGAGCCGGCCAATCTTCTGGTGCTTGATGAGCCGACCAACGATCTGGATATCGGGACCTTGGCCATGCTGGAGCTGGCTTTGGCCAAATACGAAGGGACCGTCATTCTGGTCAGCCATGATCGCGCCTTCATGGATCGTGTTGCCTCCCGCGTGCTGGCCTTTGAGGGCGATGGTCTGATCGTGCCGGTGGAAGGTGGTTATTCAGACTATGCTGCGTGGCGTGAATTGCAGGCTGAGAAGGCTGCACAACAAGCTTCCGAAGCAGGTCTAAAAGCCAGCAAGGCAAAGCCCGCCGAAGCAAAGGTGAACAAAAAAGCCACCAAGCTCAGTTACAAGGAGCAGCGAGAGCTTGATGTCCTACCCGCCAGTATAGAGAAGCTTGAGGAAGAGAAGACAAGTATCGAAGCGAATTTCTGCGACAGCGACTATTTTACAAGCCAGCCGAAGGCATATCAGAGCGATCAGCAGCGACTGGCCGAGCTACAGGCAGAGCTGACAACAGCCTATGCCCGCTGGGAAGAACTGGAGGCTAAACAGGAAGCGATGGCTGCAGCTTGACCCGCCAGAACATACCGGGGGATTGCCTTGGCTCAAAGCGAGGGCTGTAAATTGATGCTATAATGACTGAGTGCATAAAGGAGCGTTGCCATGGCGATTTCCCATACACTCAGGCGTTACCTCGATGATTCGGGGGTTGGATATGAAACAGTAAAACATCCCTTTTCCACAACCAGCCAGAGGATTGCAGAGCATGCGCATGTTTCCGGCCTGCGCATTGCCAAGGGAGTGCTTTTCCGGGATGCGAGTGGTTACCTGTTGGCGGTTCTTCCTGCGCCTCTGCATGTGCAACTTGATGCGCTCAATGAGCAACTTGGCCGCAGTCTGGAAATGGTCGATGAAGAAGAGATTGCTCAGCTTTTCCAGGATTGTGATATCGGGGCGATTCCGGCACTCGCCATTCCCTACGAGGTGGAAGTCGTGCTCGACCTGCATCTATGCGATGAACCCGACATCTATTTTGAAGCGGGAAATCATGTGGAGCTCATCCGGGTTGGCGGCACCGATTTCCAGACCCTGCTGAAAGACGCTCAAATCCTCAGTTTTGCCGGTTAGGGATGCTCTGAAAATAAACAAGCCCCCCTTAGTGGGGGAGCTTCAATAGAGATCAGGTGATGTAATCAGACGCCTGAATACTGCGCATGTACCTCTCTGGCATGCATGCCGGGCAGCTTGTTCAGGGCATCGATCAGCGCTTTGGCCGAGGCTACGACGATATCGGTATCCTTGCCCTGACCGTTGACGATGCGTTCGCCATCCTGCAAACGAACCGTGACCTCACCCTGTGCATCGGTGCCGGCCGTGATCGCATTGACCGCATACAGCAGCAGCTTGCCGTTCGGCTCAACCATCGACTTGATAGCCTTGAAGGCGGCATCCACCGGGCCATCACCTTCGGCAGTGGCCTTGTGTGTCTGTCCCTCAATCTCCAGTTCGACGGCGGCCACCGGCGTATCGCCCGTGCCTGAGGCGGCATGCAGGCTGATCAATTTGACGCGTTCGGATTCAACGTCATCGCCATGCTCCAGAATGGCCATCAGGTCTTCGTCGAAGATATCCTTCTTTTTGTCGGCCAAGCGCTTGAAGTGTTCGAACACGGTGATCAGTTCGTCGCCGTCCAGCGGCACGCCCAATTCGGCATAGCGCGATTTCAGTGCGGCCCGGCCCGAATGCTTGCCCAGTACCATACGGTTGGTTTTCCAGCCGACCGATTCCGGCGTCATGATTTCATAGGTTTTCTGGTGCTTGAGCATACCGTCCTGATGGATGCCGGATTCGTGGGCAAAGGCATTGGCACCGACAATCGCCTTGTTGGCCTGCACCGGCATGCCGGTAATCTGGCTGACCAGTTTGGAGGTTGGCACGATCTTGGTGGTGTCGATGCCGGTTTCGATGGCATAGCGATCCGAACGGGTGCGCAGAATCATCACCACCTCTTCCAGTGAGGCATTGCCGGCACGTTCACCCAGACCGTTGATGGTGCACTCCACCTGACGTGCCCCGTTTTCCACGGCGGCAATCGAGTTGGCCACAGCCAGCCCAAGATCGTTGTGACAGTGCACCGAGAAAATAGCCTTATCGGAATTCGGCACGCGCTCTCTTAATTCGCGGATACGGCCGCCAAACTCCTGCGGTGTCATATAGCCAACGGTGTCGGGAATGTTGATGACGCGAGCACCAGCAGCAATGGTTGCCTCGACAATACGGCACAGGAAATCCATTTCTGAACGGCCGGCATCCTCAGCAGAGAATTCCACTTCGGGGGCCAGTGAGCGTGCTTGTTTCACCGCAGTGACAGCCATGGCCACCACTTCGTCCGGCTGCATGCGCAGCTTGGCCTGCATATGGATGGGGCTGGTGGCGATGAAGGTATGGATACGGGCATGCTCTGCCGGTTTCACTGCCTCGCCGGCACGTTCGATATCCTTGGGATGGGCGCGCGCCAGCCCTGCAATGATCGGGCCCTTCACCTCGGAAGCGATGCGGTGCACGGCTTCGAAATCCCCTGGTGAGGCGATGGGGAATCCCGCCTCGATGATATCCACACCCAGCGTGGCCAGCGCATGTGCCACGCGCAGCTTTTCATCCAGATTCATCGAGCAGCCGGGCGACTGCTCGCCGTCGCGCAGGGTGGTGTCAAAGATGTAAATTCGGTCGGACATGGGTTTCTCCTATTGGCTTACCGGTTTATGGTACTGCCGATTGCTGATATGGACAGCGATTGGCTGTTTGCGGCCTCCAATAAACAACAAGGCCGCAGTATGAAGCTGCGGCCTTGTTTGTTAAGTCATGGAATGATTTCCGGACTAATACCTCACATGCCGCACTCGCGCCTGCCTAGTAGTAGCAAGCGAAGTTCAGCCGGAAAGTAAGGAAAAGCATTCATAGGCGGGAGTAAAGCACCGGCCATCGAGGCTGTCAATCGACGACTCATGAGGGGTCTTTATCCGACACATCAGTAGCCGTTGCGGTTTGTTCTTTCTTATGGCGTCCGGTGATGCCGATCAGGATGCCGTGTATGCAATAGGCCAGCACCAACACAAACAGGCAGGTGTGCGGATTGGCCATTACAAAGGCAATCACGACCAGCATGATGAGCAGGGTTATCGCGGGCTTTTGTTGCTTGAGGTCCACATCCTTACCGGAAAAGAAGGGGACGTGACTGACCATGAGCCAGGCAAGGCCGACGGATAGGGCAAACCACAGCCATGGCACAGGATTAAGCGCTGCATCTTCATGGAACAACACAGCGGTAGCAATCAGCATGGCGGAAGCCGGGGTCGGCAGGCCGTTGAAATAGCGTTTGCTTTGCGTTTCCAGTTGCAGATTGAAGCGGGCCAGACGCAGGGCGGCACCCGCTGCCAGCAGGAACGCAGCCATCCAGCCTGCCTTGTGCAGGGGGGCCAGGGCCCACATATACATCAGAACAGCAGGGGCGATGCCGAAGGACAGCATATCGCACATCGAATCGTACTGCGCACCGAAATCGGATTCGGCATGTAGCAGGCGCGCCACGCGTCCATCCAGGATGTCGAAAATAGCAGCCACAATCAGAGCCCATGCGGCCAACTCGAAGCGCCCCTGGACAGCAGCAATCAGGGCATAAAAACCTGCAAACAGTCCACCGGTGGTGAGCAGGCTGGGCAGGATGTAGATGCCACGTTCACGAACAATCTTCGCTTTGCTCACTGGGTCTGCCCGCCCTTATTCAGAGTAGCCAGAATGCTTTCTCCAGCCTTCACCTTGTCGCCTGTAGAGACGCAAAGCTTGAAGTCTTTCGGCATTTCGCAATTGACGCGTGAGCCGAAACGGATCATGCCGATACGCTGTCCGGAAACCACATGGTCGCCAGTCGGCACATAGGAAATAATGCGGCGTGCGACAAGACCTGCGATCTGGGTGAAAGTGACAACAGGGCCGGCATCTGTCTGCATCTCAAAACGGTTGCGCTCGTTGTGTTCACCTGCATCTGCATTTGCGGCATTGATGAAGCTGCCCTGTGTGTATTCTATCTGTGTGATGCGGCCTGCCATCGGGGCACGATTTACATGCACATTGAACACATTCATAAAGATATCGATACGCACGCCGTTCTCTGTTTGTTCGGCACGGATGACCTTGCCGTCAGCCGGGGAGATAAACAGGCCAGCATTTTCTTCTGAGGTGCATTCCGGTTCGCGCTTCGGGTCGCGGAAAAAATTCAGCATGAACACAAACAGGAGAAGAAGAATCCAGGCAAGCGTGGTCCAGCAGATCAGCCATGCGGCAAAAGTGAGTACGGCACCGCCGATCAGGAAAGGCCAGCCTTGTGGCGAAATCGGCAGGCGACCGCGCGGCTTGCCGACGAGTGCTTGAGGGTTAGAGGTCGTGTTCATGCGCGATAAGCTACATGCAAACGTCGACTTGCCAATACATACACAGCCTTTTATCCAGATGTCTGGGTGTTCGCCAGAGGCGAGAAAAGGGCTTCTGCATGGGGCAGAAGTTGCTTCTCCACCGCGTCACGACTGGCAACAGTGCCCTCCATCTGCATGGAAGTTACCGGAGAGTCTTGCATGCCGCAGGCCACGATACCGGAGAAGTGGTGCAGATTCGGATTGATATTCAGTGCGATGCCATGAAAGGTCACCCACTTGCGGCAACGCACGCCGACGGCTGCGATTTTATTGTTGTTTATCCACACGCCGATGCCGCGTTCGCTGCGTTGGCCTGCAATATCGAAGGCTTTTAAGGTGCGGATCACCATTTCCTCCAATCTCCACACATGAAGGTGCAGGTCGGGGGCCTTGCGCAAGTCGGCGACGACATAACATACCAATTGGCCCGGGCCGTGATACGTCACTTCACCACCACGCCCACTGTCGAATACATCGATGGTTTCGCCGTCAATGTTTCGCTTGAGGATGTCGGCCTCGCTGCCCGAGGTGCCGATGCTGTAGAGGGGCGGATGCTCGGTCAGGATGATACAGGGGGATGCTGTGCCTGCGATGATATCGGCGACCCGAGCCTCCTGCTCGGCCATTGAATCAGGATAGGTCTGGGAGGCATGGCGTATGATTTCCAGTTCAGGCGACATGGCATAAACCTAGCTCTCTCGTTTTGGAATCACCATGCATCTTGGATGCATCGTAAACCCGCACTGAAAAAGCAGTATACCGTGCAGGGTGGGCTGCCTATACTTTGCGCATGTCCGAATTCGCGCTAATTATGCTTTCTGCGGTTCTGGTGAACAATTTCGTGCTCACCAAATTCCTTGGCATCTGCCCCTTCCTCGGCGTTTCCGGCAAACTGGAGACGGCGATTGGCATGTCCTTGGCCGTGTTGTTTGTCATGACTCTGGCTTCCACCGCCTCCTGGCTGGCGCAGGAATTCATCTTGATCCCATTTGATCTGATGTATCTGCAAACGATTTTCTTTATCCTGATTATCGCAGTTCTGGTGCAGTTCATTGAGATGCTGATTCACAAATCCAGCCCGGTTTTGTATCAGGCGCTGGGCATTTTTCTGCCGCTGATCACCACCAATTGCGCGGTGCTCGGTGTGGCCCTGTTGAACGTTCAACAAGAACAAACCTTTATGACTTCGGCCCTTTACGGTTTCGGTTCGGCACTCGGCTTTGCCCTGGTGTTGCTGCTTTTTGCGGGCTTGCGTGAGCGCATTGATAAGGCTCCGGTACCAGAGGCATTCAAGGGCTCGGCCGTATCGCTGATTACTGCGGGCCTGATGAGCCTTGCCTTTATGGGCTTCTCGGGGCTGGTGAAAGTCTGATTTTATTGTTCCCTGACATGACAACGGATTTGATTAAGACATGAATATTCTGTTTGCAGTTCTGATGCTCGGTGGTCTGGCTCTGATAGCCGGCATCGTGTTGGCGATTGCCTCGCGTGTATTCCATGTCGAGGGCGATCCGATGATGGAACGCATCGATGCGGTGCTGCCGCAAACGCAGTGCGGTCAGTGCGGCTATCCCGGTTGCAAGCCCTACGCCACCGCCGTGGCCGGTGGTGAAGCGGATGTGAACAAGTGCGTGCCGGGTGGCGAGCGCGCCATGCTATCCATTGCTGATTTGATGGGTGTGCCGCCCAAAGAGTTGGAAGAAGAGGCTGTCGAACCCATGCTGGCTTTTGTCCGCGAGGATGAGTGCATCGGCTGCACACTGTGCATCAAGGCCTGTCCGGTGGATGCGATTATCGGCGCACCCAAGCAATATCATACGGTGGTTGAGGATCATTGTACTGGTTGCACGCTGTGTGTTGAGCCATGTCCGGTGGACTGCATCGATCTGCTGAGTAAGCCGGAGGTTCTGGAAGAATGGACATGGGCGGCACCGGGTAAGCCAGGCAAGATGATTATAGACACGACTGAAGGTGAGGCACATGCCCGGGCTGTTTGATCGTTTGACCACGCTGATTGGCAAGGGTGCTGCAAAGGGTGCCGCCAGTCGTGTTGAATTGAAGGCCATGATCGGCACTGCCGGTTTTTCAGGCGGGGTACATCCCAAGCAGATGAAGAATACGGCCGGCTTGCCGATTGTGGACTCACCCTTGCCGCCGAGACTGATTCTGCCGCTGAAGCAGCACATCGGTCAGGTTTGCACACCGATTGTCGAGGTCGGAGATCGCGTGCTGCGTGGTCAGAAGATCGGTAAATCGCAGGGTTATGTATCAGCCCCTGTGCACGCGCCTACATCCGGCACGGTGCTGGCCATCGAGGAACATGCAGTTCCCCATCCCTCGGGTATGGGGCGGCTTTGCATCATCATCGAGCCGGATGGCAAGGATGAGGCAGATGAGAACCTGCCGCCGATCAGTAATTACCGCGCTGAAGACCCCGGTCTGATTCGTGAGCGGATTCGATTAAGTGGCATCGTTGGTTTGGGCGGGGCGGTATTCCCGACCTTCATCAAGCTGCTACGCGACCATCGCCATCCGGTTGAAATGGTGATTCTCAACGGCATTGAGTGCGAGCCTTATTTAACCTGTGATCATCGCGTGATGCTTGAACATAGTGCTGAAATCGTGCGCGGGCTGGATGTCATCATGCATGCGGTGGAAGCGCAGCGTGGGGTGATTGCCATTGAGGACAATAAGCCTGATGCCATTGCCGCCATGCAGCAGGCACTGACTGAGGCCGATCTTGCCCATGTCGAGGTGCGGGTTCTGCCGACGCGCTACCCGCAGGGAAGTGAGAAGCAGTTGATTCAGGCGGTGACCGGGCGACAGGTGCCGGTTGGAAAACTGCCGCTGCATATCGGCGTATTATGCCAGAATGTAGGTACGACCAAGGCCATCCACGATGCGGTTTGTCTCGGTGTTCCGCTTACCCAGCGCGTGGTGACCATCAGTGGCGATGCGGTGCCGGAGCCTGCCAATATCTGCGTGCGTATCGGCACACCGATTCCTTTTGTGCTGGCCCAGTGCGGTTTGGAAGATTTGAACGGCGTGCGCCTGATTCACGGTGGACCGATGATGGGCGAGCGTTTGCCACGCATGAATGTGCCTCTGGTGAAATCGACCAATGGGTTGTTGGCCATGCGTCAGGAAACCTTGTACAGCGAGAATGCCGTAGAGGAGCCGTGCATTCGCTGCGGCCACTGCGTTACCGTGTGCCCGGTGGGCTTGGTGCCCAACGAACTGGCCTGGCATTGTCGGCATGACCAATTCGATCGTGGCCAGGAATATGACCTGTTCGACTGCATCGAATGTGGTTGTTGCAGTTATGTCTGTCCCTCACATATTCCGCTGGTGCATTACTTCCGTTACGCCAAGGGGCAGGTGGCCAAGATCGAGAAGGAGCGTGCCTTCGCCGAGTTGTCCAAGGCAAGAAGCGAAGCACGCGACAACCGATTGGCGCACGAGCAGGCCGAGCGCGCGGCACGTCGTTCGAAGGTGCGTAAGCAGCAGGCAGCGTCTGCTGTGGTAAAAGCCAAGGCTGAAGATGGAGCAGACAAGCCCGCCGAAAAAAAGCCCACCCAAGCAGCCAAGGATATGAAGGCCAAAGACATGAAGGCTAAAGACATGGAAAAACCCGCATGAGCCTGCTTATCAGCTCACCCCATGCGCATGGCGGCGATTCGATTCGCGCCAATATGCTGTCGGTTATTCTTGCCTTGCTGCCTGCGGCAGGCGTATCTGTTTATCTGTTCGGCTGGCTGGCTCTGTTTCTGATGGTGCTTTGTATGCTGGGCTGCATGCTGAGCGAGTGGGGATGTCTAAAAGCCATGGGGCGGCCGCTTTCAAGCCTGGGTGATGGCTCTGCAGCGCTCACCGGCCTGCTTCTTGCCTTGACCCTGCCGGCAGCCGTGCCGTGGTGGATGGCCTTGATCGGTTGTGTGGCTGCGATTGTTCTGGCCAAGCAGGTGTATGGCGGTTTGGGACACAATCCCTTCAATCCGGCTCTGGCAGCGCGTGTCGTGTTGCTGATTTCCTTCCCCTTGCATATGACGGCATGGATTGTTCCGATGCATGCGCCGATGTTTGCTGCTGTCCCACCGCTTAATCTTTACGACTTCAGCCAGTGCTGGAATCTGTTCTGGCTAGGGCCTGAGGCTATCGGCAAGGGGCTCGATGCCATCACCATGGCCAGCCCGCTGGGGCATGTGAAAACCGAATGGAGTCGGGGCGTGGGCGCTGTCGAGGCGCTGCGCAACTACGACTACAGCTACCTTGATGCCTTTTTAGGTCGCGAGGCGGGTAGTCTGGGTGAGACAAGTGCGCTGGCCCTGTTGCTGGGCGGCGTATATCTGCTGGCCCGGCATACCATCAGCTGGCATATCCCTGTTTCGTTTATTGTCACGGTGTATGTGCTTGCCGCGCTGTTCAATGCGGTCAACCCCGAGCATTTTGCTCCGCCATTGTTCCATGTGCTGGCCGGAGGCTTGATGCTCGGTGCTTTCTTTATGGCAACCGATCCGGTTTCTTCTCCGGTGACACCGCGAGGCCAGATCGTGTTTGGTATCGGTTGCGGTCTGTTGACCTGGAGTATCCGCAGTTTCGGTGGCTATCCCGAGGGCGTGATGTTTTCGATTTTGTTGATGAACTGTGCGGTGCCGCTAATCGATCACTATCTTCGCCCGCGCGTTTACGGAAAATAAGGTGACAGGGGAAAACAGGAAGCGATGAGCGATTCGGAAAACAAGCAGGCAGGCATCAGTCGCGATATGGTGATGATGGTCGTGGCGCTTACGCTGGTCACAGCCATTGCGGCAGCGCTGCTCGGCCTGACCGATATGGTAACGCGTGAGCCCATCCTGGAGGCACAACGTGCGGCGCTGCAACGCAGCCTTGGGCAGGTGTTGCCAACGCATGCCAATGAGCCGATGGACGATGTGATCCGCTTGCAACCCGATGAGGATGCCACGGCCTTTTATGTGGCACGCGATGCGGATGGTGCGGTTCTGGCTTTAGCCTGGGAAGTGGTGGCTCCGGATGGCTATTCGGGTTCGATTCGCATCCTGATGGGAGTCCTGCCGGACGGCTCGCTGCACGCGGTGCGTATCACCGAGCATCGCGAGACACCGGGTCTGGGCGATGGCATCACCCAGAATCGCAAGTGGATTGATTTCTTCACAGCCAAGTCGTTGGCCGGAACCCACTGGGCGGTAAAAAAAGATGGTGGTGAGTTCGATCAGTTTACCGGCGCGACCATCACACCGCGCGCCGTGGTCAAAGCTGTGCATCGCGGGCTTGGGTTTTTTGCTACGCAGAGGGAAGCCCTGCTTGCCAAGGCTGCGGGAGAGTAGACCATGGCAGATATGAGTGTTTCAAAGGTGAGTAAGAGCGAAATCATTGCCGATGGTTTCTGGCACAACAACACCATCTTTGCCCAACTGCTCGGCATGTGCCCGCTGCTTGGTGTGACGACCAGTGCAGTTAACGGTTTCTGGATGGGGGCGGCTACGGTGCTGGTCTTGCTTGGTTCGAATATCGTGGTTTCCCTGATCCGCGGTTTTGTGCCGCGTGATGTGCGTATCCCGGCCTATATCACTGTGATTGCCGCTTTCGTGACCGTGGTAGGGCTAGCCATGAACGCATGGATGCATGAGATGTATCTGATCCTCGGCCTGTTTATTCCGCTGATTGTGGTGAACTGCGCCATTCTCGGGCGAGCCGAGGCCTTTGCCAGCAAGAACGGCCTTGTGGATTCGGTGCTGGATGCTCTGGCTGTGGGCCTTGGTTTCACCTTTGCCCTGATGCTGCTGGGCAGCGTGCGCGAGATCTTTGGTTACGGCACATGGTTCGGTTTTCCGGTGCTCGGTGAGAACTACCCCGATTTCCTGATGTTTATCTTGCCACCGGGGGCCTTTATCGCACTGGGCTTTATTCTGGCTGGGGTGAATATCATCAATCGCAGGATGAACAGTCGCGCAGTGAATGCCGAGCCTGCCTGCACACCTGCAGCGC
>Ga0316190_10002151_pt1 | contig 14278 bp, 14 predicted proteins | sample Eddworburrow2_MG_FD_204929 | JGI IMG/M metagenome (GOLD analysis project Ga0316190, IMG submission 204929) | Coastal sediment microbial communities from Maine, United States - Eddy worm burrow 2 | ecosystem: Environmental > Aquatic > Marine > Coastal > Sediment | place: USA: Maine | collected... | reverse complement strand
CAACTGATTACCCCGGATTCGCCGACACAGCGTGTCGGTGCGGCGCCGCTGAAGGCCTTCGGCGAAGTGCGCCACGAGCAGCGCATGCTGTCACTGGACAATGCCTTTTCCGATGAGGAACTACTGGACTTCGACCGACGTGTGCGTGAGCGTCTCGAAACGGACGAGGTCGAGTACGCCGCCGAACCGAAGCTTGATGGTCTCGCAATCAGCCTGCTGTACCAGGATGGCCTGCTGGTACGTGCCGCCACCCGCGGTGACGGTGTCACCGGGGAGGATGTGACGCAGAACGTGCGCACTATTGAATCGGTGCCATTAAAGCTCGCCGGTGGTTCGATACCCGGGGTGCTGGAAGTGCGTGGCGAGGTGTACATGTCGCATGCGGGTTTCGAGGCCCTCAATCAACAGGCCCGCGCCGCAGGCCAGAAACTGTTTGTCAATCCGCGCAATGCCGCAGCCGGCAGCCTGCGCCAGCTGGACCCGGCCATTACCGCCAGGCGTTCCCTGCAGATGTTCTGTTACGGTGTTGGCAAGGTCAGCGGCGGTACCCTGGCAACAACGCACACCGGCATCCTGGCGCAACTGCGGGACTGGCACCTGCGTGTTTACGAGGATGTGCAGCGGGTTTCCGGGGTGGCCGGGTGTATTGCGTACTACCAACGCTACGAACAGCAGCGCGAGCACCTGCCTTTTGAGATTGACGGTGTGGTGTTCAAGGTCAATCGATTGCAGCAGCAGGAATCACTGGGGTTCGTTGCGCGTGCGCCGCGCTGGGCGATTGCACGCAAGTTTCCCGCGCAGGAACGTGAAACCCGGGTGCTGGGAATTGAAGTCCAGGTGGGGCGTACCGGTGCGCTGACGCCGGTCGCACGTCTGCAGCCGGTGTTTGTGGGCGGCGTCACCGTCACCAATGCCACACTGCATAACGAAGAGGAAGTACAGCGCAAGGACGTGCGCAAGGGTGATGCCGTGATTGTGCGGCGTGCCGGTGACGTCATCCCGGAGGTGGTCAGTGTTATCAGGGAAAAACGACCCGCAGGGGCACGGAAATTCCAGCTGCCGGCCACCTGCCCGGTGTGTCATTCCCACGTGGTGCGGGTGGAGGGGGAGGCCGTTGCGCGCTGTTCGGGGGGGCTGTTCTGCGCGGCGCAACGCAAGGAGGCAATCAAGCATTTTGCCTCACGCCGTGCCATGGATATCGAGGGGCTGGGTGACAAACTGGTTGAACAACTGGTGGAAAAAGACCGGGTCAGTCATGTCAGTGACCTTTACCGGCTCACGGTTGATGATCTTGCCGGTCTGGAGCGTATGGCCGAGAAATCCGCAAGCAACCTGGTCGAGGCGTTGCAACGCAGCAAGTCAACCTCGCTGCCACGGTTCATCTATGCACTGGGTATCCGCGAGGTGGGTGAGGCGACGGCACAAACGCTGGCGGGGGAATTCGGCGATCTCGACGCGTTGATGGCCGCCGATATCGACACACTGGAAGCTATTCGCGACGTTGGGCCGGTTGTCGCAAAACGCATACGCGAGTTCTTCGCCGAGCAGCACAACCGTGAAGTGATCGCGGCACTGCGCAAGGCCGGTGTTCACTGGCCGCTAGTAGCAAAGCCACAGGCACAGCCGTTTGCCGGCAAGACCTTTGTGCTGACAGGGACACTCTCCATGCCGCGTGCTGAGTTGAAGGAAAAACTGCAGTCCATGGGTGCCAGGGTGTCAGGAAGTGTCTCGAAACAAACGGATTACGTGGTGGTCGGCGACAACCCGGGGTCCAAATATGACAAGGCCATCAAGCTCGGCGTAGAGGTGCTGGATGAGGCGGCCTGTATCGAGATGGTCTTGAAGTGAGTGCCTCTCCGCCAAGCACTTCAGTCCTGTTGGAAGCATAATGAAATACCTTGATAGTCGCCTGCTGATCGGGTTGATCCTGAAACCGTTGAGAGCGCTAGGTGACCGGCTGCATCATTCCTGGAGCCGGCGCAAACCGGACACAGATGCCATAACGGTCACGGGTAAAGACACCCCGGTCAGTTTTCGTGAGCTGGGCGAGCTCTATGAAACCCTGCATGACATGGCAATCAGGGACCCGTTGACCGGTATCTATAACCGTGCATTGCTATTCGATCGCCTGAAACAATTGTTTGTTGAATATCGACGCACACCGGGCCATGCGGCGATACTGTTGATCGATCTGGTGCGTTTTAAATATGTTAACGACCTGCTCGGCCACCATACCGGCGACTTGCTGTTAAAGAATGTGGTTGAACGTATTTCCGGGGCCTTGCGTGAATCGGACACGCTGGCCAGGCTGGGCGGCGACGAATTTGTCGTCATTCTTCCGGATACTGATACGGAGCAGGCCATACAGGTCGCGCAGAAAATTATTCAGGCAATGCAGCCCGAGTTCAACGTCGAGGGCCATCGACTATCAGCGTCTGTGTCCATCGGAATTACCCTGATGCCCGAGCATGCTGATGACGTGGATATGCTGCTGCGCAATGCCGACTATGCGATGTACTCGGCGAAGGATAACAAACAGGGCTACGCGGTCTATGACCCATCGATTACGGAAGAAATCACCCTGGCCAGGATGACGCTGGACGGCATTCTCAATGAAGAAATTGAACGTAATGAGCTGTTTCTCGTCTACCAGCCGGTAATTGAATTCAGTACGGGTGAGGTCAGTTATATCGAGACGCTGGTACGCTGGCGTCAGCCAGACGGAAAGATTCTGATGCCCGGGTCCTTTATCCAGGCTGCCGAAAAGAGCGGCCTGATCAGGCAGTTGTCGGAATGGGTCATCGAGACAGCTTGCCGGGAGCTCGCCGGAATGCAGCAAAATGCCCCGGGCTTGCGTGCAGGCATCAACCTGTCGATGCATAATCTGCATGATTTCAACCTGATGGATAAGATCCAGGCTGCACTGGACAAATACCGGCTGTCTCCTGCCTCATTACTGCTTGAAATCACCGAGACCGGGGTTATGCTGGATCCTGACCAGGTGATCGACACGCTGGGTCAGCTCGCGACGAAGGGGTTTCAGTTGTCGATTGACGATTTTGGTACCGGCCACTCTTCGCTGGTGTACCTGAAACGGCTACCGGTGCATACCCTGAAGGTGGACAAGTCCTTCGTGATGGACATGGATAGCGATGAAGAAAATGCCTCGATTGTGCGGGCAACCATCGATCTTGCACACAGCCTGGGCCTGACGGTGACGGCGGAGGGGGTCGAAACGGTCACGGTCCTGAACAGACTGCAGGAAATGGGCTGTGACTATTACCAGGGCTACTATGTCGGCAAGCCGATGTCGAAGGACGGCATGGCCGCCTGGTTGTCACAACAGCGGGAGAAGATACAATGAAAACCGGTTTCATGTGCGGCATGTTGCTGTTGTTGTGTGCCTGTAGCGGCGGTGAATCTGAAAGCAAGGGCCATGTCTGGAAAGAGCAGACGGACATGATCGACAAGGCGCATGACGTCGAGGATTTGCTGGGTACTGCCGATGCGCAGCAACGACAACGTATCGAGGAGCAGACGCAGTAGCAGGAACAAAGTAAGCAATTTTTACTGAGTGCCGGAATTATTTTATTTAATCGTCACGGAAAAACACGGAAGAACACAGAAAAATAAATACTTGATGAAAAATATTTTCGTGTTCTTCTGTGGATTCCGTGGCCAAAATATTTGTCTTTAACAGCTTGAAGAAGCACCAGGTAACGAGCGCTGCGGAATGGAAGCCAGATTGCTTGCATTCACAAGGTAAGCGGTAATGACAAGAATAATGACAATTACAAGTGGTTTGCCGGGTGCGGGAAAAACGCAGCTGGCAATCAATATAGCGCTTGAGCAGGTGCGTCGCGGCCGCCAGGTGGGTGTTTTCTATGCGCGCGAGTGTGCCACGCCGATTGAAAACCTGCTGCAGCTGCAGCAACCGGTCAATATGCTGCGGCGTGCGGATGATCCCATGGAGCGGGGCCTGTTACGCAGCGGCTACCAGGGGATCGATATTATTTCCTGTGGTACGCCACTGCGGGAGTGGCCGCTGATCGAGGCGGATGAGCGCACGCGCTGCATCAGGGAAATGGATGTCCAGGACAGCTATGACGACTTTCTGATTGATACCTCCGGTATGGATGCGCGGACCCTGCTGGCCTGCTGCAGGGCCTCCGGTGTCGTGGTACTGGTGATCACTCCCGAACCCCGCTCGCGTGCGGAAGCCTTCGCCCTGATCCGGGTGTTGCAATTGAACGGCTTCGCCGGCCTGTTCCAGTTGCTTGTTAACAAGGTCGTGTATCCAGTTGATGTAGAAGGAATACATGATGAGTTATTCCACCAGATATACTCCCGGCTCGGTCTGGATGTACCGTTGCTGGGGGTGCTTGCGCAGGATGAAAGCCTGAAAAGGGCGCAACGCGTCCAGCAGGCCTTCAGCTCGATTTTTCCCGAATCGGAAGCGGCCGGCGGAATTATCGAGGTCGCGGATGCCCTTGATCGGATCCCGGCGCAGTTCTTCACCGGTCCACGCACATTGTCGGCGCTCTGGCATGCCCTGATTGACATCATCCAGTTGCCGGTCACCCTGAGCGGAGACGCACTGCTCGACGACGGTGTTGAAACGATGCAGGAGCCCGAGCCGTTGTCGGAAGAACCGGCGGCCGTGCAGGATAATGAAACGGGTCTGCTGTGCTTTGAGGGAGATCTCGCCAACCTGGGTGCAGTACGGGAAAGACTGCAAGGCAACCTCCAGGTGTTGCTGGCTGATGTGAGCGCCTTTGTCGAAACTGCCGGGCGCGATGTTCGCGTGCTGATGGATGTGAACGACGGGCTGCAGCAACGTGAGCAGATAATTAATCTGGTTGCGAGGGTGCTTGGAATCATTGCAGTAGCAGAGCCGATGCAGTCATTCCGCTTTCAGGTGCTCGATACCGTTGTCTCCCACCCGGACACGGAATGGCTGCAGACAGGCCGCTATCTTAAATATGTATTTCATGTGCTGCAGTCAGAACTGCCTGACAACGCAACGGCCCTGTTGCTGAAGATGCCGGCAATGACCGTGACGCAGGGCACTGACGGAGAAACTATCTACGAAATGATCGATGCGCCACGCCACTGTTGTTTGAGTATTATCAGTGATCCGCAAAGGGGTGTGCGTATGCAGGTGTGGGTGAATATCGAGACAGAGCAGGGCATGAACGTGCTGTCATTGCCGGAACGGCGGGCACCTGCCGGATAAGCGGCTGGCGGTACGCATCCGCCAGCCGCAATCAGGATTTACTACTTGATGTCGATGCTGGCGCTGCTCTTCATCGACTCGATGTATTGCTGCAACTGCTGGTTGGCCAGCAGCAGCTTGATGCGCTCCTTGACGTCGTCAAAGGGTGGTGGCGTGCTTTCGCGTACATCATCGAGGATGATGACGTGCCAGCCAAACTGTGTCTGTACCGGTAATTTGGTATAGGCGCCTTTCTCCAGTGTCGCTGTGGCTTCGGAAAACGGCTTCACCATCTGGTCCGCACCAAACCAGCCAAGCTTGCCGCCACTGGGGCCTGACGGGCCGGTCGATTTTTCCTTGGCGAGTTCCGAGAAATCACTGCCGCTGTCAAGCAGCTCGATCACCCCGTTCGCCGTTTCCTCGTCAGCCACGAGAATGTGACGGGCGTTATACTCCTTGCCGGCGACGCCTATTTGCTCGTCGTAAAGGGCCTTTGCAGCCTCATCCGAGACGGGGTTGCTGGCCATGAAATCCTTGATAGCGGCCCCGGCAAGTGCGGTGCGTGTCTGCTGGTCAAGTGCCGCGATGACAATCGGTTGCGTATTCAGGCCCTTGTTGACAGCATCCTGGCGCATCAGCTCGAGCGAGATCAGTTCATTCAGGACCGCTTCCCCGGAGTTTGCCTGCTCTTCACCGCCCTGCGCCTTGCGCTGGCTGGCATAGACATCGAGCACGTCCTGGGTGATCGGGCTGTTATTGACGGTGGCAACAACGACACCCTCGACAGCCGGAGCGGCAGAGGTGGCGGTGTTTCCGGTATCGGTACGGCTGCCGGACTGCATCTGGTCACAGCCGCTGACGGCTGCCAGTGAAGCGATGAGTACTAGGGTATGACGATAGTTCATTGAGTTGTCCTTCTTGGGTTGGAAATTACGATTCTTGCGGCGTCCTGGCCTGAATACTGAGGGCGTGGATTTCGCTGTGCATGATATCACCGACAGCATCATAGACCAGCCGATGCCGCTGAATGAGTGTTTTTTTTTCAAATGCGGGGGAGACGATGTTGACGATAAAGTGACCGCCGCCACTGGCGGCGCCGGCATGACCGGCATGCTTTGCACTCTCGTCGATGATATCCAGCTCCACGGGTTGCAATGCGCGCGTCAGGCGCTCGCGCAGCATCGCTGTACGGTCGTTTGTCATGTCAGGGCAGTACCTTTTTAAAGGGTTTAACGGTGACCTGTGCGTAGACGCCGGCGCTGATGTACGGGTCGGCATCTGCCCATGATTGTGCGTCGTCCAGTGAGGCAAACTCCGCAACGACGAGGCTGCCGCTGAAACCCGCTTCACCGGGGTCGTTGCTGTCGATGGCAGGATGCGGGCCCGCGAGCAACAGGCGGCCTTCCTGCAGCAGGACATTCAACCGCTCGAGGTGGTCCGGACGTGCCGCCAGACGCAGTTCAAGTGTGCCCGGTCTGTCCTCGCTGATAATGGCATACAGCATTACTTGGTTTCCCCGTCGCTTTCCTCGCCGGCTTCCATGTAGCGGCTCAGATAGAAGGCCTGTGCGAACACGAATACCAGTGTCAGGCCCATCATGCCAAACAGTTTGAAGTTTACCCAGGTCTCTTCGCTGAAGTTGAAGGCCACATACAGGTTAATCACACCCATGAATATAAAAAACAGGATCCATGCCCAGTTGAGCCGTTTCCAGACCGGGGTCGGTGCGGTAATGGCGTGTCCCATCATGCGTTCAACCAGGGGTTTCTCGCCGATAAACTGGCTGCCGAGGAAGGTAACGCCAAATAGCCAGTTCACCACGGTCGGTTTCCATTTGATAAACACCGGGTCGCGCAGGATCAGGGTCAGACCGCCAAACAGCACCAGTATCCCCAGTGTGATGACGTGCATCTTTTCAAATTTGCGGTTCTTCAGCCAGAACAGCCCGGTTTGTACAAACGCGGCTGCGATGGCCACGGCGGTGGCCACATAGATGTCGTACATCTTGTAGGCCACAAAAAACAGGATGATAGGAAACAGGTCGAAAAGGAACTTCATTGCTGGGTTTGTCCGGGATTTTCAGGCGGGTTACGGGTCGGTCGTTGCACAAAGGAGCCGAATAATAGTCTTTTTGTCGGGCCGGTGAAAGCCGGCTTAATAGCGCAATCCCTGATAATCGCATTTGTAAAGCGCTCCTGCAGCTATGGAGGCCCCTGCAGGAGCGGATCGCAGCCGCGATGGGGGATTAATGCAATGAACGTTTAACCGGCCATTCCCGGTGGTATTTTTCCATCACCTCGCGGACGTGGGACGGGTAATCGAGTGCGTCCATTTGTTCCATGCCCTCGCTGAAAAAACGGGTCGCATCTTCTGGCAGCTTGCGGCTTAACGTGGTAAAGGCGGCCTCCATCAAGTCTGTATCGTGGCTGCGTGTGGCGACGATACTGTGGTTCAGCAGCAGTACCCGCCAGGGACGCCCGGGGTTCATTTTTTCCAGGTCCTGACTGATGATGCTGGATACGGCAGCAATAATTTCGTTGATGACGCCACTGAGTGCGCGCAGCTCTGCCGGTTCCCGGCTGCTGTTGGCAAGCAGTGCCAATGCATCCGCCACCGGTTCCAGTGTGTCGAGCTGACTACCCTGACGGGCAATCCAGAGGGCGATATTGACGGCCAGACTGGCCAGTGGCAGCTGCTGCCCGCTCAGTCCCCGTTGAGTGGTCGCCGCAGACAGGGCTTCATGCAACTGCAGGGCATAGTCACCGATCTCGGTGATATCGGCACTGCTGGTGTCGCTGGCGGACAGCCTGTCGTTCTCAACCCGGGTCATGACGTCGGTCAATTGCTCCAGCGCCTGTGCCAGTGTTGCCAGCTCAGACGCATTGGCTGATGGTGTCGCGCTTGCCAGGTCGTGCTGTTTGCAGGCGTCCAGGATCGCGTCGATGTCGGCGTGGATAGCGGCAAGTGCTCCTGTGGGTATTTGCATAATGAATTGCCCGATAAATAGTAGCGTGCTGTTGGCGTGGCAGCGACGCTGCCAGCAACTGCTCGGGGCACATTATAAGGCAGTGTGCTGTAGAATATAGCGGCTATGCCTATTCACTATGATCTTCACAGTCATTCGATTGCCTCAGACGGTACCCTCAGTCCGGTCGAACTGGTGACCGCTGCGCGTGACGCCGGTGTGGATGTGCTGGCACTGACTGACCATGACACGCTGGATGGTCTGCTGGATGCCGCTCGTACGGCCCACGCGCTGGGGATGCAGCTGGTGCCGGGTGTGGAAATATCGGTTAGCTGGCAGTCGCAAACCATCCATGTGCTCGGTCTGGGGGTTGATCCGGGCAACGAGACATTGCAGGCAGGGCTTGCCGGTCTGCGTGAGTTTCGTCACTGGCGTGCCGAAGAGATCGGCCGGCGCCTGGCCAGGGCAGGCATCGGCGGCTGCTACACGGGTGCGCGCGCCCTTGCTAAAGGCAATATTGTCGGGCGCACGCATTTTGCCCGGCATCTGGTCGCGGCCGGGCATGCACGCTCGGTACGCGAGGTGTTCAAGCGTTTCCTGGTGAACAACAAACCTGGTTTCGTAACCGGTCAATGGACCAGTCTCGAGGCGGCGCTCGAGTGGATTCATAGCGCCGGCGGTATCGCGGTGGTCGCACACCCGGCAAGGTACCGCATGACGTCCAGCAAGCTGCGTCGTCTTGTTGCCGAGTTTCGTGCCGGCGGTGGTGCGGGACTGGAAGTCGTGTCAGGCAGTCACAGCCGGGATAACATCACCGCCATGGCGTCACTGTGCCGTAACGAGAATATGCTGGCATCCTGCGGGTCCGATTATCACGGCCCGCAAAATCCCTGGATTAAACTGGGTCAGCTGCCGGCATTGCCAGCAGGCTGTCAGCCGGTCTGGGAAAGTGACCGCTGGCCGCTTCAATGAGGTCCTGTTTCGATGAGCCAGTTCTTCCAGATTCATCCGCTTAATCCGCAGGTACGGTTAATACGTCAGGCGGTTGAGATCATTCGCAATGATGGTCTGGTCGTGTATCCAACGGATTCCAGCTATGCGCTGGGCTGTCATGTCGGCGACAAGCGCGGCATGGAGCGCATACGGCGAATTCGCGATCTTGATAACAGGCATAACTTTACCCTGATGTGCCGTGATCTGTCCGAAATATCCACCTATGCAAAAGTCGATAACAGCAGTTATCGCTTGTTGAAGTCACTGACGCCGGGCGCCTATACCTTCATCCTCAAAGCGACACATGAAGTGCCGCGGCGCCTGCAGAATCCGAAACGCAAAACCATCGGTATTCGTGTGCCGGATCATCCAGTTACCCAGGCACTGCTGGATGAACTGGGTGAGCCCTTGATGAGTTCCACCCTGATTCTCCCGGGCAAGGACATGCCGGAGACGGATGCCAACGGCATCCGCGAACGACTCGAACACGAGGTCGACCTGGTGATTGACGGTGATCACTGCGGGGTGGAACCCACCACCGTCGTGGACCTCGTCGACGGCGTCGCGCAGGTGCTACGGCAGGGGCGTGGCAGTGTCGAGGGATTCTAGCTGCCTGGTTCAACCTGATTATGATTAAATACTTGCCACGGAAGCACACGGAAAAACACGGAAGAATAAATGCCTTGCTAAAAATATTTCCGTGTACTTCCGTGGCTATTTAATAACAAAGAGGCACCTGGCTTGATGTGGCTCGGTAGTGCAGGTTGAGTTAAGCGCAACGTTCCGGCGTTTGGTCGACACCTATTAATGCAATCAAAATTCATAAGGTTATAATCCGCCGATGCTCGAACTCAGCCTTGTACAAAAAATTGCTATCTGGGTCGTGCCGGTGGTGCTCGCGATTACTGTGCACGAGGTTGCGCATGGCTGGATTGCCCGCAAACTGGGTGATAACACGGCCTTCATGCTGGGCCGCCTGACGCTGAACCCGCTGAAGCACATCGACCCCGTGGGGACGATCCTGATACCCGGCATGCTGTTGCTGTTGCAGGCCGGTTTTCTCTTCGGCTACGCCAAGCCGGTCCCCATTAACTGGAGGAACCTGCGCCGTCCGAAGCGCGACATGGCGCTGGTGGCAGCGGCCGGTCCGGGTGCAAATTTACTCATGGCGCTTGCATGGGGGTTGTTGATACGTCTTGGTTTGTCGCTGGGAGAGCCCGGCATGGCGCTTATCTACATGGGTGTTGCGGGGATTACCATTAACATTATTCTGATGGTGCTGAACCTGCTGCCGTTGCCGCCACTGGATGGCGGTCGTGTCATGACCGGCCTGTTACCCGGGCCGTGGGCCTACCAGTTCAGTCGCATCGAGCCCTATGGTTTTTTTATCCTTATCGGCTTGCTGGTAACGGGCGTGCTGGGCATGGTGTTGTGGCCGGTCATCAGTGTGGGTATGTCGATGCTGGTGCCGGTGTCCGGGTTGTCAGCACAGAAATTTCAATTGCTACTGCTGGCGTTAATGGGCAGATAGGAGATTATTTTGGTTGCAATACACACAAGCAGCCGGGTGCTTTCCGGTATGCGGCCAACAGGGCGTTTGCACCTGGGGCACTATCACGGTGTGCTTAAAAACTGGGTCAGGCTGCAGCAGGAATTCGAATGCTTTTTCTTCGTCGCCGACTGGCATGCATTGACCACGCACTACGAAGAGTCCCACATCATCGCGGATAGTGTCTGGGACATGGTCATCGACTGGCTGGCCGCCGGTGTCAACCCGGGATCGGCGCAACTGTTTATCCAGTCCCGTGTGCCGGAGCATGCCGAACTGCACCTGCTGCTGTCCATGGTCACACCGCTGGGTTGGCTGGAGCGGGTGCCGAGTTACAAGGACCAGCAGGTCAAGCTGCGCGAGCGTGACCTGGCGACCTACGGTTTCCTGGGCTACCCGTTGTTGCAGAGCGCCGATATCCTTATCTACGGTGCCGACAAGGTGCCGGTCGGTGAAGACCAGGTGGCGCATGTCGAACTGACCCGGGAAGTGGCGCGTCGTTTTAACCACCTGTTTGGCCGTGAACCCGGTTTTGAAGCGGCCGCGGAGGCCGCCATCAAGAAGATGGGCAAGAAGAATGCACGCCTGTATCGTGAGTTGCTGAAACGCTACCAGGAGCAGGGTGACCATGAGGCGGTCGCGGTGGCACAGGCACTGCTGGCAGAGCAGCAAAACCTCGCCATCACCGATCGGGAGCGTCTGCTGGGTTACCTGGAAGGCGGTGGCCGTATGATATTGACCGAGCCGGAGGCGCTGTTGACACCGGCATCGAAAATGCCGGGACTGGATGGCCAGAAAATGTCCAAGTCCTATAACAACACCATCACCCTGCGCGAGGCCCCGGATGACGTGCGCGAGAAACTGCGCACCATGCCGACCGACCCGGCGCGGGTGCGGCGCACGGACCCCGGCAACCCGGATATCTGTCCGGTATGGCAGCTGCACGAGGTCTATTCCGGTGACGAGGTGAAGGCCGCGGTGCGTGCAGGCTGTACCACGGCTGGCATTGGCTGCCTCGATTGCAAGCAGTACATCATTGAAAGCGTGCTGCAGGAACTGGAACCGATACAGGAGCGTGCCCGGGAATTCGAACAGGACCCGGGCAGGGTGCGTGCCATCATTCACGAGGGCTCGGAAGCCGCGCGCGTCGTGGCGCGCGAAACACTGGAAGAGGTCCGCCAGGCGATGGGGTTGAGCTATAGCTGAGCGTCCTGTGCGAGGGGCAAAAAAAGCGACAAATGACTGAAAATAGGATAGTATCCTCCGGACGATGAAAGTCGTCCCTCGGATACGACGCCGTTACCACGTGCCAGGGTACTACATGAGCGAAAACCAGAGCCGCGAAACACCGTCGGACATCCATCCCCAGGAAGAATTACCCATCGCCGTTGTTCAGGGCAAGGCCTTCGACTCCCTGCCCAGGGACCTCTATATACCGCCACAGGCACTGGAAGTTTTCCTCGATGCCTTCGAGGGACCGCTGGACCTGTTGCTGTACCTGATACGCCGCGAAAATATCGACATCACGGATATCCCCGTTGCCGATATTACGCGCCAATATGTTGAATATATTGGATTAATGCAGGAGATGCAGCTGGAGCTGGCCGGTGAGTACCTGGTGATGTCTGCGATGCTGGCTGAAATCAAATCCCGCATGCTGCTGCCGCGGGCGGCTGAAATCGAGGAAGACGAGCTGGATCCGCGTGCCGAGCTGGTGCGTCGCCTGCAGGAATATGAACGCTACAAGCAGGCAGCGGAGGATGTCGATGCGCTGCCGCGACTGGGACGTGATGTCTACCAGGCAGCCGCTGAGCCCCCGGAACGAAAGATCATTCCGATGCCGCCGGAGGTTGATCTGCAGGATCTGATTGCAGCCTTTCAGGACGTCATGAAGCGTGCGTCCATGTATGCCCACCATCATGTGCAACTGGAATCCCTGTCTGTCAGGGAACGTATGTCCAGCGTGCTCAGCAAGGTGAGTTCCACGCACTTCACCCGATTTGCCGACCTGTTCACCGTCGAGGAAGGCCGCATGGGCGTAGTGGTTTCATTTCTGGCGATTCTCGAACTGGTGAAGGAATCGCTGCTCGATCTGACGCAGTCCGAGCCGTATGCGCCGATACACGTGAAGGCGGCTGCACGCGCGGAAAATACTGTCGAAGTCGAGGACATTACGACAGAGCAGGCAAGCGCCTGAAACCGGATTGACCTGCAGGGAAACAACCATGGAAATTGATCAGCTCAAGAATGTCATCGAGGCCATCCTGCTGGCGGCCGGTCGTCCACTGAATATTGACCAGTTACTGACGATGTTTGCCGAGCACGAAAAACCTGAACGCAGTGACATACGGGATGCCGTCAGCGCCCTGCAGGCAGATTACGAATCACGCGGTATCGCATTGATACAGGTGGGTAGCGGTTACCGCATACAGGTGCGTGAAACCATGCAGCCATGGGTCGAACACCTCTGGGAAGAAAAGCCGGCGCGTTATTCGCGTGCCTTGCTGGAAACGCTGGCGTTGATTGCCTACCGGCAGCCGGTGACTCGCGGTGAAATTGAAGAAGTGCGCGGTGTCAGCGTCAGCAGCACGATTATCAAAACCCTGCTGGAGCGGGAATGGGTGCATGTGCTTGGGCATCGTGAAGTGCCCGGTCGTCCCGCCATGTATGGCACCACCAGGAAGTTTCTCGATTACTTCAGCCTGAAAAGTCTCGGTGAGCTGCCATCGCTGGCAGAATTGCGTGATCTCAATGAAGTTGGCAAGGATCTGGAACTGGATCTGTCAGATATCCCGGGCATCGGTGTTGAACTGACGCCCGCCAATGATGATGAAGCTGCTGTCGCTGTTGAAGAATCCACCGAGGCCGAGTTGACTGATGAAGTTGTATCAGCTTCTGATAAAGCTGACAGTGACAACGTCGCAATCCTCCATTAAGAACCCTGCCGTTGGCTGAGCGTCTGCAAAAGGTCCTGGCGCGTGCCGGTCACGGCTCCCGTCGCCAGGTGGAGGCGTGGATACGTGAAGGCAAGATCACGGTGAACGGCAAACTTGCCGAGCTCGGTGTCAGTGTGTCCGATACCGACAGGATTCAAATCGACGGGCGCTCGGTGTCGACTGCCGCGGGGCCTGACAACAGCCAGCGTACCCTGATTTATCACAAGCCCGCGGGTGAACTGACAACCCGAAAGGATGAAGCAGGGCGGCCAACAGTGTTCGATAACCTGCCGCAAATCAAACGCGGGCGCTGGATCAGCGTCGGGCGGCTGGATTTCAATACCTCCGGATTGTTGCTGGTGACCACCGATGGTGAACTGGCGCACCGCCTGATGCACCCGTCCTGGGAGGTTGAGCGGGAATACGCAGTGCGTATTCTCGGCAAGGTCGAAGACGAGGTGCTGCAGCGCCTGCAGGAAGGCGTCATGCTGGAAGACGGCATGGCCTCATTCGCATCAATACAGGATGCGGGAGGTGCGGGGGCCAATCACTGGTATCACGTCATTCTTCGGGAAGGGAAAAACCGTGAGGTGCGTCGCCTGTGGGAATCACAGGGCCTG
>Ga0316190_10002150_pt1 | contig 14282 bp, 10 predicted proteins | sample Eddworburrow2_MG_FD_204929 | JGI IMG/M metagenome (GOLD analysis project Ga0316190, IMG submission 204929) | Coastal sediment microbial communities from Maine, United States - Eddy worm burrow 2 | ecosystem: Environmental > Aquatic > Marine > Coastal > Sediment | place: USA: Maine | collected... | reverse complement strand
CTGTTTTGGCCAGTGTCGCAGGTGGATTTGTGCTGTCGCACGGTAATCTTGGGTCGCTATGGCAGCCGTTTGAGTTGTTGATCATTGGTGGAGCGGCCTTTGGTGCCTTTCTAGCGGCTAATCCAACTAAGGTGGTGAAGGCGGTGATAGCTAACACGCTAGGGGCGATCAAGGGTTCCAAATATAAAAAAGCCCTTTATCTTGAATTACTTTCCTTGATGTATGAGTTACTACAAAAGACACGCAAGGAAGGCATGATGGCGGTTGAGGCCGACATTGAAGAACCCGCTGAGAGCCCCTTATTCAGTAAGTACCCCAAGATTGTCGGCGATCATCATATTACCGAGTTTATTTGTGATTACCTGCGTCTGATGGTGGGTGGCAACATGAATCCGTTTGAGCTGGAAAATCTGATGGATATGGAATTGGCGGCCCATCACAAGGAGGCGGAGATGCCCGCCGAGGCGGTGACCAGGGTATCGGATGCCTTGCCTGGTTTCGGTATCGTGGCGGCGGTACTGGGCATCGTCATCACCATGTCCTTTATCGGTGGTGATCCGGCTGTGCTCGGCCATCATGTCGCTGCTGCCCTGGTGGGGACCTTTTTGGGTATCTTGATGGCCTATGGTTTTGTTGGGCCGCTGGCCACGGCCATGGAACACGTCGCCCGTGAAGAGGCCAAGTTTTACGAATGTATTAAGGTCTGTTTGTTGGCTGCAGTAAATGGCTATAACCCGCAGGTAGCGGTGGAGTTTGGCCGCAAGGTGATGTACGCCAGTGATCGGCCCAGTTTTCTTGAGCTAGAAGAACACGTCAAGAATAGCGGTGACTAGTTATGGCCCTCCGTCGCGAATTCGAAATTAGCGTTTACAGGCCCTAAGTCGGCGTGATTGATAAAAAACAGCCCATAATTGTAAAAAAGATAAGCCATGGTGGCCATGGTCATCATGGTGGCGCCTGGAAGGTGGCTTTTGCCGACTTTGTAACCGCAATGATGGCCTTCTTTATGTTGTTGTGGCTGATTGCCGGTACCTCTGATGAAGAGAAGGCGGCGATCTCTATGTATTTCGATAATCCCAGTATGGCAGAGGGGGTTGCTCCGGTATCAGCACCAAGTTCTGTAGAAGGGCCAGGAGGTGCCAGCACCAATTTGATCAGAATCAGTGAAGTGATGTCAGTTAAGGATCACGAAAAGCAAAAAGACGAAGACTTTAAGGAAAAAGTCGATAAAGAAGAAAAACGCCTCAAAGAGGAAAAAGAGCTGCTTGAGGACTTGATGGAAAATCTCAAAAAGGCGGTAGAAGAAAGCGAGGCGCTGGCACCATACAAGGATCAATTGCTGATTGATATTACCCCTGAAGGTCTGCGCATCCAGATTATCGACAAGGCCAATCGTCCCATGTTCGACAGCGGCAAGGCCGACCTTAAATACTACACCGTTGATATTTTGTTTGAACTGGCCAAATTTATTCGTGATGTGCCGAATCGCATCAGTCTCACTGGCCATACCGATGCCTCAAAATTCGTGGGTCGGGAAGATTATAGTAACTGGGAGTTGTCCGCCGACCGGGCCAATGCGGCGCGCCGCGCTCTGGTGGATGGCGGTGTGGCAGAGGCGCAGGTTGGCCGAGTGGTTGGGCTGGCATCGTCAACCCTGTTTGATAAGGCCGATCCCCTCAATCCCAGTAATCGACGTATTTCTCTCATTGTCATGAATAAGAAGACTGATGATGCGATTGGCCGTGACGAGGGCGTAACTAATCAGGCGTTGTCTGACCGTGACAAGGCGCAAGCGGGTGGTTTTGATGACCTGCCCATGGATGTGCTTGGGGCTGATGACGTCAATATTGATATGGATGTGGGCAGTGGCGAAGCGATTGATCTCAGCAAGGGCCTTAGTGAGCCGGACTTGTCTGAGACTAAAGAGGTTGAAGAGCCCCGTCCCGCTGAGATGCCCATGCAATTGCCTGAGCCTGAACCTGGTGCCAGTGATATCGATCTGGATGCGCCAGTAGAGACAGTGATTGAGCCTGATAAAGACCTTGATGAGCCGAATCTGCCTGATGTCAAAAAAGATCAGGGCAGTGACTTTGAAGAGTTGCCGATGGAAATGCTTTGATCTAATAGCCATGGATAGGGATATCTTTTAGATTCCTGTTACCACTTTAGGCGTATATTTTCAGTTAGTGATAGTTTCAGTTAGTAATGCCGAGGCGATTGTATATTGCTAGAGAATTTCCGTTTTAATCCGATAGTTATCTATGGGCTAGACTGGTTTTTCGAATGAATGGAAGTTACATAGGGCTAGGGAGAGCAAGTTTTTATGGGTTTGAAGATATGGCTGGTGAACAAACTGGTCAAATGGCTTAATACCGAGGATGGTCACTGGGATATTCCTCCCTGTGATTTCAGTCGGTTGGCTATTGAGGTCAAACCCTGTGACGTGGTGCTGGTAGAGGGGCGCAACCGCATCAGCAGCTTTATCAAAACCATCACCCTCAGCTCCTGGACCCATTCAGCGCTTTACATTGGTCGTCTTGAAGATGTTGACGATCCTGAACTGCGTGCCGAAATCCAGCGTCATTACGCTGGTGATGCAAACGAACAATTGCTGATTGAACCCTTGCTGGGGCAGGGCACGGTGATCTCGCCGCTGTCGAATTATAAAAACGATCACCTGCGCATTTGCCGCCCCAAGTCCTTGTCTGCGCGTGATGGCCAGCAAGTGATTGCCGAGGCGGTGAAATATTTCGGTCGTGAATATGATATCCGTCAGCTGGTGGATCTGGCCCGGTTTGTATTTCCCTATGGCGTGCTGCCACGACGCTGGCGCTCAAATCTGTTTGAACTTAATGCCGGTGAGCAGGCCAAGACGGTTTGTTCCACCATGATCGCCGAGGTCTTTGCCGCAGTGCATTACCCGATATTGCCGGTAATCCATCGCGACGAGGCCGGTGGACTGCGCATGTACAAGCGCAATCCCCGACTCTATACACCGCGTGATTTTGATTACTCGCCTTATTTCGAAATTATTAAATACCCTATTCTTGGTTTTGATAGTTCTGACGATATAGAGCTTTACCGTCAGTTGCCCTGGGATAAGGATGGAGTGGTTTGTCATGCTAAAGGTGAATGTTATGCCGCGGATGGTACGCGGGTGGAGCAACAGGATGTTGCGGTTAATAAAGATTAGCTAAAGAAGGAAATATTTTATGGCAGTGCTTTTTTGTTTGGTAATGGTGGCGGCGATCTGGTTTATGGCCTACAACCGTTTTGCTGTATGGCAATGGAGTGCTGCGCTGATTGGATTGATGCTGGTGGTGAGCTTGCTCGGAGTCCATTCGACGCCGCTGTTGACCGTGCAGTGGTTGGTGTTGCTGGCCGTGATTGTGCCGCTGAATATTCCGGCGCTGCGCCGTAGTCTGATTAGTGACCGCGTCTTGCCGCTGTTGCGCAAGGCCCTGCCGCCCATGTCGCAAACCGAAAAAGAGGCCCTCGATGCCGGCACGGTGTGGTGGGATGGTGACCTGTTTAGTGGTCGCCCCGACTGGGACAAACTGCATGCCATGGCCTTGCCGCAGTTATCGGCCGAAGAGCAGGCCTTTCTTGATGGCCCGGTGGAACAGCTGTGCCAGATGCTGGACGACTGGCACATCACCGAAGAGCGCCGCGACCTGCCACCTGATGTCTGGCAGTTCATCAAGGACAACGGCTTTTTTGGCATGATCATTCCCAAGTCTTACGGCGGTTTGGAATTCTCCGCCCTGGCCCATTCATCGGTGGTGATGAAGGTCTCCAGCCGTTCGGTTTCCTCTGCCGTGACGGTGATGGTGCCCAACTCGCTTGGCCCCGCTGAACTGTTGTTGCACTACGGTACCGATGCACAAAAAGATTATTACCTGCCGCGGCTGGCCAAAGGTCTGGAAGTGCCCTGTTTTGCCCTGACCGGACCAACAGCGGGTTCGGACGCCGCCTCTATCCCTGATAACGGTGTGGTCTGCATGGCTGAATTCGAGGGCCAGCAGGTGCTCGGTATCCGTCTCAACTGGGACAAACGCTATATCACCCTCGGCCCGGTGGCGACTGTATTGGGCTTGGCCTTCCGTCTCTATGATCCGGATCACCTGATTGGCCAGGTTGAGGACATCGGCATCACCTGCGCCCTGATTAAAACCGACACCAAGGGCGTCACCATCGGCAATCGCCACGCGCCTTTGAATATGGCCTTTATGAACGGCCCTAATCAGGGCAAGGATGTCTTTATTCCCATGGATTGGGTCATCGGCGGTCAGGCCCAGGTGGGTCAGGGTTGGCGCATGTTGATGGAGTGTCTGGCTGCCGGTCGTTCCATTTCGTTGCCTGCTCTGAGTGTGGGGGCGGGTAAGCTGGTCTCGCGTGCTACCGGCGCCTATTCGCGCATACGCAAACAGTTCAACACCCCCATCGGCATGTTCGAAGGGGTGGAAGAGCCCTTGGCGCGCATCGCCGCCAACACCTATTTGATGGATGCGGCGCGGGTGATGACTGCCGCGGCGGTAGACCTGGGCGAAAAGCCATCGGTGATCTCCGCCATCGCCAAATACAACATGACCGAGCGGATGCGTAAGATTGTCAACGACGCCATGGATGTACAGGGCGGCAGCGGCATTTGCATGGGACCGCGTAACTTCCTCGCTCGTGTTTATCAATCCATACCCATCAGCATCACGGTGGAGGGCGCGAATATCCTCACCCGCACCATGATCACCTTTGGTCAGGGCGCGATTCGTTGTCATCCCTATGTTTTGAAAGAGATGGAAGCGGCGCAGGATGAAGATCAACAGCGTGGTGCGAGCAATTTCGATAAGGCCCTGTTTGGTCATATTGGTTTCACGACGAGTAATGCCGCCCGTACCCTGTGGTTGGGTCTGACGGGTGCGCAGCTGCAGTCGGCACCCAAGTCCGGGCCGGAGGCTTATTATTATCAACAGGCAACGCGCATGAGCGCCGCCTTTGCCCTGGTGGCAGATATCGTCATGCTGACTCTGGGTGGTGATCTGAAGCGGAAGGAGAAATTTTCCGGTCGCCTGGCGGACATGTTGAGTCAGTTGTATCTGATTTCGGCGACTCTTAAACGTTTCCACGATCAAGGTAGTCCCAAGGAAGATTTGCCGCTGTTGCAGTGGGCCTGTGATGATGCCCTGTATCAGATACAGGAGAGCCTGCGTGGTCTGCTGCGTAATCTGCCACTGCGGCCGCTGGCCAGTGTGCTGCGGTTTATGATCATGCCCTGGGGCAAGAGTTATCACCTGCCGGAAGATCATTTGGGCCACAAGGCGGCCAGCCTGTTGTTGTCGCCATCTGGGGCGCGTGATCGTCTGACCAAGGGTATCTATGTGCCCAGTGATGAAAGTGAAGCGCTGGGACGTTTGGAATCGGCACTGCAAAAGGTGATAGATGCCGAAGCGGTTGAACGCATGCTACGCTCTGCGGTGAAGAGTGGCAGACTGACAAAAATGCGAGAAGACGAACTGGTTGATGCCGGTGTGGCAGAAGGAGTAATCGACGCCCACGATGCTGAGCTGGTTAAGGCTGCCATTGCCGCAAGGCGTGAGGTGATCAAGGTCGACGATTTCAGTCCGGACTATTGGAACCGGGATAATCGGAACAAGGAGTCATAAGATGGCAACACGGGATAAGGGAAGATCGGTTTTTGTAGTTGATGGTGCACGCACACCTTTTTTTAAGGCGGGCAAACCTGGGCCGTTGCGGGCCTCTGATCTGGCGGTAGCGGCAGGCCGGCCGTTGTTGGCCCGGCATGGTTTTGATCCGGCTCAGCTGGATGAGGTGATCCTGGGTTGTGTTATGCCCGGCCCGGATGAGGCTAACATCGCCCGCATGTTGTCGCTGCGCCTGGGTTGTGGCAAATCAGTGCCCGCCTGGACCGTGCAGCGCAATTGCGCCTCCGGCATGCAGGCGCTGGATTGTGCCTATGGCAACATCGCTTCGGGGCGTTCCAATCTGGTGCTGGCCGGTGGTGTTGAAGCCATGAGTCATGCGCCGGTATTGCTGAATAACAAGATGGTGGCGTGGTTGACCGACTGGGCCAGATGCAAAACCATGGGCCAGAAATTAAAGGCGCTGAGTCAACTGCGCGGTGCTCATCTGGCGCCCATCATCGGTTTGCTGCGTGGGCTGAGTGATCCGCTGGTTGGCCTGTCCATGGGGCAGACGGCTGAGATCCTGGCGCATCGATTCAATATTGATAGAGAGACCATGGATGCCTACGCCGTCGACAGTCACCATCGTCTGGCCAAGGCCCAGGATGAAGGCTGGCTGACTGAAATCGAAGCGGTCTATGACACCCGCGGCAAGCACTATCTGCATGATGATGGCCTGCGGCGTGATAGCAGCATTACCAATCTGGCCAAATTGCGGCCGGTTTTTGACCGCCAATTCGGTCGTGTTACCGCCGGTAACAGTGCCCAGGTCACCGATGGTGCGGCGCTGTTGATTCTGGCCAGTGAGGAGGCTGTTAAAAAACATCAGCTGCCGGTAATGGGGCGGATTGTTGATAGCGAGTGGGCCGGTTGTGATCCCAGTCAGATGGGGTTGGGTCCGGTGCATGCCATGACGCCTATCCTGAAACGTAATCGCTGGAAGCTCGATAAGGTCGATTATTGGGAAATCAACGAGGCCTTCGCCACCCAGGTGCTGGCCAATGTCGAGGCCTGGAAAGATGAAGAGTATTGCAGCACAGAGCTGGGATCGAAAACGGCCATTGGTGAGATCGATCGCAGCCGTCTAAATGTCGACGGCGGTGGCGTTAGTCTCGGTCATCCGGTGGGTGCCAGCGGTGCGCGCATTGTCTTGCATCTGTTGCAGGTGTTGGAGCGAACCAAGAGCAAACGCGGCATGGCCAGTTTGTGTATCGGTGGTGGCCAGGGTGGCGCCATGGCTGTTGAAAGGGAATAAACCTAGAAACGGCAGTTGACCGCTTTATTGGAGATATTACGGATGATTTTGTTTTGCTTCTTTATGAAATTTAAGCCCAACTTTCTTGTAACGCCGCTATGGAGCGGATTGCACAGTTTTTACCGCACATGGCTGCGTTGTAACTCCTCAGAATGGAGTGACCATTCTTTGTCGTTACGCCTTGCCCTGCACGGTAAAAACCGCACACTCCATTCCATTCAACTGCCGTTTCTAGGTTAGGGGTAATCGTCATGACAGAACAACAATATAAAAACTGGCGTCTGGAACGTGATGATCACGATATTGCCTGGCTCTATATCGATAAGGCCGATTCGGCTGCCAACACCCTGTCGGCGGCGGTGTTGGAAGAGTTGTACGAAATTCTCAGCCTGCTGAAAGACGAGCGGGCGCAGGGTCTGGTGATCCTGTCGGGCAAGTCCAGCGGCTTTATCGCCGGCGCCGACATCAATGAATTTACCACCCTGACTGGGCAGAAAGATGCCGAGGACCTGATCGGCCGCGGCCAGGCGGTGTTGGATCGACTCGCCGCCCTGAACATGCCGACCGTTGCCTTGATTCAGGGTTTTTGTCTTGGCGGCGGCATGGAGCTGGCCCTGGCCTGTCGTTATCGTATTGCCGATGAAGACCCCAAGACCAAGCTGGGTCTGCCGGAGGTCAATCTCGGCATTCATCCCGGTTTTGGCGGCACTGTGCGCTTGCCACCTTTGGTTGGTGCGCCAGCGGCGATGGACATGATGTTGGGTGGTCGCGCCCTGAGTGCGCGGGCAGCGAAGAAGATTGGGTTGGTGGACTATGCCGTACCGGCGCGGCATCTGCTGGATGCGGCCCGCAATGTGGTGTTGTCATCGCCATCGCAGAAAAAACTGAGTGGTTGGAAGGTCTATACCAATCACAAACTGGTGCGGCCGCTGCTGGCGCGCTATCTGGAAAAACAGGTGGCCAAGCGGGCACGTAAAGACCATTACCCGGCACCGTATGCAGTGATTGATCTGTGGAAGGCCCACATGGATGATCCGCGTCGGATGATGCGCGAAGAAGCGGCATCGGTGGCGCGGCTGGTGATGGGCGACACGGCTCAGAATCTGGTGCGGGTGTTTTTCCTGCAGGAGCAGATGAAGGCGCTGGGCAATAAAAAAGAGATCGACGCCAAACATGTGCACGTTGTTGGTGGTGGTGTGATGGGTGGCGATATTGCTGCCTGGTGTGCCATGAGTGGCATGACAGTTACCATCCAGGATCGTAGCCATGAGACCCTGGCGCGGGTGATGAAACGCGCCCATACCTTGTACAAACGGCGTCTAAAACAGCCGCGCCTGATTCAGGCGGCGATGGATAGATTGATGCCCGATATCAAAGGCAGTGGTGTGCCCAAGGCTGACGTGGTGATCGAGGCCATCTTCGAGGATGTCGATGCCAAACAGGCGCTCTATAAAGAGATCGAGCCACAGCTGAAGAAGGATGCTGTGCTGGCCACCAATACCTCAAGCATTCCGCTGGAGGTATTGTGCAAGTGTTTGAAGAAACCTAGCCGACTGGTCGGTCTACACTTTTTTAATCCGGTGGCCAAGATGCAGCTGGTTGAGATTGTCCGCGGTTCCCAGACTTCGGAAAGCGCGGTCAAACAAGCCTCAGCCTTTTGTCGTCACATCAATAGGCTGCCTCTGCCGGTGAAGAGCGCACCGGGATTTTTGGTCAATCGTGTCTTGATGCCGTATCTGTTGGAAGCGGTGACCCTGGAAGAAGAGGGTGTGCCGGGGGCGGTGATTGATAAGGCTGCCCTGGATTTTGGTATGCCAATGGGGCCGATTGAGTTGGCCGATACGGTTGGCCTGGATATCTGTCTGGCGGTGGCGCGTACCCTGTCACAGGCCTTGGATGTGCCTGTGCCCAATCGTCTTGAACAGTTGGTTGCGGCGGGTCGGCTGGGGCGCAAGAGTGGCGAAGGTTTTTACAGTTATAGCGATGGCAAAAAGGTATTTGCCGGTGAGAGCAAAGAGTATACTGCCGCAGCCGATATTACCGATCGGATGATGCTGCGTTTCCTCAATGAGGCGGTCGCCTGTCTGCGAGAAGGCATTGTCGATAATGCCGACCTGCTCGATGGTGGTGTGATCTTTGGTACCGGCTTTGCGCCGTTCCGCGGTGGTCCCATGAATTATATTGAAAAGACGGGCACAGCATCGCTGCGTCAAACCCTGGAAGTGCTGGAGCAGAAATACGGCTCACGCTTTAAAGCAGATGCAGGCTGGTCTGGTCTAGAGTGATAGTCTGAATTTAGAAAGGAAGTTTTACCCGTGTCTGATGTGATTAACCCGGATGTTGCGCAAGTATTACCGGGGTTGTTCTGGGAGCGTGTCAGGCGCAGCCCCGGCGCCATTGCCTATAGCTGTTTCGATAAACCGACAAAACGTTGGCTAGATCTGACCTGGGCGCAAATGGCCGAGCTGGTTTCGCGCTGGCAGGGCGCGCTAAAGGCTGAGTCTTTGCAGGTCGGTGATCGCGTCGCGGTGATGGCCAATAATTCACCGCAGTGGTTGGTGTTTGAACAGGCCGCTCTTGGGCTTGGTCTGGTGGTGGTGCCGCTGTTTGCGAATGACCGGGCCGAGAATGTCGCCTATGTGCTGGCCGATTCTGGCTGCCGCTTGTTGTTGATTGAAGGGCTTGAGCAGTGGCGTGAGTTGACCTCGGTTGCTGCCGGACTTGATGACAGCATGCACATCTGGAGCATCAACGATTGCGGTGATCAGCGGATTCGTTATGTGAAGAAGTTGCTGCGGGATTCTGAACAACCAGCTGAGCTGTGTGTCAGTGATCCAGAGGCCCTGGCGACGATAGTCTATACCTCGGGAACCACCGGTCGCCCCAAAGGTGTGATGCTCAGCCATCGCAATATTTTATGGAATGCCTACGCCGGACTGCGCGCGGTAGATATTTTCCCCGATGATGTGTTTCTCTCGTTTTTACCGCTTTCTCATACGCTGGAACGAACCATTGGTTATTACCTGCCGATGATGGCCGGTGCCCGAGTTGCCTATGCCCGTTCAATTCCACATCTGGCCGAAGACCTGCAAACCATTCGCCCAACTGTTTTGATCTCGGTGCCGCGTATTTATGAACGTACCTTCGCCAAGATTCAGGAACAACTGAACAGTCCTATAAAACGGCGTCTGTTTAATCTTGCTGTTGAAACCGGCTGGTTGCGATTTCTGCATCAGCAGGGCCGGGCGGAATGGCAGGCCAAATTGCTGTTATGGCCGCTGCTGAAAAGGCTGGTGGCCGATAAAATCATGGCCAAGCTTGGCGGGCGGCTGAGGATTGCCATTTGTGGTGGTGCGCCGATGCCAATCGATGCAGGCAAGGCATTTATCGGCCTGGGGCTGAATCTTTTGCAAGGCTACGGCATGACCGAATTGAGTCCGGTGGCGGCAGTCAACCTGATCAAAAACAATGACCCTGCCGGTGTCGGCCCACCGCTGCCCGATGTAGAGGTGCGCATCGGTGACAAAGATGAACTACAGGTGCGCAGTCCGGGTGTCATGCAGGGTTACTGGAATAATGCCAAGGCCTTTGCCGAGACAGTGGATGCGGATGGCTGGTTGCATACCGGCGATAAAGCCAGGCTGGAAGATGGGCGTGTTTATATTACCGGTCGTATCAAAGATGTATTGGTGCTGGGCACGGGCGAGAAGGTCTCACCGGCAGATATGGAAATGGCCATCAGTGCCCATCCAATGTTTGAACAGGTGATGGTGATCGGTGATAACCGCCCCTGTCTCGCAGCGTTGGTTGTGTTGAATCCGGCCGAGTCACATATTCTTTATACAGATGATGCCCTGTTGGTAATGATTGCTGAGTGTATTAGCTCATTTCCTGGTTATGCCAAGATAAGATCAGTGCTGACAATTGATGAGCCATGGACAGTGGAAAATGACATGCTGACGCCAACGCTGAAATTAAAGCGCGAAAAGATTCTGCGCAAACATGAAAAAGAGATCGACGCCATGTACACGAGGCGTAAATAATGAACGAGACAATGCCCTCCAAAGATGATGTGCCTATCATTCGCCTTGTGGCAATGCCTGCGGATGCCAACGCTGCGGGAGATATTTTTGGCGGCTGGATTATGTCGCAGGTGGATATTGCCGGATCTGTGGTGGCGACGCGACGGGCCAAGGGGCGCGTGGTAACCGTAGCCGTAAATTCATTCGAATTTCATCAGCCGGTTTTTATCGGTGACCTGGTTAGTTGTTATGCCGAAGTAAGTCGGATCGGCAACACCTCATTGACAGTGAATGTGAAGGTTTATGCAGAACGTAATCGGCTTGCCACGCCAATCAAAGTGACAGAGGCGGTGTTAACCTATGTTGCTGTTGATGATCAGCGTAAACCACGTAAAGTAGATAGGGATTAAACTGGCATGGGGGAAACCCATCTGCCATTTTGTAAAAGCCCAATATCGCGCTGCAAAATCATAAAAAATATTGAGTCATTAATAAAGGGATTATCGGAATGAAGTCTGCGTTTTTATTTATCCGTTCTGGAATTGTTGCCGCATTTATATTGATGTTGGCGGCGTGTTCCATTGGTTCGCCAACAGGTGAAGTGGTTGAAAAAGAGGTCGAAGGATTTTATAAGGCGAGGCAAGAGCAGAATGTTGATCTTGTGCTTGGTTATTTTTCAAACACACGTTCGGCTGAAGAATGGCGATCTCATGTTGAACACGTTACCTCCAGTCTGGGGCAGGTGGAGTCTTTTCGGAAAATTCGATTGGAAGTGAATACCGTGTTAAGTGGTCGTTTTTATATTTTTGATTACCAGGTTAAATATACTTCGGGCAAGGATGCGTTAGAGACGATAACGTTTTTTGATACAGTTAAAGAAGATGACAAATTCGGAATTGTCTCGCACGTAATATCCGTAGATGGCTATCGCCAATTATTATAGGCGGCCTTTAATCAGTTTGTGACCAGAAATATTTGATTAGCTGCGAACGATTCCGAACCCCCAGTTTTTTGAATATTTGTCCCATGTGTTTTTTAACGGTGACTTCGCCTATGTCGAGACGAGAGGCGATAGTGCAGTTTGGCAGTCCCTCTACGGCGATAAGTGCAACTTCACGTTCGCGCGCACTTAGTTCTGACAAAGTGATGGTTGGCGGTTTTTTTGCTGACTGATTCTGGCTGACTTGTTTTTGTTGGTTAGAAATTGCAGCAAGCAATGAATCCAGCGGCAGTTCCATGCCGCTGCCCCCCATTTGGTGTTGTATCAATTGTCCCAGATGTTGGCTGAGTCGTTGGCCACGTAAATCCAGTTCGAAAAAAGGGGCGGGTCGGTCCGAGCCAAAATCATATTGTGATGGTAGATCAAGCTTGCTGAAGCCGAATCGTGTCAGTAGTGATTGATATAAATCCAGTGGCGTTGTGGTGATGAAGCGGGCGGGTCGTATCAGCAGTGAGGTCAGATCTCTGAATAGCGCACTCCTGCTGTCGTTGTCGCTGGGCTCTCGGGTATCTATTAATCTCACAAACCAATTTACGGTGTTGTCGGTAGATGTTGAAAGTTCTGTTGTTTGTTGTTCTGTTAGCGAAGTGAAATAATTTCGCGTGACCGGTTGTGCTTTCAGATAGCCAATGCTCTGTTCATTGATAGGCAAAACTATTGTCATGCCTTTGATGCGGCTCTTCTCATCTTTTAGTATGCGAATGGCGCCAGGAAAGAGTGTGATCAGTTCCGCGATGTTGATGAATTCCGGTTCTCTTGGTTCAGAGACAATTTGTTGGGGAATATTTTTATTTCTGCTGTTATCAAATAGATTGATTTCGGTGTTGGATAAGACGCCACGTTCCATGCGCCAGTCCTGCATGTAATGTTCCAGTGCTGCTATGTCTTGTTGGTCGGCACTTTCTATATAGCGCTTGTCACCCTTGTCGGTCTCTTCATAAAGTGCCGCGCGTACCAGGCTGTCGCCCAGCAGATAAAAGAATTCATTTAGTGCCAGGGGACGGTCGAGCCCCGGCGTTTGTTTTATTGCTGCATGGGCAAGGCTTTGCAATGCGCGCATGCGCAGGCGCATATATTCTTCAGGATTGCGCTGTGACAGCTCTGTCTCAAGTGCAATTCTGACCATACTGTGAATAGCCCAGCCGGTTCTTCGTTTGCGGATGAATGAGCAGCTTTGCAGTTGGTGAAAATCTGATTCGCTGACAGGCTGTTCGCTGATGTGTTCGAGCAGGTTCTGATTGAATATTCTGGCGACGCAGGCAGCCTCAATCAGTGGTCTCAGGCTTTCATCGGGAATCTCACGCAGCCAGCGTTGTGTAAGGGTGGTGACCATGTCGATATTGTTATGGTTTGATGTCTCCAAACACAGGTCTTTGCCAGTGGCCAGATTGACGCTCAGGGAGAGGGCAAGTGGATAACCGCAGGTGCTAAGCCAGGTCTGTTCGATGGCTGTCTGTTGGGTGATGCCATTGAGTGTCAGGTAATGCCTGGTCAGCTTGATATCAAAGTTATCGAGGGCAAGGGGCTGAATCAGGTTGCGCCACTCGGGCTGCGATTGCCATAGATCTGTCAGCGGGTGGCGGCCGGCAATCACTGCCAGACAGCTCTCGGGCAGGTTAGGCAAAAATTCCTGCCTGAGCCAGCGGTTCAGGTTGCCGGCCTCCTCAAAGGTATCGATGGCAATAACAAGGCGTCTTTGTATCGCAAGGTTGTAAATATGATCAATAAGCCCGTCGCTATTAATCTCTGACTGTACATCCAGCATGTTGCCAAGCTGTGATGTGAACATATCAACAGAGCCGCTAAGATCCTGGCAATCGATATAAGCGAAATAAGTGCCCGAGTCCTCGGCGCAGTAACGAAATGCATCCAGCAAGGTGCTTTTGCCAACCCCGCCCTGGCCATGAACATTAATGATCAGGCTGTTGTTGTCCGTCAGGGCCTGTTTAAAAAATTGCAGTTCTTGCTCTCGCCCGACAAATTGTGTCTGCTTGGCAAGTTTTAGTTTGTCGGCAAAGGTTTGGGATTTAATGCTGGGCACGATTTATTAAATACTATTAAGTGACTATCAGGTATACCAAAGGATAATACCGCCCTGGGTTTGAGTTTGCTACGCTGATCTTAGCTTAATTGGGGGTCATCTTTTTAGGCTTAAACGGGGGTTAACCTAATTCTTTAGATCTGACGTTCGCGTCTGGACATGAAACGTATACCCTTCAAACTGGATAGGGAGTATCGAAAATGATAAAGGAACAATCATTCGAGCAGGCCTGTAGTGGGTATGCGCGTTGTTATGAAAATCTGGG
>Ga0316190_10002148_pt1 | contig 14286 bp, 22 predicted proteins | sample Eddworburrow2_MG_FD_204929 | JGI IMG/M metagenome (GOLD analysis project Ga0316190, IMG submission 204929) | Coastal sediment microbial communities from Maine, United States - Eddy worm burrow 2 | ecosystem: Environmental > Aquatic > Marine > Coastal > Sediment | place: USA: Maine | collected... | reverse complement strand
CGCAGCGCCCGCACTTCGAGCTCGGCGGCCTGGTCAAGACTGTGGACGCATCGGGGAGCATCGCGGTGGGTGCCTCCGATGCGATCCTCGAAGGGCTGATGACAGATCTGGATCTGGCGGTGGGGACGCCGCTCTGGTGCGAATGCACTTTGACCGGCGGCGCCCTCGAGTACAGCACCTCCACCGATTACCCCCTCGAGCTCAACCTGATGGGGTTCGGCAGTGAGACCGCCGGCGATATTTCGGACGAGTGCCAAGGCCTGTTCCCCGGGAGTATGCCCTCGCAGACGGTTCGCTTTCCGCTGCCCAGCTACTACCCTGCCGACGCTGCCACCTATGGCTGGTCGCTCGTTGTCCACAACCCGGCGGGCTCGGCCGACGCGAAGACCTACGGGATCCGTGTTCGTGTCTTCTCCGGGGCGATGCCTTCGCGGCCGCAGGCTCGCGCTCGCAACTTCATCGCGGGCACAGGCCAGGAAGCAAAGGCCACCGTCACTACCAAGTTTTTCTGGTCCGCTCCGATCGACTGTCTGGGCGTCGAGAACATCAAGGGCCGCGTCTACAACAGCGACTCCGGGCAAATCCTGCGCATCTATCACAACGCATACGTGCCGACCGTCTACGGCGGCCCGTATCTGAACGTTGTTCTAATCAGCGTCGCCGCCGCCACCAGCACGAGCGTGAGCACCGCGGCACTCGGCCGCTTCTCTCTGGTGCGTTTGAAGTGGGCAGTTGAACCCACCGACGCCACGCCCACCTGGGCGCTCTCTCTCATGGCTGGAGTTTGAAAAATGCAGAGCTACGACGTCAAAGCGATGCGGCGCGTCCTGAACAAGCTTCAGGAAGTCAACGACGCGATCACGAACCTCCTGCCCGCCGAGGAGCAACCCGATCCCGAAGTGCGGCAGGCCTTCCTGTTCAGCCTGGCGATCGACATGCGCGACGAGCTCCGCGCGCAGTCGACAAACCCGACCCGCCTGCCGTCCGACCTGCCAGCGTAAAAGAGCGATGGCAGCAAAGACGGAAACCGAGGTGGCGCTCCTCCGGCAGGCACATGAGTCCTGCAATGAGGAGACCGGCGAACGGCTCGAGGATCACGAGATCCGGATCCGGTTCCTCGAGATGTCGCACTGGAAGCAAACCAGGGTTGTTGCCGGCTGGTCCGCCGGCGCCGCCGGCACCGCCGTAGCATTGGCCGAGCTCGTCAAAACTCTATTCCTAGGAGGAGGCTGAAATGTCCGAAGCAACCAACAAACCCAAGTGGCCGTCTATCGTCAGCGGCATCGGTGAAGGGCTGGCCAAGGTCACCGCCGAGCTCGAGCGCAACAGCGAACGCAAAGCCCTTTGGGTTGCGATCGTGGTCGCCGTCCTAGGGTCGCTCGGAGTGATCGCCGGCGCTCTGCTGTACGCCGGAGCTCTCGACCCGTGGCCGGCGGCGGTGGTGGTCGCGTCCGGTTTGGTGGGGCTGTCCACCATTGTCGGAAAGATGCAGGGAGCGGTCGGCGAATACGCCGCCGCCCGGCCGGAGAAGACCCGCTCGATTACCGAGAGAATGAAAGCAGCGGCCGAGGAGGCCCGCAGGTTGGACCCTACCCAGCTGCCGCAATCCGGCGCGTTGCCGCCGGCCTCGACGGTGCCGACGAGTTCCCCGCCGGCGCCGGCCGGATAGAGCTCGGGGGAGTACTCGAAGACGGGATCGCCGGTGGGTTCATCGACTACCAACACCACATCGCAGAGCCGGTATCAGTCTTCGCGCAAGCGTGGGCCCGCTACGCCCTGCATCAGCGAGAGTTGACCTACGGTGCCGCCGCAGGGCTGCGCCTTCACATAGGAGAGAGTTAACCATGGCAAGCAAAACCAAGAAGCCGAGCGCCTGGGCGCAGCAGGGCAAGACAACCGGATTCGGCGAGCGCGCCCCGACCGCCTTTGAGGTCGCAAGCGGAGTGCCGGCCGATGGCGTGATCTACGTCGTGCCCCAGAGCGATCCCCGGTTCGCCGGCCTGCTCGATCGCGGGCTTCACACCGAGTGTGACGAAGAGTGCGACGACCAGGCGCAGCGCGTTGAGCTCGGTTACTTCGTCGCGCCGGAGGGCTACGACTGGCGCAAGGGCGCCGGCTGGGTGAAGCCCAAGCCCGCCCCGGTGGCGTGAACAGAAACCAAATCATCGCCGCGGCCGCGGTGTTGCTGCTCGGCGTGTGGCTTGCCTCGCGCCGACGCAACACCGGGCCGCCGCCGGCGCCGACGATTGTCTACCAGCCTTCACCGCAAGGCTGGGATCAACCGTTGATCCAGACCGGTGCCACCGATGCTGACGTATGGGCAGCGGCCGGCGGCCTGGGGCAGGTGTTGATCGGCACCGCCGGCGGCATTGTCAAAGCCGGGAACCGGTAGCGGTGCGCTTTCGCGAGCTCGGCGCCGAGGGGCCCTATCCGAAATGGCTGCGCGAGCTCCGCGGCAAGTCCGGCGCCTACGTGATCGCGGCCCCGCACTGGTTCTACACCGACGAGCCCGGAGCCATTCTCTACGTTGGCGAGTCACACACCGGGCGCCTCTATCAAACCTGCAGCCGTCACTTTCAGCAGTGGAAGGGCCGCGGCGCCGGGCCAACGTACAGCCGCGCCGGTGTGCTGGTCGGCATCGAGGTGACGGAGGCGACCGACGCGATCACCACGGAGGCCCGTTTGATCTGCGAGCTCGAGCCCCGCGACAACGAGCGCGGTTGTTGGGATGCCGAGCTCGAGGGCGTCCCCTTTTGACAACCCGCGCACCGGTGGGCTACGGTCCTTCGCGTGTGACGCCTTCCGCGGTCAATTTGCCGGGCGCAGCCCTGCGCCCGTGTTCATCCTTTTTTTCTCTCGGCTGTGGGCCGAGCAAGGCCGCGGTTTGGGCGTCACACACCTGGACACGGGTTCTCGGTCCACAGCCACCCGATAGAAGTCATACGCAGCAACGCGCGCCGCTGTGCGGAGATTTCCGCTAAATGTGGGCGGTGCTGCTAGACCTGCTCTCTGCGGTGTTTACCAGGCGCCGGCGCCCTCGAGCGATCGAATCGGTCGCCAGTCCGACGCAGCCGCGCGCCTCCGTTGTGCGCTGGCCATTCAGTGGCACCGATCGATTCTGTGGCCTGGCGATGCGCCGGCCCTGCAACTGCGACCGCTGCACCGAGCATCGGCCGCCATGGGCCGCCGGCGCGATGCTGATCCGCGCGAGCTCGGAGGCGCCGATCGGGCTGGTGGTCTGGCTCGATCCTGAGTCGTTTGTGATCGCGGCAACCGCGACCGAGAGGGAGCTCGAGCTCGCGAGCTCGAGCTCGAGCTCGAGCTCGGGAACGCTCCACTAGGGATGCTGAGATTCAGAACACCGCGCGGGACCGTCCACCTATCGGACGCCGGCGCCAAGACAATGTGCGGCCTGGGGGTGGGCCAGAAATGGAAGCGAACCAACTACACGATCGGCCTGTGCCGGAGATGCCGCACCATTGCCTATACGTTCGTGCGTCCCCTGGGGGGAACGATGGCGAGGCCCAGCTCTACGAACTCCGGCGCTACCTAGAAGAGTCCGGCTGCGCTCCCTGGCGCGAATTTCTCGAGCTCGGCGTTAGCGGCGACGCCCCCCACCGCCCGGTGTGGGAGTCGATGATCTCGGAGGTGAGACGCGGCAAGATCCAAACGGTCGCCGTAACGGAGCTCTCGAGGATTTCGAGAATCGGCGGCGGCGCCATTCTCGAAACGCTCGATGTTTTCCGACGCTACCGAACCCGACTGATCGTCACGCGCCTGGGCGTGGACTACGAAACCGCCGCCGGGAGGATTGTCGCCGCTGTGCTGGGTGAGGTCGCGGCCGCCGAGCTCGCCGACCTACGCCAACGAATCCGGGCCGGCATCGATCGAGCTCGCGAGGTCGGCACCCGCAGCGGCAACGCGATAGGCCGCCCGGAAGTCGCGGTAGATGTGGAGCGGCTCTACCGGCTGCGCGTTGACGGCAACAAGCCTTGGGCCGAGTGCGTGAAGATTTTTGGACTGAGCGAGCGCACGCTCGCGCGCAAGCTGAAGCGGTACACCGCCGGCCTCGAGTCAGACAAAACCCCCCCACCCCAGCCGACCCCCGCAGCCGCCCCCGCCGGCGACCACAGCGAACCCTGCCCCCAAGGAGAATAACCTTATGGTTTTGACCGATCAGCAGCGCGTCTCTGCCATCCAGGCACTACGGACAGCGATTCTCGAGGAGCGAAGGCAGCTTGGCCACGCTCGCACCTACCGCGGCGACCGCGGCCGAGCCCGAGCCTGGATAGCCGATCTCGAGGCGGTAGCCACCGAGCTCGAGATCGAGATCGAGCTCGGCCGGCTTGGAGTCCGGCGGCGCTCTGTCACTGGCGAGCTCGTCAACGCGCTAAAGCTCCCCAAGAGGGACCGCCCATGAAGTCACTCACCCGCACCGCCGAAGGGAAGCCCCGCCGCAACGCATGGCGGACCCCGCCTTGGTTCTTCGCCGAGCTCGAGCTCCGGCAGGGCTACCGGTTCGAGCTCGATGTATTCGCGTCCGCGTCCAACGCGCTCTGCCCCTACTACATCGATCGCAGACTCGACGCGCTCAGAACACCATGGGACGCCGAAACGGTTTTCGCGAACCCGCCCGACGCCTTGCACCTCGAGGCGGTGCGCCGCGCGATCTCGGAGGGGTGGTCTGGTAGCTACTGGCGCGCTCGGCTGCTCGTCCGATGCGGCATCGAGTCCCAGGCCTGGCAACTGGCATCGGCCCATGCGCTCGAGTCGGTGATCGTTTGCCCGCGTCTCAACTACGCCGATCCCAGTGGCGGCCGCTCGAACGGAGCCGGCCGGCACAGTACGCTTTTCACATTCAGCAAGGAATCCGCACGCCGGCCGGTTGACGGCCACGGTAGGCAGATTCGCTTTGAACAATTCAGGAGACCGCAATGATCCGATCCGCCTTCCTCGACTCCACACTCCTTGCCCTTGGTGTTGCGATCGGGGTTGGGTGCGGCCCCGGCGAATGCCCGTACCCGCAATGGGACGACGCCGCGCAGAGTCTCGACCCCGGCGCCGCCGGCTGCACCTGCAGCCGAGAGGGATTCATCGCCGACGGCAACCGCTGCCACCGGCAGGCTCACGTTGACTGCTGCGGTTGCTACGCTGCGGCGACGACCGCCGGCGATAGCTGCCTGCTCTCGAGCTCGCCGGCCTGCCTCATGGGTGCGGCGACCGGTGAGGGGATCGACGTCGCCGGCGGGTACGATTGCTGGGCGGCCTGCTCAACGGTGTGCGAGTGAGCGGCCTGCTCGCCGCCGGGCTCGAGGATGTTGATCGATGAACGATCACGCTCGCCACGCCCGGCCAGTGTTCGGCTGTGCCCTGTGCATCGAGGAGCGCGACTGTTGGATCTGCGCCTGCGGGGATCTGAGGCTGCCGAGCTCGAGCTATTGCCGGGCCTGCCGGCGCCGGCGGCCGCGGCGACCAGGGCCCGCCGGCGAGCTCGGCACCGGTGACAGGTCAAAAGCAGGGGAGCGTGCCAGCTTCCCAACAGAGACCGTTGGCGCCACCGGTGCCGGCTTCTCGCCGGCGAGCGGTAGGGCTCGATAGCCCGACCGGTTCAAGAAAGATCCTTTTGGCGGTCAAAACCCAGGATTGTCAACACTGGACAGAGGATCATGGTTGATTTCCCCGAAGGGGTCTGATTAGAGCGCAAATGAGCGTGCCAGCTCTCGATAGAAACCGTTGAGCAACAACAGCCACATAGTCCGCCTCTGGCGCGAAGACAACCGACAGCGGCAACTGCGCCGGTTCGGTGCGTTGCAGATCCAAGCCTGCGACAACGCAGGCCGGCAGGCGTGGGAGATGGCGCTCGCGCGGTGGCGTGTGCTCCCCGATTCCGTTCGCATCGACCTACCATCACCGCGCGCTTTCGCCAGGGTCTTGGGAGTGTACCGCACCGGGGCGACACTCAAGAAGCGCCCCCTGCGTCGGCTCGAGCTCTCGGTGCGTGAGATCTCCGAGCTCGCCGGCTACTCCCAAACCACTACCGCCGCAGTCCTGCGGTGGCTGGGCTGTGAGTCTCTCGAGTACGGCGGCGCCCGCGTTGCCGCCGGCCTGGGCGTGATTCACCGCGGCCGCCGCACCGCATGGGGCTACCTACGCGGTGCGCGCCAACGGCTCTACCGCACCTCCCGCTCGGTGCTCACCGCGATCGGTGCGGCACTGCTGGGGCTCAAACGAACGATCACAGACGACAAGCACCGGCGGCCCCGTGAGCTCACCCCCATGCTCACACCGCCGGCACCGCCGCCGCGGAGTGAGGCTACTCACATCGAGGGGCAGGGCTCCGCTGGCGGCGGTGATGACCCGTACCAAACCACCGACTACGGCCGCACTCAGGCCGCTCGGATCCGCAACAACCTGAACTGACACCGCAACGGCTGCACCGGTGCGCGAAACGGCGCCCCGAGTCCCGCCTCGAGCTCACCGAAAGCCCCCCGGCGCCGCCGGTGACGCCACCCCGAGCCCGATCGGGTCACCGTGGCGATCACCAAGGCACCGGGGGAGGCCTCACCCGCCCCGTTAGTTGTCCGGGTTAGTACACCGGACCCAACTCGTGCCCACACCGTTGATCCGCCTAGTTAGATCTCCGGCGATCGATGATCGTAAAGTCATAGACTTACTTACCTACGGCGCCGGGCTTCGCCCTTGCGCCTCGGTCGGGGAAGGAGTCGGCCCCTACGGGGCCTCCCTGTTAAAATCGCGCTCAGCGCGATTTGGAGCTCACACCGCCTGGCAGCTGTGCTCCGGCGCTATGTCGCGCACAGCCTCACAGTGGGCTCACAGAGCGCCTTTTGACGGGGGGTCGCTGAGCTCGAGCAACCGACAGAAAACAATTTGAACGCCTGTACAAATACAAGGGGATAGGCTACGGTCCGAGTCGTGGCGGCCGACAGCACTTGCCCGACCTGCGGGGCTACCAAGAGCAAAGCAGGCGAAGCGATCGCGCGAGGGCTGCAACGGCTGCAATCCAAGATGGTCGAGACGCCCGAAGGGGCAGAGCTCCAGAAGCAGTTGATCGAAACGGCGCGCGCCCTGTGGGTTGAGTCCGGCGATCGAGTTCAGCGGCAGGTCAAGTGGGTTGTCACTGACATCCTAGGGGCGATGCTCTCGTGAGCGGACCCGTCGCCGCCACCCCCGCCGAGCTCGAGGCCGCCGCCGAGCTCGCTCACCTCGAGCATGAGCTCGACCAGGCCGCCGAGCTCGAGGCCGAGCTCGCAGACTCGTCGGCGCCGGTGAACGCTCCGCTTGACCAGGGGCCGGCGGTGGATGCGCCGCCGGCGCCGGCACTCAACGCGAGCGAGTCAGAGCTCGCAGAGCACCGCGCGACGATCCGACGCCTCGAGTACGAAGCCGAGATCGCCGCCCGCGAGGCCAAAGAAAAAGAAGAGGCCCGCAAGAAGAGGAACCGAGACAACACCGCAAACTGGCGCATCCGAAAAAAGGAACGCGAAGAGAAGACCGCCGAGCGAGACGAAGCCCGCGAGGAGCGCGCCGAAGAGTCCGAGTGGGAAGGCACGATCCGAGATGACTTGGCCGAGGGGTTGCACTTTCTCACCGAGGCTTTTCACGCTGCGTTTTTGAACTACGGCGACCCGAAGTTCGGAGAGGAGCGAGCGCGCCACCTCGCCGAGCGGTGGGCGCCGGTGATCGCGCCGTACTGCAAGACCAAGCAGGACTGGCTGGCCTACTCCAAGGTGATTCTCGCGGTGGGCTGCACCTTCCTCGCAGGAAAAGAGTGGGTCGAGGAAGTGCGCGACCACCGAGGCCCCGCCGCCGGCCCGCGCGTTGTCGATGCCACCTTCTCCGAGAGTGCGTGAGATGGATCGCCCCGCCCACCTCGCAATTGTGCCGCCCGCCTCCGAGCTCGAGCTCGGCGACGGTCCCGCGCCCGGGTTTGAGTCGCTGGGCATCCGGCCGATCGAAGCTCGCGATCGCGGGCTCGTTGTCGGAGTCACCGGCAGCCGCAAGAGCGGCCTAGTCAAGCGAAACCTTCTGTACTGCCGCGAGCGGATCGCGGCCTGGGACATCAAGTGCGAGTACGGGCCCGACGCCGAGGATCCAGTGCCCGGCGCTCGAGTACTCGAGCCCGTAACGATCGATGAATTCGAGCGCCGCATTCGCACTACTGTGGCGGCCGACACGGGCCCGCTTGCGGTGGCGGTGCAGGCGTGGGACCGCGACGAGAAGAAACGCGCCGAGAATTTTCACCGCTACACCTCATGCCTCGAGCGCAGCCGCGGCCTCGCTGCTGTGATCGATGAGGTCGGACTATTGCCCGCGGTGTGCGATCCCGATCTGGTTCACATTGCGTGCGTGTCTCGAGGATGGGACATGCCGGTATTCTTCGTTGCCCAGCGCGCGATGATGCTGATCAAGACCGCGCGATCGCAGGTCACCCGGATCTGGTCGCACTTGCAGAGCGACGAAGAAGACGTGGCAGCCCTGCGAAAGCGCATGGGCCCCGCCGCCGATGCGATCTCTTCCCAGGAGATCGGAGCCTTCGTCTACTGGGATCAACTCGAACAATTTGCGCCGACCCCGCCAAAACAAGGATCTCAAAAATGAAGCAGTACATGCCCTATCTGATCATGGCCGGCATCGCGGTTGGTGTCGTCGTTCTCTTCGCCCGCTCCCCGAAGGTGCGTGGCTGGATCCAAGGTGCCCCCAAGGCTCCGACCGCCTAGGCGCTCTGCCGCCGAAGCAAAACAGGAACCCAAACCGAGAGGCATATCATGGAACAGCAACTCTTTGAGCACTACCACTCCACCTCCCAGAACGTCAGCAAGTTGCTGACGCACGTCCAGGCCCGCGCCGGCGATTTTATCTACTACTCGATGGGCTGCATGATCGAGGTCGATATTACGCTCGTGTCCGCCGCAACCTCCGACGCGATCGTTCAGCCGCAGTTTCCGGGTATCCTGACCGGCGTCCAGCTCTACGACGCCAACGACGAAGAGTGGTTCGACAACGTACTTGAGGCCGCTGTGCTCGCCGAGCTTAACCGCTTCGTGCGTCGCGCCGGCCCCGACGAGATCGCGGCAATCTCCGCAGACTCGAACACGACCCACAGCCCACCCACGATGACGTTGCGGATCTGGATCCCGCACTACCTGCCGAGCCTCGAGGATCCCCGCTTCCACATCCAGCCGGCCGAGCTCGTCTACAAAAAGTTTGTGGCCACGCTCGGCGCAACCACCCTGTGGGGCACCGGCCAGGTGGTCACCGCAGCCAGCACCGCGATCCGGCTGTTCGTCGATCTCGTGCCGATGCGGGGCCTGTGGTCGCGCGCTCGGCTCGCCGCCTTCGCCCACACCCAGAGCAAGTTTCTGGATGAGGTCGTGAACACCCGCGGCCGCCCGCTCTATGTCGGGCTGGTGGATCACAACGCCGGCGCCACGACGACGTTTGCCGCGACCGATCTCACGCAGTACGAGATCAAGGGAGGACGGTTTGGCGTGTACGGCAACCGCGGCCGCCAGAACATCGACGCGCCCGCGATGCTCTACAACAGCATGTGGGGCGGCTCCGGCGACGCCGGCGAGGGTCAGTATCCGGTGGCCACCGGCGGCGCAGCTCGGTCGATCCCGTTGCTGACGCACAAGCCCGGCGCGCAGATCTCCGAGATCCCCTACGCCGAAAACCTGACGGTTTCGCAGGTGGTAGGGGCCGGCGCTCCGGCGCTCACCGATCACAAGATCTGCGGCCTGGTCTCGCGCCCGCGCGACGATATCGCCTTCGCCCGCGGTCTCGCTGGCTCGCGCACCTTCCCCGGGACCTATGACGAGCTCATCGCCGGCCTGGGCGGCAACGCCCGCGGCAAGGGCCGTAGCGGTCAGGTTCAGTTGCAAGGCCACGAAATGGGCAACTACCTGCCCCGTGCGTGGTCGCGAGAGGCAGCGCGGAAGGCCGGCTACACGCCGTCCATCTAGGGCCCAAGCTCAAGGCCGGCACCGGCGGCGGGGCCTCCCGTGTACTCGCCGCCGGCGCCGCGCCGAGCTCGAGCTCCCGATCGAGAGTTTCAAAGCGAGGTGATCCGATGTTGAATCTTCCATGGTGGGCCGTCGCGCTCGGGCTCGGCGCCGCTTACTACTTCTTCGTCTTCCTCCCCGGGAAGAACCGACGCCAGCGGCCGACCGGCCAGATCTTCACTGTGCCGCCGGCGCAGGTTGCACCGCCGGCACAGCAGCCGGCCGGCAACGATCCGGGCTGGGAGTTTGGTACCGCGCTCGTTGGCGGCCTGACTCAGTTGGGCCTTGGGATCGCCGATGCCTTTGGCGGCGCCGATGACCCAGACCAGACGCCCGCCGCGGTGGCCGATCGCGCCCCGGGGAGCTCTGGCATCTCGGCCCAGCTCGACAGCTACAGCGGAAGTGCCGGCGGTGGAGTGGTCGTTACAAACCCTTTTTCGTTCTAGGACAGCGGCCGCCGAGCTCGAGCTCGAGACAGCGGCCGCCGAGCTCGAGCTCGAGCTCGAACTCGAGGCCGCCGAGCTCGAACTCGAGGCCGCCGAGCTCGAGCTCGAGACAGCGGCCGCCGAGCTCGGCGCCAACTGAGCCGAAGGGATGCAACGCGCTATGTGGTGGTGGATTGCTATAGCGATCGCCGGTGCGATCGCACTGTGGCCGGCGCTCGTCCGTGGCGGCCTGGTTCCAGGGGCCGAGCCTCCGGCGCCGCCTACCATCGTGAAGGAGCCGCCGATCAACCCAGACACCGGGGAGCCGCTCGGCTCGCCGGCCGACATCGCGCACAACAACGCGCAGTGGGTGTTGGACTACCGAGGGGCAGAGAATCAAAGCGTGGTCGATGCGCTGGCGACGATCGGATCGCTGACAGCCGCCGGCGCCGGCATTGGGAGCCCTATCCTCCCCCCGATTGGTTCGGTGATCGGCGCCCTGGTCGGCGCCTTCGTCGGGTTCATCGTCGCCGCGATCAACCAGTTCGAGGCCAACAAGAATTGGAAGCCGCCGCCGCCGCTGCCGGTGCGCGAGATGGGGCTACCCTACCGCCCGGATCTCGCCGCGCGCACTCAAGGCGGCGGGATCGTCGTGACGATCCCGCAGGTGGTCAATAAGGATCGAGTTTCCGCCGGCGGCAGCAACAGCGTGACCATCAGCGGCCGGCGCCTCGCCGAGATGTTCCCCGGCGCCGGCGCCGTCGATGCCTGCATTCGATCCGGAATGTGTGCCTGGCGTCCGTTCGACATTGCGAACCCGTTTACGGCCGAGCTCCTACGGATCGCGCCGCTGCTTCTCGACTACGATCACACCTTCATTCGGCGCACGCCGGAAGACTACCAATTCCAAGGCGAGTGGGTGCGGTGGTCGGACCTTGCGCCGCTGGCTCAGACTGATCGCGCGTCGCATTTGCTTGTTCTGCAGTCCCGCCGGCTGGCGGCCTGGCGAGAGATGCGCCTGCCTGAGCGCCTGACGGTCCGCGCCACAGCGGCCGATGCGGGCTTCTCCAAGTTCGTGATCCCGGAGTCGCCATCGGACACGGTGCTGGTGCGTCGCGATGTCGGCAACTGGTTGGCGTGGGACTACGCGAAGACGATCGACAGCGCGCGCAAGTTCGGTTGGCTGATGTCGCGCCGCTGGTTCGCCGATCAACTCGACGTTCGCGAAGAAGACCGCCGGCCGGCGGTGGTCCGGTACAGTGGAGACGCGAGCTCCCTACGAGAGATCGGTGGCGACTGGCGACAGCACGTCACGCCCTCCGGCCTGGGGTTTCCTGGCGCCTGGCGCCTCGCCCCTGCGGCCTGGCCCGAAACACTGCCCCGGCATGATCGGCCGAGCTTTCGCCCGGCGACACAGCAGAGCTTGCTGGATGTGTTGCACGTCGGATCGATGGATCAACTCCTGCAAACGCTCGAGGCGCAGATCGCCCACATGCTGGCGTTCAACCTGCGCACCCTGGGCGATCTGAGGCAGGCGCTCGAGGGGTCCCGCGCCGAGCTCGCCGCGCTGGGCCCCGGCTGCGAAAGCTCGATTTGGGATGCCAAGGCGCGCACCTTCCGAGCTCAGATCGAACACGCGCGGGAAATGATCGATCTCGTCGGCGCCGGCGGTGGCGACACCTCGCCATTCGTCGCGCTGCTCGAGCTCGGCGAGCAACAGCTCGCCGCGCTGGGTGAACCGTGCGAGCCCGCCGCGATTCACACGAGGCGGCAAACGCTCGAGGCGCAAATCGCCGTGGCTGAGGATACCCTCGCTACTCTCATGGCCCTGCCTGACGGCCGAGCCCTGGCCGAGCTCGAGGCCGCCCGCGATCAAACCGTGCTCGAGCTCGGCGCCCTGGGCGACCCGAAGAAGACGATCGCCGCGCCTTTGACCGGGACCCTGCCCGCCGCCGCGATCGCTCAAAGCGTAGCGAACGCCCAGGCACCCGTAACGGCGGCAACGGTCCGCAGCGGTGCCGGCCTGGCTTCCATCATCCAGGCAGCCAAGCAGGACCGCGCCGGACCGGACCCGGCGGCCGCGTTCCAGTTTCAGGTTTGGCTACACACCGGGCCGGCGACGATCGGATCGTGGCGCTTTCTCGATGCCTTTGGGAGCCATGCGCAGGTGAGGCAGGCGCTCGAGGCAGGACAGGTGGCGTGGCATCCGATCGACAACGCGCCGGCGGTGCGCGAGGTCTGGGCCCGGTTCGATCCGACGCTCCCGACAGTCGCGCGCATGTTCGAGGGCTGGCGCCCCTTCACGCCGGAGCTCACAACATGATCGCCGGACCCGGGATCGACCTGTGGCCGCTGTGGGAGACCGAGCCCGCTGCTACCGGCTGGTGGTTCAGCGCAGAGCGCGTTGGCGATGAGCTCGGCGCCGCCTTCGACGCCCACCCCCAACTGGTGCTGCGCAACTGGGCCCCTGTGAAGAATCTCGATTGGGGCAGGGAAGGCTTGGTGGTTCGGTTCTCTGCCGCGCCGGTGATCCCCGAGGCCGACGCGATCGAGATGGCTACCGAGCTCTTTGAAGAGGTCGCGCCCGGCATGTTCTCGCAGGTGGCGATCGCCGCTGTAGACGTGGGTGGCGATGTCGTGGCGCCCTCGCTGGTCGAGGTCGGTAAAACGGTCACCGGCGCCGCGGCCGAGCTCCGCAGCGGCCTGCCGTGGCTCGTCTTCTTGGTCGCCGGGATCGCCGCCATCTACCTGATCAAGCTGATCGGATCTTTCAAGTGAGCCGCCTTCCCATCTGGGCCTGGGCGTTGCTCGCGCTGGGGGTTGCCATGGTCGCAGCCGCGATCACGCTCGAGCGATGGCTCGGCATCCTGAAACGGTCGACGACCGCCGCCAAGATGGGCGACCCTAACGAACCCGACGACCCACAAACGATTGCGCGTCTTTCGCACACCGCCAAGGCGGCGCCCTTTGTCCTCGCCATCCTTCTCGAGTTTGACGACGGCGCTCACATCACGTCGGGCTTTCGCAACGATGCCGTAAACGCCGCGGTGACCGGTTCGCCTACCTCCCGCCACCGGTTGGGCCTCGCGATCGATGTCGGCGACGGGTGGGGCCTCGAGCGAACCAAGGCGGCCGCTCGCTACCTTCGCGCCAACGCGCACCGCCTGCCGGGCTGGTTTCGGTTCCGCGATGTGCTCGCCGAGATCAATCACCTCCACGTCGAGATCGCCGACCCGTTCGGTCTGGACGACAGCCGCGCCACGCGGTGGCGACAGCAGATCCCGGGACTGCCGGGCCGCAAGTTCGAGCCACTGGCCGCGGCCTAGAAAGGAAAGGATCTAGATGCCCACCTTCATCGTTGAACGTACTTTGAAAGAGCTCCGCGGTAGCTCGAGCGCGCTCGAGTTCGCCGACGCCCCGCTGCTCGAGGCCGAGCTCGCGCAGTCGTTCGATCGGTGCGTCATCGATCCGACGAACGCCGCCGGCCTTTACTTCCTCTTTGACTGGACCGGAACCCCACTCTCTGTGGCGAATGGCCGGGGACCTCGAGTCGGTGGGCACGCCAACGAAGTGATCCCGATTAACCCGCAGAAGAATAGCGCCCTTCGCATCTGGGCCGGGCTGCCATCCTTCCAAGCGCCTGACGCCGGCGGCAGCGCGAACGATCTGTTGATTCGTTTTCGGTTCTACACTCCCGACGAGTGCGCCGCGCCGCAGCGCCCGCACTTCGAGCTCGGCGGCCTGGTCAAGACTGTGGACGCATCGGGGAGCATCGCGGTGGGTGCCTCCGATGCGATCCTCGAAGGGCTGATGACAGATCTGGATCTGGCGGTGGGGAC
>Ga0316190_10002145_pt1 | contig 14305 bp, 16 predicted proteins | sample Eddworburrow2_MG_FD_204929 | JGI IMG/M metagenome (GOLD analysis project Ga0316190, IMG submission 204929) | Coastal sediment microbial communities from Maine, United States - Eddy worm burrow 2 | ecosystem: Environmental > Aquatic > Marine > Coastal > Sediment | place: USA: Maine | collected... | reverse complement strand
GACTCTCCTGGTCAAGCAGTTGCGTGTTGTTGCCGCTAGGCAGATGGCCGAGGTCACCAGGCCGGCTTTGGGCGCCACTGCCGAGTAGTGAAGCCCGTCCTGTCAACTCGATCGCACCACTCATACCCGGAATTATCAGTAGAACGAGGGCAAGAAGTCCGTGACTAGTCCTGAAGTTCAAGGCTTTGATGCCGTTCATCTCCGATAATCGAGCCGTCGTGCAGTGTGATAATCCGTTCGGCCCGATCCATCACACGTGGATCGTGGGTGGAGAAGATGAAGGTGGTTTTCTCTTCGTGCGAGAGACGGTGCATGATGTCGAGCAGTGCGGCGGCATTTTCCGAATCAAGGTTGGCCGTCGGCTCGTCGGCCAGCACCAAGCGCGGACCAGCTGCCAAGGCACGCGCCACCGCTACACGCTGCTGCTGGCCGCCGGACAGCGCCGAAGGCCGCCGGTGCATCAGCTCCTTAAGGCCAACCAGTGCCAGGTAGTGCTCGGCGCGTTCGCGCCGCTCGTGCAACGGCCTCCCCTGCAATACCATAATCAGTTCAACATTCTCCAGTGCGGAAAGCACCGGCACCAGATTGTAAGCCTGAAAAATAAAGCCGAGTTGGAAGAGACGAAAGTCGGAGAGGGCCGTCTCGCTCAGATCGGTGAAATTGGTACCGTTAAGATGGACTTGGCCGGAGCTCGGCGCATCGAGCCCACCGATGATATTGAGCAGCGTGGTCTTACCGGAGCCGGAAGGGCCAACGAGGGCGGCAAATTCGCCCTCCTCTAGCAACAGATCAATACCCGTAAGCGCCTGCACATCCACCTCGCCTTGGCGATAGCTTTTGCCGATACCCTGCAGTGTCAAAAGCGACATATCGATGACTCCTCGTACCTATTCATGTGCGTAGCGCCGCCACCGGAGCCACCCGGGCCGCCTTGAGCGCCGGATAGATCCCTGAGGCCAGGGTGACGGCAAAAACAATGACGGTCAGCTGGATCACCCGCCCCTGCGATAGTTCGGTGTAGATCACCGGATCCATGAAGGTTCCAGCGATCGACATTTCGCCACCCATCATGGCCGAGAAATCGATGCCATGGGTGGATATCCACCAGTGGGCACCGCCACCGACAACCCAGCCGATCAGCACTGCCAGCACACTGAGCAGCACCGACTCGCACAGCACCAGCAGCAGCAGGTGATAACGGCCGAGCCCCAAAGCACGCAGCAGACCAAATTCGCGCGTCCGCTCCAAAACACTCATCAGGACGGTATTGAGAATACCAAACACCACCATAATCAGGATCAGGGTTAAAAAGACATAGTTTCCCGCATCATCAATAACAATAAATTGCACCAGCTGCGGCATCATCTCGTGCCAGTCGAGTACAACGACTTCTTCGTCGGCCAGAGAGGCTTGAATGACCCCTTTCCACTGGGCCATGCTGTCCGGATCGTTGAGAAATAGGGAAAAACGTGTCACCGGTAGTCGCTCGACATCGGCGCCCTCGCCTGTAAGGAAGCGGCGGGCAAAGTCGATATCGCTAAGCACCAGAAAGTCGTCGAGTTCGTCGACATGAGAGTCGAATATGCCTCGCACCCGCCCGAGTTGCGCCTGCGAGTCACCCCCCTGGGTACCGGCCATCAACACCACCTTGCCGCCGACCTTGAGTTTAAGCTTGCGCGCCATGCCATCGCCGATGAGCACGCCCCGGTGATCACCGGGTTCAAGCCAATGGCCAGTGATTATTTTCGGCCTGAGCATCGCTACCCGCGGATCGCTGATGACATTCATACCCTCAAGACCTGCACCGACCGAGTTGTTGGCGCTGCTGGCTAAAGTCTGTAGCGAGATGCGCGCTTCAACCTTGCCGTCGATCTGTAAAGCTTCCAATTTGGCTTGCAGACTTCGGCCGTCGGCGAGATATTTGTAGTTGGCCGGCGCCTCCAGGTAGCCGGGCATCTGTAGCGCAAGATGGCCTTCACCGAGTTTGATGGCATTGCGAATCATGGAATTATGGCTGCCGTCACCAATGCCGATGGAAACAACCGCCAAACCGAAGCCGATAGCGATGGAACTGAGGGTGATTACGGTACGTCGCCGATGGCGCCAGAGATTGCGCCATGCCAGTTTCACCAGCATGAAGAGTGGCATATGACTGCGCTGCCTGATCATCGCAATACCTCTGCAGGCTTGAGCCGAACCGTTCGCCAGGCGGGAATCAGCGAGGCGAAAAAGGTCACGACAAACATCAACAAACAGGCTTCGACAATCTGTCCTGGCTCCAGATAACCCTTCATCACCGGTTCGAAAACCATACCCGCCCAGTCATAGCCATCGGGCATGCTGGCACTGAAGTCGATGCCGTGTTCCTCAAGATAGCGCGCCAGCAATGTGCCGAGCATCGAGCCGACCACTGCCGACACCAGGGCCAGAAAGAACGACTCAAGCAATACCATCAACAACAACCAGCGGCGCTTCATGCCGAGGCAGAGCAGAATACCAAATTCATGGGTCCGTTCATGCACCGCCATCAGCATCGTGTTGAGCATCCCCAGCGAAGCCAGCCCCACGACAATCAGACCGATCAGCACCAACATCGACCGACTCAACTGCAACATGTCGGAAATAGCCGGAGTTAGTTGTCGCCAGTTGCGCACCACAGCCATTCCTCCCAATTTATCCAGCGGATGCTCCACCTGCAGGGTCAACATCTCAGCATCGAGGGCTGCCTGCACCCCAGACAGGGCGTCGATATCGTCCAGCTTGATCGCCAGTTCGTGGAAGCCGCTATCCAGATACATCAGTTGCCGGTAGGCCTCAATCGATAACAGCACGCCCATACGATCGAAATTGGGCTCCAGCGGGCGGAGCACCGCCGCCACGCGGTAAAGGTTGTTGCCGATGCTGCCGTCGGCCGCCTGAGTCACCAGCACCAACTCGCTGCCGGGAATAAGCTTCATATTCTTCGCCAGTTGCGCACCGACCACAACGTTATAGCGCACCAGCCCTGTGGCCGTGGTGTCGGCGATACCGAGGTTCACCTCACCACTGCGTACATGGCTCAGCATGGTAGTAACTTCTGCTTCGCGCTCAGGGTCCACCGCCTTAATCAATACTCCGGTAGAGGTGGCGGTGGAACTGGCGAGCCCCGCTGCATAAAGCCTTGGTGCAATATGGATAGCTGGGAAATCACGTTCGATACGTTCCAGATAAGGCCAGGGCAGTGTGGCGTAGAGGTCCTGATCATCCATAAAAGCCTGACGGTGGGTCTGCAGATGGCCGGTGCTCACCTCGGTCGCATACTGCACCATCTGCCGCGTCATACCCTCCAGCAGCGAAGCATAGAGAATCACCATAATCAGGCCGCCGGCCAAGGCAGCGATGGTCAATACGCTGCGCACCGGGTTGCGCCAGATATTGCGCCAGGCGATGAACAGCAGGATGAACAGACGCCCGAATGGCGATGCAGTAGCGAGATTGTGCACGGGCCCGCCTAGCGCCGCTTCTGGAGATTTTGCAGGGAGAAGAAACCCGCCTCCAGCGACACGCCGAACTTGATATTCTGGTAGAGAATCACTGTCGATTCGTCTGGTTTATCCTCTGGTTGCAAGCTCAGACGCATGGGTACGGCATGGCCGTCGATCACTTTGTTGCGGTCAAAGCTAAGGGTGCGTATCAATGCCCCTTCCTCGTCATAATAGCGTGAGTGATAGGGGGCCAGCGTCTGCTGGTCAATCTCCATTACCACCTTACCCCAAACCACTGCAGCATCCGGCTTGGGCAAGGAGCTTATTTCGTAGATCAACTTACCGCTGCGCTCCCCTTCAAAGCTAATACTGGAATTGTAGTCGTCCTCGTAGGTGCTCTCCTTCACCAGATCGTCGTTGGTGAAGTGGCTTCCCATCCACGAGCCGGACATCATGCTCGACGGCACCTTGGTCACGCGATTGATTTTGGGTAGGTAGTTCCAGATGTTGCCAATCACTTTTAAGGTAGCGATGCCGCGATCCTTGACCGGATCGCGGATCACCACGAGGGAGTATTCCTTGCCACGCGACCAGGCTTCCAGTGTCATGCTGCGCTCGTAGCGGCGAGTCTTAACCGTCATGGTCATGTTGGCCTGGGAGGTTTCGCCTCGCCAGAGCTCGTCGATATGGTGGATCAGCTCTTCCACCTGCATCGCCTGGGCTGGCTGCGCAACGGCAGCCAGTATGAACAGAGCTACCGTCCATACCATGCCATACCTGCTGAATTCGCGGATCATCATAAAATCCCCCGTCTAATCGCCAGTATCTTTATAATAGCCGCTTCCAGAGATGTTCGAAACAGCAGATGTGCAGCAGACGAATATACGCGAGTCTCGATAGTCGACTAATGATCCTCGTGAAACAAGATATCACGGCACGAACCTTCACCGTTTTCAGGCTGCAAAGTGGCATGTGAAATACCCACCGCATCAAGAGAGGATAGCAAAGCCGGTAGCATCTGCGGCCATGCCTGCATGTCATCAACAATAACATGCGCGGAAAGTGCCAACCGCCCATCCGGCAGGGTCCAGACATGCACATGATGCACATCATCCACCCCTTCCACGCCAAGCACACACTGTCTGATTTCATCCATTTCGAGGTCTGTCGGCACACCTTCCATCAATTGCAGGGTGGTATCGCGAAGCAATCGCCAGCCACCCCAGACAAGAATCCCGGCTACCACGAAGGACAAGATCGGATCAATCGGCATCCAACCGGTCGACACGATAACCACACCCGCAGCAACTGCAGCGACAGATCCGAGTAAATCGCCCAGCACATGCCAGTAAGCCGCTCGCGTATTGATATCATGCGCGCCATGCAGCCAGCGAAGGATTGTGATATTGACCAGCAGACCGGCAGCGGCGACCGTTAACATCAGCCCACCCTGCACATCCGGCGGTGATTGCAGTCGCGCAACGGCCACCCAAACGATCCATCCGGCGACAAACAACAGTGCCAACCCATTGACCTGTGCGGCCAACACCTGTGCTCGACCATAGCCATAGGTCATGCCTGCATGTGCAGGCTTGTTGGCAATGCGCTGTGCCAGTGCGGCCAGTGCCAGTGCGGCGACATCGGAAGCCATATGCACGGCGTCTGCCATCAAGGCAAGCGAGCCTGAAACCCAGCCACCGATGCCCTCGATGACGGCAAACAAGGTGGTCAGAATCAGCGCGGCTTGCAACGGGGGTCGGCCGGAGTGTGAGGCATCAGAATGTGAGTGGCTTGAGTGGGAATGATGATGCATGCTCAAACCCTATACAGTGCGCCGTTTGCGCCTGTTAACACTAAACGGATATTACCCGCCACGCACAAAATCAATTACACGCCCATTATCCACATTGGGGTCATCGGGAGGAAACTTCAATTGCAGACCCGGACCATCCTTCGTCTGAAGGATATACACCGGCCCACCCCAACGGTCACCGACAGAAAAACCAATGCCGTGATCCTTATTGTTCTCCACCGAGGTTAGCAATCGTAGCGGTGGTTGCTCATCCGGCATGACCAACTTGACGGTTTGATCATCATAAAAGGTCAGGGTTGTGCGCCCATCCACCTGCTGCCAACTACCCAGCAAACGCTGCATCACCTGTTCATCCAGAGGATCCTCCATCACCGTACAAGCTGAAAGAATCATCCCCAGAAATAAAACACTCAACAGACGTTTGGTCATCACAATACATCATCCTTGAATTTGAAAAGTTGGCCGGTCACCATCAATCTGTCCTCACCGTTCTTTTTGAATACGGTCAGGGTTTCATGCACCACACCGCGCTCGAAAACCAGCTTGTAACCGGAGACGTAAAAATCACCTCCCAAGCGAGGGTTTTTCTGGGAAAATACCGATTTAACCTCACGCAACTCGCCAAAACGCGGCTGCAAAGAAGCCAGCTTTTCGCGCCATGACTGTCTGGTCTGACTGGCAAAGAAATCATCGCCATACAGCTCCATGGCAGCATCCAGATCCTGCTCATGTATCGCTGCATGCATTTGCTGCACAATCATCGTGGCATCCGCCTGCTGGTTGGCCTGAGTCATGCAACCGCCGAGCAGCAACACACCGCATAGGCCAATCAATCCAAAATATCGTTTCACAGTGTTTCCTCCGGTCGGGAGAAGCATAGCGTTGATGCGGCCAACCGCCACCCCCGCTTTACAGAGATAACTCGAAACGCAGCAACGCGACCCGGATGGTCGAGGTCGTCGCATCACCTGAATGAGCCGAACCTGAACTTTTCTCTAGCCGATAAGATAGCACGCGAAAAAGAAAGTAATTTAAGTGAAATTGATTATGGGTACCGAACCTCGGACAAGAGAGAACCTTGTCAACGCGGCTTCTGTGTAGCATCCTAACGCCGAAATTCGGGAGACACGTGTTATGACTACGATTGATTTTGAAACCGCTCGTCACAATATGGTGGAATACCAAATCCGCTGCTGCAAAATACTCGATCCGAACTTGCTTGAAACACTTGGAAGTGTGCCGCGCGAGTCCTTTCTCGGTGAAGATGTAAAAAGCTTGGCCTATATGGAAGGGCGTGTACCACTGCCCTGCAATCAGGAAATGCTCAGCCCCTTGCAAGAGGGCAATATCCTTCAGGCTCTCGATCTACAAGGTGATGAACGTGTTCTCGAAATCGGTAGTGGTGCCGGCTTTCTAACTGCATTATTGGCTATGCATGCTGCTGAAGTCGTTTCCCTCGAACTGCATCCCGAACTCGCTGAAATGGCCAAAAAGAATTTGGATGCACATGGCATCAGCAACGCCAGCGTCAGCTGTGCCAATGGCATGGATGCGAAAGCACTTGCCTCGCTTGGCTCTTTCGATGCGATTGTCATCGGAGCTGCAATCGAAGAAATTCCCGATGAGTTTTTGAATATGCTGAATGCCAATGGCCGCTTGGTGGCTTTTGTCGGCAGCAACCCGGTGGTCAAGCTGGTTCGCATCAGTTGCTCCGCCAATCGTATCTCGGAGCGCACGGAGATCATTGAGACTCTGCTGCAAAATATTGAAGGCTTGCCTGAAAAACGCGAATTTGTTTTTTAAAAGCATCCCGTTTCCGAAAATCCAGCTTCTAGAGCAAAGGTTTCCCAATGTCTGAAGATAAACATCCGCTTAACGGCGGCCCCGTTGATGCATGCATCCACGCACCTGTGGAGCAGACCTGCAACACATCACGCCGTCGCCTGCTCCAAGGCCTCACTGCCTCACTTGCCGTGATGGGTATGCCGGGCCTGCTTTCGGCCATGGGTAAAGCACAAAAGGATGTTATCACCCCTTTTGTCAGCATCGATGAGGTGGCAGCAAAACTGGCCGCCGAATTCAATCTCTCCCGCGAATATGTCAAAGCGACATTGAGTAAAGCCGAGTTTATTCCCAGCATCATTCAACGCATGCAGACTCCGTATGAAGGCAGACCTTATGCCGAGTATCGCCCATTATTTGTCAACGACCGTCTGGCAGGCCTCGGTAAGAGCTATCTTTTGCAACATAGAAAACTGTTTGCTCAAACCGAGAAACAATATGGTGTAGAACCGGAAATCATCGGCGCCATTCTTGGCATGGAAACCCATTATGGGCGCAGCCGCGGCAAAGACAGCGTGCTCAGTGCCTTATACACACTTGCAGCCGGCTACCCGCGACGTGCCGATTTTTTCCGTGGTGAATTAGGTCATTTCCTGCTGCTATGCCAGGAAGAAAAACTCAAACCGGAAGAACCACTCGGCTCTTATGCCGGGGCCTTTGGCACCACACAGTTCATCCCCTCCTCCTATCGCCATTTCGCGGTCGATGCTGATGGTGACGGGCGGCGCGATGTTTGGGATTCACCAGCAGACATCATTGCCAGCGTTGGTAATTATTTCCACGAACATAAATGGCAGGCGGGCAAACCTCTGGCCTTCTGGCTGAAACCATCTGTCGGGCTTGAGGCTCAAGCCAAAAAGGGCTTTAAGGACTGGAAAACCCTTGCCCAACTTTCCAAGCGTCTACCCGAACTTCCGACTTCGTGGAGTCAGGACGACAAGGTGACCATTATTGAAATGCAAACCAAGCGCGGGCGCCAATTCGCACTGGTGCATTACAATTTCTATGTCATCACACGCTGGAACCGCTCCTATAATTACGCCATGGCCATCACCGAACTGGCTGAACTTTTGGGCTGCAAGCTGTGCCGCACCAGCGCATGAAGCGTTTTCCCTTGCTCTACGGTGCACTGTTGATATGCGCTGCAAGCCTTACCCTCAGCGCCTGCGGCGGCGGCTTAAGCCATTATTCGAAGAGTGGCGGCTACAGCAAAAAAACCAGCCTTCCGAGCGGTCAGGGCGGCTACCGCAAAACCGGCAAACCTTACAAAATCGCCGGCAAAACCTACTACCCGCTCGAATCTTCCACCGGATACGACAGAACCGGCGTTGCATCATGGTATGGCCGGGATTTCCACGGCAAGCTGACTGCCAACGGCGAGCGCTACGACATGCACGCCCTCTCTGCCGCGCATAAAACTCTCCCTTTGCCCACTCTGGTTCGCGTTACCAATCTGGAAAATGGCCGCTCGATGGTGGTGCGTGTTAACGATCGCGGCCCTTTCGTAAAAAGCCGGCTGATTGATCTCTCCTATGCAGCAGCTAAAGCGCTGGGTTACGATCAGAAGGGCACGACGCGCGTGCGCGTACAGGCCTTGGATGGCAGCCAAACCTCGCCTCCCTCCTACCGCCAGCCAGCTCCGGCCCCTGTTCCAGCCCGACCGGTTCGCCCTGCAGCTCCACCTGCACCCATCCTTGCAAACAGCAGCGTAGCCAGCGCTCCCCCAATCCCCGGTATGTATATCCAACTCGGGGCCTTTGGCCAAAACAGCAATGCCGACCGTCTGCGCAGCACGCTGGCAAGCGATTACCCATCTGTAGGCGTACAACCCTTCTGGAACAATCAGCAACGCCTTTATCGCGTGCGTATCGGCCCCTACGAGGATGTGCAAGAAATTGAGCGCACCGTCCTTGAGTTAGGGCAAAAGGGATATGCCAATGCCATCGTTGTCATCGAATAATTCGCGTTTCTTCTGAGATAATGGACAAACGAACTCCGCGCCGTCGCATTACGGCCTTCGGCTCATCAAGACTGGGCGAGGATGATCCACGTTTTGCAGACGTCGAGGCTCTCGGAAAATTGCTGGGCAGCCATGGCTGGGATGGCCTGACCGGCGGACATCAGGGCATGATGGCGGCAATTTGCCGCGGTATCCGAGCTGGTGGCGGACATGTACGTGGCATCACTCTGGAACGATTCCCTACCCCGCCTGATAATCATCTGAGCGAAGAGGTTCGTTCACGCAACTTCTTCGAGCGCATGCAAGTCCTTATCGAGGAAACCGATGCCTATCTGGTACTTCCCGGCGGTCTCGGAACCCTCGCCGAGCTGGCTATGAGTTGGGATTTGCAGGCTATCGGCGTATTGGAGAAGCGCCCGTTGATTGTTTACGGCGATTCATGGGCTCCGCTACTGGAACCACTCAGAGAGAGTTTGATCTGGTCTGTGGACGAAGCCTTCGGCTTATTGCATCACTGCCGCACACCTGACGAGGTGCTGGCCGCCTTAGCATGAGCCAGTCATCCGGCTATCAGGACATCTCACTGACCCTCGCCAAGGATGATGCGGACAAGCGCCTGGATGGTGCACTTGCCGAACACCTGTCCTTATCCAAACGCCGCATCCGTCTGGCCATCGATGATGGTGGCGTTTACGTCAATAAGCGCCGTTGCCGCAAAGCAGGCCTTAAACTTCGCGGCGGGGAACGTATCCGCATGGTCATGCTTGAGGATGAAAAACTCATACCCTTCGCGACAGAGCAGGTTTTGTGGCAGGAAGACGACCTTGTCCTGATCAATAAGTACGCAGGACAATATGCTCAGGAGGCACTGCACCGCTCCAAGGGCACGCTCCCGTCGGAAATCGCCACATGGCTGGGGCTAGTCGGCGAAGCTGCGCGACTGTTGCGCCCTGTACATCGATTGGATCGCGACACTTCCGGTTTGATGCTGTTCTCCAGTTCAGCGAAAAAACTGAATCATATGCAGGCTCACTGGTCCGCCTGCGTGGAAAAAACCTATCTGGCCGTCGTTGAACCAGCGCCTGTCTGGGATGAAAAGCGTATCACCCTGTCTATTTCCAAGCAGCGCAACCGCCACGGCTGTTACAGACCGGACCCGTCGGGTCGCGCCTGCGACACCTCGGCACGCGTCATCCAACGGGAAGCTGGGCGGGCATTGCTTGAACTGACTCCCCATACAGGACGCAGTCATCAACTGCGCGTGCATTTATCTGCCGAAGGCTGCCCAATTTTAGGTGATGCGCGTTACGGCGGAAAAACGCATTCAAGAATGATGTTGCATGCCTACCGCCTTTGCGTGCAGCCTCCGGCACTTACTGAAACTCATCGCTGGGAGATATCTCCCGAAAATAACCCCAAGGAGGATTGGCAATGGTAGCGCGTTTGCTTGCAACGGCATTGATCTGCCTATTCATGATCAACACTGGAAAGGCAGAGGCTGCAAGCTGGCCGAAAAGCCCGCATGTCGAAGCCAAATCCTGGGCATTGCTTGATGCTCGCTCGGGGCAGGTGCTGGTTGAAAACAACTCGCATGAGAAGCTGCCGCCTGCCAGCCTGACCAAAATGATGACGCTTTATCTCGCCTTTGGAGATATCGAGCGCGGCGCCCTGAAACTGGATGAAACGGTTACTATCAGCAAGAAGGCTTGGAAAATTGGCGGCAGCACGATGTTTCTGGAACCTCGTCTGCACCCAACCATAGACGAACTCCTGCACGGTATCGCCACCTTGTCCGGCAACGATGCTTGCATTGCCTTGGCTGAACATGTTGCCGGTAGCGAAGAAGCCTTTGCCGAGCGCATGAACGCCAAAGCGCAGGAGCTTGGCATGCTGGATTCGCATTTCGTTAATGCCACTGGCTTCCCTGATGAAGAGCATTACAGCTCGGCGCATGATATGGCTCTGCTAGGCGCCGCCCTGTGGCGCGATTTTCCCAAACACTATGAAGTTTTCAAAGAGCGTAGCTACACATACGGCGGAACCACACAACCCAATCGCAACCGTCTGCTGTGGACCATGCCTTCCGCCGATGGTATAAAAACCGGACATACGCAGGAGGCTGGATACTGTCTTGTTGCCTCTGCCGCCAAAGAGCGCTCGCGTCTGGTTTCTGCTGTCTTTGGTACCGATTCCGACCGTCAGCGTGTTAGTCAATCCCGCGTGCTGCTTAAGTTCGGTTTCCGTAATTTTACGACCCTGCGACCTACCGAGCGCGACATTCGTCGCGAGGTCGAGGTGTTTCAGGGTGTAGAAGATCATGTATGGCTTGAACCTGCCAAACCTGTCTGGATCACCGTACCCAAGGGCAATGAAAAGTCTATTTCCTTCCGGCTGCGTTATCCGGCCCCCCTCATTGCCCCGATCTCCAAAGGTCAAAAAATCGGCACAGTTGAAGCCGTGCTAAAAAGCAAACAAGGTGAAGAGGTGCTTGCCTCCATTCCCATGCAGGCGCGCCGTAACGTGGCCGAAGCATCATGGTTCGGACGCAAATGGGATGCTCTGCGTCTGTGGTGGGAAAGCCGCGCCGACGAGGAAACGGCTGCGGAGACGCAATGAGCCTGAACATATGAAACAGACAGCCTATGTAAACGGGCGTTTCGTGCCGATGGAATCAGCGATGGTGCATATCGAGGATCGCGGCTTTCAATTTGCAGATGGTATCTATGAAGTCGTGGCCTGTTTTAATGGCCGCTTCCTGGATATGCAGCCACATCTGGAGCGGCTTGAGCGGTCATGCTCCGCTATCGGCATCACCCTGCCCTGCACTCTGGATCGACTCGCCGAGTTGGTTCAGGAAACCTGGAGCAAGAATCCCTTTTCTGATGCGATGATCTATATTCAGGTCACGCGTGGCGTGGCTCCGCGCTCGCATCTGGCGCCGGACAATCTGGTACCGACATTGATCATCACATCAGCCGATCTGCCCAAACCATCTGAAGCAAAACTGAACAGCGGTGCACGCGCCATCACTCTGACTGACTTCCGTTGGAAGCATTGCGAAATCAAATCTATCGCCCTGCTGGCCAGTGTCATGGGTAAGCAGGAAGCAAACCGGCGACATGCTGACGAGGCCTTCTGGCTGGATAGCGAAGGCCATGTTCTCGAAGGATGCTCAACCAATATCTTTGCAACCATCAATGGTGTTCTCGTCACTCACCCGCTGGACCATCAGGTGCTCGGCGGCATCACGCGTAATATGCTCATCCGTATCGCCCATGAAGCTGGCACCAAGGTGGAAGAGCGTGCCTGGCGACTGGATGAAGTCGGCCTCACCGAAACCATGATGACCAGCACCACCAATGCCGTACTACCGGTCTGCATCATGGATGACAAACCGGTCGGCAGCGGCCTACCCGGCCCCATGGCCACCCGATTACGCAGTCTGATGCTGCAAGCCATGGACGCATTGCGCAGCGCGTAAGACAGCGATGCCACTAAATATAGAAATGCCTCCTGTGCGTGCAGTGCTTCTGGATATGGACGGCACTTTGGTCGATGCCTTCCGCCCAATTATCATCGCCTTGAATCACACCCTGAGCGATTTCGGCCTGGCACAAATGACCGATGCTGAAGTCATCCGTCATACCGGACGTGGCGAATGCAGCATGATTTCCTTGTTTGGCGATCACCGCGAAGCTGCCTCCGCCCGCTTCCTTGAGTACCACGACGAACACCTTTTCGATGTAAAACCCATGCCTGGAGCTGTCGAGCTGTTGGACTGGCTTGCAGATCAAGGCATTGCCAGCGCCATTGTCACCAGTAAAAGCCAGATGCGAGCCGACAAGCAACTGGATTTTCTCGGTTGGGGCGACAAGCTCGGAGCGGTCATCGGCCTTTGTGAAGGGCGAAAGCAGAAACCCGATCCGCATACCGTGCATCTAGCCTGCGAAGCAGTTGGTGTCCCGGCAGAACAAAGCATCATGATCGGTGACGGCACGGCCGATATTAAAGCGGCGCAGCGCGCAGGTGCCATGCCAATCGGGCTGACCCATTCCTTCACGGCCAATGAATTGAGCGAGGCGGGTGCGGCGCAATGCTTTACATCTCTGCCTGAAATGCAGTCTTGGCTACAGCTCCAGATCAGTTGAGCAAGAATCCAGTGAGAAAAGAGTCAATCGTCGACAATCCACCGGCTTCAGACACGCTAATTCGATTTCTTCTCCCCGAAGCGCGCACTCGCGGCGCCATTATTCAGGCCAAGCATTTGCGCGCTGAGGCCTGTCGCGTTCATGGACTGGCCGAGAAAGAAAAACATGCGCCTGGTGAGTTATTCGCACAGTCGCTCATCGCTTCAATCCTGATGCTTTCCATCAGCAAGGGCGGTGTACGACAGGTGTTGCAGCTCGATGGCACCCATAGCCCCATCAAGCGCATTCTTGCCGAGACAAAAAGTGGGGCAGTACGCGGTTATGTAGACTGGAACGAAGGCGTTAGCACGCAGGGCAATGCCGCTTCACCGGTCGGTTGGCTGGGTAGCCCCGTGACCATTTCAACGATACGCGACCCGGGCTTCGGTCAACCCTATGTCTCAAGCGTACAATCGGAAGCTGACTATCTGGCAGACATGCTGGTCGAATATATGCACCAATCCGTACAAATCAGGGCCGATGTACTGCTCCACCACAACACCGGAATCCTGCTTGAGGCCATGCCGGATTGTGGGGATGAACACTGGTTTTCCGCCGTGGAGACCATGGCCGCCATTGCCAATGCAGCCCTGGACGATGAGCCGGAGGAAATATTGCAAGCCTTTGCGCCGCTTGGCATGCAAATCGTCGGTAGAGATGTATACACATGGCATTGCGATTGCGATAGCCAAAGCATGGCGCGTTCTCTGGCGGGCATGGCAGCAGAGCAATTGCAAGAGATACAGGATGAGCAAGGAATGATTACCGTTTCCTGCCGCTACTGTGGTTCATCGTATAGCGTGAAACCCGATTAGGTGTGGATACTCAGTAGACTTCGCCACGCAGGGCATCAGATGAAGCGTTGTTACGGCCTAGTCTTGGGATAAGGGATGATATCCCTGCACCACGCGATGTGGTTCCAGGCCAAGCTCCGCTGCATACTGTCCTACATAGCCTTTAAGATAGACTCTGGCCGGCAGTGCCGACGTGTCTTCATCCTCGATGGCCTGTAAATAACTCATGGAAATGCGGGTATGGT
>Ga0316190_10002144_pt1 | contig 14306 bp, 7 predicted proteins | sample Eddworburrow2_MG_FD_204929 | JGI IMG/M metagenome (GOLD analysis project Ga0316190, IMG submission 204929) | Coastal sediment microbial communities from Maine, United States - Eddy worm burrow 2 | ecosystem: Environmental > Aquatic > Marine > Coastal > Sediment | place: USA: Maine | collected... | reverse complement strand
GGTCTTCGTGCCGCCGCCCTCAACGCCGTCTCGCTTGTCCTGTACGAGAGGCGGTTCCTTGACGATGCGCTCGCCGACAGCCTGGCAGATGTGGACGATCCGCGTGATCGCGCATTTGCGCATGCACTTGCGGCAACCGCGCTGCGCCGGAAAGGACAGATCGAAGCTGTCCTGGAACACTATATCGAACAGAAACTGCGCGCCCGCACCGGCAGGGCACCGGTAATCCTGTTGTGCGGTGTTGCCCAGTTGCTGTTCATGGAAACCGAACCGCACGCGGCGATCTCGACAAGCGTTGCACTTGCGGCAAGGGATGAAAAAGCCCAGCGGCTCAAGGGCCTGATCAACGCGGTGCTGCGCAATATCAGCCGCGACCGCGATGCCATCATGGCCGCCCTGCCGCCGACCGATGCCAACCTGCCGAAATGGCTGAACACCAGGTTGCGGGCAGATTACGGTCCTGAAACAACCGCGCAAATCGCCGAGGCCCATACGCTGAAGGCTGATATCGACCTGAGCATCAAGACCGGCGCGCCTGACGAGGAGCTGCAGCCACTGGGCGCCAAGCTGCCGACCGGGACCGTGCGCCTGAACAACCCTCATCCGGCCGTTCCAGACCTGCCCGGGTTTGCGGACGGAAACTGGTGGGTACAGGATGTTGCCGCATCACTGCCGGTCCTGCTGTTTGAGGACTTGCAGGGTAAAGCCGCACTGGACATGTGCAGTGCGCCGGGCGGCAAGACGCTGCAATTGTGTGCAGAAGGCGCAATTGTCACAGCGCTGGATAGCTCGGCCTTTCGTCTCGAAAAAGTAACCGAAAACCTTGCCCGCACAAAGCTTGAGGCCGATTGCATCGCAGTTGATGCGCTGGAGTTTGAACCCGACCAGCAGTTTGACGTCATCCTGCTCGATGCGCCGTGTTCAGCCACCGGTACCATACGCCGTCATCCTGACATGCCCTACGTCAGGGGCAATGACGAAGTGAAACTGCTGCTCGCACTGCAGCGCAAGCTGCTGCGCAAGGCAGCCACATTGCTCAAGCCCGGCGGAACCCTGGTCTATGCCGTATGCTCATTACTTGCCGATGAAGGCCCCAAGCAGGTATCTCAATTCCTGAGCGAGCACGGCGATTTCAAACGACATCCGATCGCGCCCGGCGAGAAACAGATCCCCGCCGATCTCATAAGCAAGGCCGGCGACCTGAGAACACTCCCCCACCACATGATCGGCGATGCCAGCGGTATGGACGGGTTTTTTGCAGCCCGGATGATCCTCGGCCCAGAAAATTAACGGATCCTGACCACAAAGCCGCGATCTGACACAGCTTGTTATCAATTCGTTAACGAACTTTGCGCTTCAATGTGCACCGAGATCCAGCAGGACAGCACTGCCCCAAAGGCAGCCTGCCGGGAACATGCACACTTCGGAAACCGCGCCCAAGCCCCATGAATTCCGCATCGACAGTCCTGACCGGCCTGGCCAGCCTGAGCAGCAAGCAGCTGATCAACAGGCTTGTGCGCGCGACCTCTCCGCAAATCCCCAGCCTGACCATGTCACGGTGCACCGGCCTCGGACTGCCACTGGCCGCCATCATCAAGGGTGATTCATCCCGCGCACCGGGCCTGTATCGCGGCGTATTCGAACTTGCCGGCTGCCGGGCCGTTCTGGCGGGAACCTCGATTTTTGAATTGCCTGACGCCCGTCCGGCGGCATTTGACGATGCCCTCAACGGTTTTGGCTGGCTGCATGACCTGCACGCCGGAAACACCCAGCTCTATCGGATTTTCGCCCGCGGCATTGTTGCCGAATGGCTGGAACTCAAGGTCTACAGGAGCGCAAGTGCACGGCGCCCTCAAACACTGGCGGCCCGCCTCATCAACTGGATACAGTGTGCGCCTTTCCTGCTGCAAGGTGCCAGTCGCGGGTTTGAGGCATCCTTCATGAACAGCCTGACCAGGCAAACCCGCTTGCTGGCGCGGCGCGGTGTCAATCACTTCATTCCCACAAACAGGCTGATGTCCGCGATAGCCATGGTCTACGCGACCTTTGGCACAACCGGTTTGGAGAGCCTGCAGAAAACCGCCCTGAGCCGGCTGTCTCATGAACTGGATCAGCAGATTCTGGCGGATGGCGGTCACGTATCGCGCAATGGACAAACCCTGCTCGATCTGCTGGTCCTGCTGGTTCCGTTGCGCGACGCACTCAACACCGCCCTGATAGAAATACCGGCACCCGTAAACGCTGCACTGGAGCGCATGCTGCCAATGTTGCGGTTTCTGTCGCACAATGATGGCGGGCTTGCCGTGTTTAATGGCGTTTCCAGAACCAGCGCCGGCAGAATCAGGGCCGTGCTGGAAAGAGATCAGATCCACGGGCGCCCGTTGAACATTGCGCCACTGACCGGGTATTGCCGCATTGCCCATGGCAGAGCGTCGATCATCATGGATACCGGCATGCCGCCGGCTCCGGGCCGCAACCCGAACGCTACGTGCTCGCCTCTGGCGTTCGAACTGTGCGACGGCCCGCATCGCATTGTCGTCAACTGCGGCAGCCGGCAGGGCGCCGATGCACAATGGCAGGCCGCCTCACGGCGCACGTCGGCGCACTCGACAATGACACTTGGTGAGCTTGACACCAGCACCGTGATTGACAATTTCTTCACCAGCCGGCTGTTCGACACGCCTGCCCTGATTACCGACGGTCATGCCGACGCCGAGGTACGCAGTGAAGATCACGGCAGCATTATTTCCGCCCGGCACACCGCTTATGCCAGAAGCTTCGGACTGGTGCATGAAAGACAATTGTTTCTCGACGCAGATGGCAAGGACCTGCGGGGCGAAGACCGGCTTGTCCCGGAGGGCCCGATCCCGGATGTGGCACTCGACCCGGCCTTCGCCATCCGGTTCCATTTGCACCCGTCCATCAAGGCAACCCTGTCTCGCGACGGTGCCTGCGTCATGCTGTTATTGCCCAACAAGGTTGGCTGGCGTTTCTCCGCCCGTGGCGGCAGGCTGTCGCTTGAGACAAGCATCTACCTGCCGGACAGCAAATCTGCCCGGCCGACCCAGCAGATCGTGATTTCCGGTGTGGCCGGCAGGCCCGACCGGGTTTTATGGGCTTTCAAGCGGATGAAAACCGTCGCAAAACCCCGCCCCCTCGAGGATCAATGCGCACCTGAGTTGCCATTGAATGCGGGATAACTGATCTCTCCCCTGTTCAGCAACCGATGCCTTCGTGCTAACCCTTGGCCTGATTTTCTAATTGGCAACGGAGAAGTTGGCCGATGAGCGTTATTCGTCGCGCCCTGCTGTCGGTTTCCGACAAGACGGGACTTGTTGAGTTTGCCACCGATCTGGCAAGCCTTGGAGTTGACCTGATTTCAACCGGTGGCACGGCACATACGCTGGCCGACGCAGGACTGAAGGTCACTGATATTTCCAGCTGGACCGGGTTTCCGGAAATCATGGACGGGCGGGTAAAAACCCTGCACCCGAAAGTTCACGGCGGATTGCTGGCAGTTCGGTCAAACCCGGATCATCAGGCCGCGATGCAGCAAAACGAAATCGGCGCCATCGATCTGCTGGCGGTCAACCTGTATCCGTTTGAGCAGACACTGGCCGCCGGTGGCAGCTATGAGGACCTGGTCGAGAACATAGATATTGGCGGTCCGGCCATGACCAGGGCGGCTGCCAAGAACCACAATGATGTCACAACCATTGTCGACCCGGCCGACTACCCTTTGATCATCGAGGAAATGCGCGCGCACGCAGGCTCCACCCTGCAGCAGACACGCACCAGGCTGGCGGCCAAGGCATTTGCGCGCACTGCAGCTTATGATTCGATTGTCAGCACATGGCTGCTTGGCGAGGCAGGCGAAGGTCTCGGCACCAGCCGGTCGCTGGGCGGATCCCTGATACAGACCCTGCGCTATGGCGAAAACCCGCACCAGTCTGCCGGCTTTTATCGCACCGGCGAGATTCGTGAAGGTGTCGCAACTGCACGCCAATTGCAGGGCAAGGAACTGTCCTACAACAACATCAACGATACCGACGCAGCCTTTGAATGCGTCAGTGAATTCGACCCGGCCGACTACGCAGCCTGCGTTATCGTGAAACACGCCAATCCGTGCGGTGTTGCAACGGCTGATACCGCACTGGAAGCGTACCGGCTTGCGCTGCGTTGCGATCCGGTGAGCGCCTTCGGCGGCATCGTGGCCTTCAACCGGCCGATCGACGAGGCAACAGCGGAAGTGGTTTGCGACGTTTTCACTGAGGTCATCATTGCACCCGGCGTGAGCAAGGCCGCAGAAGCCGTATTCGCCGCAAAGAAAAATCTGCGCCTGCTGATAACTGAAGGGCTGGCGGATCCTGATCAGCCCGGCATTGCCTACAAGACAGTCGCCGGCGGATTTCTTGCACAGTCGCGCGACAATGGCCGGGTCCATGCCGATGACCTGAAGGTGGTCACAAAGCGCCACCCGAGCGTAGAGGAAATGGCCGACATGCTGTTTGCCTTCCGTGTCGCCAAGCACGTCAAGTCAAATGCCATCATCTATGCAAAACACGGTGCCACGGTGGGTGTCGGTGCCGGCCAGATGTCGCGTATCGACTCAAGCCGTGTTGCCGCCCACAAGGCACGTGATGCTGCCGACGCCGCCGGTATTGCAGAGACGCTGACCACAGGAAGCGTGGTTGCATCTGATGCATTCTTCCCGTTTGCCGATGGCCTGCTGCAGGCCGCATCCGCAGGTGCCACCGCGATCATTCAGCCCGGCGGTTCAATGCGCGATGATGACGTCATCGCCGCCGCTGACGAAAAGGGCCTGGCAATGATCTTCACCGGAATGCGACACTTCAGGCATTAATTTGCGAGCTATCAGCAACTACACCAATCGGAGGGATCACATGCTTGTTACAACCACCAACACCATCGAAGGCCGCCGGATTTCCGCCTACAAGGGTCTAGTGGCCGGCGAAGCCATACTGGGCGCAAACCTGTTTCGTGATCTGTTCGCCTCCATTCGCGACATAGTCGGCGGCCGTTCAGGCGCCTACGAGAAGGTTCTCAATGATGCCCGCGAAACCGCAATTGCAGAAATGACCGACAAGGCATCCGCGCTGGGCGCAAATGCCGTCATCGGTGTTGACATCGACTACGAAACCGTTGGCCAGAACGGCTCCATGTTGATGGTTACCGCCGCCGGCACCGCGGTGGTCGTGGAATAATACCAAAGCAAGTAATTACTTCCTTTGGTATAACTTACGCTTTCGCCAGCACACCCAGCTGACTGGCAATCACGGCAAACTTTGCCAGCGAGAAGTCGGCCTCTCTTGTGATCCGAACCAGTTCATCACCGGTATGGGCAACCTGATCCTGCCTTGCCGGTGACAGCGTGGCCTTGACACCGTCAGCCGCAATGCTGCGCACCGACCGTTGCACTGTCTGCCGGATACCCGCTATCGCCTGCCGGTCATAATCGCTTTCGCTGGGCAGGTTTTGCGCGCTGGCCAGAATATGATCGATGCCAAGTGTTCCACTAAGGCCAAAGTACGTCTTGGCAATTTCCTTGACCGGCCGGTTTGCCGGGCGTGCAATCTGCACGACATCCAGTCCACGCACCAGGTATCTCAGGCCGGCAATTTTCGAGGCCATTTTCGCATCCAGTCCAAGAGCTGAAATCTCTTCGACATCACCCGCCAGTTGGGCTTTCTGGGCCTTCGGCAGGACGTCGGACAGCGCCCCGGTCAGTGTTGCGATCCCATCGGTATAAACCGGCACCAGGTCCGACAGTGCCGGCTTGGTGCTTTCATTGGCCGCAAACCACGCAACTGCGTCCATCAGTCCATCCTGCAGGCGTGCATACAGTGACATTTGCTGGTCACTTGAGATCTGGTTGTCGAGCCTGTCGACTGCTTCGTTCATCGCCACAAAGCCGAAACTGTCACGGCTCAGGACATAGAACCTGGCAATATCCGCGGCCTTGATACCGGTGTCGTTGGCCAGATCAAACAGGAATAACGGACCGCACCGGTTGACAATACTGTTGGCGATCAAGGTGCTGATAATCTCTGCCCGCAATCTGTGGCTGGTGATTTCAGCCTTGTAGGTTTTTGACATCCGGGCGGGGAAATACCGCATCAGCTCAACTTCGAGATACGGATCAGATGCAAATTTCTGCGCCATCAGATCGTTAAACACGACAATCTTCGCATAAGACACCAACACCGCCATTTCAGGACGGGACAGACTGCTGCCTGACTTCAGGCGATCATCAAGTTCTTCACCGGTCGGCAGAAACTCGATGGCACGATCCAGGCCACCGCGATTTTCAAGCTCTCTGAACAATCGCGACAATCCGGCCCTGTCTTGCGACAAGGTTGCTTCCATCAACGAAACGCACAAGGTCTGCAGATAGTTGTTGCGCAACACCAGGTCGGCGACATCATCGGTCATGGCAGCCAGCAGCTTGTTGCGTGCAGGCCGCTTGAGCTTGCCGGCAGCCTCAGCTTCGCCGAGCGCAATCTTGAGATTGACCTCGACGTCTGACGAATTGACGCCTGCGGAGTTGTCGATGGCATCAGTATTGATCCGTCCGCCATTGAGAGCAAACTCAACCCGTGCCAGCTGGGTCATGCCAAGATTGGCGCCTTCGCCCACTGCCTTGACTTTCAGTTCCCGGGCCGCAACACGGATAGCGTCATTGGCCTTGTCACCGGCGTCCGCATCACTTTCGTTGCGACCGCGAACATAGGTGCCAATGCCACCGAACCATAGAAGGTCGGCATCACATGTGATGATGGCCCGCATCAGTTCATTGGGCGTTACCTTGGAATTGCTCAACCCGGTCACTGCCATGATTTCAGGCGACAGGCTGATCTGCTTTTCGGACCGGGAAAAAACACCGCCGCCCGCGCTGATCAGTTTGCGCTCGTAATCCTGCCAGCTCGACCGTGGCAGTTCGAACAATCGCTTGCGTTCCGCAAAGCTTGTCGCAACATCGGGATCCGGATCGATGAAAATATCCCGGTGATCAAATGCAGCCAGCAGTTTGGTCTGCTCTGACAGCAACATACCATTACCGAACACATCACCCGACATGTCACCAACACCGACAGCGGTGAACGGCGTGGTCTGTATGTCACGGTCCAGTTCCCTGAAATGGCGCTTGACGGCCTCCCAGCCCCCGCGTGCGGTAATGCCCATTTTCTTGTGGTCATAGCCTGCCGATCCCCCGGACGCAAAAGCGTCATCAAGCCAGAACCCCGCTTCCGAGGAAATCGCATTGGCAACATCTGAAAACGCTGCTGTTCCCTTGTCGGCGGCGACCACCAGATACGGGTCATCGCCATCCTGGCGCACCATGTTCGGCGGCGGAATTATCTTGCCACCTTTTGTATTGTCGGTCAGGGACAGAAGGCTTGAGATAAATGACTGATAAGCCAGCGTTCCTGCCTGATACACTTCATCACGGCTGCCGCCTGCCGGCAGTTGCCTCGGAATGAAGCCGCCTTTGGCACCGACCGGCACAATGACCGCGTTCTTGACATTCTGGGCTTTCGCCAGGCCGAGCACCTCAGTGCGGAAGTCTTCTGCCCGATCGGACCAGCGCAATCCGCCGCGCGCGATCTTGCCGCCACGCAGGTGTACACCCTCAACCAGGGTGGAGTGGACAAAAATCTCTGCAAACGGGACCGGTGCCGGAATGCCGGGCACATCCTTGCTGCGTATCTTCATTGCCAGGGCAATTGGAAGACCGTCCTGCAGGTTCTCAAGATTGAAGAAGTTGGTCCGCTGCGTGGCTGTAATGACACCCATCATGTGGCGGATGATCCGGTCATCATCGAGACTGGGAACGTTCGCCAGATTATCCTCAATTGTCTGCAGCAGCTTGTCCTGCAGTTTCTCACGGTCGGTCAGCGTAACGGCCTTGGGATGGTCCGGTTGAAACCTTGCCTTGAACAGGTCCACCAGCAATCGTGTCACATCACCGTACCGAACCAGTGTGCCGGCTATGGTTGAAAGCAGGTACGAGAAACCGGTCTGGCGCAGATAGCGCGCGCAGACTCTCAACACAGTTACTTCCTGCCAGCTCAGCGATGCAGACAGCACCAGTCCGTTCAGCCGGTCGCTGTCGGCCTTGCCTGTCCACACTGCCAGAAAACAGTCTTGCAGTTGCTGGTAGCTTTGTTCATCGACCGGGGTGTCGTTGTCCCGGTTGAGGGCAACCTCATGAATATAGACGTCATCAGGTGCCTGTCCTGATTCCGTTTTTCCGGACGGATGAACGATATAGGTATTTTCATCCAGCGCCCTGAGCCCCATGTCTTCGAGCAACGGCAGCCGGGCCGACAGGGGTACCGGTGATGCGAGATTGAACAGTTTCAACCACACCGCACCGTGATGTCCGACCGGTGGAGCAAACTCGGCTGCTGTACACTTATTCGCATCCAGCGCTTCCATGATCTCAATATCGTGTTGCGCCTGCGTGATATCGGTTGCCTCACGATATGCTGATGGAAATGCCCTGGCGTAGCGTCTTGCCAGCGAGCGGCCTGCCGACCCGTCAGTGTCTGCCATCAACGCATCCGAAAGTTCGTCACCCCAACTGCGTGTCGCCTGCACAATTTCTTTCTCAACCAGCTCCGGATCAGGCAGGTTCTTCGCCGGCACACCCAGCGAAACGATAAACCGCACCCGAACCAGCGTTCCTTCGCCAAAGTTGGGCATGAACTCCAATGTCTTGCCCTGGTAGTGTTTTTCCAGGATAGCACCGGCCTTCTCCCTGAGATCGGACGAGAACCCGTCGCGCGGAAAGAACACAAACGCAATTGCATATCTCTCAAACCGGTCCAGCCGCACGAATAGGCGCGTGCGCGGCCGCTCGTGCAACCGCCACATGCCCATTGCAAGCGGCGCCAGTTGTTCAGACTCGATCTGGAACAGGTCATCGCGTGACATGGTTTCAAGAATGTTCAGGAGACCCTTTCCGGAATGGCCGCTCGGCGTAAAGCCGCTGAGGGCCATCACCGCCTCTATGCGCCGCCGCAACAGCGGAATGCCGCTGGCAGCTTCGGTGTAGGCGGTAGAGGCAAACAGACCGACCACGCGCAGTTCGCCGATGACGTTTCCCGCCTGGTCAAAATCATACAACCCCACATAGTCCATGACGGCAGACCTGTGGACGCGTGACACAAGGTCGGATTTTTCCACCACGATTGCATAGCCGGACTTATAGTTTGCAAGGTCCCGTTTTGCGGCATTCTGGATGACCTGGCCCCGTTGCAGCCGCAACACACCCAGCGCTGATTTCTCGTCGACAAGCATCTGTTTCTTGCCGCCCTTTTTCCCCAGTTTGTAGTGACACATGCCGAGGAAAGTGAATTTGTTGTTCAACAGCCAACTCAGGAAATCGATGGTTTCGCTGACGATGGCCGTTGGCAGCGGCGAGGCTTTCGTCCTGAGGTTTTCTATTCTGCCCTGGATGACGTGCTGCATGGGTTGCCAGTCAACCACCGCTGCTCGGATTTCATCCAGAATGTCTTTGAGCTCGCTGACCAGTTCATCCTGTTCGCGGCTGGAATTCAACGCTTCAAGATGTATATGCAGGTAGCTTTCGCGCAGGAAATCTCCTGACTGCTTTTTCGTGTTGTCCAGGGTTTTCAGCTTGCCCTTGCTGTCGCGCTCACTGGCAAACACCGGATGCAGCACCGTCTGGACGGTGTGGCCTCTTCTCGACAGGGCGTTGATGATCGAGTCGACCAGAAACGGCATGTCGTCATTCAGGATTTCCAGAATGCAGCGCTGAGCCAGTGTTCCGTCACTGACCCCTGTATCGGAAATTCGGATCTTGACGCGGCCCGGAGCCTTGACGTCCAGAAACTCTCTGGCTCTTTCAACCAGCACGTCGATGTCTGCGTTCGTCAGTCCGGCAATGTCTTCCTCGGCGGCCTCGCGGAACAGGTGTTTACGTAGTGTCTTTTCCAATAAACTCCCGGCTTTGCTTTTTGTTGCACGTTTCTGCCCGGAGCCGGTTCTGGATTTTTCTACCACGACGTTCCACCCTTTTTGCAACTGCCCAATAATTCAGCATAGGACAGCTTTCCAACAATGGCCATGCATTCAAAACATCTATATTGTCTTCAATTAATCTTCAGCGGAGACAATAACATGACGACTTCCGGCAAGCCCGTCACAGCCTTGACGATCGATCAGACCGATCAACTGACAGAGCGCCAGCAGGCCTATTTCGACAAGTGCACCGAGAAGCTGGGCTTCGTTCCGAATGTCCTGAAAGCGTATGCATTTTCATCCGTCAAGCTGCAGGCATTTGCTGATCTGTACAATGACCTCATGCTGGGTGACTCAAACCTTTCCAAGCTGGAACGTGAGATGATCGCGGTCTCCGTGTCCGGCGTGAACCAGTGCTATTACTGCCTGACTGCGCATGGCGCTGCCGTCCGGCAACTCTCCGGTGACCCGGGCTTCGGTGAACAGATGGTAATGAATTTCCGGGCCGCCGACCTCGATGCACGCCAGACCGCCATGCTGGAATTCGCCGACAAACTCACCCGCACGCCACATGCAATGGTGGACGATGACCGCCAGGCGTTACGGGCTGCAGGCTTTTCCGACCGCGACATCTGGGACATTTCAAGCGTCGCCAGTTTCTTCAACATGTCGAACCGGATGGCATCTGCGGTGGACATGCGGCCCAATGATGAGTATCACGCGCAGGCCCGCTGACGGCTCCGGAATAACAAATCAGCAACCCATGCATTCATCCAAGGGACCTGGTTTTCGTAACCAGTCCGCTTAATAAAAGAATCTCACAAGGCCTCACCTTCATGGCTTTAGACCACGCTTCACGGCGCACGTTCGCAATCATTTCGCATCCCGACGCCGGCAAGACCACGCTGACGGAAAAACTGCTGCTTGCAGGTGGTGCCATTCGCCTTGCCGGTGCTGTGCGAACCCGTGGTGATCAGCGCCGCGCCCGGTCCGACTGGATGAAGATCGAACAGGATCGCGGCATTTCGGTCACCAGTTCCGTCATGACCTTCGACTATGACGGGCATACCTGCAATCTGCTCGATACCCCGGGCCACGAAGATTTTTCCGAAGATACCTACCGCACGCTCACAGCGGTTGATTCCGCCATCATGGTCATCGACGCCGCCAAGGGCATCGAAAGCCAGACCCGCAAGCTGTTCGAGGTGTGCAGGCTGCGCGACATTCCCATCATCACCTTCATCAACAAGGTTGACCGTGAAGGCCGTGACGGCTTCGAGCTGCTCGATGAAATCCAGGAAATGCTGGCGCTGGACGTATCGCCGATGATCTGGCCCATCGGCATGGGATCGGATTTTTACGGCTGCTATGACCTGCGTGACGGATCTTTCTCGCGCGCATCGCGGCGCGGCGGCCATGTCGACGAGACCCTCCACGTGCCGTCACCTGAAAAGCTCGCCGATATGGCAGGTGTGCCGGACCACATCGTGGCGGCATCATCTGAAGCGATTGAACTGGCGCAGGCGGGATACGCGCCGTTTGACCAGACCTCGTTCCTGGAAGGTCACCTGACACCGGTCATATTCGGCAGCGCCCTGAACGAGTTTTCGGTCCAGCCATTGCTTGATTTTATTATCGAACATGCACCATCGCCGAGGCCCAGCCCGGCAGAGCCCCGCGAGGTCGCACCCGACGAGGACAAGGTCACCGGCTTCATCTTCAAGGTGCAGGCCAACATGGACAAGAACCACCGCGATCGCGTGGCGTTCATGCGGGTATGCTCCGGTCATTTCAAGCGCGGCATGAAACTGAAACAGGTGCGCACCAGCAAGGACATTCTGGTGCACAGTCCGATCTTCTTTCTGGCACAGGATCGTGAGATCGCCGAAGACGCGCAAGCCGGCGACGTCATCGGTATCCCCAACCACGGCACCGTGCGGGTCGGCGACACCTTCACCGAAGGCGAGGCTTTAAGGTTCACCGGGCTGCCCGCCTTTGCGCCGGAAGCGCTCAGGCGCGTGCGGCTGGGCGACATGACAAGGATCAAGCAGATGCGCGCCGCACTGGAAGACCTGGCCGAGGAAGGCCTGATCCAGGTATTTCAGCCCGAGGTCGGGTCCCAGTGGATTGTCGGGGTTGTCGGCGTGCTGCAGCTGGACGTGCTGGCATCACGCGCCAAACAGGAATACGGCGTGGATCTGGAGTTTGAAGCCTCGCCTTACGAAATGGCTCGCTGGGTCACGTCAGACGACCCTGCAGCCCTGATAACCTTCCGCGAGCGCAACCGGCTGGCCATGGCGACAGATCGTGACGGCAGTTATGTGTTTCTCGCCAAGGGGTCATGGGAGCTGGACTACGCCGCCAAAACCTACGAAGACATCCGCTTCCTGCGCACCAAGGAACTGCAATAGCGAAAACAGTTGTGGACGCGCAATTGCCGGCGGCAACCAGAGACCGGTTGCCGATTGCGCGATATTTTTGCGGACGTCGGTTTCAGTCCAACCGACTCTGAAACGCCCTCCGCACTTGTAGGTAGGGCGGCGTCGTGACAGCCGACTTGTTTCAGGCAGCTTTTTCCAGCGTGACGCCTTTTTCAACAAGCAATTCACGCATGTCACCAAGGTCCTGCATGGAAACCATTTCAGACATGGAAAAAGTCACTCCAAAGGCTGTTTCCACAGCGAGTATCAACTCGATATGACGCAACGAATCCCAATTCTCGGTGTTACGCCCGTTGGATTCATTGGTGAGTGAACCTGCGTCGATGTTTAGAACGCTTGCTACAGTTTCGAAAAGTCTCATTTGTCGGTCCCTTTTTTGTCTACACTACTAATCGTCTGTTACAGAGCGACTAACAAAGTTGCTGATATTAGAATTGATAATAAAGAAATGATGAATCCGATCCGATCATGGAAAACGAAACAACGAACACACCAGCAATGGCCAACCCCCACCTGGCTTGTGGCAGCCAAAGCATCTTTTTGGCGAATTTACCGATGGATTCTGGCTTTTCGCTTGTTGATATCCACGTGCTCGAAACGATCTCGTGTGAGTTCGGCATCAGAAGAACGATTGCACCGAACAGCACAATCATCGGCACAACATCTGCCACGGCAAGTTGTACGAGCTCGATTCCTTGCGGCAGAGTTAACAAATTGCCTCCGAACATTGCCGTCAGGATCGTTATGGCGGTTGGCACGTCAGGAGCGCGGAATACCACCAGACCGCAGACAACGACCAGCATTGTCAGGAACCAGCCCGTTACCGGCGCCAGTTTTGGCATGTTGAAATACCGCCAGGCATTGTTGATGGCAATCGCCACCCCATGGATCAGGCCATAGATCACGAATACCCAGCCTGAACCGTGCCAGATACCTGCAACCAGCATGGTGAAAACAATAGGCCACGCGCCGGAAACGGCAAATTTGCGTGGCGGTCCGAACTGCCCGGCAACTGCTCTGCGCATTCCTTTCATGGCCATTGGAGAAAACACGTAGTTTGTGAAAAACCGTGTCATCGTCATGTGCCAGCGTTGCCAGAAATCTGAAATGCTGGTTGCCTTGAACGGAGAATTGAAGTTGAGCGGCAGCATGATTCCGAAGATGGCCCCGAGCCCAAGCGCCATGTCCGTATAACCGGAAAAATCGAAATACAGCTGGAATGAATAGGCAAGAGCGCCAAACCAGGCGGTCATGGCATCAAGTCCCTGCCCGCCTGCGACACCATTGAAAACCGTATCGGAATATTGAGCAATGCTGTCAGCGAAGACCACTTTCTTGAACAGGCCAATGGTGAACAGGGTAAGGCCGGCCGCAATCCGGGTCATATCCAGAAACGCATCCTTGCGGTCTTCCATCTGCTGAAAGATTTCACGCTGGAGAACCAGCGGGCCGGCTGTCACGCAGGGAAACAGCGAAGCGAAGGTGAAGTATTTGACGAATGATTTTTCCTTGACCATGCCATTATAGGCATCGATCAGATATCCGATCTGGATAAAGGTGTAGAATGAAATGCCGATTGGCAGGATTACACTCAGATGGCTGAAGCTGGCGCCCGCTGTCTGGTTTACGATATCGATGAAGAAATTTGTGTATTTGAAATAACCCAGCGCTGCCAGGTTGCCCAACAGGCCGACCGCCAGCAGCGACCGGGATTGGACCTTGTTCTCCTTGGAGCGTGTGATGATACTTCCGACAACGTAGTTGGAAACGATCGAAACCAGCAGAATGCCGAGGAACTCAGGCCCCCAGTTTGCATAGAAAGCCAGAGAAGCCAGTCCCAACACGGCAAACGCCGCA
>Ga0316190_10002143_pt1 | contig 14307 bp, 12 predicted proteins | sample Eddworburrow2_MG_FD_204929 | JGI IMG/M metagenome (GOLD analysis project Ga0316190, IMG submission 204929) | Coastal sediment microbial communities from Maine, United States - Eddy worm burrow 2 | ecosystem: Environmental > Aquatic > Marine > Coastal > Sediment | place: USA: Maine | collected... | reverse complement strand
CAAAGTGGTCGGTTACCTGGGGGCTGGTAACTTCGGTGAAATAGATTCCATTGAATTAGATAAAATCACACACCTGTGTCTTGCTTTTGCCAACCCTGATGCTGACGGAAAACTCATATTCAGAGATAATACTGATGTTACACCAGTGGTAATAAAGGGACATGAGGCCGGGATTAAAATATTGATATCCCTGGCTGGGGGAGGAAAACCCAACAAGGAAGTCTGGAGGGAGGTTTTGAGCCCACAGAACAGATCATCCTTTATAGGAAACATCATGAGTTATGTTGATAGGCATGATCTGGATGGGGTTGATGTGGATATCGAATGGAATCTACTTCCTACAATTGATACATTGTATGCACCATTTGTCTTGGAATTAAGGAAGGCATTGCATGCTGAAGGAAAAGAAATTACGTGTGCCTTAAATGTATCCGGTTTGCATCCTGCTGTAACGCAGGAAAGCCTTGAAGCCTATGATTTTATCAACATCATGGTTTATGACAAAACCGGGCCATGGAATCCGGATAAGCCAGGCCAACATGCACCCTATTCCTACGCAGAAGAAGCGTATAACTATTGGACCATTGAACGGAATATTTCGCCAGACCGGTTGGTTTTGGGCATGCCCTTCTATGGTCATAATTTTGATCCTGTTGGAAGTCGACATTACGCTAAGATTGTCAAACAAGATATACCTAATGCGTATCGAGACCAGGTTGGACAGTTGTATTATAATGGGATACCAGAGATTGTTCGAAAAACTGAATTGGCCAAGGAGAAATTCAATGGCGTGATGTTCTGGGAATTGTCCCAGGATGCACATGATGATCTCTCCCTTCTTAGAGCTGTAGATCAGACGTTGAAAGCGGGGGATTGTAAAGTAAAGATATTTTTCAAGGATGAAGATGGTGACGGGTACGGTAACCTGGCAAAACCTTATCATGCTTGCCAGGCACCAAATGGATATGTTCTTAACAGTGATGATGCAGATGATTCCGATGCTAAGGTCCACCCGTAAGAATTAGGAATTATTTTAGCTATTCAAGTCAATACCTGGGTGCAAAAAAGATCCATAATGAAAACCAAATTTAATTACTCTATTTTAACTTGAACACTTTTTCCTGCCAATCCCCCTTCAGGTAATTGTATTACCATGGTTTGACTTTTGCCATTACTGTGCATTACCGTAACTTTAGCAGTATCCAATTTGGTGGTGGGATCGCTAACAGTAATTAATTCTTTTTTCTGGTCTATTAAAACGATTAAAGGTTGATCAGTAGATATTGTGATATCCTCATCGATGTTAAATGCACCGGCTTGATGAAAAGCAATTCCAGTTATTTGTAGTTCGGTATGTTTTACAGCTTGCACCTGCGCAGTATTTGAAAGTATTGCTACGGGAATATCCTGAACATATGTAAGGATATCAACAGCACTTTTTCCTGGTGCCACGATATAAGCATACTGTTCATTATCCGGTAACCTTCCATGATCAAACCATAAAGAAAATACCTCTGGTGAATACACACTATCGGCACCGAGTCCATAAATTCGCTGCAGATTTCCACGTTGAACTTCAGCTTTTAATTCAACAGATTCATTCCCGGGAAAAACATATCCTATGCTGTCGTGCAGCACCCAGGTCGGATTCTCCAATGTTTGAGTTCCCGGCGCAAATAATTCACCGTCAACAATGATGTCTCCGCTAAGGTGACATTGGTTGACTCCAGTTACGATAGGTGACTCATGTTTTGAAGAAATGCCTGTACCCAAAGCTACCCATTCTTCATCAAACCAGAACCAGGATTTCCTAGCACGTGTGCTGTCTTTATAAAAATCCATGGATGACACACCGTATTTTCCATCACTTACACCACCAACAAATGAAGTGTTTTGGGTATATGCTTTACCTTTTCCTTTTTCTGTATATTCAAAATATGGATTAGTTACTCCTGGTAATCTGGCCCAATCCCAGGCAGGAAATATACCCTGGTATTCATTGCCGCGCCTGCAAATATAGGTCAGCCCATAAGGAAGCCAATAGCCCAGCTTGTTTTCTGAATTCATATTCAGCTCAATGCCAACCGTGCGTTCGGAGCACATTTTTAACGAGGTAAAATATTGAGATCTATGATGTGTGGAATAATCAGAGCGCCAGAAATACCTATTTCCCTCAATTGCCTGAGGTGTCTGGGTCTCGATATGTTTTTTTGATGTTTGGTAAGCTTCCAAATATGAAGGATCAGCAATCATGAATTGATCGAGCTGTGGGATGATTTTTTTAGCTAAAAGCAAATCCCCTTCCGGGCGGCCTACTTGTCTTCCGCGTACGTTGTAGTCAAAAAGTTCCGCTCTCAACATCCATCGAGTTCCTTCCAGGTAGTAATCTCTAAGCGTTTTAATCTGCTCGTCCGTGTAGGCAAACCTAGTCCCATGGACCATGGTCGCTAACCAGATGGATTCGCGCAAAAAATTGTGGCCATAGCTGCCATTATAAATAAAATGTCCATGCTGGTGAAAGCTGAAATCCGGCTGAATCCCCTCTTTTGAAGTGACAATAACCTGATCTGTAACCCCTTTCACTCCAGATCTAATGCGCGCTTCATCATCTTCCAGTACTCCCCGGTAAATCGTTGATGTTGCTACTAAGGTTCGGTTCGATCCGGTCATCGAAGGTTCAGCCGTTAAATCATTAACGATTTTTTCAAAAAGTGAATCACTGATTTTATCCTGCAAAAGCAATCCAATCACATTAAAATAAAACTGCTTCGCAATATCATTTTTATACCAGTTATCACATGTCGGATTTACCTCATGCCAATAATTGAGTGACTTTTCCAGTCCTTCAAGCAATGCATTGCTTTCGTAAAAAGGGGATGATTCCTTTGAATAATTAATGGTCATTACAATGACTTTATCCAAATGTTTCAAGGGTGACCAGTTATTGTCATGATCCTGATAATTGACATCTGACCAGCTGCCATCTTGTTGCATAGTACTGAGATATTCTTCTGCTTTGCTAAAATCAGAAATAATATAACGATCTGTACGAGATCTGAAACCGAGGTTTAATGCATCTTCTTTCAATCGGAGTTTTAAAATCTCAGTATCAGAATGATGAGTATTAGACTCACAACCTGCCAGTATATGAAGTAGAATAAATAGAGAAAAAATAATTTTATGCATGAGTATTATATTTTTAAAATTGGGAAAGCAAGATAGGGGATTGCCATTTATGAAAAATTACTATTTGGTGAAATATTCATATATTCAAGATGAGTCATTTTTGTTAGTAAAAATAGTTGCTTAAAATAAGCAATCATGAGTGAAATTTTGGATGGTATCAATGCTGGTGTTAACCCAAACAGGTATAGCCTCTTGATTTATAGATATAACTGTGTTAGTATAAATTTCTTCTTATAAACTTTAATATCATGAATAAACTTTTTGTTACTATCGTGCTTTTGTTTAGCCTGGCTCCCTGCATCCTATCTGCCCAACCTGATCTCAATGCCGCTAAAGTTGATCGAAACGTTGTTTTTGGTATGTATTCTGGTCTGGCATTGCTAATGGATGTGTATTATCCACAGAATCCCAATGGTTATGGGATCATCCATATTTCAGGAAGCGGGTGGACCAGGCCATTAAGCTTGGACGCAAATATGCTAAACCATCAAGGGCATGTAAAGCTGGAAGGGGGAGCGCTTGTGGAAGCCGGTTATACGTTATTTTCTGTCAACCACAGAGCTGTTCCCCGATTTATATACCCAGCTGCGGTAGAGGATGTTCAGCGAGCAGTACGGTTCATTCGGTATCATGCGGAAACGTATGGAATAAATCCTGAGAGAATAGGAGCCATTGGGGGATCATCGGGAGGACATCTGGTGAGCATGCTCGGAGTACTCGATGGAAATGAAGTGCTTGCTGATGACACGCCAATTAATTCTATGAGTGCCAAGGTTCAATGCGTAATTGCCAGGGCAGCTCCGACCAATTTTATGGAAGGTGGAATTGGAGAGTCATTTATCGGTGTCCGAGGGAGCGTGTTACAAAATCCGGAAACTGAAGAAAATAAACGTGCAAAGGAGGCTTCTCCAATTTCACATGTTACTGAAGATGATCCACCATTTTTGTTTGTACATGGAGATCAAGACGAAATTGTACCTTTTGTCTTATCAGCTGATATGTACCAAAGATTTCAGGAACTTGGGATACCCAGCAAGCTCATTAAGATGGAAGGAGCTGGTCATGGGCCAAATTTTCCGGGAGCAATTGATCCACCTGACTTGGGTATAGAATATGTGCAATGGATGGATGAACATTTGAAGGAATAAAGGAATAATAGTGCAGCAATAGCAAGGATTATACGCTTTTCTGACAAGCTTCTCCTACATCATATAATTCCGCTTTATTATTATTTCTGCAAACTGGAATGATTTAATCGCCTCCTTTGTTTTACATAAAGAAACCAGGTTCATCCAAATGAAAACATTAATTATTGGCGCTGGTCCATTGGGTAGTTTATATGCAACCCGTATGCACAGGGCAGGCATAGATGTGACTATGCTTGCTAGGGATGAGCACTGCACGTATCTCAAGGAGCATGGTGTCGTGTTATTGAATGAATACACACAGGATAAGATTGTGGAAAAGATCCCTGTTATTGACACGTTAGGTGATATGGATAAATACGATCTTGCTATTGTGATCATGAGGAAAAACTGTATTAAAAAGTTACTGCCCTCACTAAGCAAGAATAAAGTAATTCCCAATTTCCTGTTCATGGGGAATAATGCATTGGGGTTTGATGAATATTTAACGTACATGCCAAAAGAAAAAGTGTTGTTTGGTTTTCCCGGAGGAGGAGGTTCCCGCATTGATCATGTGGTGTATTATGTTGATTCCGAAAAGCCCAATGGCAAACCCATGCCAATCACACTTGGAGAAATTGATGGCAAAACTCGATCGCGTACGAAGGAAATTATAAATTTGTTTAAAGCCTCAGGAGTCCCCGTGAAGCGTGTAGATGACATGGATAGTTGGCTTAAATATCATGTGGCATTTGTTAATCCAATTGCCGGGGCACTATTAAAATGTGGAGATAACTATAAATTGGCTCAGGATAATGAAACACTTCGAACGTACCTAAGAGCAGTGAAAGAAGGAGGTAATGTGCTAAAGGCCCTTGGATATAAGAAAAGTTACAATTTCAAATTAGATCTGTTCTATTGGATGCCTGAAGGATTATTGGTCAATGTTCTTAAAAGAGTATTTTTTTCAAAGTTTGCGGAGATCGCAATGATGATGCATACCAATGCTGCAAAAGACGAAATGCATGAATTGGCCAGGGAATTCAAAACGCTGATTGATAAGACTTCCGTTCCTACTCCAAACCTGGATGAATTGATCAGCTATATTCCATCACAATAAAAAAACTACTTCTATTCAAGTATGAAATTAAATTAAACAATCGATCAGATATGGAAAAAAAACGACCTGCCGCATTTTGGCTTCTTATTGGAGTTGGCATGTTGCTTAATATAATCTATCTCCTTGGTCAAACAATGGCATGTATCAATTATGATTTTGCAGTTTCATTAGACTTGCAAGAGCCTGCAAGGGAGATCACAGAAGTTGGTGTTGCATTAAATAAGGGATTTGGTTTGGGAGATACAGTAATCTATATGCCGTTATTTATAGTTGGCATTATTGGTCTAATAAGAAGATCGGCTTTTGGCCTTTATGCTTTGATAGGAGCAATGGCAATTACTGCTTATTGGCCTGTAGTGTGTTTGGCTACCTTATTTTATGCCAAAGGCGCTTCCGGATGGAGTTTCAGCGATTATACAACCTATACAATAGTGCTATCTCTGATCGCGATTTATGGAATTTGGGGATTTTGGTACTTGGTTAAAAATAGAGAAACCATGGTTAAGGAATAGTCAGGATAATACTTCAAATCCCACGACTGTAAAATCATCATCATAGGATGACTTGCCACTGAACTCCAAACCATATTGATATATCTTTTCCACAATATCAGAAATAGTATCCGCGCTATTGGTAACAAGAAACCTACCTAAATTGTCTATTCCGATCATTTGATTTTCCTTATTGCGAGTCTCAATAATGGCATCTGTAATTAATATAACTTTATCTCCAGCTTGAAGCGTTTTTTTATCTTCACCGTACGTAATTTTGTCCTTACTAAAAACACCAACCAGACTCCCGCCGGTTGATAGAGGTATAACTTCATTTGCATTTGGTCTGAGAATATATCCTTGTGGATGCCCTGCCTGAGTGTAGGTTAAATCCCTGGTGTTTGAATCATAAATAGCATAGAACATGGTGATAAATGCTCCTTTTGGCATCTTATTAATTAGTTTTTCATTGGTGCTGGATACAACTTGTTCTGTAGAAGTATAATCTTGGACAGAGTTTTTAAACGCTAATGAGGTCATAAAAGTTAAAAGCGCTGCAGGTATTCCGTGGCCAGTTACATCTGCAATCAATATGCCAAACACACCATCTCTTATTTCGATTATATCATAATAATCTCCACCAATTTGATCCATAGGTTCATGCCTGAAGCTAAAACTAATTTTATTGTTTTTAGGAAGATTATCAGGCAAAATAAACTGTTGTGCCTTTCTGGCCTGAGACAAATCACTAGTTATTCTTTCATGAAATACCTCAAGGTCTTTGTTGGCAAGTTCAAGTCTTTTTTTGGTCTCTTTTAATTCCGTAATGTCTGATTGAATACCAACATAATGTGTCACTTCACCATCATTATTTTTAAGTGGGGTTAAGGACAATCGATTCCAGAATGGTGTTCCGTCTTTCTTATAATTTAATAGTTCAACGGTGCATTCAATTCCCTTCTTAATTGCATTTCTAATTTCTTGCACTGCAGCTTCCTCAGTTTCATCTCCCTGTAAGAACCGGCAGTTTCTTCCTACTACTTCTTCAATTGTATACCCCGTCAATCGCTCAAATCCTTCGTTTGCGTAGATCAGAGGTCTATCCTCCTCCGACATTGTGCTGACTGTAATGCCTTCTAAAGTTGTATTTGCTGCTTGTTCAAGCAGGCTTATATAACTGGATGGATTGTTTTCTTTATTCATCAACAATTATTCCTTTTATGAAAGCTCCATGAATATACGCCAAAAAATAATATTTTTAAATGCAAAGAAGGTTTTGTAGACATTATATCATTTGGCTTTTATTGTCAGAAAAGTATGATGCTCAATACCGAAACAGTAATTTGGAATTCCAGTAACGACGTCATCCGTATAAAAAGTGCCTAATGATAAAAATTGAATGTATTTTACCTGTACTTGTTTTAGAACACAGTGGCAGGCTATATAGTCAAAAAAACTATTTGGCATCTGGATTTATGATACGCATGAAAGTACATACTTGATATTTAGCAATTGTAAAACATTGTTTAATCATTTGCGTAAATAGTTAAACGTAATAATTAATACAATGGAACTCAAAAAAAACCCGAATCTTGAATTATCGAAATATTCCACCTTGTTCTTTAACATTGGCCTTACATTAGCAATTGGTTTTGTTCTGATTGTTTTCGAATGGGAGACAGTTGAAAATACAAGTAAGGTCAACTTGAACAACAGTGTAGAAATATATGAAGAAATAATGGATGTTCCACTGACTAACCAGGCTACTCCTCCACCCCCAAAAATCCAGCAGCCAAAAATCATCGAAGTACCCGATGAAGAAGAAATCAAGGAGAATGTAGAATTTGATCTGGATATTGATATATCTGAAGAAATAATTGTTGAGGAATTGGTCATTGAAAATGCCCCAGAAGAGGAAATATCTGATGAAGTATTTTCAATTGTAGAAAAAATGCCTGCCTTCCCCGGAGGAACTTCTGAATGGTATAACTACATTTCTAGTAATCTTAAATATCCTCGAAGGGCTCAAAAAGCTAAAATTGAAGGAAAGGTAATTCTTAGATTTGTTGTTGGTGTTGATGGTGCTGTCAGTCAGGTTGAAGTCTTGAAAGGTATTGGGTTTGACTGCGATGAAGAAGCGATACGAGTTCTTCAATCCTCCCCAAACTGGATACCTGGGCAACAACGTGGTAGGAATGTCAAAGTACGCGTGATGATGCCCTTAGCATTTGATTTATCGTCCTAGATGGTAACATTATTGATTAAGTATTATCTCTTTGTACCGAAGGCTACTTTTTTTAGTAAAATTTTTGCTCATAATATTTTGAATGCAGACGGATGATTTTATTTCGATACTTAATCAATACATGATAAGTCATTTATTGTTGTAACCCATATATGGACTTTAAACTGATTTTATTATAGAATTGATGATTAAGTACCTACATTAGACATCATAATACTGAACATTAATATATACTATCATGGGAAAAGGTCAGGATGCTAAGAAAACCGTAAAAAAAGTAGCCACCAAAACAGCTAAGGAAAAAAAAGCCGAAAAGAGGCTTAAAAAATCTAAAAAGGCATAACCGCTTTCGGATTTCCAATGGAATAAATTATTTAGTTCTTTCCTGGTATTTGCTAAAATATTCTGCATATAGGTCCAGTAATGCAGAATATATTTATTACAGGTTCAAACCAAAACGAGCTAAAACACTATTTTTCACTCATTGCTCCAGGGTAAATCTCCAATCGTTTTGCTCATTTTTTTGTACATGTATTTTGTGCTTGCTTACCTTGCCATCGGCAGTCGTTAGTTTTATCTCATAATTTCCATAAAATCCACGGAATGTCGCGGCCCCTTGGTTATCAAGTACAGTTTCCATATGCGTTTTCCATTCTTCGTTGATCATCTTGTCCAGCATTTCATAAACAGGTTTTGGCCTGTATTCCTCGTCGACCAATCCACCTCCTGGTTGCCAGATATTTCGATCTGAAAATCCCCACCAGTTAATAGAGGCGACTGCAGGATGCCCAAAGCATAAGCGAACAAATTGATCAGTAAATTCTGCTTGTGTTTCTTCTGTCCATTTTCCTGTTCTCCAGCCGGTGATGTCTTTTCCGCCGGATTGAGGATGAAGTTCAGTAATGTGAATTGGATGGCCGTATTTTGCGTATAGGTCAAATGTTTTCCAGACTTCCTCCGGATTATACCATTCCTGTCGCGGTTCGTGAGCCTGAATTCCAATCCCTTTTATTGGTGCCTTTCTTTTTTCAAGTTCAGCAAGAAGCGCATCAAAACGATTGCGGACCTCAAGGCGTTTTATGGTGTTAAATTCATTAATGATGAGTGTTGCTGCTGGATTGGCGTCGTTAGCCCAATTGAGCGCGTCTTCAACATAATCAGCAACTTCAGGAATCGGATCTTCTACTCCCCAATCATTTTCATTATCCATGTCTGCCAGTTTATTTTTCCAGGTTTTTACGTTAACTGGCTCGTTAACCACATCCCATATATCAATTTTTCCGCTAAATCCCTTCACAATATTTGTGACCCGCGCTTTGGATAACGCTTCAGTTTCCGGAATTGTAAAAGCGTTTAGCCACTTTGGTGTACCCGACTTGCAAGCCCATACAAGTGGATGTCCTTTAGTGGTTATCCCATTGGCACCACACCACTCAACTACATCAAGTCGGCTTTCCCACTGAGTGCGTCCTTCTATCGGTTCGTATCCAGGCCAATAGAATGGGAAAATGGCAAAATTAAATATTCGCTTAAAGTTGCGTTTGAATCGCTCTTCCTGGTAAGTGTTTTCATTTCCGATCAGATCAAAAATGATACAGCCAAAAAGGAAATCATGTGTTTGCTGTGTAATCTCCAGCTTAGCATTCTTTAGAGCATTACCGTCTTTATCAACAAACTGAATTGCCGCATTGCCCTTTCTATATTTTTCTATATTCTCATTCGCTTGTTTCAGCAGACGAGCTTCTACCTCTTTTATCTGTTGGGGAAAAACCGTACCTGGGTAAAACAAAAAAAATGTCGCTATAAAACGAACTAAACACCACTTTTTCATGATATTCTGTATTTAATAAGTTATTTGAATTAAAAATCTAGAGGAGAACAATTGGTTTATTTAAGTTATCACTTATTGTTGATATAAAAAAGGATGCAATTCTGATAAAATCGGATTATTTGAACTTCTTCATCCGAAGTCATTTTTACATTTGAAAAAGATTAAATCAATCTTTTATCATATTTAGCAAGAATACCGGATAATTATCTGCAACTTTGACGTTGATGCGACTGAAATAGTAGTAATAGTATAGTGGTATGCTTTTTATTCCCTTTTTGATTGCAGGTTTTTTATCAATAATTGACATAATCAAAATGGATAATTCAGAAAAAAAAATAGCAGAATACTTATCCCCTTTCAACGATGAAATAACTCTTCTCACCAAACAATTGCGAGAATTTCTGAGGGAAGAGACAAAGCCAGCTTATGAAATCGTCGGGGACTCTCATCAATCATTAAATATTGGTTATGGATTCACTGAAAAAGCATGGGATTGCTATTGTGCAATTATCGTATATAATAATCATATAAATATAAGTTTCTCAGCCGGATCTTCTTTGATCGATTCTGAAGGAATATTAATTGGATCAGGCTCAAAGATAAGACATATCAGAATTCATGATCTTAATGATATCAAACAACCACATGTCATGAAGATTTTACATGAGGCCAGGAAAAAAGCATTTAATAAAGTTGAAAAACACAAGGAGGATTATGAGCCAATTTATACCATAATCAAAGAAATTTCGGGCAGAAAAAACAGGCAACAGCATAACCTCGTCAAAAAGAATTGATCATTTAAGAGCCCCATTCATATTAGCCTTCTTTTGCGCAGAGATCCTGAAAACTTATTTTTTCGGTGTTATTTCCTTTTTACGGAGCTAAGCCAGGCACCGATTCCTCTTCTACTTGGGGTTTCAGTTAAGATTCCGGTTTCACTTGCTTTTTTAACCGATTCTACCGTATACAAAGCTTGTGGAAGTGTGCGATTAAACTCATCGATAAGCTCTTGCAATTGATCCCTTTTCACAACAGTAAACAATATGTTTTCTTTGCTAATTGCCGACTCTCCTGTGATTAAAGTATAGCGTAGGTTTTTATTGTTCATGTACTCGAGCAGTTTGCTTAGATCTTCAGAGGTGATGGCTCTTACAACCACTTTTCCCAAAGCAAGTCGTTCTTCGATCATCATACCTACTAAAATTCCCATGGCAAATCCTCCGGGATAAGCAATATAAGAGACCCAATTATTCAGGTGTTGAAAAATCTGGCCAATGGCAATAAGCCAAATAAGAGATTCGAAAAAGCCTAATAGTGTAGAAATAAATTTGTTGCCATTCATTACAAAAATAATGCGGACGGTATTGATGGATACGTCAGTTATACGGGCTAAAAATATAAGGAATGGAAGAATTACGTAATTAAACAGAGTAGGGGTAATACCAAATTGTTCGGTTAAGATTGTTTCCATGAAATGACTGAATTAATTGGTCGGCAAATTTAGAAACAAATAATGTTTATTGATTATCCACAGATCTAAATTGTTCCATGGGATAAAATTATATTGACTTGAAAAAAAGGGATAACACGCTTTACAGCAAACCAAACATAAATCTCTTGAAGGGGTTATGTGTTTCTAAACTCAATTCGCTTAAAATTAATCTAAAATGGACTACAATTAATTCGTCCGAAACTAGTTTTAATTTTATTCGTTATACTTTCTTTGTGATCAAATAGTGATAGGCACTTTAGCAAAATGATAATGCTACATTTAAATAAAAAATCAGATGAGATACCTGTCGAAACTTATCGTGAAGCATGATAAACTGGGCATATGCCAGAACTATGGTAGTTTTAGCATAGTATTGATTTTTTTAGTTTCTGTATTATTTGTAAATGGAGCGTTTGCCAAAGCACCTCTGCTTACAGCTAAGGAACTGGCGACACCTCCTCCGAGAATTATCCGTACGTGCTGTTCTTTCGGGTACGAACTAGGTGTTGCTGGCATTCCTTTTATTAAAAAAACCGACATTACTTCTATAGGTGAACTAGGTGCTCACCATTATATGGGAAGTAGTGACGAAGGGAATGGAAATATATATACAAGCAGAGGAGGATTTATTGATATAGGTCATCTGCGCGATAATGCTGACTGGACCGCTTATCTTTACCTTCAGATGCTTTCTGTCCAGCCAGGTGAAGATGAGGTTGAAATTAACCTGGGACACGAAGGGGGAGCAAAAACATTGGTATTAAAATTACCCAAGGAATTTGATAGCATTCCAATATATCAATTGGCAGGGAAGATCGCTTTTGATTTGTCCCTTTGGCATGAAATATCAACCTGGTATGGGGCATCCTACATCCCCTTAATTCCAGAGCGTTATTCCTCTTTTTCGCCAGAAGATTTATATTCCAACCTGCTGGGCATCAACCTGGGTATTCGTGCTTTAAAAAGTAATTTATCATATGATGAGGCGATGACACAGTTAATCTCAGCAACACTTGATAGTCTGGAAGCTGTATCTACAATTGAGGAAACTTACCTTGCGATGGAAAAAGTTGAAAATATTTGGTGGACCAGCAAAAAGAAATTGCCCAGCAAGAAGATCCTGATGATGCGATATTTAGATGCAAGCAATGATTTATCCCCCTGGCTGGTGCCGGATGTGATGGGTCATTCCAATCCTTATATATTGCACCGTCCTGGGGAAAAACTAGACGATTTGTATGAGCTGAAAATAAAGCTCAATAATAAATTTCCAATGAAAACATGGCTTATATCTCCAGAAGATGGAACAATCAATCAAAAAGACTTTGATGTGTTGTTAAGTTTTATAGAGCAAGATATTGATGACCTAAATGCGAAAATCGCGCTTCAATATCAAAAGCATAGGAAAAAGAGTAGTAAGGAAAAAATATAAACATGTCTTTTTGTGATAAGTTGCTGATTTTTATTTCCAATTATAAATCATAATAGCTCCTCGCTAATTATTTCATCAGAAATTGCTTTTTACATCAATGGACAGGTTTCCCGGTTCTGTACTCAATTTGGGAAAAAGTAAGAACTATTTTTTATCGATTTGCATTATTTGCCAGTCTTGATTACACCGTGAGGAACCAATTGCGACCAATTTCCATTTTAATAAGAAAGCCCAACTATGAAAAATCCATACTTTTGGCTTGTAGTAATCGTCGGTATAGGAATTTTGTGGCAATGCTCATGTCCTAATGATCCAGAACCCGAGATCGAATCAGTACTCACACATCATGGCCCTTCGGATAAATTTGAGCAAATCAAGATAAATCTATGGAACAACTCTCCGAATCTTGGAAATCCTGTTATCCGTGAGGCAGTCATTATGGAACTCGACGAACTGCTTTTCGATGAATCTTCCGAAGGAATCACGAGGTCATTTGACTTTTATACCTCCACGATGCAAAAAGTGGCTAATGAAATTGATGAGGAAGTAGTCAATGGAATCAGGATCTGGATGATGTATAATCATGGATTCATTATAAAGACTCCGCACAACACCATTGCTTTTGATTTAGTAGATGGTTATACCGATTGGCAGGAACAAAGAAGCTATGAGTTGCCAGACAGAATATTAAAATTTATTGATGTGCTTTTCATCAGTCATGAGCATGTGGATCATTTTGACTTATCGATCATAGATAGGGTTAAGAATCATGGAGGGCAGGTAATCAGTAATGTTGACATCAACCCTATGAACATTAATGGATTGAGCATCAAGACATATAATGGAATTCACACTGTTCCCACTCGTATTTTTGAAGTGACAACAGTCGATGGATACAAGATCGTACATACAGGAGATAATGATAACTCAGAAGCTTTGCCCTATCTTGTCGATGTAGATGTATTGTTGTTGTACGCAAAAACAAATGAATCATTCACAACTTATTCATCTGTTGGCATGAGAAATTGTATTTATAAGCTGACTCCAACCATTACCATTCCTGGACACATTCATGAGTTTGGACAGGAACATGACTCTCGTGCCCATGATAATGATGTCCGTGCCCTATACAAATGGTCATTTCACATCACTAATAATTATTGGATTCCCACAACCTTGCAGGTCATGGCGTGGGGTGAATACTTTGATTTTTTTAAGTGATCGTTGCTTGTGTAGCTTTCTTCACCATCATTGCGAACGAAGTGAAGTAATCTCTACCAATTTGCAGATAATTTCTTCCTCCTTCGTCGTCATCAAAAGGACGGTATTAATAAAGAGATTATCTTCGTACAATAATCAGTACTAAGATACATCATTGCAAATAGC